>Ga0116151_10000930_pt1 | contig 27139 bp, 16 predicted proteins | sample AD_UKC117_MetaG_FD_89893 | JGI IMG/M metagenome (GOLD analysis project Ga0116151, IMG submission 89893) | Active sludge microbial communities of municipal wastewater-treating anaerobic digesters from Hong Kong - AD_UKC117_MetaG | ecosystem: Engineered > Bioreactor > Anaerobic > Digestate... | reverse complement strand
TGTTTCCAAGGCCAACACAGCTCCGAAGGAGCGTCAGTTTTTAGCCACGGGTGGAGCGGAGACCGCATAGCGGTCGGAGCGCAACCCGTGGTTAGCGTTTTTTTCTCGGGTTTAGCCCTGAAAGGGCGACACAATTCCCGGCGGGTGGCATGCTTGCCCCACAAGGCAGGCATGTGTAAGTCGCGCAGGCGGTCGTCTCATGGGTGGCTCATCCCTTCAGGGCTGGCGGCCACGAAGATGCGAGTGCGAGCAAACTGTTGAATCCTGACGAGCGCATGGCCACTCTGGAGGAGTGGGTACGCCGCGGGTGCAGGAAGGGATTCCTGCAGTGAGGGGTACGAGATGGGAATCTCGTACCAGCATCACCAGCATCACCAGCATCGCGATGATCGAACCCTGGAATGTACTCTGGATAAAGAAGTAGGCGGTTCCGTCGCGCGCGTATCGTCGCGCCTCCACCAACAGGAGGTGGTGGTCCACTCGATCACACGCTCACAGTTCAGTCTGCGTTCGCGCCACGTGAACGTTTCGGCGCCTGAGTCCTTCGATCAGTGTTTCATACGCCTGCGATTGTCCGCCAATCCACTCGGGCGGATGGACGCCCGGCGCCCTGAGTTGTCCTTGGGCGAGCATGCGGGCGACGATTGTGCAGGGGAAGGCCGTCGTTCTCGCCATGGAAGACATCCCCGTCGCCGCGTCCCGCTCATCGAACAGGTCGTAGGTGTGGCGTTCGCGCCGCCCTTCCCGAGTTCCTTCAACGATCACACGAAGGACCGTGAATTCCGGCTCGTCCGCTTCCAGCAGCCACATGTCCGCCAGGATTTTCGACGTCATGTCGATGGGGCGGATGTCGGCATCCCCGACGCGCATCGGCGACGTGTCGAACAGGCCTGTCTCTCGAAAGGCCCGCATCAGCGCGCAATGGCCCGGGTAGCGAAGCGTTTTCTCGCGCATGTTCCGGGCGGGAATCGTGTCGAGCAGGCTGCGAAGGCCATCCGTGTTGAATCCCTCGAGCGTGCCGACCTGCGGGAAGTCGAGCAGCTCCGGTTCCGTCAGGGCGGGCTTCACGACAGTGGCGCCATTTTCGATCATTCGCGCCGGTCGCGTGTATTCCTCGATGACATCCGACGGCGCGAAGGGGGCCTTGTAATCGAAGGGCCATTGGCGGCGCCAGGGCAGACCGCCGACGTAATAGACGACGTCGTCCAGCGCGTCGAGTTCGGCGTGGCTGCGGCCGATGCAGATGTTCGCCAGTCCCGGGGCGACGCCGCAGTCATAGACGATCGTCGCGCCGCTCGCTCGGGCGAGGTCGTCCAACTGGCGCGGGTCCTCGATCATGAAGGAGATATCCGCGCAGGGCTTGCCGAGCCCGGCGATCGCCTTCAGCGCGTCGAACCCGAGGCGGCTCGGCAGGGCGCCGGCGACGGCGTCGAACGGCGTCAGCTTCGCGGAAAGGGCGGGGATGTCGGCGAGATCGGCGATCTCCGTCCGGACCGTCGCCGATGCGCGAACGGACGCAAGGTTCTTCTCACTGGCGTCAAAGACGCAGACTTCCAGATCGTTGTCGCCGGCGAGATCGCGCGCGATCGCGGCGCCGATGCGACCGCAGCCCAGGACGGCAATACGCTTTTTCATTTGATTCCCCGACTCGCGCCGCGTTCATGCGGGCCGCGGCAGATGGACCGCAACGATTGCGGTGAATCTCCGACGGGAGCATACCGTGGAATGTGCGATGCGGGTACGTGTTTGAGTCGCCGTGAAACGTTGGCTATATTCAACGCCGGTTTAGAGAGGCGATATTCGATCCATGCCGGCCCGACAGAAACTGCTGCTCTCGATCCTCGCGCTGCTCGGCGTCATTTTCGTCGGCTCGCTCGGGTATTACTTCATCGTCGAGGGGATCTCCTTCCAGCAGGCGGTTTTCCAGACAGTCATTACCGTATCGACCGTCGGCTACGGAAAAGAGTTCAACCTGGACGCCCGCGGAGAGTGGTGGACGATCCTGGTCATCATCGTCGGCGTGCTCGTCGTTTCGCTGGCCTTCGCCTCGCTGCAGGCTATGATTGTCGGCGGTGAATTCAGGGCCGTACTGGGGCGTCAGAAATTGAAGGATCGCATCGCAAAACTGCGAGGTCATTTCATCGTGTGCGGCTTCGGTCGCATGGGCAGCCAGATCGCCGAGGAGCTTGTGGGTCGCGGCAAGCAGGTGGTCGTCGTCGAACACAAGGCGGAGCACACGGCGAAGATCTCCGATCAGCGCATGAGCTACGTTCTGGGCGACGCCGCCGATGAGAAGATCCTCGAGGACGCCGGCATCGAGCACGCCTCGGCGCTCGTGACCGTGTTGCGGAGTGACGCCGACAATGTGTTTGTCGCCCTGACGGCGCGGGGAATGCGGGCGGATCTGCCGATCATCGCCCGCTCCGAGGAGCTGGATACAGAGCGAAAACTGATTCGCGCCGGGGCGACGCGCGTGATCTGTCCGCAGTCGATCGGCGCCTCGCGAATCGTGAACCTCCTGGCGCGGCCCGCCGTCGCAAAACTCGTCGATCTGACGATGGACGCCACGGAATGGGAGATGGAGGAGATCCTCGTCGAGAAGGGTTCGTCGCTGGAGGGCAAGTCGCTCAAGGAGCTCGACCTGCGAACGCGCGCGAACCTGATGATCGTCGCCGTTCATGACGCCGCCGGAAAGTCGCACGTCAATCCCGGACCGAACTACGTGGTGAACGTGAACGATGTTCTCGTCGCGATCGGTCCCGCGGGTTCGGCGAAGTCCCTGTCGGGGCGAGCGAATTGATGCGATCGAGCGCGTCGTCGGCGCCCGTTGAATTCCAGGCCATCGGTGTCGTCGCCGCATGATTTCCGAACTGTCAGTGTATTGGATCGTCGCGGCGCTGTGGCTGCTGGCCGCGCTGCATGCGGCGTATTCGTTCTGGGACGGACTGAAGTTCAATCGGTTCGTCGGCGATGCGCTGCGGCGCGATGACTGTGTGGATGTGAAGGGAGGCGACGTTCCGCGCGTCGCCGTCATCATGCCGTGCAAGGGCGTCGACGAAAAGCTGCACGAGACGATGCGCAAACTGGCGGCGCAGACGCTGCGACCCGCGCGCGTGATCTTCACGCTGGAATCGCGAAACGATCCGGCCTGGAAGGCGCTGGAGGGCTGGGCGTCGGAATGGCGGGGCCTGGCCTACGAGTTCGTCGAAGCCGGGCTGGCGGAACATCGCGGCCAGAAGGTGCACAACCTGCTCGCGGCCGAGGCGCGCGTCGGCGATGACATCGACGTGGTCGTGTTCCTCGACTCAGACGCCGTGCCGGGGGACGACTGGCTTGCGCATCTCGTGGCGCCGCTGCGCGACGAGCGCGTCGGCGTGAGCACGGGGTATCGCTGGTACACGGCGTTCGGCGGACTGGCGGCGGGGGTGCGCTGCGCGTGGAACGCGGCGACGGCGTCGCTCCTGGCGGACGAGCGACTGAACTTCTGCTGGGGCGGCTCGATGGCGCTGCGGCGCGAGGCGTTCGCGTCGATGCGGGTGCGCGACTACTGGAATGGCGCCCTGAGCGACGATTACCAGCTGACGCGCGCCGTGCGCGACGCCGGGCTGACGATTCGATTCGTCCCGCGGGCGATCGTGGCGAGCGGTGATCGGACGACGCTGTCGGGCTTCCTGGAGTTCGCGCGACGGCAGATGATCATCACGCGGATCTGCCATCCGGCGTTGTGGATGTCGGGGTTCATGCTGATCGTGAATCTGACGATCGGCGGACTCGCCGTCGCGGGGCTGACGATCGCGGGCCTGGCCGGCTGGTATGGGACGCGGACGGCGGGCTGGCTGGCCCTGGCGGGCTGGCTCGTGATCATGGCGCTGGCGGGGGCCCGGGCCGTCGCGCGGCAGGTGGCGCTGCGGCGACTGTTGTCGCCGCCCGATCTCACGTGGCGGGATTTTGCGTGGGACGTGGGATCAACGCTGAGCTTCGGCGGCGGGCTGCATATGAACCTCTTCATGGCGTCGATCGGCAAACGGCGAATCTGGTGGCGGGACACGCAATATGAAATGGTCTCGCCGGCCGAAACGCGGATCGTCAGCCGGCGCTGAATGCGATACGACGCCGGCGTGCTACAATGCCGCCATTCAGAGCCGCCGTGTCCCCACGGCGACGTCTCGACAGGGACGACAAGAACACGGCCCACCCTTTCAGGGGTGGGTTAAGATGAATGCCCCCGATCGTCGCCGTCCCGGAGTGACGGCGTGAGATTCTCGATTGATCCCGACAGGATCCGAAAGAACACCCATGCTCGAAGACCTCTTCAAACACCAGGCGGCGCTCAATCGCAAGATCGGCTTCGATCCGGACAAGCTCCACGACAACTTCGATCCGAAGCTGGCGGGGGAGTGGCTGAACAACTACATCATGGCGGCGGCGAACGAGCTGGAAGAGCTGCGCGACTGCATGTTCTGGAAGCACTGGTGCAAAGAGGCGAAGGATGGCCGGCGCTTCGAGATCCATGACCTTCAGAACGCCCGCGTCGAAGTCATTGACCTGCTCTTCTTCTGGATCAGCATGGCCCAGTGCGTGGGCCTCAACGCCCACGACGTCATGGACCTCTACCAGCAGAAGCTGAAGATCAACAGCGATCGACAGGACAACAACTACTCGATGGCCGGCAAGACGGAAGACGACAACAAGTCCGTCGTGCTGAAGCGCGAGCAGGAGTGAGCGGTGTGGGTTGGGCGCCGCCCGCCCGGCATCAGCACCGGTCTCGTGATCGACGGCGTGCGAAGCCAGAAACACGTAAGGTCGGAGGCGCCCACCTTTTGATCTGAGGAGGGGAAACGCGTGCAAATCGGGCAATTGGTGGATGGGTTCATACCGTTTGCGCTTGGCATTTATCTGCTGCTTCTCGTCCATCAACGACTGCCGGAGAAGCCTGAACATCAGGTCAGGATGGAACAATGGCGTCAGAAATTCGGTGGCATGATGAAGGTCGTCGCGCCATTCCTGATTGCCTTTGGCGTATTACAGATGGCCCGCGCGTTTTTCTGAGCCGTGCAGGGTGGGCGCCATCCGCGCGGCATCGATAAAGGTCTCTTACAGCATCCCATGTCCGCTTCGGGTGTGAGGCGCCAATACTGCAACCTCGCTGCGCTGGCCTGCTTCCTGGCGGGCGCAGTTCGGTTGGGGGCCGCCCTACGATCCCGCCTCGACGTCGACCGCCTCCTCGGCGCAGTGGCGCTGCATCTTTCCGAGAACATTCAGCCAATAGAACTTTGCGAAGAGCCTCGCATGCGGAGTTTCTTCAAGCTGGTGGTGCGTCAGTTGGATGCGCGTTTTCGTCATGTCGCTTTCGGCGGTGTCGAATCGCAATTCGACCCAGGAGCCGCGAAACTCTTCGCGTTCGACAATTCCCGATCCGCCCGCGTCGATCCGCAATAATGTGGGCGGGGCGACATCCGATCGCGTCGGCAGGCCTCGATTCCAGGTGAACATGCGAAAGTCAATTGCGAGTGACCTGCCGCAGTCGATCTCGCGCACTTTTGTTTCGTGCATGAACCGAATTGCGTCTTCGGGATTCTCCGGGTCGTTGAACATCAGGTAGTAACGACCACCCACTTCGGGTTCGATGATGGCGTCGGCGGCCCAGAACTGCTTGACACCGTATGTCGTCGTCCACAGGTCGAAGGCCTCCTCGGGGGAGGCGTTGATTGTCATGCCGACGCAAAGCGGCGCATTCGCATCCGCCTCCTCCGTCGGCACGGGCGGAAGACTGATTGATCCGGTGATGAGCAGCGCCGTCGCGCCAAGCAGGATCGTGACGACGCGTGGGTGTCCCATTGCTTCAGCAATGGGGGCGCGACGATGGAAACGTGCGTTGGCTCCGATGACTCCCGCAGGCGCACGATCTCGACCTGGCGTGGATTGACGTTTCTTCGTGGGCGCTTCCCATGCGTGGGTGGAACGTCTGTTCGTTCGATCCTGTGACTCCATGTGAGGCCTCCTGAATGGAGCGGCGCTGCGATGGATGGTTCCGGCGTTAAGAGTTGCTATGGGTATATAGCGAGATTGGGGCGGCGGGTTGCAGCGGCTGCGCGCGATATTTTCTTGCGCGTGGCGATGACCGGGCGGCGCGGGAGACGCTCGCCCTGCGAACCTCCGGGTATGAGGCGCCTGCACCGCGGATTCGCTGCGCTGGCCCGCTTCCTGGCGGGCGCAGTTCGGTCCTGGGTAGGCGTTCGCCCCACGAAATCAATAATCGTGAAAGAGCATCCACCAGGCTCCATCCGGAGGAAACCTCGCCGCCAGTTCCTGGATTTCGTCTGGCCCGGCGCCTTCCAGGTAGTGGGTCGCCGAGATCTCCAGAATCTCGTCCAGTTGGAGGCGAGCCCAGCACTCGAAGCCGATGGCGTGATCCGGATCGCGCCGGAGGACCGATCTCGCCTTCGCGATGGTGTCGCTCATTCCGATCCACGCATCGCAAACGATGGCGCCCATCTGCGGATCGAAGATGACGAGATTGACGTCGCTCGCCATTACCTCAGCCTCCGTGAGCAGTAGAGTGAGAGCGCGATCGGCGTTGAAGCATGCCTGGCCATCAGATCGGCAAATTCCCGGAGAGTCGCGTCGTGTATCTCCGGTTCGTCGATGTCAATGAGCGCCGTGGCCTCATCGGGAGTGACATTTCCCCACGAGAGGATCCCCTCGTCGTCGATCTGGGGAGGTCGGCCGATGCAGGTCCTGACGTCGTCGATGGGCAGAAAGAAGTCCATATAGTCGACGATGACGCGTCGTTCGAGATGGACGACCGCCAGGATGAACTGCCCTGTCGGCGGCGCGGCGGGATCCGGCGTGAGTGAAAGTACCTCAGCAAGGGCGTTCACCACTTGAACCGCCTGGCCCGGATCGCATCCGGTCATCCGGCGCACCATTGCGACGCAACTGACCTTGCCATGCTCTCGCAGGCACGCGTTGAGGAGCTCGCGTGTTGAATCGGGTAATTCGATCACGGTTCACCTGTCGTTCGTGCAGCGTGGGCCCCTCCCGCCCGAGATCAACTCAGTCACGCCGACTGTCGCCATTATGGCCGGGGTTGCGCTGATTCAGCAAAACGCGCGAGGCGCCCATACAGCGAACCTTCGGGTGTGAGGCGCCTGCACCGCGGATTCGCTGCGCTGGCCTGCTTCCTGGCGGGCGCAGTTCGGTTTTGAGGGCTCCCTCGCTACGAGATCAACTGCGTAACGATCGGGCCTATCGATTCGACTTCTTGCGGCGGCGCTTGATGGGGGCGTCGGCGGGGCGGGCGTTGGGGGTGGCTCGCAGGGGGCCCTGTTTCCTGTTGGGCGTCTTTTCCGGCGGCGCCGGCTCGACGGCGGTCGGTCTGGCGGGCGCTGCGCGTTTGGCGTTGGGCGATTCCAGCGTTGTGTTCTCGCGGCGGAACAGGTTCCGCAGGACGGGCAGCATCGAGTCGCCATGGAAGTAGTGCTCCGGCAGGCGCCAGTGGAGCGTGTTCGGATCGGGCAGGCTGGCGCGACCGCTGGCGTGGGTGAAGAGCGATTCCAGTTTCTTGATTTCACCATCAAACGTGAAGATCAGATCCAGTTCCCTGCGCATGATCGTCCTGATGCCGTACTGCCCGGCGCGGACGCGGATCTCCGCCAGTGTCAGCAGCGTCTGGACTGTCGCGGGCAGATGGCCGAACGTGTCGCGCAGATCCGTCTCAAGCTGCTCGACCTCCTCCGGCGTGCGGCAGGTGGCGACGCGGCGGTAACAGTCCATGCGCTGTCGATCCGACTCGATGTATCCCCGCGGTATGTACGCCTCGACGTCCAGCTCCAGGTGCACGCTCGAGCGCGGTTCGACCTTGTCGCCGCGCATGCGTTTGACCGTGCTTTCAAGGATCTGGCAGTAAAGGTCGTAGCCCACGGCGGCGATCTGGCCGGACTGTTCGGGGCCGAGGATGTTACCGGCGCCGCGAATCTCGAGGTCGCGCATGGCGATGCGGAAGCCGGCGCCGAGTTCGCTGCACTGCTCGATCGCCTTGAGTCGGCGCGCCGCGTCATCCGTCATGGGGCGCGTCGCGTCCAGCAGCAGGTAGCAGTAGGCGCGATGCTTGTAGCGACCGACGCGGCCGCGCAGCTGATGGAGATCGGCGAGACCGAAGCGATCGGCGCGATCGATGAACATCGTGTTGGCGTTGGGAATGTCGAGCCCGGCCTCGATGATCGTGGTCGACACGAGAATGTCGGCCTCGTGGCTGATGAACTTCGCCATCACGTTCTCGAGTTCATCGCCGCCCATCTGTCCGTGGCCGACGACGATTCGCGCGTCGGGCACGAGAATCTGAAGTTTGTCAGCGATGTCGTAGATCGTCCGGACGCGGTTATGCACGAAGTAGGCCTGTCCGTCGCGATTCAGCTCTCGCACGAGCGCGTCGCGAATCATCTCGTTGTCCCAGCCGGCGACGCGCGTCGTGATGGCGCGGCGATCCATCGGCGGTGTGGCGAGGCTGGAGATGTCGCGCAGACCGATCATGGACATGTGCAGTGTGCGCGGGATCGGTGTGGCCGTGAGTGTCAGGACGTCGACCGTCGTGCGAAGCCGTTTGAGCCGTTCCTTGTGTTCGACGCCGAAGCGCTGTTCCTCGTCAACGATCACGAGACCCAGATCGGCGAACTCGACATCCTTCGAGAGAATGCGATGCGTGCCGACGAGGATGTCAACGCGTCCTTTTCGCGTTTCAGAGAGGATGTCCTTGATCTCACTCGTCGAGCGGAAGCGATTGAGGCAGGCGATGCGGAACGGGTATTCGGCCATGCGCTCGCGGAAGGTGCGTTCGTGCTGGTCGGCGAGGACTGTCGTGGGGACGAGGACGGCGACCTGCCGACCATACTCGATGACCTTGAAGGCGGCGCGAATCGCGAGTTCCGTCTTGCCGAAGCCGACATCGCCGCAGATGAGTCGATCCATGGGGCGCTGTTGCTGCTGATCGTTCTTGATCGCGGCGGCGGCGTCGATCTGGTCCGGCGTCGGCGTGTAGGGGAAGGCGGCTTCGAATTCGCGCTGCCAGTGTGTGTCCGGCGGAAAGGCGACGCCGTCGCTGCCGGCGCGTTCGGCCTGCACGCGCAGCAGTTCCGACGCGAGATCCGTGATGTTCTCTTCGACCTTCTGTTTGGTCTTGTTCCAGCGGGCGCCGCCGAGCCTGGTCAGCGGCGGCTTGGCGCCTTTCGCGCCGATGTATTTCTGCACGAGGTCGATCTGCGCGACGGGCACATGCATCGTCGCGCCTTCCGCGAAGGTGAGCGTGAGGAACTCTTCGCCGAAGCGGGCGCCGCGTTTCTTCATCGTGCGCAGGCCCGCGAAGCGCGCGATGCCATGGGCGATGTGGACGACGAAGTCACCTTCCTTCAGGTCGAGAAAGGAGTCGATGGCGCGGCCCGTCGTGATCGGTCGAAGCTTGCGGCGCTGAACGTGGCGATGAAAGACCTCGTGATGCGCGAGCGCGAGGAAGGCGTCGTCGGGCGCGTCGTCGTTGGCCCAGCGGAAGCCCTCCGTCAGGTAACCCGTCTCGATGTGGACGTTGTGGGCGCCGAGGCCCTGTTCGCCCATGGTTACGGAGATCTCGGCGAGAAGTTCGCCGAGGCGTTCGCGCTCGCCGGCGTTGTCGCAATAGACGATGACCGGCTGGTCGTGCGACAGGGCGAGCAGTTGCTGGACGGCGTCGGCGGGCTTCGGGTCGAACTTCGGCGGCGGTTCCGTCCTGACGCGATAGGATGCCGCATCCGTCACCGTTGCAAGCGGAAAACGGCCGAGATGGAGCTGCGTGAACCTGGCGAGGTTGCGCAGAACGGCTTCGAAGGGGTAATGGCCCTTCGGATGGTCGAGGCGCTCGAGTACGGTCTTCGCGACTTCGGCGGCTTCCACGGGCTCGTGGAAAATGACGACGCAGTTGTCGGGGAGGTAGCTCGCGAAGTGCGTTGTCTGATTCGGATCGAGCGTGGCTTCGTTCGAAACGTGCGTGATCGTCGCGCTGCTGACGGTATGCGTTGAGCGCTGCGTGGCGACGTCGAAACGACGGATCGATTCGATCTCGTCGCCGAAGAGTTCGATGCGGAGCGGGTCGATGTCCGTCGAGTGGAAGATGTCGAGGATCCCGCCGCGGATGGCGAAGTCGCCCGCCTGTTCGACCTGGTCGAGTCGTTCGAAGCCGCGATCGACGAGCCAGCGGGCGACGGCGTCGAGGTCAGTCTCGGCGCCGACGGCGAACTCGAGGGCGTTGGCTGTGAGGGCGGTCGTTGTCGGTACGGGCTGAATCAGGGCCTGGATGGGCGCGGCAATGATCCAGGGGGTTGCGTCGTTGTTCTTCTTCTGATTGGCAAGTTCCGCACAGAGATGATTGCGGGCGTCGGCGATTTCGCCGTCACCGCCCGATTCTCCCGGCAGCGCCTCCCACGCCGGCAGTCCGAGTACATTCCCGCCGATCAGTGTGTCCAGGTCGTCGAACGACCGATCGGCCTGCTCCAGATGGGGTGTGACCAGGAGCACAGGCCGCCGAAGCAGTTTGGCGACGGCGGCTGTGGTTGCGGGCGCAGAGGATCCCCACAGGCCGATTGTGGCGAGGGGGGCGGTCTCGCCCCGAAGTCGCTCACACAGGGCCTGGATCGCGGGATGCCGGCAAACCGCGTCGATGAGCATCACGAGGGGATTATTTGGTGGGTAGCCGCGGGGGACAAGGCGCCTTTGCCAGGAGGCCGTGGCGACGCGGCGGCGACTGCAAAGTTTGCCACATGAAGGGACATTAATGATCAGAATAGGGGTTTTTGTTGAATCAGAGGGGCGTTTCTGATTTACTGGACGCGTAGGTAAGTGGGTAGGTAGCCTTTTCCTGCAGGGTTCTCGTCCCCTCAACCCTTGCGGTAGTTCGTCGGATTCCCCATTCGGCGTTGGCGTCCCACAGGTGGAGTGGTCTTTTTGGTCGTGCGAGGCCGCATTGGCGTCTTTGTGCGATTGTTCAGGTTATTGGGAATCAAATCCATGATCAAAAGCAAACGATGTCTGCCTGCGTTCATCGCGGGATGTCTGGTCGTCTCTCTGTTGTCGTTCGGTCTGATCGCCTCGTTCGATGGCAAATCGGGCGCCCGCGCGGGTGACGCGCAGGCGGCGGCTCAGCCGACGATCGCCGAGATTCCCGCCGGCTCCGAGGCGGTCGCCTCGGCGCTGGGGCGGATGATCGTGGCGGATACCGGGCGACGCGTGGGGCCTGAACGACTCGCTGAGATGGCCGAGCGGTTTCAGCAGCGCTGCGATCGCCCCGCGATTCCGATTCCGCAGTTGTGCTTCGCGCCGGATACACCGGATGACGTGATCTCGCAGTACGCCGCGACAGCCGGCCCGCGGTTCTTTCAGATCGATCGCTGGTCGCTGACGGCGAACGGCCCGACAGGTGGTGCGGGCGATCCGATCACGCTCACGTACAGCTTTCCCCCGGACGGCACGACGATTCCCGTGATCGACGGCGTCAGTTTTCCTGCGGGCATCAACTCCTTCCGGGCGTGGATGAACGGCCTCTACGGCAGCGAACTCGTCTGGCGGCCCATCTTCGCCGGTGTGTTCGCGCGATGGAGCCAGGTCGCCGGCATCACGTATGTGTACGAGCCGGCCGACGACGGCGCCCAGACGAACTTCTCGCCCGGTATTCTCGGCGTTCGCGGTGACCTTCGTATCTGCGGCAAGGTGCTGGACGGCAACAGCGGCGTCCTGGCGTACAACAACTTTCCCGATGACGGCGACATGGTCTTCGACGCCGGCGACAGCTTCTTCAATGACATGAGCAACAGCTCGCTGCGTCTGCGGAATGTCGCGGCGCACGAGCACGGCCATGGCATCGGCGAACTCCACGTCTGCCCGCTTGATGAAATCAAGCTGATGGAACCGATCGCGTCCGTCGCATTCGACGGTCCGCAGCACGATGACATTCGCAACGCCCACGGCCACTATGGTGATCCGTTCGAACCCGACAACACGCCGGCGACGGCGACGGATATCGGGGCGCTGGCGATTTCGTCGACCCAGACGATCGGTCTCGTCACTTCGCCGGCCATCAGCTTCGGTTCGCGACTGAGCATCGACGCCAACGGTGAGCAGGACTACTTCCGCTTCACTGTCGCAACGCCGGCTGCCGTGTCGGTGACAGTCACGCCGATCGGAACGAATTACGAGGACGCGCCGCAGCAGTGTTCCTTCGGGACGGCCTTCTGCTGCACGGGGACATTCACGAACAGCCAGATTTCGGCGAATCTCGGCGTGGAAGTCATCGCGTCAGACGGCTCGACGGTGCTGGGATCGGCCACGAGCGCCGCGGCGGGTGTCGCCGAGTCGCTTTCGGATGTGGTCCTCAATCCGGCCGGGAATTACTACATTCGCGTCTTTGAGACGGCGTCGCAGAGTCAGCCGCAGCTCTATTGGCTGACGGTATCGCTCGACACGGTTCCGTTCATTCCGTTGTCGCTGGCGCTGCCAGGTGGCGCCCCGACCGAGTTGACGCCCGGACAGCCGGAGACGTTTGTCGTGATCGTCACGCCCGGTGACGACACGCTGGTCGGAGGTTCCGTCCAGCTGCAGTATCGATTCGACGGCGGCGCGTTCGCGTCGGCGCCGGCCACACCGCTCGGCGGGAATGTCTTCGAAGTGACGCTGCCGGCCGCCAGCTGCGGCGATTCGCCGGAGTTCTATGTTCAGGCGGAAGGCGCCGTCTCCGGAATCGTCACGCTTCCGTCCGGTGGCGCAGGCGCGCCGCTGACGGCCATCGTCGGATCCTTCGCAACCCAGTTCAGCGATAATGGTGAGACCGACCTGGGCTGGAGCGTCTCCGGCAATGCGACAGATGGCCAGTGGGATCGCGGTGTCCCGGAGAACAATGATCGCGGCGATCCGCCGGCGGACTTCGACGGCAGCGGACAGTGCTGGCTGACGGACAACGATCCGAGCAACACCAACTCCGACGTTGACGGCGGCAGCACGATTCTGACGTCGCCGGTGATCGATCTCTCGGCGCTTCCCGATGCGACGATTCGCTACGCGCGCTGGTTCGACAACACGGCCGGCAGCGCCGCTGGCGAAGACACGATGGTCGTCGAAGTCTCGAACAACGGCGGCGGTTCGTGGACGACAATGGAAACGATCGGCCCGTCGACCGCCGAGTCGTCGGGCGGCTGGTTCGAAGTGGAGTACACGATCTCCGATTTCGTTGCGCCGACGGCTTCGTTCCGGATTCGGTTCACGGCGTCGGACACGGGCTCGGGCTCAGTGGTGGAGGCGGGCGTTGACGCCATTCAGATCAGCGGCGTTGACTGCAATGTCGTGATTCAGGAGCCCCAGCCGCCGACGGGTGTGAGCGCGACGGACGCGACATCCTGCGATGATGTGGTCGTGACGTGGACTGCGTCCGCGACGGCTGACGATTACGACGTGTATCGCAATTCTGTCGATGATTCGGGAACAGCGATGTTGATCGCGACGGGCCTGGTCGCGACGAATTACGTTGACGCGACGGCGACGCCGGGCGACGTGTCGTTCTACTGGGTCCGAGCCTGCAACGGCGCCGGATGCAGTGGCTTCAGCCTCCCGGATTCCGGTTCTCGCGCCGATGTTCCGGGGCAGCCCCAGGGCGTGTCGGCGTCGAGCGGCGACGTTTGTGGCGCCATCGAAGTGAGCTGGTCCGCGCTGGCCGGCGTGACGCAGTATCGCGTCTATCGAAATACAACGTCCGACTTCGGTACGGCGATTGATCTCGCGACGGTTCCGGCTGGTCAGACGTCACTGGTCGACGCCGACGTGGATATACCCACGCCGTACTTCTACTGGGTGGCGGCCGAGAACACGTGTGGCGTCGGCAATGAAAGCGCCGCCGCTCAGGGCGCGGCCGCAATTCGTGGTGACTTCAACCTCGATGGGCTTCGCAATGGTGACGACATCAGCGGCATGGTCGCGGCACTGCTGGGCGACGCCTCGCTGGCGCCCTGTGCGGACCTTGCGACGCCGCTCGGTGTTGTGGACGCGATGGACGCCGCCGCCTTCGTTTCGATCCTCGTTGGCCCGTAACGACGTCGTGATCGGTCGTTGGTAGCGTTATCAGTCGGAGTAAATATGGGGCGATCGTCAACCGACGACTGGGGTTTGCGGCTGCGAATCGCCTATAATTTATGTTCGTTTCCCGCATTGCGATCTCATCCGGGGGCGTTGCGGGTGGCGGAAGGTGGAGTGGTTTTCGTTCTCAATCGTCAGGGTGGACGTGACACGTGCGAGCGGCACGCGCGCAGGATGTCTCGTTGATTCCCCATTCTGATTCTGGAGGTAGTTGATGTTCTCAAAGTTCATGTTCCGCGCGAGCGGTGTGGTCGGCGCCGTTGCGCTGGTGATGTGGGGGGCGACTGCGCTGACGGCGTCGCGTCAGAATGAAGACAGGGCGGCCCGCGCGGTTCAGGCTGAAGCGCCGAGGGTGGCGCCTGCGACGGACGTGGACATTGTTGCGGAAGCGGAGACGGAGATTCCGCCCGCGGCGTCTGTGGATGAGAGCATCGCGCGAGTCCAGGAACTCGCGACGGGGATGACGGCGTCCGGGGAATCGGGCATGCAGGTCTGTTTCCAGGCCGGGACGCCGCAGGAAGTGGTTTCGTCGTTCTGCGAAGTGAATCCTCTCCTGTGTGGAGAGATGCCCGACGGCAGCCCGCGGTTTCAGTTCGCCTTCCGCTGGCCGGGAACCCTGGGAACTCCTCGTTCGCTGACATGGAGCATTGTGCCGGACGGCGTGGCGATCACGTCCGTCGGTGGCAGCCCGGGCAGCGAGGTCTTTTCGCGACTGGATTCGCAGTTCTCGAACAATGGTGGCCGCGCCGTATGGATCGGCCTGCTCGAGGATTGTTTCGATCGATGGTCCGAACTCTCGGGCACGAGCTACACGCGCATCACGTCCGGCGGCAATGACTGGGATGATGGCGCCGCATGGGGAACCTCGGGTGGCGCGGGTCGAGGAGACATCCGAATTGCGATGGTCAATCTCGACGGGCCGAACAACGTTCTTGCGTTCAACAGCTTCCCCGGCAGCGGCACGGGCGGCGACATGGTGCTCGATCGGTCGGAAACGTGGGACCAGACGTCCAACAACTTCCGGTTCCTTCGCGACGTCGTGATGCACGAACACGGCCACGGTCTCGGTTTCGAGCACGTCTGCCCGATTATTCCGACGTCCAACGGCCGATTGATGGAGCCGTTCATCAACACGAATTTCGACGGACCGCAGCATGACGACATTCGCGTCGTGCAGTTCGCCTACGGCGATGCGTTCGAATCGAATGACACGTCCGCGACGGCGACCAATCTCGGCGCCGTGTCGATCGGCCAGACGCTCACGCCCGGGACAGTGCCCGCGCCCACGCCCACGTCGGCGAGTTCGCTGTTGAGTATTCACAATAACGGTGATCAGGACTTCTACAGCATCACGACATCCGAGCCGACGAGCCTCATCGTCACCGTGTCGCCGCTGGGGTTCTCGTATGACTCAAGCGTTCAGGCGTGCGGCACGTTCGGCGATGACTGCTGCTCCGGCAACGTCATCAACAGCCTGACGATGGCCGACCTCGAGCTGCAGGTGATTTCGACGAACGGCACATCCGTTCTCGCGACGGCCGACACGCAGGGCGTCGGGCTGCCGGAAACGATCTCGAACGTCGTTCTCGGCGCGGCCGGCACCTACTTCATCCGCGTTTATGAAGGAAACACGCCGACGGAGAGTCAGCTGTACAGCCTGTCGATTCAGGTGCAGACCTCTTCCATCGTTCAGGCGGAGATCTCGCTCCCCAACGGGGCGCCATCCACGCTGACGCCCGGACAGCCGACGACCTTCCCGGTTCAGATCGATCCGAACGACGCCACGATTACGCCGGGCAGCGAAGTCCTCGTCTATTCGCTCGGCGGCCAGGTGAACTCGACGCCGCTGACGCCGCTCGGCGGAAACATGTGGGAGGCGACGTTCCCGCCGGCGACGTGTGATGACACGCCGTCCTTCTTCATCTCGATCTTCGCCACTGTGGCCAACACGTCGACCTTCGTTCGCATGCCCGTCGGGGCGCCGACGGATCAGTTCCGGCCGATCGTTTCGAGCGGTCAGACGACGTTCTTCTCCGACAACGGCAATACCGACATGGGCTGGACGGTCTCAGGCAACGCAACCGCCGGTATCTGGAATCGTGGCGCGCCGCTGGGTGGTGGTGATCGCGGTGATCCCGCCGCCGACTCGGATGGTTCCGGCCAGTGCTGGCTGACGGACCGGGCGGATGGCGACACGGACGTGGACGGCGGAACGACGACGCTGACGTCGCCCGTATTCGATCTCTCGAACGGCGGTGTCATCAGCTACGACTACTGGTTCAATGACACGACGGGCGGCCAGTTCGATTCCGACACGTATGTCGTCGAAGTGGCGACGGACGCCGGAGGTACGAACTGGACGGCGCTTCGCACCTACACGACGTCGTCGAGCGCCTGGCGATCCGACTCGATCACTGTCGGCGCCGAAGTCGCGGCGTCATCGACGATTCGTGTGCGATTCTCCGTGTCCGATCTTGGCGCCGGCACGGTTGTCGAGGGCGGCCTGGACGCCATCGAAGTGACGACCACTGAGTGTGTTGACGCTCAGGTGCCCCCGGCGGCGCCGACGGGCGTGAGCGCTTCGACCAACAGCTTCTGCGATCGCGTCAGCCTGTCATGGACGGCGTCTGTCGATGCGGATGACTACGACGTCTATCGAAACACGGTCGATAACTCCGGTTCCGCCACGCTGCTTCAGTCGGGCGTTCTCGGCGTGAGCTATGACGATATGACCGCGACGCCCGGCGTGAACTACTTCTACTGGGTGCAGGCGTGCAACGGCGCCGGATGCAGCGGCTTCAGCAGCCCGTCGGCGTCGGGCGCTGCCGCGACAGCCGTCACGCAGGTCACAGGCGTCAACGCGACGGACACCAACTGCGGAAACGTTCAGGTGACCTGGTCCGCCGTCACGAGCGCGACGAGCTACGAGATCTTCCGCAATACCGTGGATGACAGCGGCTCGGCGACGATGATCGGTTCGTCGGGGACGACGAGCTACACCGACAACGCCGCCATCGCCTACACGGGCTACTTCTACTTCGTTCGGGCGACGAACGCGTGTGGCGCCGGGGCCTTCTCACTGAGCAACCCCGGCATGGCGCTGGCCGCTGGCGCGCCGCCCGCGAATCTGGCCGCCAGTAATGATCGCTGCACCGACGTGAGCGTGACATGGGACGCCGTGCCGGACGCTGTCCTTTACGAGGTGTTCCGAAACACGGTCGACAACTTCGCGACAGCGTCGCTGGCCTATGTCGTGTTCGCGCCGGACGTGATCGATAACTCGGCCCTCGTGAACACCCCTTACTTCTACTGGGTGCGATCGACCAACTCGTGCGGCGCCGCGACGCCGACGGTTTCCGCCTCGGGTATTCGCGTCGGCGGGCTGGCGACGGCGCCGTCCAATGTCGCCGCGTCCGACGATCAGTGCGGCATGGTTCGCGTGACCTGGGACGCCCTCGTTGGCGCCACAAGTTACGAAGTCTTCCGCAACACGGTCGACAACCCCGGCACGGCGACGTCGCTCGGAACGACGGCTGCGACGATGTTTGACGACAACACGGCGACGCCGTCCGTGACGTACTTCTACTACGTCTCGGCCAGCAACGCCTGTGCCGCCGGTCCGCTGAGCGCGGGCGACAGCGGCGTCACCTCCGACGCCCCGATGGCGCCGACGAACGTCGCCGCGACGAATGACGCGTGCGGTCTCGTCGAGGTCACGTGGGACAGCGTCGCCGGCGCGACGAGCTACGAAGTCTTCCGCAACACGGTCGACGATGGTGGTTCGGCGGTCTCACTGGGGACGATCGGCGTGACGAGCTTTGACGATGCGAGCGCCGCCGACGGCGTGACGTATTTCTACTTCGTCAGCGCTTCGACGGATTGTGGTGACACGGGCCTCAGCGCCAGCGCCAGTGGCGAGACAGGTCTCCTCGGCGACATGAATCGCGATGGCGACATCAACGGTCTCGACGCCCAGGGATTTGTCGGCGCCGCAATCGGAACCTACGACACGTGTGCGGATCTGGTGGCGCCGTTTGGTGTGATCGATAACGACGATCTGCTGGCGTTTGCCGCCCTGTTGCTCGGCGCGTAAAGGTTACCGTTACATTTCTGTAATAAATGACGCCGCGGGTCGTACGCCGACCCGCGGCTTTTTTTGTTTCGCTGTTGTCGATGCGCCTTGGCGTTTTCGGCGCGCCTATAATTCGAGGCACGAAGCATTTGGGCGACGGGCGTGTCAGCCCACGTTTGACCGCGACCTTCCTCTCTCCGGCCCGAACACTCGCGATCGAACAGACATGCCCGCCGCCCGAACTTTTTCCCCGGGGCGCCGGATTCTCCTGGCAACAGACGAGTCGTGGACAGGCGTGACTTCGGGGGATTTTCGTGGCGGATTTCACGTCCGAATGTCGGGATCCCAAGCTATCCGAGGCGGCAATTTGTGCCGATAGAATCTCGTCGCCCGGTCGAGTTGTTTCGCCGGCGCCCAAAAACGGGGGAAAGGTCCCGAATGTTGTTTCGGGGCCAATCATGGGCCGATAGGATACGGGTATGACCCAGAATGCATACGGTTACGAGACGGCGGAAGGGTTCGCTTCACCCGGTGTTCGACAGCTGTCGGTCTTCCTGGACGATCGTGTCGGCGCCCTGATGCACCTGTTCCAGGCGTTCGAAGGGACGGACATCCGCGTCGTCGGCATGTCGGTCGTCCACGCGATTGACTGTGCGATCGTCCGAATTATCTGTGACGATACGGACCACGCGATCAGCGCCCTCCAGAACCGGAAGTTCGCCGTCAGCCAGGCGGAACTCGTTGTTGTGGAAATGCCCGCCGGACACGGCCTGCGATCCATCTGCTCGGCCCTGATCGCCGGCGAGATCAATATCGACTACGCCTATCCGCTTCTGACCCGACCGACGGGGCGCCCCGCCCTGGCGATTCATACGGACGACCTGGAGACGGCCGTTCGCCTGCTTCGCGGTCGCAAGTTCACCGTCCTCAGCGAGAACGACCTCGGCCCCGGCGAAATCCGCTAGGGGGCCGCGGCGACACCCCGATCATTCGACAGTCGTGATCCCGCGTGACGAATGCCGGAATGCTCGATAGAATCCCGCGTTCGGTGTCGGGGCCGTTTGAGCCCTGCGCCGGAAGAATGCCGGGCGCTTAGCTCAGTTGGCTAGAGCATCTCGCTTACACCGAGAGGGTCGGGGGTTCGAGTCCCTCAGCGCCCAATCCCGCCATTTTGTCTAAATACGAATCAGATTGAATAGTGACGAAAACCCCTGTATTTGCAGGGGTTTCCGCGCGTTCGTCGTCGATCGCGTTCTCGTCCGTGCAAGGCGATTCCTGCACAGACTGCAGCGCATTCTGCAGCGCTTCGCAGCGCGCCGCCCGATCGAAGTGCTCGTCCGTGATCTGCAGGTAGTGCTTTTGTGCGACCGTCTGCGAGTTCCCGATCCAGGCGCAGACGACATGGGCCGGATAGGTTTCGGCCAGCTCCGTCTCACGGGTCGATCGGAGATTGTGAAAGAGTTTCGGCCACGGCTGGAGCTTGGCCCGTGCGATGATCCGCTTGAGCTGGGTCCGCAGGTTGACGGATGTATCCCGATAGCGGGAGATCAGGAATTCCGCCCCCGGCTCGGCCAGCTCGAAAGCGTCCTCCAGCAGGGGGCGCAACTCGGGAAAGATCGGGATTTCGCGGGACTCGCCCCCGACGTGATGCTCGGTCTTGGGGCTCGGGACCGTGATCCGGGACCGATCCCAATCGATGTGATCCCAGCGAATCGCCAGTGTCTCGGAGGGGCATCGGACGCCGCCGTATCGCGACAGGCCGAACAGGAGCCGCCATTCGGCGTCCGGGCATTTGTCGATGATCCGCTCGGCGTCGGCTCGGGAGACGAAATACTCGCGGGTCTTGTTCGCCCGGATCGCCCCGACCAGATGGCCGAATGGGTTTTCGCGGATCAGCTTCCGACGGACCGCCGCGCGAAAGAACTGTTTGGCAATCCCGCAGCGTCGTCGGCAGGTGTTGTCCGACAGCTCTTCCGTCGATTTCAGGTTCGCCCGCCACGCGTCGGCGTCGGCTTCCGTGATCGTCCGCAGGGGCTTGTCCTTGCCGAAGTAATCAATCAGGTTGCGGCGCGTGTGTCCCCAGATCGTGCGCGTCGAGTCCTTCACGTCGGATCGCTCGGCGAAGTAGGCGTCCAGAAATTCGCCGAGCGTTGCGATGATCGCCTTGGGGATCAGATCGACTGCCGCGAGCTTGTTCGTCATTGGGGCGTCGAGCTGGGCGATCCATCGGGCGGTTTCATCGGGGACTGCGTGTCCCGTGATCGACGCCGAGATCAGATCCTCGACACGCAGCTTGACCGACTCGGCGGCGCGACGCGCGACCTTGCCGAGCCGGATCGTCTGGCGCTTTCCGGCGCGATCGTAGAACTGGATCAGGCGGCGTCCGTCTTTGAGTTTCGAGATACTGGCCATGTTTCAATCCTTCGGTAGTCTGAAGTAGACACTTGTAGTCTACCTTGCGCTTCCGTGCGGCGCAATTCAATTCCATGCATGATTCTCTAATCGGTGCCGATGTAACCCGTGAGTCGCCGCGCTTCGGCTTCGGCGTCGTCGCGCGATAGTCCGCCTTCGTGTTCGAGGATGGCGGCGCGTTCTTCGTAGGCGTCGCGCAGCTCGTCCGCAGATTGTTCGGGGATTGAATCGCCCGAATCGCCCATACCGCCCGCGGCTGTTGAATCGCTCGCATCGGCAGCGCACTGGCTTGCATCGGATTCGGGCGGTACGTCGGGCGGTCCGGGCGGATCGGGGGCGTCAACCGCCCGACGATCGCCCGCCGTTCGTTCGTCGCCGTTCGCATCGTTTCGACTCTGCACATCGCAACTGGCGGATTGGGCGGTCTGGGCGGTTCGTCGCAGGGAATATCTGCGAGTCTTGTCCGTTTTGCGCGGGGTGATGACATCAACGCCAACAGCGCCGAGCGCAGGCGCGAGGCGCTTCAGGCGTCCCGACATTGCGCAGGCGTTGCGGGGCCACTTCGGCGGCGCTTGCTCGGGCGTGATCCGCTTGAGCAGTTCGCCCGCCGGTCCCTCCCATTCGCCGCATGATTGCACGAGCTGGACGATCGCCGCGCCCACGGGATCGTCGTCGATGATCGTCGCCGCAATCTGACCACGCTGGCCGAGATAAAGGTCGAGCGCATTCGTTCCCAATACGGCGTCCATCGCCGCCAGGATGCGAGAGAAATCCGCGAGGCGATCCGATGGGGGGATCTCCGTCGATTCGAGTAGATCCATCACGGGCGCGACGATATCGAGAAGCGCTCCAAGTATCCGGGGCCATCGTTCGGCGAATGCCGAGTGTAGCGCCGACTCGGATCGTCGCCGGGTTTCGTCGATGCGTTCCAGTTCCACGAGCAGCAGACGCGAGCCCAGATCGCCTTGAAGTGATCCGGCGTCGATGCTCGTGATTGCAACGACTCGCCGGAATTGTGTGATTGCGAGATCGCCGTCAGTGTACAATTTGCGGCGGATATGACCGTCGCCCGTGGACGCCTTGCAGAGCGCATCACTCCACCAATGCGGAATCGCGGAGACGTTGTCGATCATCACGCCCCAGCTTCCCGCCGCCGCCGTCGCCCAAGACTCGATATCTTTCGGTTGCGACCGGCGCGGGACGGGGCTCGGATCGAACAGCGTGACGAGAATGCCGCCAACGGTTGACTTACCGCTTCCCGCCATGCCGCCAATCATCAGGATCGGGTGATCGATGTCCGGCTTAAATGCCGCTACGAGCCATCCGAGCAGCAGGGGCCAGGAATCGTCCGACACATTCAGCAGCTCGCGCAGCTCGGCGACATCGCCGCCGGGCAGGGGCTCGGGCAGCTCGTTTGTAAGCGCTGTCCGTCGGAACAGCACAGGCGATTCGCCTGTAACCCGCCACGCGCCGCGCTCGATGATGATCGCCCGACCGTCGGCGTCGCCGATGTCCACGACGATTCGGCCGTCAGTTTCGACGATCCGCAGGTGGATCGGCTCGCGCTCCGCGTGATACGCCTGTCCGCTCAGCGCCGTCATTGCGTCATTCAGTGCCGACGCGCTCGGGACCTTTTGGTAGGTCGCAAGATACCGCCGCGACAACTCGCTTCTTACGGCGTCCCTTCCCCCGCGGAGCATTAGCGCGACGTTGGGACCGCCCCGACGAACAGCGAACGGTTCCCCGTCGTTGGATTGGCCGATGCGGTATTCGTCTTGCGCGAGCTGAATCAGCAGCTCCGCCTGCGTCGGCGGTTTTCCGGGCTTCGATTCCTTCGCGTTTTCCTTCAGCGTGGCGAGCAGCTCCGCCCCCGCCGCCTTGCACGCATCCGCGTTCGACGTATCGAGGCCCGCGGTAAGCCGTTGGGCGAGCCATGCGCGAATGTCCTTTGCGCCATCTGGCGGTAGGGTCCACGCGACAGGCTCCCGCCATTCGGACGCCAGCCGTTTTGCGATCGACTTCGCGCCATCACGACCGGGCCAGGCGCCGCCGTCCTTCCCGTCATTCTCACCGACGACGATAACCGCCACGCCGTCCAGCAGCTCCGCGAGCTGTTCACCGCCGCCGGTGTTTGACGGACGCCCGACGGCCCGGAGCTGAATCGTCTCGCAAGCCGCGACGTCGGATGCGCCTTCCACGACCAGGACGGGGCCGGCGCGATTCCGCAGGGATGTCGGGACGATCAGGCCGCGGCGCGCGCCTGTGTCGCCCTTCGGCGAGCCCTTGGCGCCATCGGGAGCGCGAAGAGATACGCCGACGATCCGCCCGCGTCCGTCCCGCTCGGGGAACGCGCATGCGCCGCTGGGCCGTTTGGCTTTCCAGGAGTCGCCGCCGCTCGCGCGGTATCGCTTCAGGTCCGCCGTCGTCGCCCAGCCGACGCCGATGGATCGAAGCGCGTCGGGCGAGACGCCGAGCGTCGCCGCCAGCTCTGCCAGTGCGCCGTCCGCGAGCTGTCCCGTGAGCCGTTTCGATTCAGTGTTCCAGTCGATCGCCGACGGGGCGGGGGGGCGAGTATCTTGGCGGATCGGCTTCCGCGACGATCTCCGCGGCGAGCCGCCGCAGTCATCGACGGGCCGGAATATCGCGCCGCCATCCTTCGGCTTCACGAGCCGCATTCCAGGCGGCGCTCCGGTTGATCGTTCGCACTTCAGTGCGCCATCGTCGGCCCACGCGCACCAGTCCGGCTTCTTGCAGGCGGGACAGGGCTTGCGCTTAGTAACGGGTGTCCAACGCGTCATCGGCCCGCCCCTTCCCGCTGAGCCGCATCAGATTGTTCGGCGATCCACGCGTCAATCTGGGCGGAGGGCCATCTAACGGAACGTCCCAAGCGGATCGGTTCGGGTAACTTCCCGGCGGCCAGTAGCTTCCACAATTGGCGTTCTGAGATACACAGTCGCTTGGCGACGGTTCGAGCAGTTTCGAGTTCGGACATAACAATTCTCCCGTCGGCAACACACAATCGCGTTGCGGACGAGAGAAAACGTAAGTCCGGATTCGGTTCTGCAATTTGCAATTGCGCTAATTGCAGAATTGCAGTGATTGCCTAGGAATTGCTGCGAAACAAATTCGTAATGATAATTGCGAGGCGTGGGTTCTGGCCTTGCTACTTGGCGAATTTGCGAACGTCATCGCGATGGTAGAGTTTTCGTACCTTCTTGCCTTGGTCATCGTGGAAGCCACGTGGAGCTTTTCGGGTACGTATCTTCGGTGGACAACTGTTTGCCGCCCGCGACAGTTCATGAGGAAGGACGCCGTAATGCTGTTGCGCTTGTGATGCCGTGATGAAGTTCTCATAGGCCCGGCTATCTCTCTCGCCTGGCTTTATCCGGTTTCGTGAGTGGTCTCCAGTTTCAGCTATCTCGGCTTGACGTTCGAGCAGGTGTCGCAGCTTTGGGAGCCACTTTCGGAGCGGCTCGATTGTCAAGTCCGTTTCAACGTAAACTGTGTCTGGTGGCGTGTTCCGAAATCCGGCACTAGCGCCGGGAACAATTGGCCTGTGCAAGAAAAAAGGGGGGGTGTTCCGGTTATTGTGTTTGTACATCGGCTCGACCTGCATTCGCAGGAAGCCAAAACGCTGGTCGATTTCATGCGTATCCGAACGCGGAAGCCGTCGCCGCAGGATGTCCATCGATCGAGCCGCTTGTAACACAAGCGATGCGATGTCCTTGAAGAAGAATCCCTTCATGCCATTGCCCACTAGATCGAACCCCGAGTTAGATAGGTAATCGGAGAGTCGCTTCCAGGGGTCGTATAGTAAATCGACTTCGTTGGCTGCGTTTCGCATCGGTGATACCCTCGCCGCCGGATCGCGCCGAACGCGTCGACAGTCGGGTATCGATGCCGCCGACGCGTCCAGCGCCCCAAAATCTGATTTGGGCCGGTATTTCAATTGTAAGGGGCGGCGCACACACCGAGAATACCGTAGAATGGGCGTGAATCGAGGTGGACATATGAGAATCACGTCAACCGAGCGGGCATGTTTCGGCGTGTCGTTGATCGTCCTATTGGGTATTGCGTCTTCACTGAGTGCATGTGATCCCGAGTGGACTCTGATTGGAGATGTAGACGGCGCGATATTCGATATTGCGATGATCGATCTGGGGGGAGGTCCCAGCCTATACGTGGCTGGCGACTTTAGCGCTATTGATGGCGTGAGCGCCAACAACATCGCACGACTGACCAGCTCGGGATGGGAGCCTCTGCCGGGGGACGGATTCCTAACGGGAAATCAGACGCGAATCCGGGCAATTGGCGAATTCAATGGTGAGTTGTTTATCGGCGGCTCCAGCTTCCCGAGTAACTTCGGGTGCAATCACGTTGCCAGGTTCGACGGAGCCTTGTGGGATCTTATCTTCGGAGACTGCGTTCTCACGGTTACTACAACAGTCGAGTCGATCGGCGGGCTCCTGTATATAGGCAGCGACGACGCGCCGGGCGGGCTCCTCACTTGGGACGGATTCGGTGCGAGCACGATTACGACAGATCGCGTGCGAGACATTGTAGAGTATTCCAATGGTATCTACGTGGCCAAGTCGTTCGAGAGCGGTGGTGGTGTATGGTCGATCGCGCCCGGAGGTTGGGTTGATATTGCCAACAGCAGCTTCGCAACCAATCTCACTACGTGGAACGGCGACCTCTTCGCGGGTGGCGGGTTTGACGCATTTGGTGGCGCTCCAGGGACCAACAACATTTCCGCATGGGACGGTGTACAGTGGCGCCGTCTTGGAGCGGGGACAAATGGGCCGGTTCAAGCTTTGTCGGCGGTTGAATCCGGACTCATGAACGGACTATATGTCGGAGGCGATTTCTCGTTTGCAGGCAGCGCCATCACGAACAAGATTGCGAAATGGAATGGAGTGAATTGGGAGCCAGTTGGAGAAGGTCTGCCAAGCCCAGTAACGAGAATTCTCGCAACGCCTTCCGCCGTGTTTGCGGCCAGCTACGATGTTTACATGTGGGCCTGCCCGAGCGCCACGAATGATTGCGACGGAGACGGAACGCCAGACGATCAGGAGTGTGACTTTGACGGTGATGGCGTCATCGATGATTGTGATGACGATGTGGACGGGGATGGCGTCCCAAACGAGTTTGACCTATGCCAATTCACCAATCCCGAAACCGCAGTTGACGGTGACGGTCGCCCGCGTGGCGACATGAATGATGATTGTCTCTTGAATGGAGTAGACCTTCAGCTCTACGTATCAGCGCTCTTAGGTCACTGACGCCGATGACGATCCCGCTATCGTTACATCACACGCGTTGCTCGTGTGTATCGTTCCACTAGACAAAAGAAAAGTCCACGCCCCGTATTATTTTGGCCGGAACAAGCCGCCCCAGTTCATCGTGACTCCCGCACGACAGGAATGCGAAGACGTCGCTCCCGATTTCGATTTGCGTTATCCCGCCCGGATCGTAGATGCCCGCCAGGATCGCCGAGAATGCGGCGCGAGCGCAATCTGTGCAAAGCGACATAGCGTGACTTTCAGCGCCCGCGAACGCCACGATGCGATCGTTGGCGGGCGTGGCGCCGCAATCGGGACATGCGCAACGATTCACGATTTCTCCTGATTCCGCATCGCGGCGATCGCAGCGAATAACGTCGGCATTCTTTCCCCTCCCGATGTCAAGTCTTGTCGGTCCGACTGCTGTAGGTGTTGCTTGCCGCACCAGATCAGCATCGTCGGGTTTCCGCTGATTGCCGCCGAGTATTGCGCCTGCAGGAGCGCCGCCTTGCCCGCCGCTCTTTTTTGGGCGCAAAGTTCCCCGAAATTCCGTCGGAACGTCTCTTCCGCTATCCCCAACGATCGGGCAATCGTCAGGTCCCGACATTGGGCGACGGCCATCGACTCGACTCTAGCGAGCTGTTCGGCGCTCAACTTCAGCTTGGGGCGTCCACGAGTAGCCATGCCGGAATCCTATGTTTGAGCAATAATGATGATCGAGCCCATTGCTGATGCATCAACGGGGCTTTGAATCAATAGATCCGCTCAATATGATATGCAATTGTTGGAATCAGGGCACAATTCGAATTAAGACTTGGGGCGCGACAAGGCCGGACATCGATGGGAGGATGTCTCATGGACTTCTGTGCAGTAGATGTCGAAACGGCGAATCCCGACCTGGCGTCGATTTGCCAGCTTGCTGTCGTAACGTTCAAGGATGGACGCGCCATCGATGAATGGGCGACATACATCGATCCCGATGACTACTTCGATCCCTGCAACGTTTCGATACACGGGATTGACGAGGAGACTGTCGATGGGGCGCCGACATTTCAAGAGGTTTCGGAACAGCTACGCGCGGTTCTAGGGGCGCGCGTGGCTGTTTGCCACACGCATTTTGACCGCGTCGCAATCAACCGAGCTTCCCATGGCTGGAAAGTGCCTGCGCCACAATGCACATGGCTGGATTCTGCGTGTGTAGCTCGGAGGGCATGGCCGGAGTTCGCTTCGC
>Ga0116151_10000918_pt1 | contig 27318 bp, 24 predicted proteins | sample AD_UKC117_MetaG_FD_89893 | JGI IMG/M metagenome (GOLD analysis project Ga0116151, IMG submission 89893) | Active sludge microbial communities of municipal wastewater-treating anaerobic digesters from Hong Kong - AD_UKC117_MetaG | ecosystem: Engineered > Bioreactor > Anaerobic > Digestate... | reverse complement strand
ATGAACGAGGGCGATTTCCTCGATCAGTGTACGTTCGCGGCCGTTGGAATCGCGCACGTAGTTGGCCAGGCACACGTAGCGGCGATCCTCGATGGGGATCTCCTCCAGGTCGTCGAGATTGCGCTTGCCCTCAATGATGAGCGCGATGCGGTCGACCGCGAGCTGGGAGACGTAGTCGGGCCGGAATGGCACCAGCACCTTGTCGGCAATCTTGAGGGCCGCTAGTGCCGCAAATGACAGACCTGGTGCGCAGTCGAGAATGACGACGTCGAACGAGCCTTCAAAGCGGCGCAGCAACTGTTCGAGGCGACCACGCACTCTATTGGCGACGATATCGGGGTCGTTGGACTGCTGGGCCTGCTTGAGGAAGAGTTCGCCCTGGACGTCTTCCAGCAGCAGTGAGCCAGGCAGCAGCGACAACTTGGGAGCCTTGCCCTGGCCGTTGGAAACGTCACCGACACCGTGCAGCAGATATTCCTTCGGCTGGAGGCCCTGACCATCGAACAGATCGAAAAAATAGTCCGCGATGGTGCGATTGGACTTTCTCGCCTCGCTCCAGCCCTGGCCGCCGATCAGGATCAGGGAGGCATTGCACTGGGAGTCGAGGTCCATGATCAGGACCCGTTTTCCGCCCCAGACGCTCAAGGCGTGGGCCAGCATCACAGAAACCGTTGACTTGCCAACACCACCCTTACGGTTCGCCACGGCGAGGAAAAATGCCATCAAATTGCTCCGGATACGCAACTGTCGAGATAACCGCACAGATAGCGCGTTTTAATTATGTCGTCCCTTGATTGAAGGGGGGGCAGGGAAATGCTGCTTCAATCTGTTGCCGAATTGCCAAACCAATATGCCCAAACCTAGGCAAACCCCTGGATACATTCGCGAGGCGAGGTCGCAGGCATGGTCTCCAAGGGCTGGGCCTAAAAGGCGGAATTTCGTCGGCACGGGGGCTGCAAACTGGTTCATTGCGACGATTTCAGGCTCTGGTAACGACTGCAAATGCAATTTGTTGTGCAGCGGACAGCCTGTTGTGCTTAACCACGATCTACAACTGGAGCACATTCCAGGGGCCGCCGACGGTGCTGTGGCATCGGGGAAGCGTTGTGGGGGCGGGCTTGTGGGCCTCAGAATTGGGGCCCAACTCGTTCGGGGAAACAGGTTTTCGAAGGTTGAACGCAGATGGCACGACGGTATTTCGGAACTGACGGTATCCGGGGGCTGGCCAACAAGCATCCGATGACCTCCGAGGTGGCGTTGAAGGTGGGCATGGCGGCGGGGCATGTGTTCCGCTCGGGCGACCACCGGCACCGGGTTGTGATCGGCAAGGATACGCGCCTTTCGGGCTACATGCTCGAGGCGGCGCTGATGTCGGGCTTTACGTCGGTGGGCATGGACGTGTTCTTGCTGGGTCCGATGCCGACTCCGGCGGTTGCCATGCTGACGCGCTCGCTGAGGGCTGATCTGGGCGTGATGATTTCAGCTTCGCACAACCGTTTCGACGACAATGGCATTAAGTTGTTCGATCCCGACGGCTATAAGCTCTCCGACGAGACCGAACAGCAGATCGAGGATTTGATCGCGCAGGATAGCGCGAGGCTGCTGGCGCGGGCCGATCGCATCGGACGTGCGACGCGGGTCGAGAGTGCGCAGGAGCGGTATATCGAGTTCGCCAAGCGCACGCTGGCGCGGAACCTGCGGCTGGATGGTCTGCGTATTGTCATCGATTGCGCCAACGGCGCGGGCTACAAAGTGGCTCCGGCGGCGTTGTGGGAACTGGGTGCCGAAGTCGTCAAGATCGGTGTCGACCCCAATGGGCGCAATATCAATGATGAATGCGGTTCGACGGCGCCTGATGCACTGATCGCGAAGGTCAGGGAAGTAAGGGCCGATATTGGCATCGCACTTGATGGCGATGCGGACCGCGTGGTGATCGTGGACGAGAAGGGGCAGATTGTCGACGGCGATCAGATCATGGCCGTGATTGCCGAGAGCTGGCAGCGGCGTGGCCGTCTGGCTGCCGGTGGCATCGTCGCGACCGTGATGAGCAACCTCGGGCTGGAGCGGTACGTTCGCAGCCTCGGCCTGCAAATGGCGCGCACGCCCGTTGGTGACCGCTACGTCGTGGAGCATATGCGCAAGCATGGCTACAACGTCGGCGGCGAGCAGTCAGGTCATATCGTTCTGTCCGATTTCATCACGACGGGTGATGGATTGGTATCGGCGCTGCAGATCCTGGCGGTTGTCGTGACGACGGGAAAACCCGTCTCGGAAGTGTGCAAGCGTTTTGATCCGCTGCCGCAGATCTTGCAGAACGTGCGCTATTCGAACGGGAAGCCGCTCGATGACAGCCGCGTCATCAAGGCGATCGATGCAGGACGAGAGCGGCTTGGCGGCACTGGCCGGTTGGTCATCCGTCCGTCCGGCACGGAACCTGTGATCCGCGTCATGGCCGAAGGCGATGATGAAGCGCTGGTGTCGCTGGTGGTCGGAGATATTGTGGAAGCGGTGAAAGCCGCCGCCGCCGGCTAGTGCGCTTTTCTCCCGAAGGGCATGGCCGGTTTCGCACCAGCGCGGCCCGCAGGGTCGATAAAGCATAACATCGCGCCATTTAAACAGCGGTCTGGTGATCGCTGGAAGCTGCAACATGTTCGAGCCATTCCATGAATAGATTGGCTTGCTTTCCCTCGACGCGCTGTGGCCGGTGCAGAAGATATGGCTCACCTTTCACAAGATGGTTGGGTAAAGGGGCTGACAGCTCCTTATTTTGAAAACCAATTCCGAAAAGATTTTCGGGCGCAATGATCAAACCGAATCCGTCGCGGACGGCGTGCATGGCGACGAACAGATGATCGAATCGATGACCGCCTTCAAGAATATGGTGGCCAAGATTGACCAGATCGAACCACGACTCCCATTCTCCCGGCCGTGTGGAGGCTGCGATCAGACGATGCTTGAGAACGTCTGAAGGTTTCTTTATCGGTCTTTTCTCAAGAAGTGAGGGCGATGAAATAACTGTCAGGCGTTCGTCGAACAGCAGTTTGGTGCTCCACAGTCGCGATCGTTGCGATGGCGCGCGGCCTCGCGTGATGATGAAATCTGTCGATGCGAAACTCGGGGTTTGTCCTGTAAGTCGTGTTGAAAGCCATACTGAAATGTTGGGGTTTTCTCTTTCGAACTCAACCAGTCGCGGGAGTAGCCAATACATTGCAAAGGTTGCGGGAGCTTCAACCGAAACAACGAAATTTTTTCTCTGTCGATGCACGTATTCGCAAGCATCGCGTATGTTGCTTATCGATTCATCGAGCTTGTCAGCGAGAATGCGGCCGTAAGGCGTAAGGATCAGCCGGCGCCCTTCGCGAAGAAACAGCTTTTGACCAAGCCAGCTTTCTAGTGATGCAATTTGCTTGCTGATCGCGCCATGCGTGACGCCCAATTCCTTGGCAGCGAGCTGCAGCCCTCCGTTGCGTGCGGCCGCCTCAAACGAGCGCAATGCGACCAGAGGCAATTCGCGAGCTTTCATGGGGGTCCACTTTAGTCAGTCGTGATTATCGGGGCGTGCCGCGAATGGGTAGCATTCAACGCCTATGCGCGTTGAGTTCCAGCGGCATTCGACTATATCTGTGAGATAAACTCACTTCAAGGTGGAATTAATTCGATTGTTACTCACGAAGCGATGTTCAACCATGGGGGTATGGAACAACGATACAAAGTTGATGCGGTGATATGCGACCTTGATGGGACGCTGGTTGATAGCGCCGCTGATCTTTGTGCCGCGTTGAACGAAATTCTTGCCGATCTCAAGCTGCGCACGCTGACGCTTGAGGACGTTCGCGGCATGATCGGCGATGGCGTCTTCACGCTGATTGAGCGAGGGCTTGCCGCTGCGTCGGGAGATGCTGGCCTGGCGTCGTCATTGGTTGCCAAGTTTCTGGCCATCTATGAAGCCGACCCGACGCGCCATACACGCTGCTTCCCCGGCGTCGTTGAGACGCTTGCGGCTTTGAAAGAGCAAGGCTGCCGGCTCGCAGTTGTGACAAACAAACCGGTTTGTGCGACGCGCAAGATTCTAGACAGCCTGAAGCTCCAAGACTTCTTCGAAGTTGTCGTGGGTGGCGATAGCGTTGCACACCGCAAACCCCATCCCGCTCCGCTTTTGGAAGCGGCACGTCAGTTTGGGCTTCAGCCAGCTGATCTGGTGATGGTTGGCGACAATATTCATGATGTTGAAGCCGCGCGAGGCGCGCGCATGCGTTCGATCGCCGTCACCTATGGCTATCACCATCAGCCCCCCGGCACGTTTGGTGCGAACGCTCTCATTGATCGGTTTGAGGAGCTGGCGCCACTGTTAGAGGTCGCGCGTGCGCCTCAGCGCGTGCCGTTGGTGCGGTATCAGGGATCAACAATTCAATGTATCGACAAAAAAATATGAGGCTTAAATCGTGACTACATCCGCCATGCCCAGGAAGGCTGATGGCAACCAGCCAGTTGAAGTCAACGGCCGCACCTATGCGCTGCCAAAAACGCCGACGGTTGTCATCGTTGTAGACGGCTTTGATCCAGAATATCTGGAGCACGGCATCGCTAATGGTACGCTGCCGACCATGGCCAGCTTCAAGACATCGGGATTTGTGGGCATTGCGAACTGCTCGATGCCCAGTACGACCAACACCAACAACACGTCCATCGTGACCGGGGTGCCACCTGCGGTGCACGGCATAAATGGCAACTATTATCTTGATCCAGATACCGGCAAGGAGATCATGATTACGGATGCGGCGCGCCTGCGCTGCGGTACCATTTTGAGCGGGTTGAGCCAAGCCGGTGCCAAGGCTGCGGTGGTTACCGCCAAAGACAAACTTCTCAAGGTTCTGGCCTTCGAGATGAAAGGTATCAACTTCTCGGCGCAATATGCCGACAAAGCTACAATGGCCGAAAACGAGATTGAGAATGTCGAACAGGTCGTTGGTCGCTCAACGCCTGATCAATACTCGGCAGACCTTTCGCTCTACGTGTTTGATGCGGGCGTAAAGCTTATGGAATTGCACAGGCCCGACATCATGTACCTCACGACGTCGGACTATGTGCAGCATAAACACGCGCCGGGTGAACCGGAGGCGGATGCCTATCACAAGGCTGTCGATGATGTCGTGGCCAAGCTGGTCAAGCTGGGTGCAACCGTTGCGATTACCGCCGATCACGGCATGGCCGATAAATCACGTGCCGATGGCTCGGCCAATGTCGTTTATCTGGAAGATGAACTCAATGGGCGTTTTGGTGCTGGTTCGGTTCGCGTGATCTGCCCCATCGCGGATCCGTTCGTTCGCCATCATGGGGCACTCGGTTCGTTCGTTCGCGTGCACCTGCTGAAGCCCGGGGATGTCAATGCCATGATGGCGTTTGCGCGCACGCTTCCAGGCATCGAACTTGTTCTCGACAAGCAGGAGGTCTGCCGGCAGTTTGATCTTCCGCTCGATCGTGAGGGCGACTTTGCGGTGTTTAGCAATCGCAACACGGTCGTTGGCGCGCGCCGCGAAGACCATGATCTCAGCCAGCTCGCCGGGCATCGACTGCGGTCGCATGGTGGGCTTGGTGAACAGAAGGTTCCCTTCATCCTCTCGCGTCCTCTCAATGCGAAATATCGCAAGATCGCGGAGGCCGGCAACGTGCACAACTACGACATCTTCGATTTCGCGCTCAACGGCGTCGAGTGAACCAGCAACCCCAACACGGCAAAATATTGTGCCAATACGACAGGAAGATACAACGCATGCGCACCGCTAAGGCCGCCATTTACGAAGCGCCCAATACACCTTTCATCCTGAAGGAATATCCGGTGCGTCCCGCCCGGGCCGGCGAGGTTTTGGTCAAGGTGACAATGTCGACCATCTGCCGGTCCGACATTCACTCCTATGAAGGGCACCGGCCCAATCCTTGCCCCGGCATTCTCGGACACGAGATTATCGGACTGATCGAGGAAATCGGCGAGGGCATCGATCGCGATATGCGCGGCGACAAGCTCAATGTCGGCGACCGAATTACCTGGAGTGAATACTTCTACGACGGTCATTGCTACTACCGCGATGTCCTCGACATGCCGCAAAAGTGTAATGGTGTGCGCAAGTATGGGCATGACCTTGTCGAGGAGGACCCTCACTTCCTGGGCGGGTTTGCCGAGTACTGCTACATCCTACCGGGCACTGGCATCTTGAAGCTCCCAGATGAGCTATCCGATGAAGAAGCAACGCCAATCAACTGCGGCGTTGCGACGATGGTTTCGGTGACCGAGGCCGCCGAGATCGCTCTGGGCGATGCGGTGGTGATCCAGGGGCTGGGTCTGCTGGGGCTCTATGGGGCAGCAATGGCGAAGGCGCGTGGCGCGCGCATCGTGATCGGCCTTGACGCGGTTCCCGATCGACTTGAAGTCTGCAAAAAGTTCGGTGTCGACGTTGCGATCAATGTTGGCAACACTCCGGCCAATGAGGTTGTGGATCAGGTGCGCAAGCTGTGCCGGCCTGATGGCGCCGATGCCGTGATCGAGGTGTGCGGCGTGCCTGGTGTCATTCCGCAGGGCCTTCAGATGCTGCGCACCGGTGGTCGCTACATACTGGGCGGTCTCGTCAGCCCAGGCGCCGACGTGACGATCGATGCCAATATGCTGGTGAAGCGGTGGGTGACGATGCGTGGCATTCACAACTATCACCCGCGTCATCTCATTCAGGCGCTCGACTTCGTCGTGTCCAACCGGGACCGCTTTCCGTTCAAGTCGATCGTCGATTCCAAGTTCGAACTCAAGGATCTCGATATCGCCTTCAAGAAGGCATCGGAGCGCAGCGTGCTTCGTGCAGCAATCATACCGGGGAAGTGAAACATGAAATCTCCTGACCTAAAATTTTCGCCCAGGGGGCTCTTCATTGGAGGCAAATGGGTTTCTCCGGAAAAAGACGCGCGCTTCACGTCGATCAATCCCTCCAACATGGAAAAGCTGGGTGATGTTCCCGCCGCCAGCGAGGGCGACGTCGATCGCGCAGTGCAGGCGGCCAAGAAGGCGTTCAAGGAATGGTCGCGCGTGCCGCTCAAGGAGCGCGCCCGCTGCCTTGAGTTGCTTGCTGATCGGATCGAAGAAAACACCAACGAACTGGCGCTGTTTGATGCGGTCGATTCAGGCAATGCGATTGTCGGCATGCGCGGTGATATGTCGTGGACCGCGCAGTGGCTGCGCTATTGTGCGGGTCTCATCACCGAGATCAAGGGCGAGACGTTTTCCCAGGAGGCGCGGCATCTCAATCTGACGCGCCGACAGCCCTACGGTGTCGTTGCAAAGATCAATCCTTTCAATCATCCCTTCCGGTTTTGTGCGGAAAAGGCAGCTGCGCCACTGGCGGCGGGAAATACTGTCGTCATCAAGGGCTCAGAGCAGGCACCGCTTTCCAGCTTGCGGCTGGGCGAATTGTGCGAAGGTGTGTTCCCGCCTGGTGTCGTCAACATCATCACGGGTGATGGCAAGGTCGGCTCTGCGCTGGTGCGCCATCGCGATGTGAGCCGCATCGGATTTGTCGGCTCGGTTCCCACGGGGCGTACCATCGCAATGGAAGCAGCAGCCAGTCTCAAGCGCGTCAGTCTTGAGCTCGGTGGCAAGAACCCGATCATCATTTTCCCCGACGCAGATCCCAAGAAGGCCGCGATGGCTGCAATCAAGGGCATGAACATGAACCGTCAGGGTCAATCGTGCTCATCAACCTCGCGAGTCTTCGTTCACGTCTCGCTGCACAAGGCGGTTCGCGAAGAGCTGGTGAAACTTGCTGAAGCGCTGCCGATGGGGGCTCCTTGGCTGGACCAGAATGAGATGGGCCCGATCGTATCAGAACGGCAGTTCGAGCGTGTCATGGGCTTCATTGAATCGGCAAAATCGGAAGGCGCAAACCTGCTCGCTGGTGGCGGAAAGCCTGCCAATAGTGAGCTCTCGAAGGGGCTGTTTATTGCGCCGACGATCTTTGACCAGGTAACGCCGGCAATGCGGATTGGCCGGGAAGAAATCTTTGGGCCGGTCATGTCTATCATGCCTTGGGACAACTACGAGGACATGCTGACAAAGGTCAACGACGTGGAATACGGCCTTACAGCGGCAATTGTGACTAACGATCTGGCAAAGGCGATGGAAACTGCCGAAAGGGTCGAAGCCGGCTACGTGTGGATCAATTCAAACGGCCGTTATGTTGGCGCTCCTTATGGCGGCTGGAAGCAAAGCGGAATCGGCGAAGAGGAGTGCTTTGATGAGATCGTGAGCTACACGCAGATCAAAAACATCAACATGAGGTGGTAGAGCCGAAAATTCACCAAAACTGCCCGGGTTGACGCGCAATGCGCAGCCCCTACGTGCGTAAAGCACTTGAAAAAATAAAATATGGGAGGAACACGTGTTTAAATTCAGGATGACGCATGCCTTGTCAGCGACCTTGTTTTGCGTGATGGCGGGAGTATCTCCGGCAGCGCATGCAGAGGGCGATGGCCTGGCCGAGGCTGGTGTTCTCAAGGTTGGAATTATTCCTGCTGAAGAGTCCACTCATGTGATCCGCCAGTCGCAGGGCTTGATGGATCAAGTTAGCAAGAAGCTTGGAATCAAAGCCGAGCTCTACGTGGGATCGGATTACAACGCGACAATCGAGGCGTTGCGCGCCGGTAAGATTGACGTCGCTTTGATGGGCGCATTCGGCTACGTCCTGGCCACCACCCAGGCGCCGGTTGAAGCCTTCGCAGTGACTGTTACGGCAAAGAACCAATCTCCTAACTACCACTCAATTATCATAACCCGCGCCAATGCCGATGATCTGACCTCACTAAAATCACTGGGCGGCCGGACGTTTGCATTCGTTGATCCAAGTTCGACGTCGGGGTCTTTGATGCCCAAGTCAGCCATGGTTGGTGCGGGTATGGATCCTGAAAAAGATCTGAAGAAAGTGATCTATTCGGGGGGGCATGATGCGAGCATCATCGCCGTTGCGGAAGGCAAGGTCGATGCTGCCGCTGTCGCAGATCGCATCTATGCAAACGCCTGTGACAAGAAAGCGGTCGATTGCTCCAAGATCAAGGTGATCTGGACGTCACCGGAAATTCCGAACGATCCTCTTTTTTATCGTAAAGCCCTTTCGGCGGATATGAAGAAGAAGATCGCGGATGCCTTCTACTCGATCAAGAAGACGACGTTTGGTGAGATGGGCGTCGTTGAGCGTTTCGACCCGGCAACCGACAAGACGTATGACATCGTCCGTGAGATAGCCAAGTCGCTTCACCTTGACCTGACGAAGATGAAGTGAACGGATCGGGTGGAACTCTAGGCCGGTAAGGGGCTGCTCAATGTCTCATTCGGGGAATTTTCCCTTGGAACAACCCTCGCTGACATATTTTGGCAAGGCGAAGTTTCTCGCCTACACGTTGGCTGCTGCAATCTTTCTGGCCTGGAGTGCCAATAGTCTGGAATTGAATGCCGGTGAATTGATGCGTTCTATGCCAGTGATTGGGCGGTACATTGCCAGAATGTTTCCGCCCGACTGGACGGTTCTTGAAGGGCTCTGGGGGCCCACGCTCGATACACTCTGTATCGCGTTGTGGGGTACGGTGATTGCATCGATCATCGGGTTGCCGCTGGGCATACTTGCTGCGAAGAACATGCATAGCCCAGCGGTCATCCGCGTTGGTGCGTTGACCATTCTCAATATCCTGCGCAGCGTATCAGAGCTGATCTGGGCAATTTTCTTCGTCGCGGCAGTGGGGCTTGGTCCATTCCCCGGAGCGCTTGCGTTAGGCGTCAATTTCGGTGGCATCCTGGGCCGGCTCTATGCAGAGGCCATAGAGAATATCGACCCCAAGCCACACGAAGCGCTGAGGGCGACGGGTGCCAATCACGTTCAGGCAATCATGTTTTCAGTCATACCGCAGGTGTTGCCGCAAATCGTTTCCTACAACCTTTATTGGTTCGAGGTTGGGGTGCGGTCGGCAACGGTGCTGGGTATGATCGGAGCGGGCGGTATCGGGTTCGTACTTGTAACGACGATAAGGCTCTATGAGTTTCAAGAGACTGCCGCAATTCTGCTTGTCATCCTGGTGCTTGTCACGATCATCGACCGCGCGTCGGCCGTGCTTCGCCGAGCAATTGTAGGATAAAGGCCCATGTACATGGAAAAGGAAGCCGCCCTCAACGTCGCCAAGTCGTCGCCACACGAGACGAGCGGGCAGCCTATTATTTCGATAAGAAACGTCGGTAAGACATATGCAAATGGCAGCGTAGTTGCGCTATCAAACGCAAGTTTTGATGTGCAGCGTGGTGAGTTTGTCGTGATCCTCGGGCCGAGTGGCGCAGGCAAGTCGACACTGCTTCGATGTGTCAATCGCCTGGCAGAGCCAACCCAGGGAAAGATCTTTCTCGATGGCAAGGAAATCACCGAAAACGCAAGGGAGTTGCGTGAGGTCCGGCGACATATCGGAATGGTGTTTCAGCATTTCAATCTGGTGCCTCGGCTTTCGGTGCTGATGAATGTTCTATCGGGGCGTTTGTCCTATCGATCAACCTGGCGAAGTTTTTTCTATAGTTTCACGAAGGAGGATCGTGCAATTGCGCTTGAGTGCCTTGAAATGGTGGCTCTTGGTCACAAGGCCTTTCAACGTGCCTCAACGCTGAGTGGCGGTGAACAGCAGCGCGTGGCGATTGCGCGGGCATTGGCACAAAAGCCAACCGTTATCCTGGCTGACGAACCCGTCGCTAGTCTTGATCCGAAGATCGCGCGCCAAGTGCTTACCTACCTCAAGGAGGTTACTCATAGCCTCGGCATCAGTGTGATCTGCAATCTGCACCAGATTGATTTTGCTCGCGAGTATGCTGACCGGATTGTCGGCCTTTGCGATGGTGAAAAGATCTTCGATGGCAAGGCATCGGAGCTTACCGACAACATCCTGAAAAAGATCTACCGTCTGAACGCGGAGGATGACAGTGACGCCAGCGAGTAGTATCGGTGCCGCGGTAGCCGATGGGCTTGTGCGGGAAGCGGCCTGGCGGCAGCGCCGGATCATCAAATGGGTCGTTATAACGGCGATATGCCTGTTTGTGCTGTGGCTTGCCGCGTGGCGGATTGGACTGAACTTCGTCAGCATGTTGCGTGGCCTGCCACATATGGCGGACGTTTTCATGCGTATGGTGCCGCCGGATTTTGGATATATGGAAAGGTTGATTGATCCGACGATTGAAACGATTCAGATCGCGGTTTGGGGTACGCTTCTGGCAGTCATCGCGTCGGCGCCGCTATGTTTATTGGCTGCACACAACACCACGCCGCATCCGGTCATCTATTCAATCACGCGCGTCTTTCTCAATCTGTTGCGCAGCATCAACGAGTTGATCTACGCGCTCATCCTTGTAAGTGCGGTTGGCTTGGGGCCCTATCCCGGCGTTCTTGCAATTGCACTGCATGCAACGGGTATGTTGGCCAAATTCGTTGCCGAGGAAATAGAACACGTCAATCGCGGGCCGATTGAAGCATTGCAGGCGGCAGGTGCGGGACGCATGCAGATCATTTTGATGGGGATTCTTCCCCAGGTTCTGCCGTCCCTTGTCGGCTATATCCTGTATCGCTTCGATGTCAGCATACGTTCAGCGACGGTGCTCGGCCTTGTGGGAGCTGGTGGCCTCGGGTTCTCGTTGATTACGACCATGAAGATGTTCAGATATCACGAGACGGCCGCTTCAATTGTCATGATCATCTTGCTCATCATGTTGGCAGATTGGATCAGTGGACGACTGCAGAAGCGTATCCTGTAAACAGGACATACATACTGGAGCACTGATCCGAATCCGGCGGATCAGTGCTCTAGCACCTCGATTGGTCGGGCAACCTTCGATGAACTGTCCCCACAACGTGGGATAATGCTCTAAGATTGAGAGTTGTACTCAAGTGCCGAGCAGGTCGTGAACGAGTCGTTCCCTTGCGGTTTGGCGCATGGTTGTCAACGCGGTTATCGTCTCTCAAAGAAAGGTCTGCCGGTGATGACGTTATCCGTATGTTCAGCGATTAAAATGCGATGGGTGGGTCAAGTGCGGAAAGTCTGAATGAATGGCCATCATCTCGTTCTTTTTCCACTTGTTCGGTGCGGTCTTTCTCCTTCTTTATGCTGTGCGGATGGTCCGCACCGGCATTGAAAGAGCGTTCGGTCCATCGTTCAAGCGGATCTTCACACAAAGCGGAGGTCGTCTGCGTTCGGCGATCACGGGCCTTTGTTTTGCTGTCGTACTGCAAAGTTCGGCGGGGGTTACGCTACTAGCTGCGGGTTTTGCTGGCACCAGCCTTATCCCCTTCACGTCGGCGGTGGCTGTTGTGCTGGGCGCCGACATGGGTTCAGCGCTGCTGGTTCAATTTTTTTCGCAGCCACTCGATTGGCTTGTTCCGGTACTGTTGACCGTGGGAGCAGGTATTTTCATCAAAACGGAACAGCGTCGGTTCCGTCAGGCCGGCCGTATTATTCTCGGCATCGCCTTCGTGCTGATCTCACTACAGTTCCTGCGCGAGACGATGAACCCGATTCGTGAAGCAAATTTTCTGCCGTCCATTGCACTGTACCTGAAGCGAGATTTTGTAACGGCGTTTATTGTGGGTGCCGCCCTGACATGGCTCCTACATTCGTCGGTGGCTATGGTGCTGATGTGCGTCACCCTGGTTTCGGTGGGGACATTTCCTATCGACGTTGGCGTGGCGATTGTCTTGGGGGCAAATCTGGGCAGTGCCATTGTTCCGGTCTGGCTATCGCGAACAATGCCCAATCAGGCGCGCCGGGTGCCCACGGCAGCTCTCGTTTTGCGTGGTGGTTGGTCGGTTGTCTCCCTGTTAGGGCTGAGCATCATTCCTATTCAGTTTGAGGCGCTGAATTTTACAGCAGGTCAGACGCTGGTCATCGTGCATATGGCCTTCAACTTCGCGATGCTCTTTTTCCTGCCTTTCCTCGGGTTGGTGGAGAAGATGATGCTGGCGATCATGCCGGATCAGAGTATCGAATCTGAGAATCCGGAATCGGAAAACAAGTCCGTTCTTGATCCCACGTTGCTTGACCGACCCAAGCTTGCCATTACCTGCGTACGGCGCGAAGTTTTGCGGATGCAGGAGATGACCGGCAAGATGTTTGCCCAAGTCCAACAGGTCTATGCGACGGGCAACAAGGCGCATGGCCGTGCGATTATCCAGCAAGACAAGGACGTCAATGATGCCCTTGATGGAATTCGTCGCTATGCCGCCCGGATTGCAGTGCGCGATGGGGCGCAGGAGGACGCTGACCGGCTGCGTGAACTGGTCGAATATGCGATTGCTGTTGAATCGGCAGCTGATGTCGTGACCAAGCGCTTGATTCCACGCGCCTTGCAAAAGGCGGCGGAGGGCATCGAGTTGTCGAAGGAGGGGGCTGGTGAGATCGCCAGAGTGCACGAGAACATCTTGCGCAACTTGCCGCTGGCCTCGAATGTGCTCATTGCTGATGATCCCGAAAGTGCCAGGTTGCTTCTGGAGGGCAAGGACGAGATTGCGCGGCTGGAGCGTGAGAGCCGAAAGAACCACCTTTATCGTCTGAACCAGGGTTCGGCGCAGACTTTCGAATCCAGCAACATGCATCTTGAAACGCTGAAGGCGCTCAAGGACTTCAACAGTCTGATCGCCAACGTGGCATATCCGATTATGCAAAGGAGCGGCCAGCTTTTGGAGACACGGCTCACCACAAAGCTTTGAGCAGGCCCGCATTTGAGCGGCCATGCCTCCACGAAAAAGTCGGGCTCGGGCCAAAGCCTTCGACGAGCTGGGTGCGCGCCGCGCGCCAACCCTTCGGGTCGGGCGCACTCATTCAAGATCAAGCTGAGCGTTGAAGGTTGCCAGGTGAGGCGTCGAGTCGATTCAAAGGGCTGCATTATAAAATGGACCCGCAAACCATGAATAGTGATGACCAAGCACGACTATCCTTGGCGGTCGATGTTGTCGTTAGCGTTGGTGCAATGCTCAAGGAGCGTCGCGCCAACTCGGTCATCGACGTCAAGTTCAAGGGACCGCAGGATTATGTGACGGAGTTGGATGGCGAGGCAGAATGCGTGATCAAGCAGCGCATCTTGGCCGCTTTTCCAGACGACACGGTGTTTGGCGAGGAAATGGGTGGCGCGACAAGCGATGCGACGTGGGTTGTCGACCCTATCGATGGGACGAGTAATTTCGCGCGCGGTATTCCCCACTACGCCATTTCAATTGGTTTTGTGCGAGGTGGTGTTCCTTCGTGTGGTGTAATCTACGATCCTGAACTTGATCTGCTCTATTCGGCGCGGCGGGGTGGTGGTGCCTTCTGCAATGGTCAGCGCATGGCAACGGCGCGGAACCGTGACCTCAAATCGGCAATGATCGAGATTGGCTGCTGGCGCCGGCGTCCACCACCGACCAATTTCAGTGATATGATCGGGAGGATGGTTTGCGCAGGCCTCGATTTTCGATGGAGAGGTTCGGCGGCATTAGCGCTGGCCGATGTTGCGCGGGGAACGAGTGATGCATTCTATGGCTTGCACCTTAATTCGTGGGATGCAGCGGCGGGAATAGTACTTGTGCTGGAAGCGGGAGGGCGGACGTCGGATTTCTTCGCCAACGATGGGCTTCGAAAGGGAAATGCTTTGCTGGCGAGTAGCTCGGGTTTGTTTTCTGAGCTGAGTGCGATCACGACTTGAGGCAACGCCGAGGCGACGAAAACTTCGGGCCAAGCATGTTTGTCGAGGCGCCAGTTTTGTGGCGGCACCAGTCCGCTGTGCAGCGGACCGATCTGGCTTGAGCCGTACAGGCAAGCCACCCGCTTCAACCGACGCTTCATTCATCCGTACACCCTTGTGATGTCCGGCATCTTAACCCCCATGCCGAATGGCTCAGCTACAAAATGACTGCTCATTCGTCGAAGAAAATGCGCCAAACCAGGGATCTACAACACATTGTTTTGAAGTGTGCAGCGCACAAGGCGCGAAAAATATGCTCCAAACAACACATCTGGTGCGCCGTTTCGATTCCATCCGATCGCAAACCGCATTAAGGTGGATTCAAGTCATAACCAGGAGACGCTTGTCGAGGCGGCGGTGTACGATCATCGCGCGCAGCCAGGCGCTGGGAAGGGGTCCGTGGAGGGTCTTCAGGACGATGAGGGCGTGCCAGCTGCGCCCGAACCGTCGAAGCTAGAGCCGTCGAAACTAGAGCTGCCGAATGTGCAGCCGCTGCAGGATGTCGCTGCTCAGGCGCGCATTTCCGAAACCACTGTTCCACAACATCGCAATCCGGACACGGGCGCCGGGCACGTTGATGCGCGTGTTCTGGATGGGGCCGCCGGCGCGTCGGCGTGTCGTTTTGATCCTGGTGATGGCCATCACGATCGCGGACGGCAATTGCACCCGCACAAGCATAACCGAGACGGGGGCGGTGCACACCGTCAACCGTACACCGAAGTCCGTGAGGTGTACGGTGCGCTGGATCTGGGGACCAACAATTGTCGGTTGCTGTTGGCGCGGCCATCGCGGCGCGGGTTCCAGGTTGTTGATGCCTTCTCGCGCATCATCCGCTTAGGAGAAGGGGTCAGCCAGACCAGTCGGTTGTCGGAAGCGGCGATGCGCCGAACGATCGATGCGCTGCGCGTTTGTGCCCAGAAGATCGAGCGTCATGGCGTGCGCCGTTCCATGCTCGTTGCGACCGAAGCTTGTCGCATTGCTGCCAACGGCCAGGACTTTCTCGAACGGGTTGAGCAGAGCACGGGCCTGAAGATCGAAATACTTAGCCGCGAGGGTGAGGCGCGCCTTGCTGTTTCGGGATGCGCTTCGCTGATTGATCCGAGTGTCGACTACGTTCTCGTGTTCGATATTGGTGGAGGCTCGTCCGAACTCGTGTGGCTCGACTTGACGCGAATTCCGAGCGGTGCACGTGGGGGCGTGCTGCATCGGGCGGTGGCCGAAGATGCCATAATGGCCTGGACCTCCTTGCCCGTCGGGGTGGTGACACTGGCAGAAAAGTTCGGTGGCCGCTTTGTTGGTGCCGACATTTTCGAGGCCATGGTCGAGCACGTTCTGCAAATGTTGGCGCCATTCGAGGCCGCGCATGGTTTCAGCGGGCGTATGGAGGAGGGTTCGCGCCATCTGCTGGGCACATCGGGAACGGTAACAACCGTGGCCGGCGTCCATCTCGGGCTGCCGCGTTACGACCGTAATCGCGTCGATGGCTGCTGGCTTGATGCGCAGGCAGCGCGTGGTGTCGTCTATGACCTGCTGCGGCGCAGCTATTCGGAACGGGTCTCCGAGCCGTGTATCGGACGGGACCGCGCGGACCTCGTGCTGGCGGGCTGCGCCATCCTGGAGGCATTGATGCGCATGTGGCCCAGTCCGCGCCTCAGGGTTGCCGACCGTGGCCTGCGCGAAGGGATCTTGATGCAGTTGATGGGTGAGGATCGCGTGCTGCGCTCGGGGCGCCGGCGGCGGCGCGGGCGCGCGCGTCGTAAGCAGATTTGAATGCGTGGCGGCAGAATTGTTTTCAGCTCGGTCTGAAACGCGCTAGAGCACTTTTCGATCCGATGGAATCGGATCGGCGCTCTAGCTCTTTGGTTTGGTCGCATTTTCTTCGACGAACCGGTATCCACTTCGTCGGAAAATGCTCTAACTGCGCAAGTGCCACGACATCGCCGGGACAAGACAAGCGACAGAGATGACCAAAAAGGTGAAGACAGGACGTGCCGGCGGCCCCGACGGCGGGCGCAGGCAGCTCAGGGTGCGTGTGAAAACGGCGCGCAAGCGATCGGTGTCATCTGCGCGCTGGCTGGAGCGTCAGCTCAACGACCCCTACGTCAAGGCTGCCAAGTCGGAGGGAATGCGCTCAAGGGCAGCCTATAAACTTACTGAGATGGACGACAAGTATCGGCTTCTAAAGCCGGGATTGCGGGTTGTTGATCTTGGTGCGGCGCCTGGGGGCTGGAGTCAGATCGCCGCTGAACGGGTCCGCGCCGTGACCGGCGAGGGGCAGGTTGTGGGTATCGATTATCTGGATGTCGATCCACTTCCCGGGGTTGTGATGCTGAAACTCGATTTCATGGACGAGGGTGCGGAAGAAAAACTCAAGTCGCTGTTGCGCGGAGGTGGAGCTGATCTCGTCCTTTCCGATATGGCGGCGCCTACAGTTGGGCATACCCGAACCGACCATTTGCGGATCATGGCGCTGGCGGAGGCTGCGGCGCATTTTGCCATCGACGTTCTGGCGCCGCGCGGGGCATTCCTTTGCAAGGTTTTCCAGGGCGGAACCGAGCGCGACCTGCTCGATCTGTTGAAGAGGAACTTTGCCATCGTCCGGCATGTGAAACCACCAGCCAGCCGATCGGATTCGGCTGAGCTTTATGTCCTGGCGACCGGGTTCAAGGGGCGAGCGGGCGAGCAAGACGCTTAGGGTTCATACCTCGCTGCTATTGGGGCTGGCCCCCAGAGCGCTGTGCGATATATCGGGATCATTCTGCCGTGGCGAACTTGATCCAAGATCAAGTCGGCCGGCGTCGGGCGTAGATGTCGCAGAGTGGCGGGTTTAGTGCTGCGACGAATGCAACATGCTTGATGGAGGTCAACGTCGCAGGGCGCCAAGTCCTACAGCATTTTTGAACGAAGTGGACGCCGGCACGTCGAAGATAATGCGACAAACCAAATTGTATTTAGCGTTCAATACGATTGTCGCGGTGAATTATGCCGGCCGATTGCGATCATAATGGATTTCATCGCGGACCCCCGGGGTAACCGGTAAACACAGCTGATTGGAGAGGTTTGTCATGCGCATGTTGAAGAATGCAGTTTGGGGTGCCGCGTTTGTGTTGGCCACGTTCTCGACAATGGCCCTATCGCCGGCTGCCAGGGCTGATGACGGTTTTAAAGAGCAGACCCGCATGGGTGACTATGCGGAGGTCAGGGACGACGTTAAAAACGCGATCGTCAACCGTGGTTTTGTTGTCGACTATGTTGGGCATCTCAACAAGATGCTGGAGCGAACCAGCGAGGCTGTGGGCAGCGTGACGGAAGCTGGGGCAAAAACGCCTTACAAGGATGCCGAGTTCCTGCAGTTTTGTGCGGCGAAGTTCACACACGATGCGATCAGCGCCAATCCGCAGAATATCGTGAATTGCCCTTATGTAATTTATGTCTATGAGCTGACCGCCAAGCCGGGTCTCATTCACGTGGGATATCGCATTCCGGTTTCAGGCCCCTCCAAGATCTCGCGTAAGGCGGTTGCCAAGATCGACATCTTGTTGAGCGAGATCATCACCGAGGTGACGCAGCAGTAATCCTGGGTGAGTGCGGACAACGCGCTAGAGCATTTTCCGACGAAGTGGACACCGGTTCGTCGAAGAAAATGCGACCAAACAAAAAGCTAGAGCGCCGATCCGATGCAATCGGATCGAAAAGCGCTCTAGAGTCGAGCCAGATAAGGCAGGTGAGCCAGACAAGGCAGTCGCTGCGGACAAGGCAGGCGAGGCAGAAACGTGGTGGGTTGGGTCACCTGGCCGCCAGATCTGCCGCGAGGCGCCCACGTTGGCGGGCAGCCCAGGCCGGCGGGCCGACCTGACGCGGTCTGATTGTTCCCGCAAGAGGGGCCAGGAGGTGGCGCCGGCGGTCCTCCGGACGGTGTTGGGGGAGCAAATCCCAGGTGAGGTGTCGTAGCCCCAGGTTGGGCCTCACCTTGTGCTAATCGGTCACCCTCACTTCCCACTCGTCGAGTCGGGTGATATACGCCATGCGACATCGGTTTCCGGGCCTCGCGACGGCCGTGACCGGCCCTGTCGCCCAGCCCCGAATGCATGGAGGAGATGCCGCATGGCTTTACGCCAAATCGACGGGGATTCCGGGGTAGGGCTGACATTTGACGATGTGCTCCTGGTTCCGGGCGCATCGGACGTGATGCCAGGGGAGGTCAATGTCGCCTCGAAGGTGACAAAATCGATCGCGGTCAATATCCCGATCATCTCATCGGCCATGGATACGGTGACCGAGGCACGGCTGGCTATTGCGGTGGCCCAGTCAGGCGGCATCGGCGTCATTCACCGCAACCTCAGTCCGGAGGAGCAGGCTGAGCATGTCCGGCAGGTCAAGAAATTCGAGTCCGGCATCGTTCTTGATCCGGTGACCATCGCGCCCGATGCGTCGCTGTCGAAGGCGCTCGACCTGATGGCCAAGCATTCGATCTCTGGCATCCCGGTTGTGGAAGCGAAGAGAAACGGCGACAAGACCGGGCGTCTCGTTGGTATTTTGACCAATCGTGATGTGCGTTTTGCAACCAATCTCAGCCAACCGGTGTCCGATCTGATGACGCGAGAAGGGCTCGTCACGGTCAAGCGTACGGTCGAACGCGATGAGGCGCGCCATCTGCTGCACAAGCATCGCATCGAGAAGCTGCTGGTGGTGGACGATGAGTATCATTGCGTCGGCCTTATCACGGTCAAGGATATCGAGAAGGCGCAAAAGCACCCTAACGCGTGCAAGGACGAGCAGGGGCGCCTGCGCGTGGCGGCGGCGACAACGGTCGGCAATGATGGTTATGAGCGCACCGAGCGCCTGATCGCGGCCGGCTGCGATCTGATCGTCGTCGATACGGCGCACGGCCATTCACGCCGCGTCCTGGAGACGGTTTCGCGCATCAAGAAGCTGTCGAATTCGGTGCAGGTGGTGGCCGGTAATGTCGCGACGGGCGAGGCGACCGAGGCACTGATTGATGCCGGCGCGGACTGCGTCAAGGTCGGCATTGGTCCGGGATCGATTTGCACGACGCGCATCGTCGCGGGTGTGGGCGTGCCGCAGCTGACGGCGATTTCCAATTGCGCGGAGGCGGCACACAAGCGCGGCATTCCGATCATTGCCGATGGCGGCATCAAGTTTTCAGGTGACATCGCGAAGGCGATTGCGGCGGGTGCGGACGTGGTCATGGTCGGCTCGCTGCTGGCCGGTACCGACGAGGCACCAGGCGAGACGTATCTCTACCAGGGCCGGACGTACAAGTCGTACCGCGGCATGGGATCGGTCGGCGCCATGGCGCGCGGCTCGGCGGATCGCTATTTCCAGGCAGAAGTGCGCGATACCTTGAAGCTTGTTCCCGAAGGCATCGAGGGTCAGGTGCCCTACAAGGGGCCGGTTGATGTGGTGTTGCATCAGTTGGTCGGTGGCCTGCGGGCTGGTATGGGCTACTGCGGTGCGCCAACCATTCCCGAGCTTCAGGCAAAGGCACGTTTCGTGCGGATTTCGCCCGCCGCGATGCGGGAAAGCCATGCCCACGGCGTAACGATCACACGCGAAAGCCCCAACTACCCTGGTGGCTTGTGAGGCCTGTCACGATGGGCGTCGGCGCCATGCTGGTGCGATGATCGCGACGTCCGCCAGTCGGTAGTGGCAACGCCCCCGTTAGTCTTGTCCGCAATGCAGGCAAAGCAGGGCACGCAAGCGGGTGAGCATTGGATTGAATCATGGTTGGCCATCATGGCCAGCTCTACCTTGCTGTTTGTCAGCATTCGTTACTCCTTCGATGGACGCATGATGGCTTCCATCCCGCCGTATTGATCAGGACACAAAAATGCGCCCGGGTGCACGACTTGCCGCTGCGATGGATGTGATCGCGGCGATTGATCGCGAGCATCGACCGGCCTCGGTGGCTCTTGCCGATTGGGGGCGCGCGCACCGCTTTGCCGGTTCAGGTGATCGCTCGGCGATTGGGACACTTGTTTTCGACGTGCTGCGCCGGCGCCGTTCGCTGGCGGCGCTGATGGGGGCCGATACGCCGCGCGCGCTGGTGCTGGGTGCGGCGGTGCGCGCCTTCGCCATGCAGCCCTGCGAGATCGAGCGTGCCATTGCGCAGGGCGAACCGCACGCACCCGCCCCTCTGACCGTTGAGGAGCGCCAGCGTCTCGAAGGGGAACTGCCTGCTGACACGCCGGCGGACGTGCGCGCCGACCTGCCCGCGTGGCTGCTTGGCTCGCTCGAACGCGCGTTCGGTGAGCGGCTTGCTGCCGAGGGCGAAGCGATGGCCATGCGCGCGCCGATCGATCTGCGCGTCAACACGCTGAAGGCCGACCGCGAGAAGGTGTTGAATGCGTTATCGCGTTTGGGCGCGCAACCGACAGCGCTTGCACCGCATGGCATACGCATTGCGCCACCCCTGGCTGGGGCACGCGCACCCAACGTCGAGGCGGAGACGTCGCACGGCAAAGGGTGGTTCGAAGTCCAGGATGAAGGCAGCCAGATTGCGGCGGCGCTGGCGGGAGCGGGGCCGCGCCGGCAGGTGCTCGATCTGTGCGCCGGGGCCGGTGGCAAGACGCTGGCGCTGGCGGCGGCGATGGGCAATACCGGCCAGATCTACGCCTACGACAAGGACCGCAAACAGCTACGCGCGATCTTTGAGCGGTTGACGCGGGCGGGCGTGCGCAATGTGCAGGTGATGGAAGGGGGCGAGCAGGCCGCGCTTGATGCGCTGGGGGCGCGTTTCGATGTCGTCTTCATCGATGCGCCCTGTACCGGTTCAGGCACTTGGCGGCGGCGGCCCGATTCCAAGTGGCGCTTGAAACGCGAAGCACTTGAGCAGCGGATGGCGGACCAGGATGCGGTTTTGTTGGAGGGTGCGAAGTTCGTCAAGCCGGGCGGCCGCCTTGTCTATGCGACGTGCTCGGTACTGCCGGAAGAAAACGTTGATCGTGTCGCCGCGTTCCTTGATGCGCATCCAGGTTTTTCTCTCTTTCCAATTGAAGAGGCTTGGACCGCGGCGCTGGGGGGCACGGCGCCGTCATCGGCGGATGGCCGCACAGGAACGCTGCAACTGACGCCAGGGCGGCATGGAACGGACGGGTTTTTCATCGCCATTGTGACGCGAACCAGTGCGGCATAGGTGAGCAGCAGGGCCAATCGGGGGATCATTTCGGTGGATGCGATAGTCGAACATGCAGCTAAGCAAAGCCGTGTCGTGACGCTGCGCTCCGGCCGCCGTGTGGGTGTTGCGACGTATGGTGATCCTGCCGGCGTGCCGGTCCTGGCTATCCATGGCGCACCGGCCTGTCGCACCATGTTCGAGGCGGCCGATGCCCATGCGCGCGCCTGCGGTGTGCGGCTCATCGCATTCGATCGGCCGGGCTATGGGCTGACGCCGCTCGATTATGGTGCGACATTGGCGAGCCGGACGGAGGTGTTTGCGCAGCTGCCCGATGCGCTGGGGCTCGACAGGTTCGCGGTGCTCGGTATCTCAGGGGGTGGACCATATGCGGTGGCCTTGGCGGCGCGGCTTGGCTCGCGCATCTCGGGGCTGGCTCTTGTGTGTCCGATGGGGCCGGTTGCCGATGTAGCATCGCGCACCGCGATCCATCCGGTTCATCTGTCGGCCATGCAGCGCGGTTTCTTTCTTGATCTGCCCCGCCATCCCTGGGTGCTGCGGGCTCATGCGGAGATTGTACTGCACTCGTTCCGCATTGCGCCCAGCTATTTCCTGTCGGCGGTCTCGCATCTGCTGCCGGAGGTGGATCGTGTGATCATCACCCGTGAAGACGTATCACGCAACGTGATTGACATGACCATGGAGGCGACGCGGCATGGAATTTTGGGTGCAATTGCCGATCTGGAGATTTTTGCCGAGCCCTGGCATGTCGATTATGGACAGATCACCGCGCCGGCCCGGCTATGGCAGGGTACGGCCGATACGATCGTTCCGGTTGGCGTCGCTTTGAAACTGGGCACCCTCGTTCCCAACTGCACGGTGACGCGGGTAAAAGGCGGTGGGCACTTCTGGATCTACGATGCCATTCCAGATGTTCTCAAGGAACTGGTTTCACTTGCCTCATCCGGAGGGTAGATGTTTCTTGCGCGCAGTCGGCGGGTTCGCCGTGCGCAACTTGGTGGTCTTCCTTGACGCTTTTGGCGGTGGGTGGTCTGTCATAGAGCTGTTGGAGACGTCCAGCAGCGCCAGTCTTTGCCTTCCTCTCTTTGCCGTCCTCAAGGGGGCGACCACAAGCAACGGCCCGATAACGCAACCGGACATCACATGACAGACACCGTTCTTATCATCGATTTCGGCAGTCAGGTGACGCAGCTCATTGCGCGTCGCGTGCGTGAGGCGGGTGTCTATTCGGAAATCGTTCCATTCAATAACGCGGAGGATGCGCTGGGGCGGCTCAATCCACGTGCCGTCATCCTGTCGGGCGGGCCGGCGAGCGTCACCGAGATGGGCACACCACGCGCACCCGATTGGGTGTTCGAAAGCGGACTGCCGGTGCTTGGCATCTGCTATGGCGAGCAGACCATGGTGGCGCAGCAGGGCGGCGGCGTCGAAGCGGGCCATCATCGCGAATTCGGCCGTGCGGAGCTGGAGGTGATGAAGCCATCGGCGCTGTTTGAAGGCTGCTGGAAGCCCGGCGAGAAGCACCAGGTCTGGATGAGCCACGGCGATCGCGTGACGCGGCTCCCCGAGGGCTTTGAGGTGATTGGTGTGTCGCGCGGTGCGCCGTTCGCGGCCATCGCTGATGAAAAACGCAAGTTCTATGCGGTGCAGTTCCACCCTGAGGTCGTCCACACGCCAGATGGTGCGCGGCTCATTTCAAATTTCGTGCATCGCATCACCGGGCTTGCCGGCGATTGGACGATGGCGCATTTCCGCTCCAGCGAGATCGAGAAGATCCGTGGCCAGGTCGGCAAGGGGCGGGTCATTTCGGGGTTGTCAGGTGGCGTCGATAGCGCCGTGGCTTCTGTTCTCATTCACGAAGCGATCGGTGATCAGCTCACCTGCATCTTTGTCGATCATGGCCTGCTGCGCCAGAACGAGGCCGAAGAAGTCGTTTCGCTGTTCCGTGAGAGCTACAACATTCCGCTTGTGCATGTTGATGCGCGCGAGCAGTTCCTCGGGGCGCTCAAAGGCGTCGATGATCCCGAGAAGAAGCGCAAGATCATCGGCGGGCTGTTCATCGATGTGTTCGAGGCGGAAGCCAAGAAGGTTGGCGGTGCGCAGTTTCTGGCGCAAGGCACGCTCTATCCTGACGTCATCGAGAGCGTGTCGTTCACGGGCGGACCGTCAGTCACGATCAAGTCGCACCACAACGTTGGCGGATTGCCTGAGCGCATGAACCTGAAGCTGATCGAACCGTTGCGCGAATTGTTCAAGGACGAGGTGCGTGAGCTGGGGCGCGAACTGGGTCTGCCGGCACATTTCATCGCCCGCCATCCATTCCCCGGTCCCGGTCTTGCGATCCGCATTCCGGGCGCCATCACCCAGGAGAAACTCGACATCCTGCGGCAGGCCGATTCCATCTATCTGGAGGAAATTCGCGGCGCCGGCCTTTACGATCAGATCTGGCAGGCGTTCGCGGTGCTGCTTCCGGTGCGTACGGTTGGCGTGATGGGGGACGCACGCACCTATGATCATGTGTGCGCCCTGCGCGCGGTGACGTCGACCGACGGCATGACCGCCGACAGCTTTGCCTTCTCCCACGATTTCCTGACGCGGACGGCAACGCGCATCATCAACGAGGTGAAGGGCATCAACCGCGTCGTCTACGATGTAACGAGCAAACCACCCGGCACCATCGAGTGGGAGTGATTCTAGCTTCTTGTTTTAAGCATGTTTTTACGCTGAACCGCCGCGCACTTCAGCTAAACATGCTCTCGTTTCCTGTTTGGTCGCAAGGTCCAGCATCGGTTCTCAACGGTATGATCGGCCGCGCCGGCGGAGCTCGATCTACCGCCACGGTCATAGGTAGAGAGCGTGCACCAGCAACCCGACCAAGGTTCGAACAACAAAAATTATGTGCGCCATTTGACCAGCATGCTGGGTGGCGCCGGGCGGTTGCTCGGGCGGATCGTCAAGCCGGTTGTGGTAGGTGCGCTCAATCTTATCCTGGCTCTCGTCCTGTTATTCGAGGAGTGGGGCTGGAAGCCTCTCGCAGCGGCGCTGGCATGGTTCGCGCGGTTCGGCTTCATTGCCAGGCTCGAGGCGATGATTGCCGGGCTGCCGCCCTATCTGTCGCTGATCGTGTTCGTGCTGCCGGGCGCCATCCTGCTGCCGGTGAAGATAGGTGCGCTTGCGCTGCTGGCCGGCGGGCACGTGATCAAGGCCGGCTTGCTGCTTGCCGCAGCCAAGGTCGCCGGCACGGCACTGGTTGCGCGCATCTTCATGCTGACCCAGCCGCAGCTCATGCGGATCGCCTGGTTCGCGCGCGCCTATGATTGGTTCATGCCCTGGAAGGAGGCTCTGTTTGCGCGTGTGCGTGCATCCTTCGCCTGGCGTTATGGGCGCATGGTGAAGTCGCGCGCAAAGCAGGTGCTGCGTCGCATGAATGCGCGATGGGGCCCGCGCGTCAGGGCATTTTATGACGCGCTCAAGGTTCGCGGCATCATTGCCTGGCGGCGCTACTTCGGGAAAAGCGTGTAGAGATAGACACCATATCCGGCCAGAAGCACGAGCCCTTCCTGCCTGCTCAGCCGGTATCCCGAACGCGCGAAGACGAGCATCGCCACCGAGGCGCCGAGCATGACGAGATTGTCGTAGCGCACGATTTCGTCGGGAATGACCGTTGGCGACAACAGGCCCGTGGCGCCGCCAATGCCGAACGTATTGTAGATATTGGAGCCCATGATGTTGCCGAGCGCGACATCTGAATGTTTGCGATAGGCGGCAACGGCCGAGGTTGCAAGCTCGGGCATCGATGTCCCGATCGAGATGATGGTGAGGCCGATGACGGCCTCAGACACCTGATATGTGCGTGCGATGGCGACCGCCGAATCGACCAGCAACCGGCCGCCGATAATGACGAGCAGCATGCCGCCTATCGCGGTCATAAGGGCCGTCACCACATCGATGCGAACCGGCGGCCAGCGCCGCCGGCGCTCCTGCTCGGCTGAGTCAGGCCGGAACCCGTCGATCGCTTCACCGCGCTTGAAGGCGGCGGTGTGGCCATTGTCGTGCACGCCCGCGCGCTCCTGCCTGTAGGCGTACCACAGATAGGCGACCAACAAGACCAAGAGGGCGGCGCCGACGGGGCGGTCAAGCGGCACCGTAAGGCCGATTGCGTTGAATAGGAGGGCGCTGGCCAGAACGATCATGCCATCGCGCCGGAATGCCGCCGTGCCCACAGCCATTGGCCGGATTGCGGCGGCCACGCCCAGGATCAGCATGATGTTGGCAATGTTCGAGCCGACGATGTTGCCAACGGCAATGCCGGGTGAGCCGCGCAGTGCGGCCTGCACACTCGTCACCAGTTCGGGCGCGGACGTGCCGAAGCCGACAAGTGTCAAGCCGATCAGCAACGGCGACATCCCTGCATATTCGGCGACCCGGACCGCACCGCGAACGAGGAGTTCGCCGCCCATGAGCAGGATGAGAAAGCCTGCCGCGAGCACCAGCATGTCGATCATAAGCGCACTGCCCCGTTTTTGCGCATTGCTTCGCCAATGGGCTGCGTGCGCCTGCCACGACGTCCTGGACCTTGGTCAGAGCTTGACCAGACCCTGGCGTCAGTTTTCTAAACGGTGCAATGAATAGCGCGATGGTGCGAAATCTGCCAGTCGCAGAAACGGTTCGAGGCATTATCGCAATCGTACGGCAATCGTACGATTGTTAGTGGGGGTCCGGTCCCTCCCAGCGAGCCGGAACGACGGCGGGCATAATGGCGGAAGGCGCGATGCCGATTTTTGATGGCCCTGCGGCTTTTGCCTTATGTGGCGCCGTTCGACCAGGTTGTGTGGCATTGGCTGTGGTTACGATGGGGCGGCTGGCAAAAGCATCGGCGAGCTGCATCTTGGCTGAACGCCCCAGATCGATGAGTGCAGACAGCGCAATGATGCTCAGCAGCAGCGCCAGGAGCTTCTTGGGCATGATCCAGGATCCTGTGACTGGCAACGGGACAACGGCCCGCAGCGTAGGTTGGCCCGAGGCGTGGGTTGGATGTGGACGTGCGGCAATCAGGCGCTCGATTCGCATGCAGCTTGGTGACTCGCGAAGCTCCGATCGTGCCGATTCGAAGCCCATTCGTCGAGAGTCGTTTGCGCCACGCCCCCGCAACAATTGTTGCCAGCGCTCAACACCAAGCCGATCACCTTCTCGGCTCAAAGTTCAATTGATGGGGAGTTTCAATCCGTCTCACGCGCGGTTTGAAAATTGACTTGCGCGGTAGCCTTGCAGGTAGAGCAAGGCGCTCAGATCGCCATGGGTGATGACCGCACCACCTGGGTTGGCCAGGGCGGCCTCGCGAACCTTAGGCTTGGCCCGGAAGGCGACGCCGAGCGAGGCTTCGCCAAGCATGGTT
>Ga0116151_10000917_pt1 | contig 27319 bp, 20 predicted proteins | sample AD_UKC117_MetaG_FD_89893 | JGI IMG/M metagenome (GOLD analysis project Ga0116151, IMG submission 89893) | Active sludge microbial communities of municipal wastewater-treating anaerobic digesters from Hong Kong - AD_UKC117_MetaG | ecosystem: Engineered > Bioreactor > Anaerobic > Digestate... | reverse complement strand
CTGGCGCTGGCCCGTCGCGCTTCTTCAGGAGCCGGGGATCGCAGCAGATCTGCCGGAGCTTCAGCAGGGCCTCGAGAATGGCGATGTTGGAGCGCGCCAGGCCCCGCTGCTCGATCTCCTCGCGCACCCGGGCATGCATGGCGAGGCGCACGCTCTCGTAGAGATCGCGCTGGTCGTCCGAGAGCTCGATCTCGCGGATGAACTCGCTCTTCGGCGGCAGCTCGGACGCCACCTCCTCCTTGGTGCGGCGCAAAAGGAAGGGGCGGACGCGCTGCACCAGCAGCGCCTGGCGGTCGGCGTCGCCGTCCTTCTCGATGCGCTGGCGGAAGATCCGCCGGAAGGCCTCGCGGTCGCCGAGGAACCCCGGCATCAGGAAATGGAAGACCGACCAGAGCTCGCCCAGATGGTTCTCCATGGGCGTGCCGGAGAGCGCGATCTTGTGGTCCGCCTGGAGCTCGCACGACACTTTGGCGAGCTTGGTCGCCGGGTTCTTGATGGCCTGCGCCTCGTCCAGCACGACCATCCGGTAGGTGCGGCGCACCAGCTCGTCGCGATCGCGCAGCATCAGGGCGTAGCTGGTCAGCACGATGTCGCTGCGCTCGATGCGGCGGAAGAGATCGCCGCGGTTGTTGCCGTGCAGGGTCAGCATGTTGAGCGACGGCGCGAAGCGCCTTGCCTCGCTCCGCCAGGTGGGAATGAGCGAGGTGGGCGCGACGATCAGCGCCGGCCTGGTCAGCCTGCCGCCTTCCTTCTCGGCCAGGATGTGGGCCAGGGTCTGCAGGGTCTTGCCGAGGCCCATGTCGTCGGCGAGCACGCCCGAGAGGCCGACCGACGCCAGGAACTGCAGCCAGCTCAGGCCCTGCTGCTGGTAGGGGCGAAGCTTGGCCTGCAGGGCCCTGGGCGGCTCCACCGTCGGAATGCGGTCGTTGTCGCCGAGCTGGCGGGCGAGGCGCAGGATGCGCTCGCCGCCGGTCCAGACGACCTCGTCCTCGGTCATCGTCCGGTCGATGACCGTGAGCCTGGACGCCTCGGCCGGCGCCAGGCGCAGCCGCCCCTGCGGATCGACCCGGTTGTTGACGAACTGCTCGTAGAGCGCCTCCAGCATGGCCATCAGGCGAGCCGCCGGGATCGGCAGGAGGCGGCCATCCGGCAGCGTGCCGTAGACGGGCTCCTCGCCATAGGCGGCGAGCGCCGCCGGCGTCATGTCGTCGGGCGAGCGCTGGAAGAGATCGAGCAGGACCGGCAGCAGCGGAATCCGCTCGCCGTCGAGCTCGATTCCGACATCGAGCTCGAACCAGTCGATGCCCGAATCGTTGAGATCGATCTGCCAGGAAACCGGCTTGTCGATGACCTGGAAGGGATAGGTCTCGTCATAGACGACGCGCCAGCCCTCGCCGCGCAGCTTCGGCACGTCGATATGGTTGAACTCGACCCAGCGGACCGAGACGTCGTCGTCCTCGTCCTCCTCGAAGGTGAAATCCTGGCGCAGCGGCTCCGGCGCGAAACGGCCGAGCCCGGTGGGACCCAGCGGCTGCAGGCCCAGCGTGTTCAGCCGCTCGATCGCCTGCACCTCGGCAATCGTGTCGCGCGGCAGGACCAGGAGACGGTTGTTCTGGACGTGGTTGATCTCGGGCCGGCCATCCTGCCAGCCGATCTCGGCTCCGGCATAGTCGAAGGCGACCCGCGCGAGCGGGCAGTCGACCTCCTGCTCCTCGCGCCGCCAGCCCGTGCCGCGATGCACGACGAGGCTGGGGCAGTGCAGCAGCAGGATCGGCTGCGGCTTGGTCTCGAGCCGCTCGCGCTTCTTCAAAGGCTCGGGCAGCGGCAGGCGCTCGCCGCTCGGGATCAGCCGCTGGCGGACGATGGTGGCGGCCGCCGCCGGGATCGCCGGCGCGTTGACGAGATGGCCGGCAAGCGCGGCATCGACACCGGTCTCGACCCGGCCGACCTCGCTCGTGGCGAGATCGATGTACCAGGGCTCGCCGAGCGCCACGACCACGAGGTCGTCGTGCCGGTCGTCGACCTCGCAGACCAGATGCTGCTGACCCTCGCTGTCGAACCGCCAGAAGAAGCCGCCGCGCCGCGGCTCGGCGACGAAGCGGAGCGGCGGGCCCGCGGCGTTGCGCCAGTGGCAGCGGCCGGTCTCCAGCACGCGGATCAGGGCCTCGCCATCGGCCCGGCTGCCGAGCCGGCGGCTCTGGCCGGTGCCGCCGCCGAGCAGGCGCCCGATCACCTGGTCCTGCAGGCCGACATAGCCGGGGGCAGGATCGGCGAGGAGATTGGCGATGGCAATCGGGTTCTCGCGGCCATAGGCGTTCGAGCGCAACCGCTTGGCCCGGGCGGTGTTGATCAGCACCGGCTGCGCGAGGCTGCCGTCACGCCAGGAGCGCTGGGCCGGCTCGAGCAGATAGAGGACGACGTCCGCCGCATCGGCATGGCCATTGCGGGTCGCGGCGTTGACCGCGGCAACCCAGCTCTCGAGCTCGGCTTCGACGACCACCGAGCCGTCCTCGGGGTCGAGCGTGGTCGACTGGTCGAGCAGGCCGAGCAGGGTGGCGGCGGCGTGCTCGCATTCTGGATAGAAGCAGGAGCAGGTGCTCGACAGTCGAACCCGGCCGCCCCGGCCATTGGCGATCTTGATCCGCGTGAGAAAAGGCGTCCGCCGACCGCCCTTGATCTGGCCGGTGATCGACTTGCCGTCCCGCTCGACGCTCACATCGACCACCGCCCCGTCCCCGACGAGATGCTCGGCCTTGAGCCAGATCGCTTCGGAGAACAGGCGTTCGAGATCGGTTCGGTTGAAGGCGAGCATCAGTCTGCCGTTGCTCTTCGTCTTATTGATTGTCATTGCCGGGGCGAGCGGCGCACTGATCGGCGTAGATGGCAGAGTTTGGAAGAAGCGCCAAGCGCAAATATGAAAAAGCGATGCGCGCTGCCGCGGGCAATGTCGCGAAAACCGGCGGAGTCGGGCTTGCGGAAGCGAAAACTACGACCGATCCGACGGCGCTTGGACGCGCCGGCGTGACTGCGAGTATCGGCAAGCATCGCGCTCAGCGGGAACTCACGAGGAACCAATGATCCTTGGGAGATTTGCCCTTGTCGGAGGCAGGCTTCATTCGCTGCGCGCAAAGCTTGCGCCCGCGTTCGTCGAAATCGCCAAATGGAATCTGCCCTCGACACCTTGCCGCTGCCGCACAGCACGGTGAGCATTCGGCGAGGCGAGGTCGTGCATCGACATCGCCTCGCTGCTTCGTTCAGGGAAACCCGTGCTGCTGCATCAGGAGGTAGTGCCGCACGCCTTCGACATCGACGAAGAGCCCGGCGAACAGGCTCGCCGCATAGAGGGCGGCAGCGATGTCCCAGCGCGTGAGATGGGGTGCTAGGGGCTCTTCCCGGGCGAGGAGTGCCACCGTTGCAACGATCCCGGCGCCGATCCCGGTGAACGAGCCGAAGGTCGCGGCGAAGAGAATGCTCGGCAGGGAAAGGGCCAGAGCGAGTCCGCAGCCAAGGATCCAGGCGAACCGATTGAGGGCCCGCCGGTTGACCATCGCCAGGGACATTTCGTCTAGAGGCCTCGAGCTCAACATCCAACCGCTCCCGAGAGACAGCCTCGAAGCTGCCACAAGAGAGTTAAGCGTCGGTTAGTGGGCGCTCGATTCAGGCGCCGAGCGGCGCGCCGAGACGCTCGGCGGCCGGTCGGGGAGATGAAGCCGGCTGACCGCGGCCGGCGTCTCGGCGACGATCCGGCCGCGACGGACGACGACGAGCCGTGTCGCCTTCAGGCGGATCGCCTCGATCGGGTCCTCGGCGTCGAGCAGGACGAGGTCGGCGTGGCAGCCGGGCTCGAGGCCGTAGCCGTCGAGCCCGAGGATGCCGGCCGGCACGCTCGTCACCGCGGCGAACGCGGCCCGCATCGCCTCGCGGCTGGTGAGCTGGGCGGCATGCACCGCCATGTGCGCCACCTCGAGCATGTCGCCCGAGCCGAGCGAATACCAGGGGTCCATGACGCAGTCGTGGCCGAACGCGACCGGCACGCCGGCGGCCTGCAGCTCGGCGATTCGGGTGAGGCCGCGGCGCTTGGGGTAGGTGTCGTGGCGGCCCTGGATGACGATGTTGATCAAGGGATTGGCGATCGCCGCCACACCCGCCTCGGCGATGAGCGGCAGGAGCTTCGAGACGTAGTAGTTGTCCATGCTGTGCATCGAGGTCAGATGCGAGCCCGTCACCCGGCCGCCGAGGCCGAGCCTTGCGGTTTCCGCCGCGAGCGTCTCGATGTGGCGGGAATGCGGGTCGTCGGTCTCGTCGCAGTGCAGGTCGACCAGAAGGCCACGTTCGGCCGCGATCTCGCACAGATCGACGACCGACCGCCGACCGTCCTCCATGGTGCGCTCGAAATGCGGGATGCCGCCCACCACCTCGACCCCGAGATCGAGGGCCCGGAGCAGGTTGGCCCGGGCGGTCGCGCCCCGATAGAGGCCGTCCTGGGGAAAGGCCACGAGCTGAAGCTCGAGATAGGGGGCCACGCGCTCCTTGACCTCGAGCAGCGCCTCGACGCCGAGCAGGCGGTCGTCGCAGACGTCGACATGGCTGCGGATGGCGCCGATGCCGCGCGCCACCGCCAGGTCGCAATAGGCCAGCGCCCGCCCGATCACCGCCTCGTGGGTCAAAAGCGGCTTGAGCTCGCCCCAGAGTGCGATGCCCTCGAGCAGCGTGCCGGACTGGTTGAGGCGCGGCAGGCCGAGCGACAGCGTGGCGTCCATGTGGAAGTGGCAGTCGACGAAGGGCGGGCTGACCAGCCGGCCCTGGGCGTCGATCTCCTCCCGGGCGGCTGCAGGGATCGAGGGCCCCACCGCCTGGACGAGGCCATCGGCAATGACGATGTCGCAGCCGCCGCGGCCATCCGGCAGCGTCGCGTCGCGAATGATGAGGTCCGCCTCCAAGGCATCGTTCCTTACCGTTGGCCCTTGACGTAGGGGCGCATGAGAGCCTGCGGATAGGCGGCCCGACGGGCCATGACCAGCAGCGCCAGTATGCTCATCACATAGGGCAGCATCAAGAAGAGCTGGTAGGGAACCGCACCGCCCACCACCTGCTGCAACCTCACCTGGAAGGCGTCGAAGGCGCCGAAAAGCAGCGCACCGAGCAGGGCCTTCCAGGGTATCCAGGAAGCGAAGACCACGAGCGCTATGCAGATCCAGCCGCGGCCGCTGACCATCTCGAAGAAGAAGGCGTTGAAGGCGGAAAGGGTGAGGAAGGCGCCGCCGACCGCCATGAGCGCGCTGCCGGCCATGACGGCGCCGATGCGGATGACATAGACATCGAGGCCCTGCGCCTCGGCAGCCACCGGGTTCTCGCCGCAGGTGCGGAGCGCCAGGCCGAGCGGTGTCCGGTAGAGCACCCAGGAGAGCAGCGGCACGAGCCCCAGGGCGAGCCAGGTGAGGGCGGTCTGCTGGGCCGCCACCGGCCCCAGGAACGGCACGGCCAGGAGCCAGTCCGGTGCCATGGGCTGGAACGGCTCGATGCGCGGCGGCGTCGCGACGTCTGGCAGCAGCACGCGATAGGTGAAATAGGCGAGGCTGGAGGCCAGGAGCGTGATGCCGATGCCGGTCACGTGCTGCGACAGGCCGAGGGGAACCGTCAAGAGGCCGTGCAGGAGACCGAAGCCGGCACCGATCGCCGCCGCCAGCAGGATGCCGGTCCAGAGATCGACGCCGAGGAAGACGAAGAGCCAGCCCGACATGGCGCCGATGGTCATGATTCCTTCGATGCCGAGATTGAGCACGCCCGCCCGCTCGCAGATCAGCTCGCCGAGCGTGCCGAAGATCAGCGGCGTGGCGATGCGCAGGGTGGCCGCCCAGAAGCTCGCCTGGAGGAGGATCTCGAGGACGTCCATTCAGCCCGGTCCCGCTGTCTGTGCCCGCCGCGCCAGCTGCCGCTCGCGAGTGAAGATGAAGATGCCGGAAAACGTGATGATGGCGGCCCCGACCAGCATCGACGGGGTCGGCCGGTCGCCGAAGACGGTCCATGAAAGGAGCACCACGAGGGGGATCGAGGAATAGCGGAAGGGGGCGAGGAACGACATCTCGCCGAGCCGGTAGGCGGCGACGACGGCGATGTAGGCGGTGGCGATCAGGACGGCCCCGACCGCGATCTTGACGAGATCGGCGAGGCCCGGCCAGACCCAGGGGGCGATGAGCCCGGTCCACCCGAGCGGCAGGCTGAGGCAGCCGGCCAGCGACACGGCGATCGCCGTGGTGAGGGCCACCGTGGTCGAATCGTGCTCGAGCGGCACGTAGCGGGTGATGACGTCGCGGATCGCGACGAGGGTCGCGGCGAGCAGCGGGAAGACAGCCTCGACGCCCAGCGTGCGGTTGGTCGGGCCAGCGACCAGGAGCACGCCGAGAAACCCGACGAGCACCGCGGACCAGCGGCGGACACCCACCTGCTCGCCGAGGAAGAGCGTCGCCATGACCGTCATGATGATCGGCGCCGCGAACAGCAGCACCGTGGCATCGGCGAGCGGCATCAAGAGCAGGCTCATGAAGAAGGAGAGGGAGATGGCGACCTCGAGGATCGCCCGCGCGAGCGAGACGGGGCTCGCCGCATGCGCCCAGACGAAGCGCCGGCGACGGAGCACGAGAACGGCGAGCAGGAGGAGGCAGATCAAAATACCGCGCAGCCCCATGACCTGGCCCACGGGCACGGTCTGGAAGAGGTGCTTCATCACGGTGTCGCTGACGGCGAAGAGGGCGGTGACGAGGCAGACGAGCCCCGCGGCCCTGAGGTTCTCGCCGGTCGAGACGACGCGGCCCTTGCTCATCGGCGGATCCGGTAGCGGGTGACGAGCCCGGCGAGCAGCATGGTCAAGAGGGCCGTGGCGACGATCAGGTTGGCGATGTAGCTCGAAACACCGATGGCCCGGCTCATGCTGTCCGCACCGACGAAGACGCCGGCGATGAAGATGGCGGAAGCGACCACCGAGACGGGCCCGAGCTGCGCCAGCGTCGCCACGACGATGCCGGCATAGCCATAGCCGGGCGACAGGTCCTGGGTCAGGTAGCCCTTGAGCCCCGCCACCTCGCCGACGCCGGCGAGGCCGGCCATGGCCCCCGAGAAGAGCGCCACCTTGAGCATGACCCGGCGCTCGGCGATGCCGGCGAAGCGGGCGGCATCGGGATTGGCGCCGACCGCCCGCAGCTCGAAGCCGAAGCGGGTCCGCTGGATGCCGAGCCAGGTCAGGATGGCCGCGGCCAGCGCCAGCACGAGGCCGAAATGGAGGCGGGTCCGCTCCACCAGCTTCGGCAGGCTCGCCTCGTCCAGGATGGGCGCGCTCTGCGGCCAGCCGAGGCTCATCGGGTCCTGCAGGGGCCCTTCGAGCATCATGCCGACGAAGAGCAGCACGATGAAGTTGGAGAGCAGCGTCGTCACCACCTCGTCGACGCCGAAGCGCAGGCGGAGCCAGGCCGGGCCGAGCATCCAGAGCGCTCCTGCCAGGGCACCCGCCACCACGACCAGCGGCAGCAGCAGGAAACCCGGGACCGGGACGAAGCCGGTGCCGACCGCGACCGCGGCGAGGGCGCCGAGATAGAGCTGGCCCTCGGCGCCGATGTTCCACAAGCGCGCCCGGAAGGCGATGGCGGCGGCGAGGCCCGTCAGAATCAGGGGGGCGGCCCTGGTCAAGGTCTCGGTCAGCGCGAAGCGGGTTCCGACGCTGCCCGCGAGCATCAGCCGGTAGGCCTCCGGCACGTCGGCGCCGGCGAGGGCGAGGGGGAGGGCGCAGATGAGGAGCGCCAGCAGCGCCGCACCGAGCGGAGCCGCGACGTTCAGCCAGGGAGCGGTGCTGGCGCGCGGTTCAAGCCGCATCGGCTGCAGCCGGGCCCTGGCCCGCCATCTCGAGCCCCAGCCGCGCCAGCTCCAGCCCGGCGCGCGGCCGGGCCGGGCCGAGCTTCCCGCGATAGAGCACGGCCACGCGATCCGCGAGCTGCATGAGCTCGTCGAGGTCCTCCGAGATCAGCAGGATGGCAGCACCCCTGGCCCTGGCGTCCAGCAGGTGCCGATGGACCTCGGCGAGCGCGCCGATATCCAGGCCGCGCGTCGGCTGGGCCGCGAGGATCAGGCGCGGCCCGGGCTCGAGCACGCGGGCGAGGATCAGCTTCTGCATGTTGCCGCCGGAGAGCAGCCGGGCGGGCGTCTCGCTGCCGCCGCCGCGGATGTCGTAGCGCTCACGGAGCGCCTGGGCGCGCCTTCTGAAGCGGGCGAGGTCGAGCAGGCCGAAGCGCCGGCAGTCGGGCGCGTCGTAGCCCTCGAGCGCCAGGTTCTCCCAGATCGTCATGTCGCCGACCACGCCCTGGCGGTGCCGGTCCTCGGGGATGCGCCCGACCCCCTCGGCGATCAGCGCCTTCGGCCCCCCTGTCGGCCAGGGTGCCCCGGCGAGCCGCAGGCTGCCCCGATCCGGCAGCAGCGTCCCGGCGACGAGGCCGGCGAGGCTGCGCTGGCCATTGCCCGAGACGCCGGCGATGCCGACGATCTCGCCCGCATGGACGGTGAGGTCGACATCGACCAGAGGCTCGACCCCCGCCGCCGGCGCGACGCCGACGCCCAGGAGCTCCAGCGCCGGCGCGCCCGCCGGCTGCGGCAGCGCCTTGGGCAGCTCGACCGGCCGATCCACCATGGCATGCGCGAGCCGCGCCTTGTCGGTGCCCGTCGCCGCCACCTCGAGGACCTTCCTGCCATGGCGCAGCACGGCCACCCGGTGGGCCAGGCTCATCACCTCCTCGAGCTTGTGGCTGATGAAGACGATGCCGAGCCCGCCCTGGGCGAGGCGGCGGAGTGTGGTGAAGAGAAGCGCGCTCTGCTGCGGCGTCAGCACCGCGGTCGGCTCGTCCAGGATCAGCACCTTCGCACTGCGATAGAGTGCCTTGAGCAGCTCGACCCGCTGCTGCTCGCCGATCGAGAGGCTGCCGACCCGGGCGTCCATGGGCACGGCGAGCCCGGTCGACTCGATCAGTGCTGCCAGCCTCGCCCGGGCCGCCCCGAGGTCCTGCCGCCAGGCCCACAAGGGCTCCGTGCCGAGGATCACGTTGTCGAGCACCGAGTGGTTCATGGCCAGCGTGAAGTGCTGGTGCACCATGCCGATGCCCGCCGCCAGCGCCGCCCGGGCCGAGCCGGGCGGGAGCTGGTGCGCGGCACCATCCGCCCCGGTCACCTCGATCGTCCCCGCATCGGCGACATAGTGGCCGAAGAGGATGCTCATCAGCGTCGTCTTGCCGGCCCCGTTCTCGCCGAGCAGCGCCAGGATCTCGCCGCGCGCGAGATCGAGGTCGATGCCGTCATTGGCGACCAGCCCGCCGAAACGCTTGGTGATGCCGCGCAGGCGCAGCAGCGGCGGCTCGTCCCGAGATGTCGTCACCGGGTCGAGGTCGGCTCCGAATCGTCGACCGCCACGGCGAGGCTGCCGTCGCGGATGGCGGCCTCCTTCTCGGCGACCATCGCCTGGACATCGGCCGCGACGAGCGCGTCGTCCATCGGTGCGATGCTGCAGCCGCCGACCGCGAGGTGGCTAAGGGGCCCGTAGTTCTCCGCCGCGTACTCGCCGACCTGGACCTTGCCGAGCGCCTGGTCGACCGTCGGCTCCATGTGCCAGAGCGCGCTGGCGACAATGGTGCCGGGGTACTCCTCCTGGGTGTCGATGACATTGCCGACGGCGAGCACGCCGCGCTCCTTGGCGGCGTCGGCGACGCCGTAGCGCTCGGCGTAGAGAATGTCCGCCCCGGCATCGATCATGGCGAAGGCGGCCTCCTTGGCCTTGGGCGGGTCGTACCAGGAGCCGATGAACGTCACGAGGAAATCGATCTCCGGGTTGACCTCGAGCGCACCCGCCATGAAGGCGTGCATCAGCCGGTTCACCTCGGGGATCGGGTAGCCGCCGACCATCCCGATCAGGCCGCTCTCGGTCTTGGCCCCGGCGACGAGGCCGGTGAGGTACGAGCATTCCTGGATGTAGTTGTCGAAGACCGAGAAATTCGGCTCCTCGGGGCCGAAGCTCGAGCCCATGACCCAGGCGACGTCCGGATAGTCCGCCGCCACCTCGCGCGCCGCCCGCTCGACGCCGAAGACCTCGCCGAAGACGAGGTCCACGCCCTGCTCGGCATATTCGCGCATCACGCGCTCGTAGTCGGTGTTCGAGACGTTCTCGGAGAAGCTGTAGGTGATGTCGCCCCGCTCCACGGCGGCGTTCAGCGCCTTGTGGATACGGCTCACCCACTGCTGCTCGACCGGCACCGTGTAGATGGCGGCGACCTCCAGCGGCTCCGCAAGAGCGGGAGCGCCGGCCAACATCGCCAGGCAGAGTGCTGTGGAACCGAGCAGTGCGCCACCCATCCGACGCCGTGCCAACAAGTCTCGGGACATGCCAGTTTCTCCAGGGCCAATCGTTGGCCGGAGTGTGGCGCTGCCGATCAATGTTGCAAAGGGCTTTTCCTCAGCCGAGGGTCGGCAACCCCGCCGCGCGCGCCTCGATCTGCTGGAGCTGCTCGCGGAACGCCTTGCAGGGATCGAACCCGTAAGGCTGGCGGCGGGTGGTGAACCAGACGAAATCATAGGGCAGGTCGATCGGCAGCGCCTCCAGCTCCGGGTCGATCTCGACGAACGCGACACTCAGCACGCGCAGACCCGGCTCGGAGCGCCGCAGGTACAGGGGCACGCCCCAGTCGCGCCGCACATGGCCCGAGCCGGCGATCAGGACACTCTTGTCGCGTCCCCGGATGGCGGCCAGCCGATCGGCCATCATCGCGTCCTGGCCCCGCTGCACCAGCAGCATGGCGGGCAGGCGTTCCGCCGGCGTCAGCCCGCAATGCGCCTCGCTGATCGTCGCCAGCATGTTCGCCTCGAGCATCGGCTCGAGCGGCTCGGTGAGGCCGGTGCGCTCGGCCAGGGCCGGGTCGAGACCCTTGGTGCCGTCGGCCAGGAGGCCCTGGATCGCCTCGCGCGGCAGGCTGCCGGCGACGATCTGGGCATCGATGGCCAGGGTGGCCGCCGCGATCGGCTCGTACATCGACCAGTCCGGCCAGCCGCTCTCCTCCCAGCCGATGGCCGCGCCGAGCCCGGCCGTGTCCCTCGGATGCTCCTGCAGATGCTCGATCACCGCCTGCTGGCGATCGGTGTCGATCATCTCGAAGACGACCCCATTGACGGACGAGCCCATGGCCCCTACCAGCCGCGCCTGCAACAGATGGTGGTCGCGATTGTCGTGCGTTTCGCCGAGCAGCACGATGTCGGCGTTGCCGAGCGCCGCCAGCAGCGCCGCCTCGTCGATCACGCGCTGCGAGCGAAGGTCGACGATCGCACCGGCGAACGGATGGTCCGCGCCATGGCGATGCGTCCAGTCGGCCGCCTGACAGGCGGAGACGGCCAGCAGCAGCAGGGTGAGTGCGGCCAGACGGGTGACTGCCAAGCTTCAAGCCTCCGATCTTTGCCCTTCAGGCGGCGGACGCCCAGCACGGCAACGCGCCAGGAAGGGGGAGCGTCCTCGGACAATGCTGGAGATAGCGGTGTGAGTGCCCGGCGCAAGAGCTCGTCGCTCCCGTGATGCGACACGGAGTATGAGCAACGCCGCATTCGGGCGGCCGGATCTGCGCCGGGCGCGCCCGGCCGACCTCGACCGGCTGGTCGAGCTCGAGCGGCTGTTTCCCGGCGACCGGCTGTCGCGGCGGGCATTGCGCCATCATCTGCGGAATCCGAAAGCCCACATGATCGTCAGCGATCGGGCCGGCCGGGTGGTCGGCTACGCGCTGCTGTTGTGCCCGAGCCGCAGTTCGTGGTGGCGGCTCTATTCCATCGTGCGCGCCGAGGGGGAGGCGCCGCCCGGCACCGGCCACGCCCTGGTCCAGGCGGCGCTGGAGGCGGCGCGACGCGCCGGTGCCCGAGGGATTCGGCTCGAGGTCCGGGCCGACAACCAGAAGGCGATCAAGCTCTACGAGAGCAGTGGATTTCGCTTGTTCGGAACGCGCCCGGGCTATTACGAGGACGGCGCAACCGCCTTACGCATGGCATTGGATTTCCATGGACAAGAAGACGTCGGCCTGGCTGATCGTCGCCGACCGCAAGGATGACTTTCCGGCCATGCCGAGCGGTGCCGCGGCAATCGGCACGCGCGACTATCTGGCGCTGGGTGTCAGGACGGGGCGGGCCGTGCGCAAGGTGCTCAACCTCGCCCGGGACACGAGCTACCAGGCCCGCGGCTACTACGTCTCGCTGCTCGCCGAGGCGCGCGGCGACAAGGTGGTGCCGTCGGTGGCGACCATCCTGGCGCTGCGCCGGCGCTCCGGCTACGCCTTCGCCCTGCCGGACCTCGAGGAGGCGCTGAACCGCACGGCGCGCCGCCTGGCCGAGCCGCCGACCGAGGCCTTCCGCCTCCGGCTCTTCCTCGGCCGCGCCAGCGACCAGCGCTTCGCCCGCTTCGGCCTGCTCGTCTTCGACTGGTTCCGGGCACCCGTCCTCGAAATCACCATCCAGCCGGGCGAGTGGTGGCGGATCAAGCGGGTGGCGATGCTGGCCCTCGGCGACCTCGACGCGGACGACCGGGCCACCCTGGCCACGGCCATCGCCCGCTACGTGGACCGGCGCTGGCTCGAGCCCAAGGGCCGCAGCGAGCCGCGCTTCACCCTCGCCGTGCTCTACGACGCGAAGGACCCGCTGCCGCCATCCGACCTGCCGACACTTCGCCGCTTCGCCCGGATCGCCGAGGGCATGGGGCTCGGCGTCGACCTGATCGGCAAGGACGATCTCGCCAAGCTCGCCGCCTACGACGCGCTGTGGATTCGCGTGACCACCAATATCGACCACTACACCTACCGCTTTGCGCAGCGCGCCGAGCAGGAAGGCATGCCGGTGATCGATGACCCGCACTCCATCATGCGCTGCACCAACAAGGTCTTCCTCGCGGAGCTCCTGACGGCGCACAAGGTGCCGACGCCACCGACCCGGATCATCGCCGGCCGGCGCGACATCGAGCCGGCGGCAGCCGCGCTCGGCTACCCGATCGTCCTGAAGATCCCCGACGGCTCGTTCTCGCGCGGCGTCAAGAAGGCCGACGACCGCGCCGCCCTCGACCGCCTCGTCGCCGACATGCTGGAGGAATCCGACCTCATCCTCGCCCAGGCCTTCATGCCGACCACCTTCGACTGGCGGGTCGGCGTGCTCAACGGCGAGCCGCTCTTCGTGAGCAAGTACCACATGGCGAAGAAGCACTGGCAGATCGTCAAGCACGGCAGCGACGGGCGCACCGAGGCGGGCCGCTTCAACACCATGCCGATCACGGCGGCACCACCCGAGGTCATCGACATCGGTGTCCGCGCGGCCCGCCTCATCGGCCGCGGCCTCTACGGCGTCGACATCAAGGAGACGCCACAGGGTATCGTGGTGATCGAGGTGAACGACAATCCCGACCTCAATCACGGTATCGAGGACCAGGCGGAGAAGGATGCGGTCTGGCGCCAGCTCGCGAGCTGGTTCCTCGAGCGCCTGCGCTGATCCGCCGAGCAGGAAGAAAAGTCGGGGCAGGCGAGAAAAAAGGCCGATCCTGTAACCATCGTCACGGTTCTGACCGCCCACCCCGGCTAGTGAGGGTGCGTTCTCTCCTCTCATCCTATCGCCTTCGGCCGCCCCTCGGGGCGGCCCTTTCTTTTGGCGACGGCATGCAGACCGTGCCCGCCTCCTCCTGCAGGGAGTGGCTGCGTCTCTTCCGGAGATCGGATCGAGGTCCTGTCAGGCCCCGGGCCCCGCGCCGGCCTCACTCGCGCTCGAACGTGCCGAGCCCCTGCATGTCATAGGCAGCGAAGAGCACCCGGGCAGGCCTGCCGCCCTCGGCGCCCGAGAAGAACGCGACGGAGGGGCCAGTGGCCCATTCGCCGATCGTCTCGAACACGAACCTGCTGCCCTCGTCGCGGGTGAGGGTGAAGGTGACGGGCGCTGTTCGCGGCCCCATGGTCGCCATGAGCTGCCCGCCCTCGACGCGGATCTCCAAAAGCCCGAAGTAGCTGTTGGCGTAAGCGCCTGTGTAGGCCTCGAGAGGGAGTTCGGGGCCGGGGTCGCCGGTCGGGATCGCGGCGGCGGCGTCGGCGCGCTCGCCCTCGCGCATCGCATCGAAGGCGCCGCCGAAGAGCGCCAGCCACGCCACCGTCTGCTCGCCATGGGTGGCGATGTCGACGAAGGTCGTGGCAATCGCCTCCACCACCCCGACAGGCATCCCGTTGGAGAGGACGGCGATGCCCAGTCCCTCGCCCGGCAGCAAGGTCAGGTTGGTTGCCGCGCCGAGATCGAACGCGCCGGAATGGCTGAGCACGACGCGGCCGATGTCGTCGTAGGAAACGCCCCAGCCGAGCCCGTAGAAGCCGTCCCGCGCGGCGCTGTCGGGGCGGTTGCTGCTCACCGAATGGGGCTTGTGGGTGACTGTCAGGACCGCCGGGTCGATCAGCCTCTCGCCATCACGCATCCCGCCGGCGAGCTGGAGGCGCAGGAACTCTGCGAGGTCATTGACGGTGCTGGAGACGCCTCCGGCGGGGGCCTGCGCGTCCGGGTCGCGATGGAAGCGCGCCTCCCATTCGCCGGCATCGTTGCGGACGTGGATGCGCGCCCGGTTCTCGTGCGCGAGATAGTCGGCGTTGCGGTAGCTCGTGCGCGTCATGCCCAAAGGCTGGAACAGGACCTCCTCGGCAAGCTCCTCGAACACCCCGCCGGCCGCCTTGGCCGCCGCCACGCCGCCGGCGGTGTAGCCGTAGTTGCTGTAGTGATAGGTGGAGCGGAAATCATCGAGCGGCTGCATGTGCAACCTGTCGAGGATCGTGTCACGGTCGAAGCCGAGATCCTCCAGAAAGTCTCCGGCACCCGTCGCCAGACCGGAGCGATGGGACAGCAGGTCGATGAAGGTGGCGTGCTCGCTGACATAGGGATCGGCGAGCCGGAAGTCGGGATCGTGGTGCCCCACCGGTTCGTCCAGCTCGAAGTGGTGCAGGTCCGACAGTCGCGCCACGACGGTGGAGGTGATCGGCTTCGACAGCGAGGCGAGCAGGAAGACGGTATCCGGGTCGACCGGCTCGGGCCGGCCCGCTTCGCGCAAGCCGTAGCCCTTCTCGAAGATCACGTCGTCCTGATAGACGATCGCGACAGCAACGCCCGGAACCCCGGTGGCCTGCATGGCCTCGCTCACGATCCCGTCGAGTGCCGCGACGCCCACATCCACGTCCGCCCGGTCGATGGAAGCTGGCACGGGGATCACGGGTGCCGGCAGCAGCGTCCTCGTCGTTTCCTGGGCATTGGTCGGCAAAGGTGTGGAAAGCAGACAAAGTGCCACCGCGGCAAGCCTGGCGACAATGCCGCCACCGGCAGGCCGCAAGCATGCTGTCTCGTCCGACAGATGACTTGCTGCACGCACTATGGTTGCGCTCCCCGGTTTTTTTCAGCCTAAGCGCCGGCGAGACCGCTGGCAACGAGGCGTCGCTCAGGTGTGCAACGATGCCGCCGCACTCTACAGATCGAGTGAATATCTCCTTGTCGTTTCTCGTCCTCGCGGCCGCCCCTCCGGGCGGCCGCTTCTCACGTCGGCGAGGTCAGGAGCCCGCCCGGGCCGGGCCACCCGGACGGTTCCAGGGCATGACCTGGAGCAGGTTCGCCATGCCGCAGAAGCCGGTGACGCCGGCCATCAGGAGGCCGGCGCCGACGAAGCCGCTGAGCGCGTGCCACCAGGGCGAGACGAGGACGCCCAGGATGAAGCCGAGCAGCGCCAGCCCCCCGGCGACAATCTGCACCTGGCGCATCAGGGGCAGGGGAGCGTTCGTCCCCCGTTCGACCTCGAGGCCGGCGCGTTTCCAGGCCTGGAGCCCGCCGGCGAGGAGCCAGACCTCGGCCCCTGCCGCCTCGGTGATGGCCTGCGCGGCCTGCCGGGCGCGTGCGCCGCTGGAACAGAGCAGCACCACCTTCCGGCTCGGCTCACGACCGACCTGATCCTGGAAAGCCGGCACGTCGAAGGCGCCGAGCGGCATCGAGCGCGAACCCTTGATGTGCTCGCGCCGAAACTCGTCCGCCTCGCGCACATCGACAAGACTCGCGCCGCCAGCGGCGAGCCAGTCGGCGACCACGACCGGATCGACTTCATGAATGCTCATGCCCGTCCTCACATGCAAAATCGGATAAGTGTAATATAGGCGTGGCGGCCGGGCGTGCAAGCGGTCCCGATCAGCTCCCGGGTGCCAGCGCCTGCTCGAGCCAGGCGGCGGTGGCGAGCAGCTTCGCGTCCTCGCCGAGCCGGCCGACGATCTGCACGCCGAGCGGCATGCCGCTCGGCCCATGGCGCAGCGGCAGGCAGACGGCCGGCGTGCCGAGCAGCGACCAGAGCGTGCAGAAGCCCGGGCTGCCGGTGGAGCCGAGCCCGACCGGCGCCTCGCCGGCGGCGGCCGGGGTGAGGATGGCGTCGAACTCATCGAAGAGCGGCAGGACGGCAGCCTGCAGGCGCCGTCGCTCCGCCAGGGCGGCGAGATAGGCCCCAGCGCCGAGGCGCTGGCCCCACTCGATCATGGCCCTGAGCCCGTCGCTCAGCCCTTCCGGATGCGCAGCGTGGAGATCTGCCAGCTCGTGCGCCAGCTCGGCCCAGCTGATGCTCTGGTGCACGTCCTTCGCCGCCGCGAAGCCCGGCGGCAGCTCCGTCCGGTCGACGACCCCGGGAAGCGCTCGCGCGATCTCATCGAAGACGGCCAGGGTCGAGGGCCCGGGCGTCTCCCAGGCGAAGTCGTCGATCAGGGCGAGGCGTGGTGCCCTGGTCCGTCCGGCGAGAGCCGCGGCGACCAGAGGCGGCGTCGCCCGCGGGCGCATCGCCGGGTCGGCGCTGTCATAGCCGGCGAGCACCTCGACCAGCAGCGCCGCGTCGGCGAGGCGCCGGGCGAAGACGCCGACATGGTCGACCGTGGGCGACTGCAGGGTCATGCCCCGTCGGCTGATCAGGCCGAACGAGGGCTTGAAGCCATAGACGCCGCAATAGCTCGCCGGCCGGATGACCGAGCCGTTGGTTTGCGAGCCGATGGCGAGCGGCACCATGTTGGCCGCCACAGCGGCGGCGGAGCCCGAGGACGACCCGCCGGGCGTGCGGGTCGGATCGTGCGGGTTGCGCGTCGGCCCGGGCGTGAAGGCGGCGAGCTCGGTGGTCACGGTCTTGCCGAGCACGATGGCGCCGGCCGCCCGCAGCCGCTCGACCACGGCCGAATCGGCTGCCGGCTGGCGTCCGGCATGCAGCGCCGTGCCGTTGGCCGTCGGCATGTCCGCCGTGGCGAAGATGTCCTTCACGCCGACCGGCACGCCAAGAAGCCGCCCCGGCGTCTGCCCCTTCGCCAGCCCGTCGATCAACGTGCTGGCCTGGCGCCGGCAATACGCCGGATCGATGAAGGCCCAGGCCAGAAGCTCGGGCTCGCGCGCCGCCACGACGTCGAGGCAGGCATCGGTCAGCCGGTCGATCGCGAGACGACCCCGGGCGATCCGGTCCGCTGCCGTGGTCGCATCCAGTCGGGCGGGATTTGCCGTGGCGAGGCCGCTGTCGGGCATGGGCGGCGTGGTTCCCTGAATGGTCGTGGGCCAGGACAATCTGGCATCACCATCGGCCGGGAAACGATGCCTGTCGATAGCGGCCCCGCCCCGGATGTCGCGGAAAATGCAACATCATCCTCGGGTTGTCGCGTCTGGCGCGACGTTGTTATGGCAAATGTCGCGGCAGAAGCGACATTTGCCGCCGGGATGTCGCGCCAGACGCGACATTTTTGCCGGGTTGGCGCGTCGGAAGCGACGTTTTCAGACGAGCGAACCCAGGAAAACGACGAATGAACCCACCGATTCGACGATCGAACCCGAGTATTCGACGAATGAACCCGAGCTCGCACCAACGAACCCGAGACCCATTAAGATATTGATCCAGAACGTTTTTTGCCTTCTTCCTGACGTCCCGACAAAGGGCGTGAGAACCAGAATGCCAAAAATGGCGAACGAACCGAAGCGGGCTTGCTTTTCCGGTGCATCAATGATAGGAATAAGATCAGAAGACGCTCAGGCTGCGGTGAGGCAGAGATCGGGCACGGCGTTGGCCGGGATCGGCCGGCTCTTGAGGAAGCCCTGCCATTCGTCGCAGCCGAACTCGTTCAGCATGTCGAGCTGCTGGGTGCTCTCGACCCCTTCCGCCACGACCCGCATGCCGAGCCCGTGGGCGAGCCCGATGATCGCCTTGGCGAGCGTCGCATCGCGTGACCGGCTCGGCATGTTGCGGATGAACGAGCGGTCGATCTTCACCCGTTGGACCGGAAAGCGCTGGAGGTTGCTGAGCGACGAGAAGCCCGTGCCGAAGTCGTCGAGGGCGAGGCTGACACCCAGGCGATGCAGCGCATGGATCGTCCGCTGGCTGCGCCGATCGGCCTCGAGCAGCGCCGTCTCGGTCAGCTCCAGCTCGAGCTGCTCGGGCTGCAGCCGGGAGGTGTCCAGAAAGCGGCGGATCTGCCCGACGAGGTCGCCCCGGCCGATCTGCAGGGGCGAGATGTTGATGGCGAGCCGGTCCGGCACGAAGTTGCGACGCTGCCAGACCTTCAGGTCGGAGGTCGTGCGGTCGAGCAGGAAGGTGCCGAGCTGCCCGATCATGCCGCAATCCTCGGCGAGGCCGATGAACTGGTCGGGCGGCACCTGGCCGCGCTCGGGGTGCGACCAGCGCATCAGCGCCTCGAAGCCGACCACGCGGCCGGAGCCGACCTCGACCTGTGGCTGGTAGACGAGCCCGAGCTCCGCATCGTCCACGGCCCGCCTGAGGTCGCTCTCCAGGCGCACCCGCTCGGCCGTGTCGCTGTGCAGCGCGGCGTCGTACAGGCGGAACGTGTTGCGCCCCTGTGATTTCGCCCAGTAGAGCGCCATGTCGGCATGGCGCAGCAGCGTGTCGCGGTTCTCGGCGTCGATCGGATAGAGGCTGATGCCGAGGCTGGCGGTGACCCGAAGCTCGTGGCCCTCGAGGTGCATCGGTGCCTGCAGGCTGGCCAGGATCTTGCGGGCGGGGATGGTCGCATCGTGCGGCTTGCGCAGGCCGCGCAGGATCAAGATGAACTCGTCGCCCCCCATCCGGGCGACGGTATCCTCGTCACGGACGGATCGCTGCAGGCGCTCGCCGAGCTGCACCAGCAGGGCATCGCCCATGGCGTGGCCGAGGCTGTCGTTGATCGCCTTGAAGCGGTCGAGGTCGAGGAAGGCGACAGCGACCAGCTCGCCGCACCGCTGCGCGTGCTTGAGGATCTCGCCGAGCCGCTCATTGAAGAGGGTGCGGTTCGGCAGGCCGGTCAGGGGATCGTGGGTCGCCTGATGGAGGATGACCGCCTGGGCCTCCTTCTGCCGCGTCAGGTCGCGCAGGGCGGCGACGTAGTAGCACTTGCCTTCGAGGGATGCCCGGTTGATCGTCAGCTCGAGGGGGAATTGGCTGCCGTCCGTGCGATTGCCGGTCGCCTCGATGGACTGGCCTTTGGTGCCGGTGAGCAGCCGCGGCAACTCGCCGGCCTCGGCGTCGTCGCAGGTCAGAAGCTCGGCCATCCGGCGGCCGCGCAGCATCTCCCCGGTCGTCTGGAACAGCCGCTCGGCCGCCGGGTTGGCGCTGTCGATCAGGCCCTGCCCGTCGAACGTGACGATGGCCTCGGTGACCGAGCCCATGATCGTGCGAAGTCGCGCCTCGCTGCGGTTGAGCGCGGACTTGCGGGCGACCGCGTCGGTGATGTCGGAATAGATGCCGACCGTCCCGCCATCCTCCATGCGCGATTCGCTGATCTCGATGCAGCGGCCGTCGAGAAACTGGAACTGGCAGATCCCCCCGTTGCGCCGGCAGGCGAGGCGGGCCTGCCGCCAGGTGGCATAGGCCGCGTCGTCGAGTGCGAGCAGCGGTCGGATATGTCGATCGAGAAGCTCGGGGAACGGGAGGGAGATGGCCGCAACGGGGACGTTCCGGAAGAATCGGCGAAAGCGGGTGTTGGACAGGACCAGGCGATCGTTCGCGTCCCAGATCGCAAAGCCCTCGTTCATCGCCTCGGTCGGCAGGGTCAGCCGATCGTGGGCGAGGCGAAGCGCGCTCAGGTTGTCGGTCAGGCGGTCCAGCATGGTGTTGACCGCCCGGCCGACCCGCGCGATCTCGTCCTGGCCCTCGATCGTCGCGCGCGCCTCGTTGTCGCCCAGGCTGATGCGGTCGGCCGTCGCGGCCAGGCGCTCGAGCCGATGGCTCAGGAGATGGCCGAACCAGTACGCCGAAAGGGCGATGAGGATGATGCCCCCGCCCGCGACCATGGCACCGCGGCGATAGGCCTCGCGAAAGCTGGCATGCAGCGCGTCGTCGCTCAGGGTCAGGGCCAGCGTGCCGAGCTTGTGGCTGCCGGCGCTGATATCGACGATCCGTTGGCCTTCGTCGAGCTTCGAGGTGTCCGGCTCGAACATGCTGCCGATCCGGTTCAGGTTCTTGGAGGCGACGATCCGCCCGCCGAGATCGACCAGCACCATGTCGGTGAACTTGCGCGAGCTCGTGGTCTCGGCGACGAAGGCCTGCAGCTCCGTGTAGTCGGTGGTCAGGAGGGCGACGCGCCCGAGATCGCTCAAGAGGGTGACGAAATAGCGATCGGAGCGTTGCCAGAGCTCGACCTGGCTCGCCAGGTGCTGGCGCAGGGTGAAGAACAGGATCGCCGCGCAAAGCGCCAGTTGCAGGGCGAAAAGGGCAAGCACGATCCGCCACCGCAGCGACAGGCCGCGCAGCATCAACCGCCGACCAGACCGCGCAGGTGGGTGATGTCGTACTGCGCCGGCGGCGCCGGAACGAAGCCGGTCCAGCCGAAGCCGGCCAGCAGGCTCTGTCCGGCGGGGACGCGCTCCAGCCCGATGACCAAATCGCGCAATTGGTCCAGCATCGGCTCGCCGAGCCGCCCGTGCGCCGCAAGGAGGAGGCCGGGCACCGCCCGGGTCTGGAACTTGGGCTCGAGCTCGATCGGTGCGAAAGCCTTGAGCTGGCTCAGCACGAAGCCCGGCAACGCGCAGGCCGCCGCAGAACCGCTGATGACGGCATGGATGCAGCTCGACTTCGTCCGATGGTACTCGACCTGCACGTCACCCGGCCCCAGCAGGCGCTGCTCCTCGAGCTCGTGGAAGGCGAGCTGGGCGACGCCGGAGAGCTTGGGCGGCAAGGCCAGCACCCGCCCGCACAGGTCCCTGAAGCTCGCGCATCGCTCCTCCTTGCGGGCGACGATGAAGGCCGCCAGGTCCTCCCGGATCCGACCGAGCGGCCGGTAGTCCTGAGCACTGGCCGCGTCCGCGTAGAGGAACGGATGCAGGAAGGCGAGATCGTAGCGGCCATCCAGCAGAAACCGGCGAAAGGCCTCGAAATCCGTCTTGGTCTGCAGCGCCACCGGCCGCCCGAGCATCTCCGCCAGGGCACTCGATACCGGCCCGAAACGCCGCCCGATCTCGAGGGCCGGCAGGAAGGGAAAAACGCCGAAGGTCAAGGGTGGCTCGGCCGGTCTTTGTGGGATGGCGGCGGCCGGGGTGGCGCTCATCGCCAGGCTGGCGGCGAGCAGGCGGAGGGCATCGCGGCGGGCTGGAGCTGACCTCATGCCAGAACATTCCTCTCTGACGGACGGGCCAATTGGAGATGGATCAGGTATCCACTCTAAAATCGAATTCTAACTGCAGCTATAGAAACTTTAGGTTGTGAGATGGTCAAGGTCGACCGATCGGCTTCAATCTGCGGCGATGGTGCGATATGCCATGGCCATCTGCTATCATGCTTGTCTCTCGGGAGTAACGAATGTCGGTTTCGATCCGTCCGCGCCGGAGTGTCCTCTACATGCCCGGCTCCAACCGGCGGGCGCTCGTCAAGGGTCGCGAGCTGCCGGCCGATGCCCTGATCCTCGACCTCGAGGACGCGGTCGCTCCCGACGCCAAGGAGGCCGGGCGCGAGGAAATCGCCGGGGCGCTCGCCGAACGGGAGAGCTACGGGGCGCGCGAGCTGGTCGTGCGCGTCAATGGTCTCGACACGATGTGGGGTCACGGCGATCTGGTGGCGATGGCGAAGGCCGGTGCGGATGCCATCCTCCTGCCGAAGGTGGAGAGCGCCGACATGGTGCGGCGGGCGGTCGCGGTGCTCGACAATGCCGGTGCGCCCGCCGATCTGATGGTCTGGTGCATGATGGAGACACCGCGCGGCATTCTGCAGGTCGAGGCCATCGCCGACCACCATCGGGTCGCGTGCCTGGTGATGGGCACCTCCGACCTGACCAAGGACCTGATGGCAAGACACACGGCGATGCGCCTGCCGATGCTGCCGTCAATCGGCCTCTGCCTGCTCGCGGCGCGCGCCGCGGGCATCGCCATCATTGATGGCGTCTACCTCGATCTCGACGACCAAGCGGGTCTGGTGACGGCCTGCGAGCAGGGCCGCGATCTCGGGTTCGACGGCAAGACGCTGATCCACCCGAAGCAGATCGCGGCCGCCAACGACACCTTCGGTCCGACCGACGACGCCATCCAGTCGGCGAAGCGGATCATCGAGGCCTACGCCGAGGCGCTGCGGGCAGGCAAGGGCGTCACCGTGCTCGACGGCAAGCTCGTCGAGAACCTGCATGTGGCGGAGGCTGAACGAATCGTGGCGCTGGCCGAAGCCATCGCGGACCGCGCTGGTGCCTAGCCCGCAGGCTTCGGGCGCGAAGCGTCAGGCGATCAGGCGGTAGGCGAGTGTCTCGCCACGCACCGACATGATGCCCTTGACCCAGTTGCCGTCGGAATCGAACCAGATATCGCCGCTGCGCCCGGTCGTGGCGGCGCAGGTGAAGCGATCCGCCGTCACCGGGCCATGGGGGCCCTCGACGGTCTCGATGCCGAGCGGCTTGGCCGCGAGGTCGGTCAGCTTGACCTTTTGCGTGTCGACCAGCGCCTGCTGGCGAACGATGGCGACATTCCAGAAGGCGAGATCGGTCATTGTGCCCAGTGGCACCTGAATCGCCCGGTTGGCCTCGCCACCCTCGACCGCCAGGCCATTGCCCGTCGCCCGAATGAAGGTCTCGCTGACATCACCATTGTCGTCGGTGCTGGCCCGGCTCTCGCGCAACTGCCCGTCGATCCACAGATCATCGGCCGTCTGCCTGAACTGAAAGGCCGTGAAGAAGGCGACCTTCACCTCGATCTCGATCTCGGTGCGCGCGCGAAAGCCGTTGTCGGCAGGAGTGAAGCGGACATGATGGCGGCCGATCTCGTCACCCTCGCGAAAAATCGCGAACGTCCGGTTCATCGGCATCGTCGCCGCCAGTGAAGGCATCGGCAAGGCCAAGCAGCCGAGGCCCGCGATGCCACCAACCAGAAAGCGCCGGCGGTTGACCCCATCCGTGCTGCGGCACGCGGCCTCGCCAACCGGTCCAACTCTCATCCTGACTTCTCCAAAATCGTTCGTTACAGCTCAGGCGGTAGGCCGTTGTACAAATCCCCGATCGGGGACCGATCCGTCTGGCGCCTGCTCGATCCGGTCGACCCGTGCCAGTCGCGGCCCCCGGTGGCAACGCTCGACGACCGCCTGCACCATCTCGGGATCACCATGCAGCAACGCCTCGACCGACCCATCGGCCCGATTGCGCGCCCACCCGTCGATGCCTCTCGCCTCGGCAATCCGTATCAGCCAAGCTCGATAGCCTACCCCCTGCACCCGACCATAGATACGCAGGCGTGCAGCCATTGTCTTAACCACAGAAACCTACTGACCTTGAAATCTGGCATAGCGACCGCAGAACGCAATGCGGGATCATGACACTTTCGTTGCAGTTTGTGGATTGAAGTGGAGTTGTGTCACGCCTGCAACCCCCGCCGCCAAATTGCAGCGAGATCCTTACCTTGGTGCAGCGACCGGTCGGCAGAGCAGGCGGTGCTGTGCTGCCAATTGCAGCCCGGTCGGAGTATTGATCAGACAACCAATGGAAATCGGAAGTTGCGCTGTTGCAAATCGAACCTCCCTCTCTAGCGGCCAGACTGGAGCGCGACGGGCCACTGCCGTGGCGTGAGGCGGCTGGATTGACGGCCGAGATCGCCCGGTTGCTCGACCGGCTGCACGCCAGCGGCAAGGTGCACGGAGGCGTCGAACCGCTGGCCGTGCTCTTCGTCGGTGGCGCCGTGCGTCTCGCCGATCCCCTGCCGCCCGGGAAGGGCGTGGGGGCGGACGAGGTCCATGCCTCGGCAACAGCGGGGGCATCTGCACCGAACGGGCGACAGCATGATTTCGAGTGTCTCGGACAGACGTTCGCCCTGATGCTCGGCGGGATGGAGAGGATCGAGGAGTTGCCGGCGGCGATGCGCGCCGTTCTGGCACGGTGTGGGGCGTCCGATCCGGCCACGGCATTCCGATCCGGCAACGAAATCGCCGAGGCGATCGAGCTGGCGCTGACCGCTGGCGAGCCACCTGCGAATGCCGGCCGCCTGGAGGCGGCTGCCACGAGCGTTCAGAAGGCTCGAAGCGTCGAGCCGCCGGCCTCGCCCGTGAACGCCCGGCGCCGCCGTCCGGGCGCGGGTCATCGGTCGCTGCTTCTGATGCTGTGCGGCCTGCTGCTGCTCGGTGGCGCCGCGATCTTTCTGCTGCGCCCGGCGCCGCAGGTCGAAGCTCCAGCCGGGCGGGAGGCGAGCGGGCCGAACGTGCCGACGCCGGAGGCGGTCGAGGAGAAAGAGGCTCTGGAGGAACTGCTTGCCGCGCTGCCCGATCAGCCACTCCCCGAAGAGCCCGACCGGCCCACTGCCGAGACAGTGCTGCGCGAGATTCTGGAAAACGCCGATAATCGGCCGTGCCAGCGGCTGGAGATCGAGCGGAACGGCCCGGATCTGCGGTTGGTCGGGCGAACGGCCAGTGCTTCCGACCGGGCGTCGATCATGGCCAGGCTCGACACGCTGGAGGAAGCTGTCGATACGGCGATTGACATCGACGAGTCCAACCGCTTCTGCAACCTCTACGACATCCTGAAGAGGCGAACGGCGATCGCCTGGCCCCGGCTGGCCCGTCTCTACCCGCGGCGCACCAGCCACCGCCTGAGCTATGGCGAAGAGCTCATGATCCAGGTGCAGACGCCGGCCGAGCCCAGCCATCTGACTGTCGACTACTTCACCGCCGACGGCATGGTCGTGCATCTTCGCGCAGCTGGCGGCGGCTCAACGAGGCTGGCGCCGTTCACGGAGATCGTGGTCGGCGATCCGCTCGATGGATCGTCACTGCGGATCGGCCCGCCATCGGGGAACGAGGTGATTCTCGTGCTCGCAAGCACGGCGCCGCTCTTTTCCGCAGCACGCCCACCAACGGAGAAGGCCGATACCTATCTGGCTGCGCTCGACGCGGCGCTCGGTCAGACGGCGGCAAGGCCCATCGCCTCGACTCTGACGATCGAGACCGTGCCCTCGGACAATTGAGCAGGTTCCGTGTGCTGTCCGATGCGGTAATGGCTTGAAAAAACAGGTAGAAATAGATATAGTATTTTTCAACCTTTGGCTGTTCGCGAAACGCTGATGACGGACGAGGAAGAGCAAGATCAGCGAGCCAGCCTCAATCTCGCTTTCGCGATCGGCGGGATGAACCATTTCAGGGTCGACGTGGCCTCCGGTCTGATTGCTGGTGGTCCGCTGGTGAAGCGTCTGCTCGGTGAGCCGGATGCCGGCGAAGCGTTCAGGGTCGAGCGGCTGCTCACCAGGCTCGACGCAACGACTGGCCGGCAGCTCGCCCAAATTCTCACCGACTTGCCGCGTCACGACCTGGCCGTGGATGTGGAGCTTGTTGTCGTCGATCACGCAGCGATCGACGCCATCAGGATGGTCGGACGAGCCCGGACCATCCCGACACCGATCCTCGCCGGAATCATGGTTGACGAAACGGAGCGAAGGCGCAGCGAGGAGCTCCTGCGAGGACGTGCTGCCGACCTCGCAGCCGCGAACCGCCAGCTCGAGCAGTTCACCCACATCGTCAGCCACGATCTCAAGTCGCCGTTGCGCGGTGTCCATCATCTGGCGAGCTTCCTGCGGGAGGACCTGGGAGACGCGGCCAGCCCGCAGGTGTTGGAGCATCTGGACAAGCTCGACCGTCAGGTGACCAAGATGAGCCGGATGCTCGATGATCTGCAGACCTACGTGCATGTCGATCGACGGGCCGGGAAGATCGAGACCGTGGACCTCGAAGCACTGGGCGTGGAGCTCGGCGAGCTGGTCGGACTGCCGGACGGCTTTACGCTCGATGTCGATGTCGAGCCTGTCCGGGTCGAGACAGATCGAACCGCCCTGTCGCTGGTGCTGCGCAATCTGCTCGACAATAGCTTCAAGCATCATGACCGAAAGTCCGGGATGCTGCGCATCGAGGCCCGGCCCCATGGCAGGGGACGGCAAAGGTTCAGGGTGATCGACGACGGACCGGGCATCGTTCGACGCTATCGCAAGCGTGTGTTCGAGCCTTTTCACTGTCTCGGCGGGGCGGGTCCCGGCTCGGGGATGGGTCTCGCCTTCGTCAAGCGAGCCGTGGAGCGTCAGGGCGGCCGCGTCTGGATAGAGGACGGGCCCGGGGCCGATGCCGGGCGGGGAGTGGCCTTCTGCTTCACCTGGCCGCTGGTCGGATGTGGCAAGCCGGATGGCTGACGGCCCGGGCACGCATATCCTGCTCGTCGACGACGACGAGATCGACGTGATCGCACTCACCCGCGCCTTTGCCGAGGTGGGTATCGATGTTCCCTTGATCATCGCCCGGGATGGCGAGGAGGCGCTCGGGGCGTTGCTCGAGCGTGGGCTCGACGCGGTGCTGATGTTGCTCGACCTCAACATGCCGCGGATGGGTGGCTTCGAGCTGCTCGAGCGTCGGGCGAGCGACCCCCGCCTCGGTGCGGCGGCCGTGCTCGTGATGACGACCTCCTCGCGCCGCCAGGACATCGAGCGGGCGCACGCTCTTGGCATCGTCGGCTACGTGGTGAAGGCGACCCGCCCCGGGTTCAGTCGCGACTTCGCCGAGCTCGTCCGTCGCTATCTGGCGCTGGCAAGCCTGCCTCGCGCGGGGGGCAGAACCCGCTGATCCCGGCCGCTGCCGCGCTCAGCTGGCCACCGGCTGGTTGGCCTTGCGGTACTCCGCGAAGAGCACGGCCAGCGCCGCCGATGCCATGCGGGCCCGGAGCGCGTCCGCGCGACTTGTCAGCATGATCGGCACCCGCGCGCCGAGCACGACGCCGGCCGCGTCGGCATTGGCGAGGAACGTCAGGTTCTTGGCCAGCATGTTGCCGGCCTCGAGATCGGG
>Ga0116151_10000907_pt1 | contig 27440 bp, 29 predicted proteins | sample AD_UKC117_MetaG_FD_89893 | JGI IMG/M metagenome (GOLD analysis project Ga0116151, IMG submission 89893) | Active sludge microbial communities of municipal wastewater-treating anaerobic digesters from Hong Kong - AD_UKC117_MetaG | ecosystem: Engineered > Bioreactor > Anaerobic > Digestate... | reverse complement strand
GTTGTCCACGGCGTCAGCGGCTGCGGTTGCTCGCTCTGCTGCGCGATCGGCGCGGGCGTCGGCGCGGGCTTTGCGTTCTTCTCTGGTACTCATTTCGGTGTTCCTTTCTTTCTTTATTGGTTGGGGTTGTGGGCGGTGAAGGCTTGGGCGTAGGCCAGCAGGGCCGCAGCTTGTGCGCGGCCGGTGGCGGCGCGGCTGGGGTTGGGGGCGATCCGTTCGGGGTTGATGATTTCGTGCCAGTGCCGCACCCAGTGGCCATCGACTTTGGGGATGAACCACAGGCGGGACTCTCCGCGGATTTGCAGGATTTGGAACTGGGTACCGTCGTCGGCGGTCACTTCGATGGCGTGGGCGGCGGGGTTGGCGATGGGCTGGTAGCTGGGCATGATCGGGTCCTTTCGGTTAGTTGCTGAGCAGGTGGGCGCGGTAGCGGTCTCCGGCGAGGTCCTGGCCGCAGAGTTCACAGGGGCGGCTGTTGAACCCGAGGTCGTCGTCTCCGGGTACGGCCTGCCAGCCTTCGGGGGTGGTGGCGGTGCAGCTGGGGCAGGTGCCGTCGCAGTCGCCGTGCTCGCCGTTGCCGAGGATCAGTCGGCAGTCCTGACAGATGTTGAGGTCGATGCTCTGCATGGGGGTCTCCTCTCATAGACCGGTCGCCGGTCCGGTCGCGGTTCGCTCCCGTGCGTCGTTTTCAACAGGTGGCGCATTCTTCGGCTGGGCCTGACTGTCACGCCGGGCCGTAGTGCAGGGCGGAGTTCTGGGAGGAAATAAGCGACGAAGGAGCGCCGAGCAGAAGTCGGTCCGGAGCGTGAAGCGGCACGGTTGACTGGCAGGGTCAGCCGTTAGAAGAATCGCCGCTGTGGAAACGACGACAGTGAATCAATACAGGGGCCGAGGTGGCGGCCCGGAGCGTGCGGAGGGTCGCCGGGCTCGGCCACCATAGCCGGTCCCTTGGGGCCGGCCTACGTCAGTCCGTTGCCGGCCACTCCCCTACTGGCGGTGGTGTGTGGTGAGGCTTGCGACCCGGCCGGCCATCTTTGGCCGGGTCGATGCCGGTCTGAGGTGCGGCAGGGATCGTTGCCCGGATGGGTCGAGACCCCTGGAGCTTGCGGAGGGGGGCTCGATGACGAACGTAGTGAGGAGCAGAGCCCGGTCCCCGTAGGGAGCCGCCCTGGCCTTTGTTCTTGGTGTTGGGTTACGGGGTTTCCCACAGGCAGAGCCCGTAGGTGTCGTCGTCGTCGGGGTCGAGCCAGATTTCGATGGCGGGGTTGGGGTCGTCGGGTTCGCTGAGGGTTCGGAATCCGATGGGGATGGGGTGGTCGGTGTTGGAGTATTCGCGGGTTGTTGAGTCCCGCCACACGTAGCCCTGGATGTGCATGGTGCCGTTGTGGCCGTGGTCTGGGCTGTCGACGGTGAGGACGGTCCAGTGTTCGTTTGAGTAGCGTTCGTGGAGTCGGTCGCCTGGTTGGACGGTGGGGTGGTCCTGGTCCATGGTGTGTAGGTTACGCGGGTGGCACGACACTGAGGGTGTAGGTCCAGCTGCCGTCTGGTTGGTGGGTGCGGTTGAGGATGGTGGCGCGGACTGGTTGGCTGTTGTCGGGGATGATCCAGCACTCCCCTGGCTCGTTCACGTGGCCGCGGCGGCGTTGTTCCAGGGTGAGGTTGCGGTCTTGGACTCTGGGTGTGTTGTAGCCGCCGGCCATACGTTGTGGGTATCAGGGGGTTCCGACTAGGGTGCGTTGTCTCGTCAGTCGGGGGCGGCGAATTCTCGGGTTACTCTGAGTCACATGGCAATCTTTTCGGGTGTGAATGCAGTGCTGGGGCTCGATGAGCCGACCGAGCTGGTGGGCTTTTGGGGCTTACTTGCGATGGGGCTGGTCTTCGGGCTGTTGAGCGTCGGCTTCTCTGTGGCGTTGGCGGGCTCTTTCTTGACGATTTTTGTTGGCTTCGCCCTGGCGGTTCCGGCAGCTGGTTGGCTTGCCGATCGGTGGTCGGCCTGAGGCTGCGGGGGGTGTGTCGATGAGTGACTTGGTGGCTGCGCGGAAGCGTTTGGGCGCGTTGATGGTGGAGTCCGGCATCGAACGGTTGCCACCGGCCTGCCGAGGCGAGTCGTGGGACCTCGACAGTGCAGATGACGTGGCCCTTCTGACTCGCCTGTTCGAGTCGTCGCGCGAGGATCAGGTGTTCAAGACGCAGCAGGATCATGCTCGGGCTGAGGCGTTGGCGTTGGTGCGCCGGTTCGCGGCTGAGTTGCCTACCCAGGTCGTGTCGGTCGGCTACTTCAAGCGGGTCATGGTGGGCCGGTGGTTTCGGCGTGAGCGTGAGGTGTGGCACGAGCATGAGTCGCTGTCGGCGGCTGTGGTGGGCGTGCGTGGTGCAGCTGGTTCCCGTCCGTGGTTTGCGGTGACCGATGATGCGGTGTTGGTGTGCGAGGGTGAGCCGGCGCACGCGCATCGCTTGTGGGAGGTCTGGTTTCAGCGTGATGGGTTCGCGGATGCGGGCCCGATCAGGATGGTCCGGCATTCTCGGCCGGCGTTCAGTGTCGGTGAGCGAGTGTTGGACCCGGTCACCGAGGATCTGGAATCGGCGCTGTCCACCGAGCTGTAGCTCGGTTATTCGACGTCCAGGAGCCCGATCTCTGCGAAGTAGGCGGAGAGCAGTCCGACCAGGAGGGCTTTCTGACTGTTGGCGTTTCGGTCGGAGCAGTGTTGGGCGACGAGGGTGCTCAGTTCCACGGGGAGTTGGAAGTTGTGGTTCTTGTAGCCCTGCCCGCCGGTGTCGAGGTTGTGGCGGTTGACGACGCTGACGGCGTGGCCTCCCCCGTCGGCGGTGAGTTCAGCGAATAGGCCGTCGGTCTGGGCTTGCTGAGCCTTGGCGGCCGGGGCAGCTTTGCGGCGTGGGGTGGTCTTCTTGGCCGGCTTCTTCTTCGGTTTCGTGGCGGTGGCCTTCTTGGCGGTGCTGCGGGCTTTCGGCTCGACTGCTGGCGCGGCCGGCGGTGGGGCGGATTGGCCGTCTGGTGAGGGAATGGTGACGTTGGGGTTGCGCACGGACATGGTGTGGCTCTCCTTCACTTGTGGTTGATGAGGGTCTGGGCGATCTGGTCGTAGGCTTGGGTGGCTCGATCGTTGGGGAGGAGCGCGTGGGGGGTCTGTCGGCTCTCCCAGACGGTGGTGAATGCGGCGCTGATGGGTACTTCGCCTAGGACGGTGTATCCGGCCTGGCGTAGCTGGTCGGGCATGGTTTGACCCTTCTTGGTGCGCCGGTCGACTTTGGTGGCGATGACGCCGGTGAGGTTGCGCTCGAATTCTCGGAGGAGTTGCAGCTGTCCGGGCAGGGCGTCGAGGCTGGATTGGGCCATCTCGGCCACGATGCAGATGTGGTCGGCTGCTTCCACGGCGTTGAAGGTGATCCGGGAGTCGAAGGCTCTGGGTGTGTCCACGAGCACGATGTCGTAGTGGTCGGCGTGGTCGTGCAGGGCTTGGGCTAGTTGCAGTTCGCTTTGCCGGCTGAGGTTGTTCAAGTAGTGTTCGGCCACTCCCCCGTAGATGGTGTTGGGCAGTAGGTCGAGGTCGTCGGTCAGGGTGATGGCGGCGTCTGGGAGTTTGGCTTGTCCGGTGAGGACGCCGGTGGTGCCTGTGGCGGCGAGGTCTTCCTCGCTGCGTTCGCTGCCGTCGTCGTGGTAGCGGTAGCCCGGAGCGAGCCATTCGGTCATGGAGGCTTGGCTGTCGGAGTCGATGAGGAGGGTTCGGTATCCGAGGGCGGCGTAGGCCGATCCGAGGCTGGCGGTGCTGGTGGTCTTGCCGGTTCCGCCCTTGCCGAGGAGTGTCACTGTGAGCATGATCGGGGTCCTTTCGGGTGGCGGCCGGCCCCGTTTGGGGTCCGGTCGGTCGTCGCCAGGTGGCCGTGGCCGTGGATCTTCGGTGTGGGTGCCGCCGGAGGTCCGGGTCAGTCTTTCTTTCTAGCTATCGTTACTTGTTTCTTGGTTGGTGTCAAGCTATACAGCTTTATTGCTTGCTTTGCCTCTTGCTATCTTTCTTTATTTATGGCTTGGTAGCTTTGCTGCCAGCTTGCTTTATGGCTGTATAGCTACATCGAGACATTCGGACGTGATGGGCCAAATCTGACCGGCGGTCCGCGGGCCGGATTTGGGGCCGATTTGCGCCTCTGACCGCTGCTGGCCCGTGTCAACCACCGCTCTGGGGCTGTTGGGGGCTCTGAGGGCCGTTGTAGGGGCGTGCAGGGCCCAACTGTGCGCGTGGTGGCTTAGGCCGGACGAGCGCCGAGCCGGTCGATGACGAGATGGAGCGCTGCTCGGGTGGGTGGGTGTCCTCCGGCGAGTGCTTCGATCCATTCGTCTTCGTCGGGGGTGACGGCCGCGAATTCTGCGTCCCAGAGGGGTTGTTCGTTCTGTAGATGCTGCTGTCTGCTGAGGCGTTGCTTCCAACGGTCGCGGTGTTCGAGGTGTCGTTGGTGGTGTTCGGCCAGGTCGTCGTCTCCGCCGAGGGCTTGCCCGAGCGCTGTGGGGTCTGCGGCTCCGAGGGTCCAGGTCCGTTGCTGGGGGTTTCTGGACGCGAGGGTGTAGCTGGCGAGCAGTTGCAGGGTTTCGTGGATGCGCCGCCGGTCGTAGCCGAGGCCGTCGGCCAATCCGCTCGTGGTCCATTCACTGTTGGGGCGACTGGCCAGGGTTTCGTAGACATCGGCGGCGAGGTGTCCGAGGATGCGAAATACTGGCCGGGTGCCGTAGCGGCGCCCTGGGGCGGGGGAGTGGCCTTCTCCGAGTTCGATGGCAAGGCGCCAGGTGTCGGCGTCGGTGCCTTGGGCTTCGGCTACTCGGGTGCACAGGCCGTCTTCGGAGAACTGGTGCAGGTGCACGGCGACGGTTTCGTGGCTGTGGGCGGCATCTTCGGCCAGGGAGCGGCAGCCGGCGTTGATGTAGATCCGGCCTTGTTTGTGCCCCATGGAGAGCAACGCGCGCAGGGTGGCGCGTTGTGCGGGGCTGTAGTGGTAGCGGCGGGCGTAGTGCTGGCTGGCTGTGGTGAGTTTGCGGATGTGCAGGTGAGGGTCGGAGTCTTTGCCGAGGGCCAGTTCAGGGCCTTCTGGGGTACCCCCCTGTGTTAAGTGATGGCTTGTGTCAGGAATACGGACATGCCTGTTGTGCAGGTCGCGGGTGCGGTATTTCTGGGCGGCGTGCCAGTCGCGGGCCAAGGCGCTGTGGTGTTTGGTAGCCAGGGAGTCACGCAGCCAGGCCCAGTCGGGCAGTGCTGCGTGCACCTCTGGCAGGGTCCAGCCGGCGTTGACCGCGGAGCGAAGGATGCTCAGGCGACGTTCTGAGGGGCTGTTGAAGCCCCTGTCGTGGCGTGGGTCGGGGTGGGTGCCGGTGCGGGCCATCTGGGTGGCAGCGTTGCTGAGTGGTCGTTTGCGCACGCCGGTGGCGGCTGTGTCGTCGGTGTGGTCTGGTAGCTCGATCGGTGCGGCCTCATAGGCGGCGGCACCTGCGAGGTGGCGGAGCCGGTTCCAGCTGCCCGCATCGGGGAGGCTTTGCAGGGCGGTGAGAGCGTCAGGCAGGGGAGTGGCCAGGGTTTGATAGCCACCGGCCGCGTGGGGGCTTCCAGGGGGGCGGATGCAGGCGCGTTGCGGGTCGGTGACCAGGGGGAGTTTGTCGAAGGTGGTCCACCGCTGTTCGAGGGCTGCGGCGAGTTGGCGCACGGCTCGGGCCGGGATGGGCCGGGGCAGGCGAGCGTAGACGTGCCAGCCGCCGGAGGGGGCTTGGTCGAGCACGGGCGACAGGCCGGCGTCGGTGAGCAGCTGGGCGGCGTCTGCGGCGTCTGCGGCCGCTTGGGCCCGTTTGCTGGGGGTCTTGGCGTCGAAGTCTAAGGCCAGCACCGGCAAGATGGCGGCGGCCGTGTAGAGCATGACGGCGGTGGGCTGGGTGGGTCGAGATGCGCTGAGCAGCCGTTGGGCGGTGTCTGGGTAGGTGGTGCGGCCGCTGCGCCGCACGGCGCGGCGTTCTGCGTCTCGTCCGGCGATGAGTGCAGCGCATTCCCACGCCGCTGAGGCGGCGTCAGGGTCATGAAAAGTGGTTCCGCGCGGCAACACATTGCCCAAGGTGGGCGGATGTGCGTGCGCAGACCCTGCGGGTCTGGTTATGATGACCTCACAGTCTTTGTTCGATGAAGCCCCGCATACCCTCCGTAGGCCGCCAAAACCTTCGGGTAGCGGGGTTTTCGTCTTCCCAGGACCACGGTTGTGGCCCTGTCCCGGCTTGGGTTAGCCGGCCATTCGCATTTGGGTGTCACCTTCTACGTTGGCGATCGGGGATAGCTCCGGCTTGCCGTAGTAGTGAGCTACCGCGTGGGCGATGAGTTCACCCCGTGACGTACTCAATCGCTCGACATCCTGAAGGATGAAAGGAACCAGTTCATCTGGCATACGCGAGTTCATGTTGGTTCGCGCGCCCTTGCTCGGTCGACCTGCCATATGCGTGTTCTAGCAGAATCACGGGGCCCATATTTCAGAAATGGGGAACGTGTCGCCAGGAAAATGGTCACGAGTTCATTACCCCACGATCCGGCCATGTTAGACCGACGCAGGACCAACAGGTAGTGGCCGTAGGCTGGGTTGCATGGGGAAGTCGATGCGGGAAATGACCGAGGAGTTGACCCATGAGGAGCGGCTGCAGATTGCCGATCGGTGGCTCCAGGCTGCGGGTCTTCCGAACACAGAGACTGACCAGGAGGCGTTGGCTTCTCAAGTGTTTGCCTGCCGTGCGGGCTCTGCGGTGGAGCGGGTAGCCAGCCAGTTCCTGAGGGAAGGCCGGGAACTGGACCCGAAGGCAGTGGTGGATGTGGTGCGGAAGGAACGCGCGGCCGCCGACGCTGAACTGATCGAAACCGAAGCCCCGAAGCTGGTCGCCTTCTTGAACGACTACCGCCAGGGCCACGATGCTGGCCCGAGATGGGCGGCGGTGGCCGAGTACATGGGCTGGACCTCGCGGGAGTGCGACTACAAGCTGCGGCGGCTGCGGGTCAATGGCGTCGTTTGGTTTACGACGACACCCGGATCGTTGGCTGCCTCTGCATGAGGCTTACTCCATTGAACTCCTGAGCTAGTCGCCGCTGGTTGTAAATGCTCCCGCTGTCTGGCGGGTTCCTGTCTTCGCTATTTGTCACCCCTGGCTTCGCACAAGAGGAGCGTCATCCGTCGTCTAGGTGTTCTGTCCAGACAGGTTGGTAACGGGGCGCGTCGTTTCCTGAGGTAGTGAAGGTTCCCGGTGAGATGTGAAGCAACCACGCAATCACGTTTCACAATGGAGACCTTCATGACCCATGGCAATGCCCCGTGGAGTGAACTGGGACGGCTGAGGCTGGCTCGATATCGGGTCGAGGACGGGGCCACGATCCGGCAGGCCGCGGAGCGGTTTCAGGTGTCGACCACACAGTGATCCGCTGGAGTGCCGGTAACGGCAGGTCGTGGCACTGGGGCGGAGGCCGACGGTGCCGGACATGACTGACCGCAAACTGGGCCCGGTCCAGATCGGCGGCCGACTGGGGTGCCAGCTTCGACGGTGCTATGAGAGTTGTCTGCGAGAGCAAGGACACGTCGCTGCAGGCCTTGTCGATTCAGCAGACCGGTCAGGAGGTCGGTGGATGATTTGGTGCCGGTTCGGGTCCGGGAGTGAGGTCACGTTGGTCGGGGTCTGTGTCGTCGGTGATCTCGTCGGCGCCGCCTTCGATGTTGATCGTCGGCAAGATCGATTGCAGCCAGCGTGGCAGCCACCAGTTGCTGGATCCCAGCATCGACATGAGTGAAGGAACCAGGACCAGTCGCACGATGAACGCATCGATGAGGATCGCGGAGGCAAGCGCCACGCCGAACAGCTTGATCTCCTGCGTGGTGCTGGGTACGAACGCGAGGAAGACGCTGCTCATGATGGCGGCAGCGATTGCGACGACCCGTCCGGACCCGGCCAAGCCCCTGCGGACACTGCTGGCGTTGTCCTTACTTCGGCCCCACTCCTCCTGCATGCGCGAGACCAGGAAGACTTGGTAGTCCATCGACAGACCGAACAGAATAGCGAACACCAGTACCGGCAGGAACGGCATGATCGGCCCGGTGTTGGTAACACCCAGGAGGCCGGACAGCCAGCCCCATTGGAACACCGCGACTGTGACACCCATCGCCGCGGCCAGACTGAGCAGGCTGGTGATGGCAGCAGTCAACGGGACGACCAGGCTGCGGAACAGGACGACGAGTGCCAGGAATCCCAACCCGACCACGATCGATAGGAACAGCGGCAACGAGCCCACGAGGACGGTCGTGAAGTCCGCGGTGACGGCGGTGAACCCGCCGACGTAAGCTTTGGCGCCAGTCGCTTGTTCAGCCTCGGGCAGCGTGGTGTCCCTCAGCGTGTTGAGCAGATCTGTGGTGGCCTCGTCCTGCGGCCCGGTGGTAGGTACCACTTGGATGGCCGTGACGGTCGTGTCCGGTTGGACCACCAAGGGGAGCATCGCTTGGTTGGGCAGCGTGCTCGCAACTCCGGGGGTCTGCTGGATCGCGGTGATCGTGCCGGCCAGCGCTGCGCCATCACCGGCCTCCGGGAGTTCGACGGCGACAAAGAACGGACCGTTGACTCCAGGGCCGAATCCTTGGGCCATCAGGTCGTAGCCGGTCCGCAGGACGCTGCCCTCTGCCCGGCCGCTGTCATCAGCGAAGCCCAGTCGAAGGCTCAGGACTGGAGCTGCCACGGCGAGTACGACGACCAGGGAAAGCACGAACGGCACCACTGGCAGGCGTTGCAGGAGCCGGCCGTAGTGCGCCCAGGCGCCTCCTTCCGGATGCCACTCTTTCGTCTTGCGTGCCCAGGGAAGTCGCCACCCCAGTGCTCGATGCTTCAGCAGCCCCAAGAGGGCGGGCAACATCCACAATGCGGCGAGCATCACCATCAGGACAGTCACCGCACCGGCGACTGCGAGGCCGTTGAAGAAGTTGATGCCCAGTACCCACAACCCCATCAGGGCGATGATGACGGTGATGCCGGCGAAACTGACCGCTCGTCCAGCGGTGTTGACCGCTTCCAGGGCGGCTGCTTTCGGTTCATGGCCGGCCATGATTGCCTGGCGGTAGCGGTTGAGGACGAACAGGGCGTAGTCGATTCCGACGCCGAGACCGATCATGGCGGCGAGTGTCGGACCAAACGTGGCGACATCGAGGAAGTTCGCGACGAATGTGACAAGGATCAGGCCGCCAGCCAGCCCGAAAAGGGCCACCACGATGGGCAGGCCCGCAGCGATGATTGACCCGAACGCAATCAGCAGAATGATGATGGCCACGAGCAGACCGATGGCTTCACTGCTGGGCGGTTCGGCTGCTGCGAAAGCGAGCGCGCTGCCGCTGGCACCGGCAGTCAGGCCGGGAGTGCCATTCAGGTTCTCCACGGCGTTGACGATTGCGGTCGCATCGTCGGTGGACAAGGATTCCGGACCACCGTCGCCGGTAAGGCTCACCGTGGCGTAGGCGACGTGATCGTCGGGACTGATGGGTGAGGTCGCCGTTGCTGCCGCAGCTGCCGCTTCTTCGATGGCAGCTTGTTGCTCCGGAGGGAGGTCGGCAGGCATCGGGGGTTGCTGGCTGGCCGCACACTCACTACCGATCGGCTGACCGTAGGGGGTCTGGACGCAGGCCACCGACCCAAGCTCTGAGACCTCCTGCAGGGTCGGCTCCACCTCAGCCATGACCGTGGGGTCGGTGACACTGGCATCACTTGCCCAGACGATCCGGATCGTGCCACCCGCGGCTTCCGAAGCTCCGGCGGTGTCTGCGAGCAGCTCCTGAGCAGTCGAGGACTCAGTGTCGGGCAGTTCGAAGGAATCGTTGTACTGGCCTCCGAACCCGACCCCGAGGATACCCACCACGACCAGCAGACCAACCCAGGACAGCAACGCCCAACCGGGGCGATTCACAGCCCAACGCGACAGTGTTCCCATGAGTGATGTCCTTTCGGGGTGGCAGGTCTGGTCCTCTACGGACCGGCTTCAAGATGTGGGAGCCGCCAAGGTGGCTTCGGAGCGGACGGCCTGTGGCACCAGCGGCTCGTCCAGACCGGCGGCAAGTTGCTCGAATGTGCGATCGAGGAACGCCCGAACACTCTCGGAGTCCTCTTGTTGACACCACATGGTGATGGCGATGCGCATGGCGGCCATGCTTGCTGCGGCCAGCAGGAGCGCGAACGGACTCTCAGCGGGCGTCTGTCCGGTGCGTGTGACGACGTCATCGACAATGATCCGCTCGAAGGCCGCGTAGTCCTTGAGAGCTTCTGCCTTGACCGATGGAGCCTGTTCCATCAACCGGGTTCGCAGCAACATCTCGTCACGGTCGATTGGGGTGTGTTCGGCGATATGGACAAGGGCACCGTGGACGGCCTGCAACGGAGTCCTGTCGTTGGGTTGCTGGGCCAATGCCTCCTCGAACATCTCAAGGCGTTGCTGGGAATCGGCAAGGAGCACGTCCTCTTTGGAGTGATAGTGCAAGAAGAAGGTGCGGGGCGCGACATCAGCGGCTTCGGTGATGTCGTTGATGGTCGTCTCTTCGAAACCCTGCGTCGCGAACAGTCGCAGCGCATTCTCGCGAATCAACCGACGAGTCGCCAGCTTCTTGCGCTCTCGTCGCCCCATGACGCAGCGTTCGTTCACAGCACACAGTATGCCCACAGAGCTGCTACAGAGCAAGTATTTGTGCGCTATTTGCGATAATGCATTGACTGCACTAATCTGGCTTGGGCAGCTCTGGACCGCCTGCCCTCACCTCTTCTCGAATCGAGGCTCCGATGACAGAAGTCCCTGTCGCTGCCGAGTGAAAACTGATCCAGTAATGCCGAAGTAAAACGGGTCCACTCTGGGTGGTTCGCTGGGTTGGTGATTAGTGTGCAGGATTGGGCTGAGATTCGTCGGTTGTCGCTGTCGGAGGGCTGGTCGAGTCGTCAGATCGCGGCCCACTTGCGGGTGTCGCGGAACACGGTTCGTAGGGCGTTGGCCTCTGATGAGCCACCCAAGTATCGTCGTGAGCCGAGGGGCTCCGTGGTCGACGACTATGACGCTCGGATTCGGGAGTTGTTGGCGGCGCATCCTCGAATGCCAGCGACGGTGATCGCTGAACGGATCGGATATCAGCACAGCTCCTCGATACTGCGGGCACGGGTCGCGGAGCTGCGGCCCTACTACGTGGGGGTGGACCCGGCTGACCGGCTGGAGTTCGCGGCTGGGGAGTTGGCTCAGTGTGACCTGTGGTTCCCAGACGTTGCTGTACCGGTTGGTTTTGGCCAGTTCGCGAAGCTGCCGGTGCTGGTGATGGTCTCCGCGTACTCCCGGTTCATTTCGGCGGTGATGCTGCCTTCACGGCAGACCGGCGACCTACTCTCGGGGATGTGGCAGATCGTTCAGGGGTGGGCTGGGGTGCCGAAGGTGTTGTTGTGGGACAACGAGGCCGGGCTGGGCCGGCACCGCCACCTGGTCCCCGATGTGGTGGCGTTCGCCGGAACCTTGGGGGTGCGAGTGAAACAGACACGGCCCGCTGATCCGGAGTCCAAGGGGATTGTGGAGCGAGCCAACCAGTACTTGGAGACCTCGTTCCTGCCCGGCCGATCGTTCACCAGCCCGGCGGACTTCAACACCCAACTCAACCAGTGGCTCGAAACGGTCGGCAACACTCGTCGGGTGCGTCACTTGCAGGCCCGTCCGGCTGAGCTGTTCCGCGCCGACCTGGCTGCGATGACAGCGTTGCCGCCCCTCGTGCCTCGAATCGGGGTGCGGACCCGGGTTCGGCTGCCCAGGGACTACTACGTGCGAGTTGCCGGAGCGGACTACTCAGTGCACCCCAGTGTGATCGGACGACAGGTAGAGGTGGCCGCTTCCTTGAGCCAGGTCGTGGCTCGGCACGGTTCACGCGTTGTCGCTCAACACGCACGCACGTGGGCCAAGCACGTGACGATCACGGACCCGGTGCATCGCCACGCAGCTGCTGCCGCGCGTGAGCACTTCCAGCAGCAGGACCGCGACCCTGACCGGGATGACGCGGTTGAGGTCGAGGTACGGAACCTGGCCGACTACGACAACCTCTTCACACTTGGGCTGCGGGAGGCGTCATGACTATCACCACCGATGCCGCGCATGAGACCAGTTCCGCGGTGCATTTCTCGGCGCGAGCCCTGCGGCTGCCGATCGTGGCGGAATCCTTCGAGAGGCTGGCCGAGCAGGCCCGCGAGGAGACCTGGACCCATGAGCAGTACTTGGCAGCGGTCTTGGATCGGCAAGTCTCAGCCCGGGAATCCGCGGCGGTATCCTCACGGCTGCGCACCGCACGGTTTCCGAGCGTGAAGACGTTGGAGGAGTTCAACTTCGACTATCAACGCTCCGTCAAACGCGACCTGATCGCGCATCTGGCGACCGGAGCCTACGTCTCCAAGGCTGAGAATGTGATTCTCCTGGGCCCGCCAGGGACCGGGAAGACGCACCTGGCAATCGCATTGGGGCGGAAAGCGGCTGAGCAGGGGCATCGGGTCGTGTTCCAGGCGGCCACTGGCTGGCTGGCTCGCCTGCAAGCTGCCCACGATGCTGACGTGTTGACCGAAGAACTGCACAAGCTACGCCGATATCCCCTGCTCATCATCGACGAGATCGGCTACATTCCGTTCGACGCCGATGCCGCCAACCTGTTCTTCCAACTCGTGGCCAGCCGATACGAGCAGGCCAGCCTCATCATCACCAGCAACATGCCATTCGGCCGCTGGGGAGAAGTGTTCAGCGACGACGTCGTCGCCGGCGCCATGATCGACCGGCTCGTGCACCACTGCGAAGTCATCAACCTCAAAGGCGACTCCTACCGAGTCCGGAACAAGCGACTCAAGTAACAAGCCGGCCGAGCCAAGCTCAGCCGCGGCGGGTGGTGCTGTTCGCGACTTGTCGCGCTATCGAGGATCGTCTTCATTCATAATCCTGGTGTGGTCAAGCGCCTGTTCAGTGTCGGCATCTCACTGGTAGTCCTGCTGCTCACTGTTGGAATTGGGACTGCGGTGGCGCAGGATTCCAAGCCGCCAGGAGTGCTGATCATCAACTCTTACGATGAAAATCTGCCGTGGTGGGCGGAGTTCAACAAGGGCCTGTTGGCGCAACGCGCCGCCATCGGTCCCCCGGCCACCCTGTATTACGAACATATGGACGCTGCCCGTCTCGGCACCGACCCGAAGGGGTTCACTCGCACGGTCGAGAGCAAGTTTGGCGATGCTGGCATCGACGTGATCGTGGCCGATGAGAAGGCAGCTGTGGATTGGCTTCGGGCCAATCCAGATGTCCTGCCGGACGCTGAACGTATCTCGGTGGCGACGGTCGCCATCCCGGACAGTGATACCGAAGCCGTCACCTTGTCAGCCACTGAGGACGTTCCCGGGGCGGTTCGGGAGATGCTGCAAGTCGCAGACCCGCAACGAGTCGTGGTCGTGGGAGATACGACGTGGAACGGCAGCCAACCAAAACTGGACGGGGTCCGCACCACGATGGAGCAGGAAGCCCCAGATGTCCCGGTCGAATACCTCCTCGACGCCCCCATGGACCAGGTGTATGACCGGCTGAATTCTCTACCTGAGGGCACTGCGGTGTTCTACCTGCCGATCCTCAAGGACGGCACCGGCACCGCGCAGGTCCCCGCCAAAGCACTGGAACAGATGGCAGCCACCAGCAACGCGCCGATCTTCAGCGCCTGGTCCACCTTCCACGGCCACGGCATGACCGGCGGTTACGTCATGTCCGCCAAACAGGTCGGCGAAAAGACCTGGGACGCAGTCGCGGCGGTGCTACGCGGCGAAACCCCACCCACCCTGAACACCGACGACGCCTTCGCGCACCTGTATGACTGGCGTGAACTGAACAAGCACGGCCTCACCACTGCGGCCCTGCCCGCCGGAGCGGTCGTGGAGTTCTACCAGCCCACCTTCTGGGAGCAGTACTGGCCCGCCATCGTGATCACGATCGTCGTCGTGATCGCATTGGCGGTCTTAGCGATTCTCCTGGCGATCACCAACCGCCGCTTGGACCGGCAGCGTGACACCCTTGAGACCACGGTGGAGGAACGCACCAGCGACCTGGCAGAACGGACCGCGGACCTGACACGAGCCAACCAGGACCTCGAACAGTTCGCCTACGTCACCAGCCACGACCTGCGCGCCCCCCTACGCACCATCAAAGGCTTCGCGACAGTCCTGGCCAGCGACCTGGAGAACGAGAACATCAGCGACGACGCACGCGACTCCCTACAGGAGATCACCGGCGGCGTGACCCACATGCAAACCCTCATCACCGCGCTCCTGGAATACTCTCGCCTCGGCGGCGACTTCCACCCCGAAACCAGGACCGTCCAGGACACTGTGGAAGCGGCGCTTCGCCAGGTGCAAGCCGACCTCGAAGCCTCCCACGCATCCGTCACGACCACCATTCCCGAGGACCTCACCTGGAACGTCGATGACGCGTTCATCACCTCCGGTCTGGTGAACATCATCCAGAACGCCATCAAATATCGGTCAGAAGATCGACCATTGCGGGTCGTCATCACCGCCGCTCAAACCGACGGCATGATCACCCTGGCCATCACCGACAACGGCACCGGCATCGACCCAGATCAGCTCGACCGAGCAACCCAGATGTTCCAACGCCTCACCACCGACCACGACGGCCTCGGCATCGGACTGGCCAGCGTGCAACGAATCGTCCAACGAAACAACGGCACCCTGAAACTCGACAGCGACGGCCACACCTACACGACCGTCACCATCAACATCCCCCACGCGCAATAGCGTCCGGCCCCCTCATACAGGTGACCCAATCGGCGCCCAGTGGATCCGTTTTACTTCGGCATTACTGGATCAGTTTTCACTCGGCGTTGACAGTCCCGTCAGCACCAGTCCCAGGCCAGCAGACCGAAACGGACCGGCGACGGTTGTGGATCATCATGTCTGCGCTGATGATCACGATGCTGTTGGCCGCGTTGGATCAGACCATCGTTGCCACGGCTCTGCCCACGATCACCAGCGACCTGGGCGGCCTGGACGAACTCTCCTGGGTGGTGACGGCGTACTTGCTGGCATCCACGGCCAGCACTCCCATCTGGGGGAAGTTGTCGGATCTCTACGGGCGCAAGCTGATGCTGCAGTCGTCGGTCGTGATCTTCACGATCGGCTCGATTCTTGCCGGACTGTCCCAGAGCATGCTGCAGTTGATCAGCACCCGAGCACTCCAGGGCCTGGGCGCCGGCGGGCTGATGGTGCTCATCATGGCCGTCATCGCCGACGTGGTCTCCCCCCGCGAGAGAGGCCGCTACATCGGGGCATTCGGCGCCGTGTTCGGGGTGGCCAGTGTGATTGGGCCGCTGCTGGGAGGCCTGTTCACCCAGCACCTGACCTGGCGCTGGGTCTTCTACGTCAACGTCCCGCTGGGCATCGCAGCATTCCTGGTCCTCGGCGCAGTGCTGCATCTGCCACGGCACAGATCCAAGCACCGTATCGACTGGCTGGGGGCGGTGTTCCTCGTGGCCAGCGTTGTCATGCTGCTACTCGTGATGCTGTGGGGCGGCCAGCAGTACGAGTGGACCTCCCTGACCATTCTGCTGCTCGGAGCTGGCACGATCATTTTCGGCGCCGCGTTCATCTTCGTGGAGCTGCATCACCCCGAGCCGCTGGTGCCGCTGTCCTTGTTCAAGAACTCGATCGTGGCTGTTTCGTCTGTCCTGGGCTTCATCATCGGCTTCTCGATGTTCGGCGCGATCGTGTTCCTCCCGGTCTTCCTACAGGTTGCAATGGGTGCCACGCCGACAGAGGCGGGGCTGCAGCTACTGCCGCTCATGCTCGGGCTGATCATCACCTCGATCGCCAGCGGCCGGATCATCACTCACACCGGCAAGTACCGGATCTTTCCCATCATCGGCACAGCGGTCGCCACCTTGGGCATGTGGCTGCTGTCGACGATCAACCCGACGTCCGGATACTGGTACGTCGCGTTGGGCTCATTCGTGCTGGGATTCGGCTTGGGCAACGTGATGCAGGTCCTGCTGCTGGCCGTTCAGAACAGCGTCCCGATTCAGCAGATGGGTGCAGCCACCTCCACCAGCACATTCTTCCGCTCTATCGGCGGGACCATCGGGACCGCCGTCTTCGGTGCGATCTTCACCGCCCAGCTGACCAACCAGCTGGCCAGCCGACTACCGCCTGGCGCGCAGGATCAGCTCTCGGCCAGCGGTCAGAGCATCGAATCCTCAACGGCCAATATCGCCGATCTTCCCCCGGCGATCCACGAGCCAGTCATCTACGCGTTCTCCGACGCCATCACAACCACATTCCTGTTCGCCGTCCCTGTTCTCATTGCGTCATTCGCACTAGCCCTGTTCCTGAAGGAGACCCCCCTCAAGACCCACCCAGGTGTCGAAGCGACCCTGGCCGACGATGCACCACAACCCCTGGACTAGAGCCATGACCAGCACGACGGTTTCGACGCCGATCGACGGCGAGCCCCGCCCCTACAACCACGACGATCCACGGGCCGACCTCCAGCTCGCGGTAGTGCTGGGCAGCAGACGACCTGGTGGGAAGGGCCGTTCCGTGGCCGACTGGATCATCGCCAACACCGAGAGTCGTGGCCCCCGCTACAAACTCGTGGACCTGGCTGATCATCCATTGCCGCATGTCGGCGAACCGCAACCGGGCAGCTCGGGCAGGCAAGTCCAAGCAGTGCAACAGCGCTGGTCGGCGACCATCGCCTCCTACGACGGGTTCGTCATCGTCAGCCCGGAACACAACCACTCCATCCCTGGAGTGTTGAAGACCGCCCTGGACAGCCTCTACCAGGAATGGAACAACAAGGCCGCGGCACTGGTCACCTACGGCGGCGCGGCAGGCGGTGCACGAGCTGGCGAACACCTCCGCGGCACACTCAGCGAACTGCAAGTCGCTCACGTCCGCCAACAACTGCTGTTCTCAGCCTTCCACGACTTCCCAGACCACCGATTCCAGCCCAGCGCCTCTCACGAACAAGCCCTGTTCACCATGCTCGACCAACTCGAAGCATGGACTGGCGCACTCAAACCACTGCGAACCCAGGAAAGGCACACGACATGAACATCCTCATCTGGATCATCACCGCACTGCTTGCCGCCATCTTCGCCATGGCCGGCATCATGAAACTCACCCGCAGCAAAGAACAACTCGTCAACTCAGGACTCGGCTGGGCAGCCGACTACCCACCGGCAGCCATCCGTCTGATCGCCGCCGCGGAACTGCTGGCCGCCCTCGGCCTAATCCTGCCGGCACTGTTCGGCATCGCCGAAATCCTCGTACCGCTGGCCGCCACCGGCCTCGCCATCATCATGATCGGCGCGATCATCACCCACGCCCGCCGCCACGAAACCCAGATGATCATCATCAACCTGATTCTGCTCGCAGCAGCAGTCTTCGTCGCCGTCATGCGATTCGGACCCGAAGCGTTCTGAACCTCGAGAACAGCCACCCACATAGCCGGACGCCACCATCACCACCACGGCCCCCAGCGCAAGCCGGAGCCGGATGACACCCGCACTCGCCCCATAGGCCACAGCCCAGCAGGAAACTAGCCCAGTGGATACACCGAGTAGCCACCCGTAAAAGAATCACGATGATTCGAGGAACCGGAATCGTAGCCGTGGTGGCGGGGGTGATCCTGGCCCTCGCAGGCGTCGCCACTTACCTCACAGTGTCCAGCACATTGTCCGATGAACGGACCACCACATCACCGGACGCCTGCCTAGCCGACCGCGACTTCGCAGGACCTTTCACTGCTTACCGCGAAGCGCTGGCCATCAACGAGCACACCCTCACGGCCACCGGCGGCAAGACTTGCGCAGAACTGGAACGCGACGATCCCCTGCGCGAAACCGCCATGCAGGGAGCTTTCCCGCAAGGCTCCCTGTTCACCTCAGTCGTGGCGTTCGGCATCGCGGCTCTTGCTGTCGGTCTGGGAGTCTTATTCTTCCTCGTGGGCCTCGCGCTACTCAAAGTCGCTCAGGTCGTGAGAGCTCGCGACCAAGAGTCGACACCACTGTCAATACCCTAGACACAGCTGCGACTGAAACCGCACAGTGTTGGACTGGCTCCCAAGGAGCTAGGCCAGCCCAACACTGTTGCGTGACTGCCTACTCTTGAGGGCCGGCAGCGATGACGAACTGGGCATCCAGCTCCACCTTTACCTTCTCGCCCAAGGCGAGCTTGTTCATCCCCAACGGCATGTTGAAGTCGATACCGAAGTCGCTTCGCCGCACTTCCCCCGTTGCGGAGAACCCAGCGCGGGTGGACTGGTCAGCAGGATGCACCTCCGTGCCGTTGAACTCTACATCGAAGGCAATGACGCCGGTGACGCCATTGATCGTCAAATCACCGCTCATCTGGTACTCCTGTGGGCCCGTCTGAGCTACCGATGTCGACCGGAACGTCATGGTCGGATTGGCGTCTGCATTGAAGAAGTCCGTGGAGAGCAGGTGAGCGTCCCGATCCGCCTGATTCGTGTCGATCGACGACAAGTCGACCTCCGCCTGAACAGCCACATCCTCAAGACTGTCACCAACAATCAAGCTCGCCCGGAACTCCTTGAACAACCCCCGGACGTTCGACAGTCCCAGGTGGCGCACCTGGAAGTGAATCCCGGAATGGGCCGTGTCGATGGTGAAGGCGCCAGTGGGTAGCGCCAGAACGGTAGTAGCGGACATGTGAGAACCTCCTGAGAAAAGATTGAATGTTCAACTCATACTATGAGCCAACGTTTGAACTTTCAAATACGCGTCTTCTCTATACTGGAACGGTGAACGAGGCTCAACCACGGTGGCTAAACGACGAGGAGATGAAGACCTGGAAAGCCGTCCACCTACTCACCCTGGTTCTGCCGGAGGCGCTTGGTAGGCAACTACAGTCCGATGCCGACCTCAGCTTCATGGAGTACTACGTTCTAGCCGGATTGTCCGAACAATCAGATCACTCCCTGTGCATGGGCGAGCTCGCCTTACTCACCAACGCCGAACCATCTCGCCTGTCTCACCTGATGACACGCATGACCACCCGCGGCCTCGTGCTCAGGGAACGCGACCCATCAGACCGCCGCTTCATGCGAGCAGTTCTCACCGACAAGGGTCACCGACTGCTCAGAGAAGCAGCCCCCGGCCACGTTGCACGAGTCCGTGAACTGATATTCGACGTGCTTGACACAGACTTACAACAATGCCTCCAACAGGCAGCCCAACAGATCGTCAACCACCTCCTCGAAGGTGGAGCCTGCAACGAGCACCAGCCAACGGCAGCTGAGGTCTCACCTGGGTGGTGACCAACCGAGGAACGGCTGGATCATGCCTGCCAGCGGCCCGACCATTGCGGGCCACCGTCCTCAAACGCACGCTGTCGGCGGCAGACACGACATTCTCTGGCTTGGTCGATGGCCCTCTCTTGGCGAACTGTCGGGATACTCTGCCGAAATCAGACTTGCCGACAACGACCGAGATCAACGTTTGTCGGCGGAGTCGGCGAGCGCCTTCTCGTGGCTGAATGACGATTCTGGGCGTGCCTTTGGTGCTCAAACCACTTCGAAGGTTTCCAAGCGGTGCTGTTGGTGGTTTCGCTTCGGAACTGCTGCCGTCCCCTCGCGTCATGGAGAGATCGGCGCTCTCAAGCTTGGACGTAGGCGTAGATCGTGGATCGGTTCACGCCGTACTCGCGGGCCAGGGCGGCCTTGGACTCTCCGCCAGCTGCCCGTTGGCGGACCTCAGTGGCTTGATCATTCGTGAGGGCTCGGGGCCCGCGGTTCCTGTAGGCACCTCGCTTGGGACAGAGCCAGCCAGATGATGAACAATTGGCACGGCGGCGACATCCACTTCCGCGACGACGCCGCCAAACCAATCAACGCCGCACTCGCTCGCAGCCGCACCGTCTTCTTCACCCCGCAAGTGCAGACCAGCCCGAAGCACCTGCAATCCGAGTTGGACCAGACAATCACCCGGACCCACCTGTGCGTCGAAGAACACTTCATCAGCAGCGGGAAACCCACCGACAGCAACGGACGGAGCATCCGCAAACCAGAGACCGAGCTCATCGTCGTTGACGAAGCTGAACGACTCAATGCCTCATCCATCGAAATCCTCAGGGACCGCTACGACCGCCACGGCATCGGGCTGATACTCATCGGCATGACCGGCATCGAGAAGCAGTTCAGCCGATACGCCCAGTTCTACAGCCGGGTCGGATTCGCGCACAGATACCAACCGCTCGGCGACGAAGAACTCCAATTCGTGCTGCAACGCCAGTGGAAACGGCTCGGACTGCAACTGGACCCAGACGACTTCACCGACCACCAAGCCATCACCGCCATTCAACGGATCACGCGAGGCAACTTCCGCCTCATCGACCGGCTCTTCAAACAGATCAAGCGAGTCCTCAAGATAAACGAACTCAGCACAATCACCGAAGATGTCATCGAGGCCGCCCGCAGCACCCTGGTAATCGGCACCCCAGAGTGACAACGAACAGATCGGGAAACCTGCCAAACAGCGAACCTATTCACAGCTGGTTGTGGCGGCGTCGTCAGGGTCGCAGTCGTTCTCCCCGTCGTCGCGGTCTTGGTGAGGGAGGTGCCACTCGGCGGGTGGGGCGTGGATGATGGTTCGGATGTGGTCGAGGCGTTCGGCGTCGAGGTGGGGGAGTGCTTGCAGGATGTCGCCGTAGGATTCGTTGGCGGTGTTGAGCAGGGCGATCAGGAGGGGGGCTAGTTGCTCGTCGACCAGGTCGTCTGGGAGTAGGGCCGTGATGGGTACTTGGTACAGCTGGGCGATGCCGATGATGACCGATAGGTGAGGGTCGGCTCGACCGTTCAGGAGTTTGTTGATGTATCGGTGGCTGACCGGGACTCCGAGGAGTTCTGTCAGCTCTTCGGCGATGCGGCTCTGAGGCAAGCGTTTGCCTGCTCGTCGGTGACTGTCGCGGAGGGCGGCGAATCGACGTGCGAACTCACGGTTGCTGACAAGATCCTGTCTCACGCTTACCGCACCCCCCAGCTCCACCTTCTCGGGCAAATCGTTTCGATGGTGCCCCGGGGGGCATCAGGACGAAAGTCTACATCCGCATTGCCGATGTATCCCGTTCCTCCCGTTCGTAACGAACGTTTCGTTCGGATTTCGATTCTCGCATGCTACAGTCTTGCGATGGGACGGTGGAGAGCTACGCCGGGGGCGTCGGTAGGTCTTCTCGCTATCCGTACCCTTGACATGGGGGAACGTGATCGGTCGACTCCTTGTATCGGTCTGGCAGTGAAGGGCGGGGCCTCATGATCACCGTGATCACGCTGGTCATTGCAGCGGCGCTTGGTGGTGTGGCGGGGTGGCGGTTACGCCGTCCTCGCAGGGACACCCGCGCGATTGACATGGCTGTGGCGTTCATGTCGGCGGCGATGCTGATTCGCAGTGCCTACGGCTTCGGCATCCTCACCAATGTCGTGCTCCAGCGAGTGTTGGTAGACGTGGCGCTGGCTGCTGTTTTCATGTGCTTGCTGGAAGGGATCAGAGCGTTCACACAGGCATCGACGTCAACAGCAACAGTGTGGCGTTGGCGGATCGGAGTGGCATCGGCCGCGGGACTCAACATCGCCTTGATCATCGCTTCGGGACCGGCAACAGACGCAGTGGTTGCGGCCGCGGAACCGGTCGCGACGAGCGAGCCTGGTGTGATGACGATGCGGTGGCTCATCTCGGGTGGATACACCGCCGCCGTGTTCGCCGCGATGGCTGTCTATGCCTGGACGTATTCACGTCAGGCGTCCACACCCTACTTGCGTCATGCCGGTTGGTTGATCGCTGTTGCTGGGGTGTTCATGACCGCTGCGGGTTTGTTGCGAATCGCGCAGGGGATCGTTGATCCGATTTCGATAACCGCTGGGTTCGCCGTCCTGGCCTCAGCACTGGGCTACTTTGCTTATCTGGCGTATTTGGCGCTCGTCATCCGCGTCGAAGTACCGCGTTCATCCTGGTGGTATTCGAGGACCGACAGGCGCCAACTCAAGGCATTCCTTCCGGTCTGGTGCCGGTTGATCGTGGTGAAGCCGGACCTCACGCTGCTCGGCTCCCCTAAGAACCTCCGCAACCTACGCGGCGTAAGACTTCGTGTCACTTTGTACCGGACAGTCTATGAGTGCCACAGCTGGCTGGTGATCCTGTCACAGCGGGTGGACTCGTCGGTCTATCGACGGTTGGCCGCCGAGGCAGAGCTGCGAGGCATGAGTCATGCGGTTGTGATTGCCACGTGGATTGCTATCGCATTGCAGGCCCCGGCTACGCCTAATGCGCGGCGCGGTTCTGCGCCGCCGTGGCTGTCAGAGGATGTCGATGACATGGCTGATTGGTTGGAGGCCGTGGCCACGACCGATCCTGGGCAAGTCACGGAGCTTGCCCAGGCGCTCGGCTTCACGGTCGATCCGATCACCGCTGATGAAGAGCTTGTGCCGGTTGCTTCCCGTACGGGCCTGACGGCCGAGAAAGGTGCCCGTCTTGTCCGAGACCTGGGCTTGAGCGCTGATGTTGGGACGTCCAGTGTCACCGAGCTGATCGACGTGGTGTGCAAGGCGCTGAGGCTTGATCGGATTGCCGTCATGGAGGACGAGACGATGAGCCTGACTGCGACCCATGGTTTATCCACGATCAACGAGGACAACACCGCCGAGATTCGGGTTCCTGTCGGCTGTGACCCGGTGCTACGAGAGCACATCATTTTGCATGAGCTTGGCCATCTGCTTCTGGATGAGGATACTGCCGAGGATGAGACAAGGAAGATTGACGAGGAGGCGTTGCAACGGCTGTGTCCGGGAATCGACCCCCGTCGGATTCGCCGCGCCGCCATGAGCAGCGCCGAGTATGAGGTTCCACAGGAGGCTCGGGTAGAGCTATTCGCAAGCGCGATCGCGGCCAGCAAGATGGGGCTGCGACATGGGTCCTGGAAGCATGATCCAGGACCACGACGGGCAGCCAAGGGGATTCTGGCGCCCCGCTGAGCTGCGCGCGATCGTGTGTCAGCTCCCTACGCCAAGGGTCGGGTCTGAGCTTCTTCGAGATCTGCAGCTACGTCTAACACGCGGTTGTCCGCTCCGTGAGGACCTGCCAGTTGCACCCCCACAGGCATGTGATCTGAGTGAGCGTCCCCTGTAGTGGGCAGAGCGATTGCCGGCGTGCCGGCGATGTTGGCGTAGGCAGTGAAACTGGCGAAGCGAACAACACGAGGTAGCAGGGTCTCGAACGGCACGTCAGGGCCGAGGTAGCCGATCGGTGGCGGCAGCGATCCAATCACCGGATGGAGGAGGAGGTCGTACCGCCGGTAGACCGCTTCGCTGATGGTGCGCAGCTGCTTGAGGCGGCGGATCGTTGCTGGCATGTTGGGTAGCTGCCATCGGGCACGGTCTGCCAGACCGTTCGTGAAGGGGGTCAGTGCTGCGGCGTCGAATTCACCGAAAATGAACGGGCCTGCTTCGCGCAGGAAGAAGGCATTGGTTTGCCAATAGCGCAGAAAGTCTCTGGCGACTTGGTTGGCGAAGGGATTGCTGATGTAGTCAATGTGGTGGCCAAGGTGTTCCAGCGCGGTTGCTGCACGATAGACCGCAGCGATAGTGGGGCCGTCGGCTGGCATGTTGTAGTAGGAGTCGATGAATACCCCGATGCGCAGGGCTCCGGAAGCACCTCGACCTCTGATGGGCTCGAGCCCCGAGTCGGGACGATGGGCGTTTAGTGCTTGGAGGATGGCGACTTGGTCGCGCACCGAATGCGTCAGCACCCCTTGAGTGCCCAGGGGAATAGGGAGATTGTCGGTTCGATCCGGAAGGACGACCCTGCCCAGCGTCGGTTTGAAGGATGTGAGTCCACAGGCAGCAGCTGGGATTCGAAGCGAACCACCTCCGTCATTGCCTTGCGCAAGCGACACGGCGCCGGCAGCGACAGCGGCGGCGCTGCCCCCACTTGAACCACCGGCAGTTCGAGCAGGGGACCGCGGATTTCTGGTGGCTCCGAACCGATGGCCTTCTGTCGTTGCTGTGAGCCCGAGCTCAGGCATCGTCGTCTTTGCAATGACCACGAAGCCGAGCCCGGCCAACTGGGCCGCATAGCGCGATGGGCTACTGGTCGGCGAGCTACCCAAGGCGTTGGAACCAAATGTAAGCGGCACTCCTGGCCACGCCTCATTGTCCTTGAGGACGATCGGCACACCCTCGAATGGTCCCGGCTTAGCGGCTTGAGGGCGAGTCACCCACCAAGCCACGACGTTGTACTGGTCGTGGGCTGTGGCCAGGCGTTGCTGAGCCTCAGCAAGGATCTCGTCGGCAGAAACAGCCCCTTGAGCGATGGCGGCAGCAACGCTTGTGGCGTCTTGAGGCAGGCCGTCAGGGCTTGTCAGTGCCATCTTCAACAGGCCCGTATCCCTCGATAAGGGTCGCGAGCGCATCGAGGGCATCTGGAGTCATGGTCCCGGCCTTGAGCGCGATCCGACGCACCTGCGCATTCTCAATCGCATTGAGCAGCCGAAGCTGCGCATTGATTTCCTCAGTGCGACGGTCGTCGGTGAAGTAGGAAGTATCTACTCCGAAGAACCGCGCGATAGCGCTCAGCTTGTCGATGGTGGGGTTGGTTAGTTTGCCGCTGCGGAGCTCACTAAGCATGCCAACGGAGACTTTCGTTCCCCCTTGCGATGAGATTTGCTCTGACACGTACTCCAGCGACGGCGGAGTCTGACCGCGTGGATTGTGGTGAGAGAACAGGTACTGCAACTTCTCAGCCAAGCTCATTGAGGCGGACGAAGCGGCGTTCCGCGCGTCATCGTTCACTACCCGCCACCCTCACCTGAATTGCCAGACCACTCTCACTGTATCGGGATATTGCCGACCGGTTCCATCCCAACCGGACTTAACACTACGCAACTTGCTTCAATACATTGAAGGCGACCTGGGTCTCATGCTTCAATATTATGAAAGGGCTAGAGGGCCCAGCACATATAGCAGACGACGTCACGGTACCAGCCAGTGCCGAGCAGGTCGCTGGTGGGTCCAGTGACGTTGGCTGGGCAAGCGGAGAGGGAGAAGCCGACCATGAGCATGTCATGTGTTGTCTCGGATTTCGCTCCTGTGGCGGGACCCACGAGCACCGAGGGCGCATGCAGATGACCACGAACCGGACCGAAGAAGACGCGCCCGGCGCGACTGAGCACTCAGCGTTGAGTGTGGATGCCGCGCTGGCTGACGGGTCGGCCTGGGATCGGGGCAGAGGCGCTGCTGCGACTGCTGTGCTCGACCGTGAACCGATCACCACCCCTGAACCCTCAGCCGAGATTGGCCAACCAGTCCCGCCACATTCGGCACCACTGCCGGTGAGGAACACCGCTGCATCTGGTGAGGGTCCGCAGTGGGTGGACCGCGTTACCCTCAGGGCGGTCCTGATCACGGTCGCGATGTTTGTTGCCGCGGTGGCAGTGGTGTTCGTTGCACTGGCGGCATTAGGCGGTAGCGATACGCCTGATTCGGCTCCGGCTGCTGTGCCTGGCCTGCCAGGCGCCGACGGGGATGTCACGCCTGCGGCGTTCATGGGCGGGGTGATCCCGGTCTCGGAGGCTGAGGGTCCACACGAGTTCACCCCGGAGAAGTCCGCGGGTTGGGAACGTACTCCGTTGGCGGCCGCTATTGCTGCGGTGCACCTGTCGGCGCGCAGCAGTGCGGTGGTGGGCCCGGATATGTTCTCGGCGACGATCGCCACCCAGACGGTGGGGGACTCGGCTGGCCTGCAAACACAGCGCCAGACCGAATACGACGCCTTGGCGGAATCGGCCGGGGTGAGCAACGGCGGACCGATCGCGATCGCGACCAACGAAATCATCGGCTGGGACATCCCCACCTGGGATGAGACCAACCCGACGGTGTGGCTGCTGGTCCGCCAGCCGCAGACCACCAACTACACGCGGGTGGAAATCCCGTTGCAGTGGGATGAGGCGGCCGCGGACTGGAAGCTCGTGGCTGCCAGTGGCTTCGCCAACAACACCGACCCCGACCTTGACCGATACACCAGATTTTTCGATAGCCAGGGAGGCAACGAATGAACCGTCGAGACCGCCGCCGCGCCATGCGGGGCAAGCGTAAGTCCGCCGCAGCTGGGGTGAGCGCGGTCGCGCTTGCGGCCGCGTCGCTGGGAGTCATGGGCTCACCGGCCATTGCCGCCACTGACGAGACGCCAGCCTCAGAGAGCGCTCCGGCCCCGGAGGAACCCGCGGCTGCACCTGAGCCGGTGGCCGAACCAGCGCCGGTGGCTGAGCCGGAGCCGGTGGCCGAACCAGCGCCGGTGGCTGAGCCGGAGCGTGAGCCTGAGCCGGTCGAGGAACCGAAGCCGGAACCCTCGGAGGAACCCGCACCGGAGCCCTCGGAGGAACCCGCACCAGAACCAAGCAAGAAGCCTGCTCCAAAGCCTGATCCGGTCGAGGAACCGAAGCCGGAACCCTCGGACGAGCCCGCACCAGAGCCGAGCGAGGAGCCCGCACCAGAGCCGAGCGAGGAGCCCGCACCAGAGCCCTCGGAGGAACTTGCACCGGAGCCGACCCCCGAACCCAGCGACGATCCATCGCTTCCGTTCTTGCCGACTGATCCGTTCGATCCGATCCTTCCCACCCCCGAGCCGTCAGAGGAACCGGAACCGGAGCCGGAGCCGAGCGAGCCGCCGGCCAAGGAACCCTCAGACAAGCCGTCGAAGAAGCCGAAGGACGACGAGTCACCGCAACCGGAGCAGCCGTCACAACCGGTGGCACCTGATCCGGAGCCCGCACCGGAGCCGGAACCTGCTCCGGTGGACCCCGATCCCGCACCTGAGCCTGCGAAGCCGAACCCTCGGCCTGAACCCGCACCAACTCCGGAGCCGGAACCTGAGCCGGCCGCGGTGGTGACACCGCTGTTCCCGGGCACGACCAGTGAGGATGCAGCACCAGCACCGGTGCCGGTGGAGACGGTCGTGGAAGAGGTCGGCATCTCAACCTCGGCGCTGTTCCCCGGCGTAGCGGTGGATGACCCCGAGCCGCTGCCCGAACCGGAGGTGCCGGTCTCGCCACTGTTCCCGACGGTGCGCCTGGATGACCTGGCCACCGATGAGGCCGACGGCTCGTCGGAGGTCCCTGCGATCGTGTCGGTGCAGTCCATCGGCAAGGACCTGGACGAGGACGAGGCACCTGGCGTCAACGGCCTGTTCCCGGATTTGGGGTGAGTGACTGATGTCTCCGATGGTGTTGTTGATCCTCGGCGCCGGCCGCGGCGTTGGCCGCAGCGTCACCGCGGCCGCGTTCGCGGACTCCCTGGCCTTGGCCGGGGTGCCGGTGACGTTGTGCGCGATCACCCCGCCGT
>Ga0116151_10000904_pt1 | contig 27511 bp, 25 predicted proteins | sample AD_UKC117_MetaG_FD_89893 | JGI IMG/M metagenome (GOLD analysis project Ga0116151, IMG submission 89893) | Active sludge microbial communities of municipal wastewater-treating anaerobic digesters from Hong Kong - AD_UKC117_MetaG | ecosystem: Engineered > Bioreactor > Anaerobic > Digestate... | reverse complement strand
GCAAACGTGTGGGAGTAGTTATCTCCGGTGGCAACATAGACGACGGGAGGTTGCTCCAGATACTCAACGACTACAGGGAGTGAATCGGAAAACCTTAAAGGCGTGAACGGTGAACGGTGAAGGGGAAGGGCAAGGGCGTGAGACGTTAGACGTTAGACGTTAGACGAAAAAATCAAAGGACAAAAACAGATCCTTCGCTGCGCTCAGGATGACAGCAGGGTCAAGGGCGTAAACGGTGAACGGGAAACAAAGGCGGCAGGAAACAGGAGACTGGAAACTGGAAGGGCAAAAAAGCCGTAAGACGTTAGTCGTGAGACGAATGGAAAAACAAGGGCAAGGGCCGGAGGGAAGGCTTTACCGAAGGCTCAGGAGCCGGTGAGTTTCGCAGCCGTCGCGGAGGGGCAGGAAAAGCACACCTGCCGGTAGGGTTTTTACCGGCACTGTGCGATCGCCCCGCAGCAGGCGGAGAAACGAACGCTTTCAGGCGAGTTGCCTTTCGGGAAAGACTTCACTCCGGGCCCGGCAGTATCCCTGATGGAATTTGACCCAGATTTCCGCCGGTAGGCAAAGGGCGCGTAACGTCCGCCTGCTGGCGGATTCCGCTTCGCCCCGCTCAGAATGACAATCACTTGCCCTTGTTCTTCCGCTTCACACCGTTCACCATTTACCGTTGACCGTTTACGCCCTTGATTTTTCGTCTTACGTCTCACTTGCCCCGCTTTTTTCGTCTCACTTCTTACGTCTAACTTCTTACGCTCTTGCCTTTGCACACCGTTGACCGTTTACGCCCTTTCTCTTGCCCTTCCTGCCTCCTGTATCCCGTCTCCTGTATCCTCGCCTTTTCGATTCCCGTCTCACGTCTCACGATCTTGCCGTAGTGTTTCACGTGGAACAAAAAAAGGGGGCGGCCCTACGGGCCAGCCCCCTTATGCTTTTTCGTCCTAATCGCTACCGGGTATTACGTTGCGAAGGATCTGTTCTATTACCTGCTGTTTTATCTGGCCCTCAGCATCGGAAGGCTTATCGGCGCCTTCTCCGGTTGGAACACTGATGGTCACTTTCTGCTGGTTGCTGTTCTGTGTCTGTCCTGCGCCGCCCGTCTCGGGGATTGTCTGCATCGATGAGGAAGGCGATGAGATCTTGAAACTGGACATGGAGGGGTTATTCCAGGTTCCGCCCACCCGGAAACTTACATCCCTGAAATCCTGGCTCCCCATCCCTCCGACGAAACCTCCTATAAGGCCCTCAAGCAGAGCCTGCGGTGAGGCTGAGCCCGCCCCGGCCAACCCCTGTATTGCCCCAAGAAGAGTGTTGAGGGCCTGGACGTTTACCAGTCCCGAGCAGAAGAGGTTCAGGCTTCCGCCGGGGCCGGCCGGCCCGTCGGCCGAGAAGTATCTGTAAAGAGGATCATCGGGGTGTGCCGTGGCCCGGCTCCCGGGCAGGAGCGTAATGACATTGCCATCAATCTTGAAACTGACATCAGCCAGCCTGTAGCGGATGGAGGACAAACCGTAAGTCTTTGCTATGGCGTTAAGGGCCTTGAAGCCAGAAAGTTCCCCATTACTGGCGACCAGGTTCCCCCGCCCCGTTACAAGGAGATGTTTTCCAAAGGCACCCGAGAGGGTTATATCCAGATCACCCTTGCCGGAGATCTTTCCATCCAGAGGGAAGGCTGCCTGGACCGCGGGCGCAATGTCGGCTTTGGAAACAGAGCCCCTAATGTTCCACTTTTTGGAAGGTATCTCGATGGAACCGTCTGCCGTTACAGAGCCCCCGTAAAAATCGGCCTTTGAATTCTGGGCCAGGATCTTTTCTTCCTGGAGCAGAAGGGGAATTGATGCGTTGGTGAACACAAGTCCGTAGGCGGTAAACCGGTTCGAAAGCAGTTCACCCTTGCCGTTCCATTTGCCTTTTTTAAGGGATCCCGCAAGAGTCGCATCGAAAGCCCCGGAGAAATCCATAGCGCCGTTTCCCTGAAGTTCTTTGGTTAATTTCTCAAGCTCCAGTCCTTTTCCATCGATGGAGAAATCCATGTCGATCCCTCCGGAAAGCATGGAAAAGGTCCCCTTTGCAGCGAAAGTACCCTTTCCGGCGGAGCCCTTCAGTTCCTCTATGGTGATCCGGGAAGGAGACCCCTGGGCTTTGAAGGTCAGATCGGCCAGATTCAGGCCTGCCAGCACCAGGGAAGAAGATTTTCCTGACAGGGCGATCTGGGGGTCGGGAAGATCCCCTTTGAGTGAAACCTGTGCCTCCACCGGCCCCTTGAGGGACACGGGAGAAGCTTTGCCAAGGGCCGAAAGATCGATACCTGACATGGTCCCTTTAAGATCGAGGTTTGCGGGCTTGTCACCTGCCGGGAGGCCCACCGAACCGGAGATGGCGAGATTGGCTCCGAATATTTTCCCCTGACCGTTCTCTATGGTGATCTTTCCGGCAGAGACGCTGAGAGCCGTCCTCAGGCTGTCGATTGAAAAGTCGGTAAATTGAAGACTCTCTGCTGCCATGTCCAGGCGCATGTCAGGCATCCCCGAAGCGGGAGGGAGGGCCACCTTGGTCAAAACCTTTATCCCGTTCAGTTTTGCCAGGCCGGGAGCGGATAAGCGGGTGGAAAAAATCTCCAGGGCGAGCATGGGGGATTTTAACGGGCCCTTCAAGGACCAGTTTGCCGAGGCTTTTCCTTCGAGTTTGAACTCGCCAAGGGCAGGAACAAAACCCGCCAGTGAAGATATTGGAGTTTCATCGACGTTTCCCGATAGATCGAAAACCCCCTTGTCACCAGCCAGGCCCGAGATAGTGCCAGAACCGGCAATCCTCGTTCCCCTCCAACGGGCCCCTATGGATCGCAAGGTTATGGTCCCTTTCTGGTATGCGAACCGGATATCCGGTTTTTCCACGCTTTCTCCGGCTGCCCGGATAAGGTCAGACCAGAGGGTCCCCTCGGATTGCACATCCTGACCCCTGCCAAAAATTCTCACCGATCCGGAGGATTTGCCCGAAAGGTCAAGATTTTTTACTGGTATGATTCCGGCTGCTTTCGAGAGATCGAGATCTTTGCCGGAAAAAGTCAGATCAAAAGAGGGCGTTTTAGTAAGATCGATCTTTCCTTTTCCCGTTATTTGTGATCCCAGCCAGACCCCCCCAAGGTTCACCGCGACTTGTGACCCCTTTTCGAGGTTCATTGAGGCCCGAACGTTCGAAAGGGGCTGTTTTGCCAGGGTCAGGCTGGATGATCTGAGGGTTACCGGTCCGGAAAGGGCGTTGGAAAGGCCCTGTAATCGTATCTCTACCGAATCGATCACGCCCCCGGCGATCGAAAGCCAGGGAAATGATCCTCTCCAGGCTGATATGTCGGTTTTTCCGGCTCTCAGGTCTATGGTTGTCACAGGAGGCATGGAACTGAAAGCAAAGAGGAGTTTCCCCGAAACGGGTGTACCGTTCGCACTTCCCTGAAGATCTGTTATCTGGAGGGCGTTGTCCGAGAATGTCCATGGGGAGGAAACCTTGTTCAGATCAATTCCGTAGACCTTTCCTTCGGGGATCTCCAGTTTTCCCTCAATATCCACATCCGGCAAAAGGCCCTTCGCGGTAAAGGTGGTGGAGAAGGTCCCCGAATAACCCTGCTTTGCCAGGTCGGGCCAGAACTTTTCCACGATCTCCAGATCCAGGTCCTGAATTTTACCAGCCATATCTACCACGGGGGTCAAACGCCCCGAAAGGGAAATGTTGCCTCCCGCCAGGCGAATATTCAGGTCTTTCAGAAGAAGCCTTTCCTTTTCCAACTGCATGGATCCCCGGAGGGAGAAGGGAGTTTCCCTGAAAAAGAGGGAACCCGACATAGTAATATCCGAGCTCCCCGGTATGATCCTTGCTTCTTCGATCATAAAATCTCCCGCCACAGTCCTGACTATGCTTTTTTGGACCTCGAAGCGGTCAAAGGGCAGGGAGAGAGGTTCTCCCGTCTGTTCAAAAGAGAGCAAGGGAGATATTTTTCTCCAGTCAAGATCCGCTCCCCCCAAAGACAACGTTTTAATTCGGGGTGAACCGGTGATCAGTGAGAGAAGCCGGAATGTGACGGAAGCCTGCATGGAAGAAAAGATCGGTTTACCGTCCTTGCTTATGGAAAGATCGGAAATAACAAAACCGCGCAGAGGGTTACCATATATTGAAGATATGGAAAGATCGGCGCCCAGGTATTGCCTGGCTGCACCGGCAATTTCCGATGCCACCGTGGAGGCTCCTATGTCTGCGCGGGAGGCCATCACCAGGGCGGCTCCTGCGGCGAGAGAGGCGAAAATCAAAATTACAAGGGCGACCTTCGATGTTTTACTCACCTGGCCACACTCCTTCCTAAACGGGTTTTAGACCCCTCAAACTAAAGATAATACATTAAGAGGGAAAGATAGCTAATCGGGGAAAATACCTAAAAATTGAGGAGGGCCGCTATTCAACTTTGTACGTCTTCAAGTCCTTGGGGGGGTATTGGGCCCGCGGTTTTGTTGAAAAGCCCCATAAGGGGTTCCTGCTTGTGTGGAAATGTGGATATCTCTGTGGATAAATGGCTCCTTTTTACTTCACGTCAAGTATCTGGACAGGATCGGCAATAACAATCTCCGGGCCTGCATAACCCGGTACAATCTTGCCAACGACGGTCAGCCTCTTGCCTGAATAATTACCAATGGGTCCAAACAGGGGAGAGTCGCTTTTGTAAATGACAAGGGTCGTTTTACCCCCTGATGGTAGAAGTGTGAAACGGCGCTCCGATTCCTCGACCCTTTTCACGACCATCTCAACGGTAACGAAGAGGCCGGAAAGGCTTGGGAGGAATGTCCAGAGCTGGTAAGGAGAGAATCGTCTTTCTGACGCCCTTGCCCATAATCCCCGGTTTTCTCTGCGAGCCCGGGCGAAAGCTTCCCGAAAAATATCCGTATGCTTCAGGTTCGGCGGAAAGGTGAAGGGCATGGCGTAACCCATCCGGAGAAGGATCTCGTTTACCATATAAATTTTCCCTTCCTTTTCTATCCACACGTAGGCCAGCATTCTTCCGTAACGGTCCCTTTTTTCCACATCCGTCTCGAGAAAGACATGTCTGCCAAAAACCAGTTCATTGTTTGCTTTTGAAGCTTCTTTTCCCAGTTCCTCGACCCCCCTGTCGGGATGGTGGGTCTCCGGTGTATCTATCCCGATATACCTTACCGTCTCCTGTTTGCCTCCGGGCATGGACACCCTGATGGTATCCCCGTCGAATACTTCCAGTACCTGGACGCGGAGCATGGCTGCCTGGCCGGGATCTTGGCACAGGAGAATAAGTAACAGCAGAAAAATGGCAGGGGGAAAAGATCGCCTCACGCTTTTTGGGGCATCTCCTTCCGGTCTGTTTTCCCTTTTTGAAAAGTTTATCACTCGCGCTACCGGGAGTCACACCACCTGTTTTCAGGTATGATATGTGGATGATACAGGCCGATATTTTTTCCTGGGAGGTTCATTTTGTCACTGGTCAGCCATGAGATCGATAAATTTGGCCCTCTTCTCCGGGAATATGCGTCCCTTCTTTCCTCTCTCAATGAGAGGGCCCGTATCACTGGTCCTTCAGACCCATCGGTCATTATGGAAGACCATATTCGGGATTGTGCCTGGTCCCTGGCACTTGCCCCCGAAAAGGGAAGTGTTATCGACCTGGGAGCCGGAGGGGGTTTGCCCGGAATAGTCTGGGCGATCTGCAGGCCTGGCCTCAGAGTAACCCTTCTGGAGAGTGTGGGAAAGAAATGCCGCGTTCTTGAGGAGATTGTGTCAGCACTGGGGTTATCCAACGTCGAGATAGCCTGCACCAGGTCCGAAACCCTGGCACAAAATAATAGAGAGGCTTACGGTATCGTTGTCTCAAGGGCGGTAGGCCATCTGGGAATCGTTGCCGAATATGCTTCCCCCCTCGTCGAGACTGGTGGTTTTGCGCTTGTTTTCAAAGGGCCAAAGGTTTTAGACGAGATCGGGGAGGTTGGCGATAGATGGGGTGAACTGGGTCTCGGTGAACCGGAACTGTGGCCATATGGCCACCATGGTAAAAACCTGTATCTTGTAAAAATGATAAAACAGAAGCCTTGTCCGGAAAGGTTCCCCAGGAACCCTGGCAAGGCCAACAAGAGCGTCTGGTGGAGGTGACCTGTGTGAAGACAATAGCTGTAGCAAACCAGAAGGGCGGGGTCGGCAAGACAACCTGCTGTGTCAATCTCGCCGCGGAACTCGGCAGGCAGGGAAAGAAGGTTCTTCTCCTTGATATCGATCCCCAGGGCAACAGTACCAGCGGCCTCGGTGTTGATGCCTCGAACATCAAAAAAAGCATGTACCATGTGATACTCGACGAAGTCCCGCCAACAAGCGCCATCATTCCTTCTCCATGGGAAGGAGTGTGGGTTCTCCCGGCAACGATCGACCTTGCGGGTTCCGAAGTAGAACTGGCTGGTGTCATGAGCCGGGAGACGCGCCTCGCCAGGCACATGAACTCCATGAAAGACTTTGATATCGGTTTTATCGATTGCCCTCCCTCTCTTGGGCTTCTTACCGTTAACGCTCTCGTTGCGGCCGACAGCCTTATGGTTCCCATCCAGTGCGAATATTACGCCCTTGAAGGGGTGGGGCAGCTGATGAGGACCGTCTCCCTCGTGCAGCGCTACCTCAACGAGGACCTTGCGCTGGACGGGGTCGTTCTTACCATGTTCGATTCCCGTACCAACCTTTCCAGAGAAGTCGCGGACGAGGTAAAGAACCAGTTCAAGGAGGCCCTCTTCGAGACGATCATACCCAGAAATATCCGCCTTTCCGAGGCACCCAGTTTCGGCAAGCCAGTCTGTTATTACGATCCTGGCAGTGCCGGTGCCGTTGCCTACAGAAACCTTGCCGGGGAGGTGTTGGACAGATGGCTCGCACAAGAGCGCTAGGAAAGGGACTCGGCGCCCTTATCCCCGGGGCCGGGACCAACTATGAAGAGAGTTCCCAGATAACCTCAGAGGTTCTGGAACTGGCCCTGGAAAACATCAAGCCATCCCCGAACCAGCCCAGAAAGGAATTCAGCAGGGAGGGCCTCGAAGCCCTTGCGGAATCCATCAGGGAGCACGGTGTCGTCCAGCCCGTTGTAGTCAGGAGGCTGAATGGCGGTTACGAGATAGTCGCGGGAGAGAGAAGATGGCGGGCCGCCGGAATGGCTGGGCTCGAGATGATCCCCGTCAGGGTTATAGAGGCCGACGAGCACAAGGTTATGGAGCTGTCTCTGGTCGAGAACCTGCAGAGGGAAGATCTTTCCCCCCTCGAGGCGGCTAAAGGGATCCAGGAACTCATCCACAGATTTTCTCTCACACAGGAACAGGCAGCAAAGAAACTTGGGTGGAGCCGTGTTGCTGTAACGAACAAGTTGAGACTTCTCCAACTCCCCGATGAGGTTCTGAAGATGCTTCATGCAGGGTCGCTTACCGAAGGACATGCCAGGGCACTTCTCTCGATAGAACTTGAAGAGGAACGGGTCCATTTCGCCCGACAGTGTGCGGAGAAGGGAATATCTGTCCGCGAGATGGAAGAGATGGTCCGAAAGACCACGAAAGATATTGGAACACCCCTAAAAAAATCCAAGCAGACGGTACTGATACCTGAACCGGTGCTGAGAGTTTCCGAGCGTTACGGGATTGAAGTCAAAATGACCGGGAAAGGTGACAAGGTCAGGGTCCTTCTCGCTGGCCTGAGTGAAAAAGAGGCCGAAAGGCTTTTCGAGATGATTGACAGAAGTGGGGAGCAATTATTTCCCGGGAAATAAAATTCTTTGGGAGGTGTCCCATGGGCAGGACGGGCGAAGATCTGGCGGCATTTTCCAGAGTTCTATCTTCGGCGCTTCTCCTCTGCGGATTCATTGTCTTTGGAGTTGCCGGAGGAAGGGCCCTTGTTTCAAGGGGTTATCCCGGGTGGACCCTTCCGGCCGCAATAGCCGCCGGAACACTTTTCGGAGCCTGGCAGGCCTGGAGTTTTCTGAAAACAGGAATCAAAAAGCGTGACAAGTGAGTCGTGAATCGTAAAGGCAAGGAATCAGGAGACTGGATACAGGAGGCAGGAAGGGCAAGGACGGGAAGGGCAAGGGCGTGAGACGTGAGACGTTAGACGAAAAAATCAAAGGACAAAAACAGATCCTTCGATCGCTACGCTCCTCAGGATGACAAGCATCAGGTCAAGGGCGTGAACGGTGAACGGTGAACGGGAAGGGCAAGGGCGTGAGACGTGAGGAGTGAGGCGTGAGGAGTGAGGGGTTTTTAAACCCACAAAAAGATCCAGGTTTTCTCTGTGTGGTTTCACCCTCTGTGTCCACTGTGGTGAGAGGAACCGTAAGTCGTGAATCGTGAATCGAAAGATCAAACACCAAAACCAGATTCTTCGTCCCGTTGGTCCTCAGAATGACAACAAGGTCAAGGGCGTAAACGGTGAACAGTAAATGACTTGACTTTGACCCTGGCATTCTGTACTTACCATTCACCATTTACCGTTGACCGTTTACCGGTTTTTGTCGTTGTTTCACGTGAAACATGCATCTTCCGGCCTGACAGGAGGGGATTTTTTTGGAGCAATTGTTCGCGCCGTGGAGAATGGCCTATATCGACAAGGCTGACAAACAGGAGGGGTGCATTTTCTGCGACTTTCCCAAAGAGAACAAGGATAGAGAAAGGTTGATCCTGGCGCGGGGTAAAAAGGTGTTCGTCATTCTCAACGCTTTCCCTTATAACCCCGGGCATCTCATGGTTGCCCCCTACAGACACGAAGGAGAGTATTCCCTTCTCACGGAAGATGAGTTTATTGAAATGCATCGTTTCGGGCAAAGGTGCATCGAGGTCCTGAGGAAAGGGATGAACCCCCAGGGATTCAACATGGGAATAAATCTGGGAAAGATAGCGGGGGCCGGTTTTGCGGGCCATGTCCATCTTCATGTTGTTCCCAGATGGAACGGGGACACCAACTTCATGCCGGTGACAGGCAAGACAAAGGTCCTCCCTGTATCCCTTGACGAGACCTGGGAAAGCCTCAGGAAGGTATGGGAGGAACATGTCGGAAAATGACCGTTATATAGAACCGGCAAGGGAGACGGAAGCCGAGTTAAAGGAAAAAAGGTCCCTTTTTATAGGGAGAGTTATACGAGCCTACGATGAAATCGGAGCCAAAGATGCGGTAAAAGAAGTGTCAAGGAAATTTCCTGATGCGACTCACAATTGCTGGGCCTACAGGGTGGGTTTCCCTCAGACCGTAGAATACTACTCCGATGCCGGGGAACCTTCCGGTACCGCCGGAAAACCTATACTAGGGGCGATCTTGCGTTCTGGCCTGGTCAACGTGGTTGTGGTTGTCACACGTTATTTTGGAGGGACCAAACTCGGTGTGCGGGGGCTTATAGATGCCTACGGCAAAAGTGCGTCTATGGCTCTAGAGGCGGCCGGGAAGAGGAACAGGGTCCAGTCGAGATTGGCTTTTCTGAGGTGCCCCTACGAGCATGCCCAAATGGTAACAAGGCAATTGGTGGACCTGGGAATACCCGAGGAAGAAATTTCCCACGACTGGGGGGAAATGGTTGGCTTGAGGGTGTCGGTCCCGGTATCCCTGGCAAAGGACGCCGAATCCCTTTTTGAGGGATACGGCGAAAGAGGATTAATCACCAACTGGAAATGGCAAAACCGACTGGAGGGATCTTTCGATGATGTTTCATGAAGACCACTCGTCCTTTTCCGAGAAACTCAGGCATCCTGTAAGCAGGAGCCTGCTCAGGGATCTGTCCGATGAAGAACTCAGGGCAATGGCGGCCCACGAACTTGTTCCCAACAACCAGGGCTCCTCTCTGTATGTTACAAGGATCAGGTCCCGGAGTGGTGCCTTTACGGAGGTTGTCTATGAGATCGACGAAGCCCTTGTGGCCCTTCTGGAGCAGGTCTGGGGATACCTTCGATGGCAGCAGTTGATCCGTGTTACTGCAAGGATAGGTTCGGCGGACCGTCAGCCCCTTTTCACAAACATGTATGTTACCCGGCGTTATGCCCGAATAGCCCAGATGTTCGCCATGAATTTTGCCGTTGAGTTCGATCAGGACTACGCCGACCTCGTAACGGTGGTTGTTCCAGAGTGGCATCAGAGAAAGGTCATTGTCATGCCCCGGCTCAGGACCACATACATTCTTGGAAGCGACTATTACGGAGAGGCCAAGATGGCGACCCTGCGTATGGCCATGCACCTTGCAAGGGAGACTATGAATGCTCTCGGGCTGCACGCGGGAAGCAAGGTGGTAAAAGTGAACACTCCGCGGGGCCTCGAAGAAAAGGGGGTGCTGGTCTTCGGCCTCTCGGGAACAGGAAAAACGACAATAACCACCACCGATCACCACCTTGTAGAACCCGAAGGAGTGGAGGTTCTCCAGGACGACATCAACATCCTTCTTCCAAACGGAAGTGCCCTCGGCTCCGAGGCGAACTTCTACATCAAGACGGACAACGTGACGAAGCAGCCTCCGCTGCTGAGCGCGGCGAGAGAGAGATGTGCCCTCATCGAAAACTGCTGGGTCGATGAAGATGGAGAGATAGATTTCAACAACCACGCCATAACCACTAACGGAAGGGCCGTGGTCCCCAGAGTCGCCATCTCGAACACTTCGTCCAGGATAGACCTGGAAAGGGTCGATTGTCTCCTGTTCAACATGCGGCGCTACGAACTACCCCCGATCGGACGTCTGGTCTCCCCGGAGCAGGCCGCGGCTTATTTCATGCTTGGAGAATCGACGATAACCAGCGCCGAGGATCCCTCCAGGGTCGGCCAGTCCAAGAGGGTTCCCGGATTCGATCCATTCATCATCGATAATCCCCAGTTGAACGGAAACAGGTTGCTGCGGATACTGAGAGACAATCCGGGTATCACGTGCTACGTGCTCAATACCGGCAGGATAGGGGGCAAGGACGGGGCCAATATGACCCCGGAGGTTACCTTCACCGCCATCAAAGGCGCGCTCAGGGAAAGCATAGAGTGGGGTTATGATGACATTCTCGGTTACGAGATCCCGAAGGCCCTGGATATTCCCGACGCAGAGAATTACGACCCATACAAGTGGTACTCCAGGGAGCAGTACGCGGAAATGATCGGTGCCCTCCGCAGGGAGCGCAAAGAGTACCTTGTCAAATTCAAGGGCCTTGCCCCTGAAGTGATCGATGGGGTTTAGGAGCCGTGAAGCGTAAGTAGAAAAGGCAAGGAAGCAGGAGACTGGATACAGGAGGCAGGAAGGGCAAGAGTAAGGGCGTAAACGGTGAACGGTGAACGGTGAACGGGAAGGGCAAGGCCAGATCCTTCGATCGCTACGCTCCTCAGGATGACAAGCATCAGGTCAAGGGCGTAAACGGTGAACGGTGAACGGTGAACGGAATGGGCGGAAAAGCAAGGAATCAGGAGACTGGATACAGGAGGCAGGAAAATCTTAGGTTCCGGGTTCTCACAAAGAAAGGTTTTCTCTGTGTGGTTTCACCCTCTGTGCTCTCCGCGGTGAGAAGGATTTGGGTCTTGCCCTTGCCCCTCACAAAGAAAGGTTTTCTCTGTGGTGAGAAGGTCTCAGGGTCAGATCCTTCGTCCCCTTGGTCCTCAGAATGACAAGCATAAGCAAGGAGACTGGCATCTGGAGGCAGGAGACTGGAAGGGCAAGATCGTGAGCCGGAGTGAAGTCTTTCCCGAAAGGCAACTCGCCTGAAAGCGTTCGTTTCTCCGCCTGCTTCGGGACGATCGCACAGTGCCGGTAAAAACCCTACCGGCAGGTGTGCTTTTCCTGCCCCTCCGCGACGGCTGCGAAACTCACCGGCTCCTGAGCCTTCGGTAAAGCCTTCTCTCCGGCCCTTGCGCTTTTCCTTGCTATTGCCTGTCCTTCTGCCTTTTCCGTTGACCGTTCACGCATTTGATCTCGTCTGTCATCCTGAGCGCAGCGAAGGATCTGGGTTTGCCTTTGACTTTTTCGATTCACGATTTGCGATTCCCGATTCACGTGGCTAAACCTGTCTCCCGCCACATCCCCTTCCCTTTGTCTAGTAATTCGAACTCCACTGAGGTATAATCTCCTCCATGTTATGTCAACCATCCTTTTTGTAAGTTGACAATGGAGGGACAAAATTATGCGTTTTCCCGCAAAAACAATGACTCTAACCGCCCTTTTCGCTGTTCTGACCGCGGTAGGGGCATTTATACGCGTTCCCTTTCCGCCTGTTCCGATAACGCTTCAGACGCTTTTCGTCTTTCTGTCCGGGACCCTTCTGGGATCACGTATGGGGGCTCTTTCGCAAATACTCTATGTAGGAATGGGGCTTATCGGCCTTCCGGTCTTTACCGGTGGAGGAGGGCCGCAGTATATTCTTCACCCGACGTTTGGATACCTTCTGGGTTTTATCGCCGGGGCCTGGACTATAGGTTTTATCTCGGAAAGAGCCAGAAAAAACTCGTTCACGGTCTTCATGATCGCGTGCCTTTCAGGAACTGCTGTTATCTACTCCCTGGGTGCTGCGGGACTTTATATCAATCTGAATTATGTCGCGGGGAAAGCGACAACCCTGAGGCAGGTTCTGGAGTTCGGTGTAATCCCTTTTGTCGCCGGAGATATCCTCAAGATGCTGGGGACAGCTGTGCTGGCCTCGAGAGTCAAAGATCGGCTAACCCGTGTTTGAATAGCAGATTCCGAATAATGGTTTGACCTCCCGATGGAAATAGCCGGGCAAAGAGTTAAAATGGCCGGGAATCGGGCCGACGGTCTCGTCGCCCTCCGGGGGGCTCTTCAGGTGGATAGCAACTTGGGCACAGCCAGATCAAGGGTTTTCATCGCTATGGCCGTTCTTTACGCGGTATGGGGTTCTGTTTTCCTGGCCAACCGGTTTTCGCTTGAAAGCTTCCCGCCTTTCATGCTGAATGCCGTGAGATTTCTTTCCGCAGGCAGTTTCCTTTATTTTTTCCTTCGTTTAAAAGGAGAAAGGCCCATGAGTTTTCAGGGATGGCTGGAGTCCTTTCTGGTCGGGGCACTTCTGTTTATCGGGGGAGCCGGGCTTCTCTGCGTTGGGCAGCAGTGGGTCGCATCGGGGCTTTCCGCTACGCTGATCGCGACGGTTCCGCTCTGGACGGTTCTTTTTGCTGGGATCTGGGGAAAACTGCCCACAAGGATGGAGTGGACCGGCCTTGCCCTCGGGATTTGCGGGGTCGCGCTCATGAACATGGAAAAGGGGATCAGTGGAGAACCCCTCGGGGCTCTTGCCTTGATCGGTGCCGCTGTAAGCTGGGGGCTGGGTTCGGTCCTGAATAACCGTTTCAGGGAGCTTGGCAGGCCCATAGCCTCGGCGACGGAGATGATAGCCGGGGGGGTCCTCCTCCTTGCGGTCTCATTGGCGCTGGGCGAAAAGGTTTCCCTGCCCCTGACGACGAAAGCAATAATGGGAATGATCCACCTCTCCGTTTTTGCCTCCATTATCGGTTTTTCCATTTACAGGTATCTGCTCAGGACGGTCCGCCCGGCACTGGCAACAAGTTATGCCCTGGCCAACCCTGTCACGGCAACCATCCTGGGAACCCTCTTTGCCGGAGAATCGATCTCCCTTGTCGCTCTCGCTTCAATGGGGGTAATACTGGCGGGAGTGACCCTGGTGTTCAGGGCTAGATCTATCTGAAAAGCCGTGGATCGAAAACCGGAAAAATGCGTAAACGGTGAACGGAAAGGGCGGAAGAGCAAGGGCGCGAGACGTGAGACGTAAGACGAAAAGGCGAGGCGGCAGGAAACAGGAGACAGGAGACAGGAGACAGGAAAATCTTAGGTTCCGGGTTCTCACAAAGAAAGGTTTCCTCTCTCTCGCCCTTCTCTGTGACCTCCGCGGTGAGAAGGATTTGGGTCCTGCCCTTGCCCCTCACAAAGAAAGGTTTTCTCTGTGTGGTTTCACCCTCTGTGCTCTCCGCGGTGAGAAGGATTTGGGTCCTGCTCTTGCCCCACACAAAGAAAGGTTTTCTCTGTGTGGTTTCACCCTCTGTGCTCTCCGCGGTGAGAAGGATTTGGGTCCTGCTCTTGCCCCTCACAAAGAAAGGGTTTCTCTGTGTGGTTTCACCCCCTGTGCTCTGTGGTGAGAAGGTCTCAGGGTCAGATCACTCATCCGCAAAAAACGCGGACTCAGGATGACAGACAGAACCAAGGAGGCAGGAGACTGGCGTCTGGTGACAGCAAGGCATGGGCAAAAGCGTAAACGGTCGACGGAAATTCAAAAAGGAGGGAAAGACATGAGCCTTGAAACGATAGCAGAATGCCTGACCGTAGGGAAAACAGCAGTTCTGACCGGGGCTGGAATGAGCACAGCCTCTGGCCTGCCTGACTTCCGGGGTAAGGATGGCCTCTGGAAGAACAGGGATCCAAGGCTCCTTGCCTCCATTTCTGCCATGGATAACAACAGGGATGAGTTTGTGGAATTCTACCGCCACAGGATAAGGATGCTTCAGGGCGTAGAGCCCAACGAAGGGCACAGGATCCTTGCGGGTTGGGAAAGAATGGGGTTGCTGGAAGGAATCATCACCCAGAATGTTGATGGCCTGCACCAGGCTGGCGGTTCGAAAAATGTCCACGAACTTCATGGCAGCCTGAAAGTAGTGAGATGTTCTTCCTGCAGGGCTCGACACGACAGCGAAGTCTTTCTTGAAAGGGCCGACTGCCCTGAATGCGGCGGAATGCTCCGCCCCGGGGTTGTTCTTTTCGGCGAAATGCTCCCCGTGGGTCCAATGGAGGCAGCTGGAGAATTGTCGGAAAAGGCCTCCTGTTTTCTTGTTCTTGGATCCTCTCTCGAGGTCTCTCCCGCAAACGGTTATCCAATGATAGCCAAAAGGTCCGGAGCGAAACTCTTCATAATAAACATGACGCCCACTCCTCTCGACCACCTGGCCGACGAAGTGATCCACAACGATATTGTCGACGCGTTAACAAATATTGATAAATACCTGAATCGTGAGTCGTGAGTCGTAAAGGCAAGGAATCAGGAGACTGGATACAGGAGGCAGGAAAAACAAAAAACCAATTCAGATTCTTCGCTGCGCTCAGAATGACAAGCCCTTGCCTTTCAGTTTCCCCTGTCTCCAGACGCCAGTCTCCTGCCTCCCTGGTCTTCCGCTTCACACTGTTCACCGTTGACCGTTTACGCCCTTGCCCTTGCCCTCGCCCCTACTCCAGCCATCTTTCCAGATTCTGCAGATAGGTCTTCCTCAGGTGCGCCGATACCGGGCCCGGTTTTCCCGTACCTATACGGTTATTCCCGATCCGGACAACAGGAAGTATCTCCTTGACGCTGCCCGTTATGAAAAATTCCGCGCATTCGGAGAGTTCCTTCACCAAAGGGCACCTTTCCAGAACCGTGAACCCTTCATCCCTGGCGATCTCTATGGCCATGTTCCTCATGGTTCCCCCGAGAACCCTGTCCAGAGGGGCCGTTATGATCTTTCCACCGGCGACCATGAAGGCGTTGCTGTGAGAGGATTCGGTTATATGGCCGTCGGGGCAGTAGAGTATCTCCAGCGCTTCCGGGTCATCGGTAAGGGGGAGGTAGCTGCCAAGGTAGTTAATGCTCTTGATGCTCGGCATCGGGCGTGAAGCGTCCACGGGATGCAGGGCCACACCCTCCGTGTAACTGCTTTGGGACGGCGCGTCAAGGGGCTCGAAAAAAACGAAGAAGCGGGGACTGGTAAAACCCTTTTCCCTGTCAAGGATGTCTCCCCCGGTAATAAAAGGTCGAGCCCTTCCGTTTTTGGAGTATTGCGCGGCGCCCTCCAGGATTATTTTCTTCATCTCCTCGATCGCAAGGGGCAGAGCTATTCTGCAGCCTCTTGCGGAATCGGCAAGGCGTTGCAGATGGGTTGTCATCGCCATCGGATGACCGTCATATATCCTTATCGTCTCGAATACGCCCACTCCGCGCTGGAAGGCAAGATCCGAAAGGGGCAGGGATGCCTTTTCAATTTCGGTGAACCTTCCATCGGCGTAACAAATAGTCATTGATTGTGCCTCCCGGGACTTTGTTTTTACGAACGGCCAACAGTATACTCCATTTGGGTGATCCTGAAGGTAAAACAGAGGTAAAACAAGTGTATAATTTTTCATGAAATAAACGCATATACGGATTTTGGGAGGGAAAGCGATGACGGCTGAGGTTCTTGCTATCAACCCGGGATCGACCAGCACGAAGATAGCCTGGTTCGCCGGTGAGGAGAGAATCTGGCAGGAGACGGTCAACCATGACCCGGGAGAGATATCCGCCTTTGAGAAAGTCGCAGATCAGTACGAGTTCAGGAAACAAACCATCGAGGACTCTGTGCTCAAGCATGGGAGCAGTCTCGATGATCTTGATGCCGTAGTAGGGAGAGGCGGAGTTCTCGACCCCATTCCGGGAGGTACCTACGGGGTGGACGAAGAACTTATCTCCGATCTCCGACGGGGCAAACCATGGGAACATGCTTCCAATCTCGGCGGCATTATTGCGGACGCAATAGCCCGGCCCCGGGATATCCCTTCCTACATTGTCGATCCTGTCGCGGTGGACGAACTCGACGACATTTCACGATTAACGGGGCTCCCGGAGTTCCCAAAGAGGTCTCTAGGCCACGCGCTCAATATCAAGGCGACAGTCCGCCGGGCCGCAAAGGAACTGGGCCGGTCGTGGGACGATCTGGATGTGATCGTAGCCCACCTTGGCGGAGGAATAACTGTCTGTCCCCACCGACATGGCAGGATGATAGACCTGAACAATGCCAACGAGTTCGGCCCATTTTCCCCCGAGCGGGCGGGAGGGCTGCCTGCAGGGGATCTGGCGAGGCTTTGCTACAGTGGTGATTACAACATGCTTGATCTCAGGAAACGCCTTGTCGGTAACGGTGGGCTGAAGGCTTATCTCGGGACCAGTGACATGCGTGAAGTCTCCTCCCTTGTCAAAGAGGGAGATCTGAAGGCCGGTCTCGTATACAGGGCAATGGCCCTCCAGATATCAAAGGAAATCGGGGCATGCTCCGTGGCCCTTTTCGGGAAAGTGGATGCCATCCTCCTGACGGGAGGTGTGGTCCACGACAGCAGTTTCGTCGAACTCATAATGTCCATGGTCCAATGGATAGCCCCGGTCCTGGTCTACCCGGGGGAGGACGAAATGGCAGCCCTTGCCCAGGGGGCGCTAAGAGTTCTCTCGGGTGAAGAAAAAGCCCTGGTATACAGGGATTGTGTATTAAGGAGGGTATAGGTAAATGTCTTTCAGAACTCTCGATTTTTTGCTTGAAAGAAGCATGACGGGCAAGACAATGGTCCTGGCGGTAGCCGCTCCTCACGGGGAGGATATCCTTGGGGCGGTGGCGGAGGCAAAGGAAAAGGGTGTAGTCTCGCCGATCCTCATAGGCGAGAGAAAGAAGATGGAGAAAATAGCCGAAGAGCATTCCATAGATCTTTCAACTTTCAACATAATTGAGGAACCCGATGACGGAAAGGCGGCCGAGCTTGCCGTCCGGACGGTTTCCTCGGGAAGGGCAGACCTTCTGATGAAGGGGAACGTAAAGACGGCCACCCTGCTCAAGGCCGTTCTGGACAAGGAGTGGGGTTTGCGCTCGGGGTCCTTGCTCTCCCACGTCTTCCTTTTCCAGGTCCCGAAGATCGACAGGGTAATTTGCATGACCGACGGAGGCATGTCCATGTACCCCGACCTCAAGGCAAAGCAGGGAATAATCGAGAACGCTGTCTCCTGCTATCACAAACTCGGCGTCGAGTGCCCCAAAGTGGCCGCCCTGGCAGCCGTGGAAGTGGTCAACACCGACATGCCGTGCACCATTGATGCCGCTGTCCTTGCCCAGATGAATCGCCGCGGCCAGATCAAGGGGTGTCTCGTGGACGGCCCTCTTGCCCTCGACAACGCGGTCAGCGAGGAGTCGGCCAGGCACAAGGGAATAGTCTCCGATGTTGCTGGACATGCGGACATCTTGCTGGTTCCCGATATCGAGGCAGGCAACCTGATAGGCAAGGTTATGCTTTATATGTCCGGTGGACGGGGAGCGGGAGTCATTGTCGGCGCCCGAAAGCCGATAGTGCTTACGAGCCGCTTCGATACGGCCGAAACCAAACTGCTGTCCATCGCTTTCGGCGCGGTATTGGCGAAGGGATAAATTCAAGGAAACAAGGAGGCAGGAGACAGGAAACAGGAAACAGGAAACAGGAAACAGGAAACAGGAGGCAGGAGACAGGAAACAGGAAACAGGAAAGCAAAACCAAGGGCGTCAACGGTCAACGGTCAACAGTGAACGGGAAGGGCAGAAGGGCCTGTCATTCTGAGGACCAGCGGGACGAAGCGGAATCCGCCAGCAGGCGGACGTTCCGCGCCCTTTGCCTACCGGCGGGAATCTGGGCCTGTGTTTTGACCTTCCGTCTCACTTCTTACGTCTAACTTCTTACGCTCTTGCCTTTGCACACCGTTCACCGTTCACGCACTTGACCCTGCTGTCATCCTGAGGAGCGCAGCGACCGAAGGATCTGTTGTTCTTTTAAGGTTTTCCTGCCTCCTGTATCCAGTTTCCTGATTCCTTGCCTTTACGATTCACGACTCACGACTCACGATTCACGGTTTTGTATCACCCTGTTTTCAGAGTAAAATATACGTTATACATATTTGTTGGGAGGGTTTTGTTGATGAAAAGGATCACCTCGCTTGTTGAACTGCTCGCTTATTCCAAGGAGATAGGACCCAAGAAGATCGCTGTCGCCCTGGCCGAAGATGCCGAGGTCATGGAAGCGGTCGAGAACGCGCGCAAGGAAGGGGTCGCCAACGCTTTCCTGGTAGGCGATGCCGACAAGTTGAAGAAGGTCACAGATCAGATGGGCATCGACCTTGCCAATTACGAGGTCGTGGATGTAAAGGAAGGACAGGCGGCGATAGGAGTGGAGGCCGTGAAGCTGGTTTCCTCCGGCAAGGCAGACATCCTCATGAAAGGAATGATCTCCACTGCCAACTTCCTCAGGGGCGTTCTTAACAAGGAAGTCGGCCTGAGGAGTGGTGGAACCCTTTCTCATGTCTACATCCACCAGGTGGAGGGTTTCGACAGACTCTTTTTCATCTGCGATCCGGCATTCAACATTTCTCCCGATATTCATACCCAGGTCAACATCATCAACAACACTGTCGGCCTGGCTCATGCTTTCGGGATCGATGTCCCCAAGATCGCGGCACTGGCCGCCGTTGAGGTTGTCAACCACGATATGCCCTGCACTGTAGATGCCGCCACTCTGACCCAGATGAATCGCCGGGGTCAGATCAAGGGTTGCCTCATCGACGGTCCTCTGGCCCTCGACAACGCCATCAGCGAAGAGTCAGCCAAGCACAAGGGAATTGTCTCCGATGTAGCGGGGAAGGCGGATATTCTTCATGTACCGGATATCGAAGCCGGAAACATGCTTGCCAAGGCGATAGTCTATTTCAGCAACAACAAGACGGCCGGACTTGTCCTCGGAGCAAAGGCCCCGGTAGTGCTTACAAGCAGGGCCGATTCGCCTGAGACAAAACTTCTCTCGATAGCGTCGGCGGTAGTCCTTTCGGCCTACGGAAAAAAGAAGTAACCGGTTTTTGAGGGCAGGAGGGTTCCCGATGGAATCGCTTTTCATACTTGCGATAAACCCAGGCTCAACAAGCACGAAGGTCGCTCTTTTCAAGGGGACCGAGGAGATCTGGTCGGATACCCAGAGATACGACGCAGCCCGAATACGGGAGTTTCCCAACATCCCGGCCCAGGAGTCGTTCCGCCTGGAGGAGATACGAAAGGCCCTGGGCAGGATGAAGACCGATGTGGGTGCTCTTGACGCGGTGGTAGGCAGAGGCGGTCTGCTTCGCCCGATCCCCGGGGGAACCTACGCCGTTAATGTTGCCATGCTCGAGGACCTTAGGTCGTGCAGGTTTGGCTCTCACGCGAGCAACCTCGGCGGCCCTCTTGCCCGAAACCTGGCCGATGAGGCTGGGGGGAAACCGGCGTTCATAGTGGATCCCGTTGTTGTGGACGAACTGATGGACGAAGCCCGTCTTTCGGGCATTCCCGAGATCGAAAGAAGATCCATCTTCCATGCGCTCAATCAGAAAGCCGTAGCGAGGCGTGCCGCAGCGGAGATCGGAAAGCCTTACGAAGAAGTAAACCTTGTCGTTGCCCACATGGGTGGAGGCATTTCCGTCGGGGCCCACAAAAAGGGAATGGTCATAGACGTCAATAACGCTCTTGACGGGGACGGCCCCTTTGCCCCCGAAAGGGCAGGATCTCTGCCGGCTGGCGAACTCGTTAAATATGCCTTCTCGGGGAACGTGGAGCTTGGAGAAATAATCAGAAAAATGGTTGGCGGCGGGGGCCTTGTCGCACACCTGGGCACCAACGATCTCAGGGAAGTGGAAAGACGCATCGGTGAAGGAGACGAACAGGCAGATCTTGTTTTCAGGGCTATGGCGTACCAGGTGGCCAGAGAGATCGGAGCAAGGTCCGCTGTCCTGTCAGGAGAAGTGGACGCTGTGGTTCTTACGGGAGGACTCGCTTTCAGCGAGAAGTTCGTAGAGGCGGTCAGGGAGAGAGTCTCCTTTATCGCTCCCGTGAAGGTCTATCCCGGGGAGGACGAAATGGCAGCCCTTGCCCAGGGAGCGCTCCGGGTCCTTGCCGGAGAAGAGTCTGCCCTGGAATACACTACCGCATAGACAGGGAGGGGATTTATTTGCGCATTGTTGCATTTGAACCGCTGGGGATCCCGGATGAGAGATTGAAAGCGATCGCGGCTCCGCTTGTAGAGGCTGGTCATACGGTTATCCAGCACCACGACAGGGTGGAAGATCTTATGGAGATGATCCAGAGAGCCAAAGAGGCAGATGCCCTGATAGTGGTGGATCAGGTCCTTCCCGGAAAACTTTTCGAGGCCTGTCCCAACATAAGGATGGTTTCGGTGGCTTCGGAATTTCGTGATCAGGTGGACCTTCAGAAAGCCCGGGCCAAGGTGGTCCCGGTGAGCGTTATACCCGAATACTGGACTTATTCGGTGGCCGAACTGACGGTGGCTCTTCTTCTGGCAGTCATGAGAAGGTTGACTGTATGCAATGAATCAGCCAGGGGGAGGCAGGTCGAAGGATGTCTGGATGGTCACGAACTCTTCGGAAAGACCGTGGGAATAATCGGAACTGGTTCTGTTGGGCTTCATGTGGCCAGGATACTCAAGGCTTTCGGATGTGAACTTCTCGGTTACAGCCGGACCCAGAAGAAGGAAGCCGAGGTCTGGGCAGGAATGGAATATGTTACTGTCGAAGAACTTCTCGAACGTTCGGATATCGTCACTCTTCATCTTCCCTGCAGTCCCGATACGGAAAGTTTCCTGAACAGGGAAAGACTTGCCCTTATGAAACAGGGAGCTATTCTGATCAATACTGCTCACGGAAAACTGGTAGACTGGCATACCCTTGCAGAGTTGCTGAAGGACGGATGGCTCTCCGGAGCGGGGATAGATACTCTTGATGTCGAGCCTCCTATCGGAAGATCACACCCGCTTGCCAAGGCTCCAAACGTTGTGCTTTCTCCCAGGATAGGAGCTTCCACACCGGAAGCCCTGGAAAAAAGGGCAGAACTGGCACTGGCAAACATCATTTCATGGATGGAAGGCAAACCGAAAGGTGTAGTTGCCTGAAAAAACTGTCGAGAAGGGGGCTGAACAATGAGCAACAGAGTGGAGATAAAAAGTGCGCTTGAGTTTGGCTGGAAAACCTTCAAAGAGAATGCTCTTTTCTTCATTATTCTCATGGCCGCTATTGGTATTCCGATGGCGCTGCTCAATGTTTTGATGAGAGATCTTCCGTGGTTCTCGGTCTCTGCCATGTTCCTGAGGGGCGTATGCTGGGTAATCAGGGTCCTGGCAATAATGGCAGTGATGCTGGTTAGCCTTTCCTACAGGGACAAGGGGACCTTCGATTATCGCAACGTCGGGGCTTTACAGCCCTTGCTCCTTCCTTACCTTATGGGAACACTTCTTTTTTCTTTCCTTGTAGGTGTGGGGATGGTTCTGCTGATAGCTCCAGGAGTGTACATCCTTGTAAAATACCAGTTCACGCCCTATCTGCTGATTGACAAAGGCCTGCAGCCTGTAGAGGCGCTTCGTGAGGCCGGGGAACTTGCCCGGGGCTCATGGCTGGAACTCTTCCTTTTTGTTCTTGCGATCGCGGGCATCAACTTTCTTGGGGCCATTTTGTTCGGGATTGGCCTGCTGGTGACCATACCGGTGACCATTCTGGCCCAATCATGGGTATACAGGAGTTTTGTACCTTCAGGAAATTGAATCTGGCAAGGATATTTTTGGCAGGAGTCGCAGTTTACGCACTTTTTTGCGTTGCCCTTTTCTTTTTCCAGGACAGCGTCATCTACCAGCCGCGGCGACAGATCCATGCCGATCCTTCCCTCGTGGGAATGGATTTTGAAGAAGTATGGTTCAGGGCCTCCGATGGAGTGGTTCTGCATGGGTGGTATGTAGCCACCCGGGAACCTTCCCGACGGGCCCTTCTTTTTTTTCACGGAAACGCCGGTAATATTTCGCACAGGATCGAATCGATCCGGATATTCGGCCAGCTTGGACTAAATGTATTTATCTTCGACTATCGCGGATACGGGTCAAGCGAGGGGAAACCCTCCGAAGAGGGATTGTACGCCGACGGCAGGGCGGCCCTGGAAGCGCTGATGGCGAAAGGCAACGAACAGGATGAAGTAATTCTTTTCGGAAGATCTCTCGGTGGGGCTGTTGCCGCCCGCATAGCCAGCGAGACTCCCGTTGCGGCACTGATCCTGGAGTCTTCCTTTACATCTCTTGCGCCCATGGCGTCCAGGGCCGCGCCGCTGTTCCCCGTGCGATTCCTCCTGAGGAGCAAATATGCCACTCAAGAGATCCTTCCCTTTATTGAGGCTCCTCTTCTTGTGATCCACAGCCCCGAAGACGAAATAGTCCCTTTTTCAGAGGGCCGAAAACTTTTCGATATTGCCAGAGAGCCTAAAGAATTCCTGGAAATATCCGGGGACCACAACGGGGGGTTCATAATATCCGGTAATACCTACAGAAAGGGTCTGGGTGATTTTCTCTCCAGCCTGGAGAAACAATAGGAAAGGCCCCGGGGTGCGCTCCCCGGGGCCTTTCCTCAGAAGAGAAGGATTGGATCTGTTGCTACCAGCCTTTGAGGTGCGGCAGGATGTCGTCGGACACCCTCCCTGTTGCCGCATCCTCCAGGGCGGCATTCATGATTTCCAGTGCTTCCTGGAAAAGTTCCTCGGTGATGTTGAGAGGGGGGGCTATTCGGAGAACGTTACCGTTCTTTCCGAAGGTTATTAGAATAAGCCCCTTCTCCCAGGCGGCCCAGGAAATTTTAAGGGCCATTGCCTTGTCGGGTGTTTTATTGGTCCTGTCGGAGACTATCTCGACACCCATGAGAAGCCCCTTCTGACGGATGTCCCCGATAAAGGGGAAACGATCTGACCTTTCACGGAACCATTCAGTCAGGCGTCTGCCTTTTTCTTCGGCCTGCTCCGCAAGTTTTTCTTTCTTTACGACATCTATGGTGGCTTCGGCCGCGGCGCAATTGACCGCATGACCGGTGTGGGTGTAGGCAAGAAGCGGTACGGGTACCGAGTCAAGAATATCGGCTTTTCCGACAACCGCCGAAATGGGAACCCCGCCACCGAGCGCCTTTGCGGAAACGATCAGGTCCGGAACAACGTCGAAGTGCTCGATAGCCCAGAATCTTCCGCTTCGGCCCATACCTGTCTGGACCTCTTCATCGATGAATACGATCCCCTCGCGTTCCGTAACCTCCCGGAGCTGTTTCATGAAACTGGCCGGCGGAAAGATCATTCCACCATCGCCCTGGGCAGGTTCGATAAGAACCGCGGCTATTTCCCCCCTGTTTTGCTCCAGCATCTTGCCGATAGCCTCCATTGCGGCGCCGGTAAGCGCCTCGGGGTCGGCGTAGCCGTCAATTCCCCAGGAGTTCCTGTAGGGGTCCGGGTATTCCGCGAAAAGAACGTCCCTGTCCGGGCAGACGCATTCCTTGACATCGGAACCTATGATCCCTGTGACGGAAAGGGATACCGTGGTCATCCCGTGGTAGGGATCCTTGAATGATATGATCTTTTTTCGTCCGGTGAAGGATCGGGCCGAACGGACCGCTGCATCGACACCGTCTGATCCGGAAAAACCGAAGGCAGCCTTCTTTGGATATGTTCCCGGAGTTGTCCCAACAAGCTTTTCAGCCAGCCTAACCTGCCTGTCATTGTAGAAATAAACGACGGTGTAGTTCTGAAGTTTCCCGACCTGTTCCCTTACTGCCTCGACTATGGCCGGGTGGCAATGCCCTGTGTTGTAGACCGCCGCGCTTGTGAGAAAGTCGATATACCGGTTGCCGTCGGCATCCCAGACGAGCGAACCTTCGCCCTTCTCCAGTGCCATCGGAAAATACTTGATGGCCACCGCGCCAGGAATGAACTTCTCATCCCGCTGGATTATTTCGCAACTATTGCTGATATTCTTGCTGGTGAACTTCGCGAGAGCCTTCCAGTCCATGAAGTGTTCCTCCGTTTTTCGGAATTATCGGGTCTGGGCAGAATTCTTTTTGTGGATCTTGTAAATACCTACAGTGAAGAGCGCCACCCCATGCAGGATGAAGAATCCCCAGCTGATGGTGCCGTACCCCTTCGCTATAAGGCCGATCAGGCCAAAAGAAGCAACTCCCAGACCGATGAGAGCCATTATACCGCCAAGTACCCCACGGTTCGCGCGGGTGAGACCTTTCCCCTTGCGATCGACCATCCAGGAGTTGATCCGCTCGTTGACCGCGTGGATGAAACCCGCCCCTGTTTCTATCATCGTGCCGAAAAGGACCACCATGTAGACGGGAAGGAGCCATGGAGCGATCTGTCCGAGTATGGTATATGCGGGAAGTTCGACATCAAGAATACCCGGGTAGAAACCCATGATTACAAGGTAGAGGAAAAGGCCGGGCAGGATCGTAATGATGGAGGTCATTATACCCGAGATAACGGCTTCTTTCCTGCTCTCGATATAGTTCAGGGCAAAGAGTATCGCCGGGAAGGTCCCCAGGTTGTAGAAGGCGTATTTGAACCCTCCAAGGGCCCACCCTTCCTTAATTTCGCCCGATGCCAGGTTCGCGCTGATCTGCCCTCCGACCTGCGAAAGACCCACGAGCAGGAAGACAAGAAAAACGGCGTAAAGCAGGTAGGACCACCATGACATGGCGACCTCGATGACCCTGCTTCCAAAAAAAGTCAGTGTTGCCACGCCGGCAAGGAAAAGACCTGCCCCGACCATGGGAGGAAGGCCGAAAGACTGCATGAAAATACTTCCCGAGGTTGCTCCGACAACACCAAGAACAATGAGAAGAAGGACAACATAACAAGCCTCGTAAAGAACCCACCCCGGGCCCAGAAGTTCCTTGAAGAAGCCGCGGTAGTCATAAACCTGGAAAGTTCTGGCAAATTCATAACTTACGGCGAAGACCAGGGACCACAGGGTGATGGTGACAAGAACCATACCCAAAATGCCCCCGAGGCTGCCGTAACTTACGAAATACTCGACCAGTTCCCGGCCGGTACCATAGCCGCCGGCAATAATGACGGATTGTGAAATAAGTCCCGGAAGAATGTACTTTTTGTAAGATGAAGAGGCCATCATCCTGCTGAAGAAACCCTGTCCGTTTTCCTGAACTGCACTCATCTCTAGCAACACCTTTCTCTTTCGTCTTTGTTGCGTCTCTCCCGTTGATACAGGTACCCGATCCTGGAATTGCAAAAAACCGGTTTTATATCTCCTCCCCTCAAAAAAGGGGCCCCTTCCTTCTGGAAGGGGCCCCTGATCTCTCTGGCTCGTTGCGGCAGGGTAAACCTCAGCCGCGCCAGGAGGGGAACCCCAAGGCGTAATAGCGGATAATAGCGAAAGTAAAATATGCAGACACTATATCGTCAGCCCTCAAGGGTAACCCTCCCTCTAAATAAGTTATGCATTATGAAAAGCCCGCGTTTCAGGGAGTCTATAACACCTGTCCTGAAATGTCAACAATGGCCGGACACAATTGTGGCCGGACAGCGATAATGTCACCCTTTAAGGGGACAGGGAAAATGTCATTATTTACCAAAGGCACTACTCCATCGCTCCAGGAATATCTCCAGGTCGCCCGGGGAGGGTATGCGCAAACGGACGCTTTCCGGCCCCAGGCCCTCGAAGCAGGTCCCGGCTTCCGATCTTATGCCCGCCGCCATAAGGGTTTCGTAAAGATTGGCATTCTTGCTGAGGGTTGACACCAGCAGTATCGGGACATCGGGGTGTGTTTCAGCGCATATTACTCCAGGAGTCCCCTCTATTGCCCGCAGAACCTTTCTCTTGATACTGCCCGTGATCTCGACAGACCTTGCGGTGTACTCTGCATCCTCAAGAGAGGCTACGGCCATCTCAAGAGCGGTGCTGGTGATAGAGAAAGGGGGAGCCACTTTCCGCATGAACCGGTGCGCTTCGGGGTCCCGGACTATGGCGTACCCGGTTCTGATCCCTGCCAGCCCCTTTCCTTTCGAGAAAGAGCGCAGAACGATAACCGATCTGTTATTCAGCTGGATCGCCGATTCTTCCGGAGGGATAAAGTCCCCGTAGGCTTCATCAACGACAAGGAGGGTACCTGACTCATCACATGTATCGGCGAGAGGCCTGAGGTCTTTCAGGGGCGGTGCCTGGCCTGTGGGGTTATGAGGCCTGTCGAGGTAGACAATGGACTCATCGCCTTTTATAGCGGAAAGAAGGGCACCTATCTCCAGCCTGAACAGGGGCGGGGCCAGCCTGACGGCCCTGTATGCGGCCCCGGAGAACTGGAAATGCATTGGCCCGTCAGGGAACTGGGGAACAGCCCCAAGGACGATCGATCCCGGAGCGCAGAAGGTTCTGGCGACGGAAATTATCAGCCCGATGGAGCCCGTACCGGGGATCACCTCCTCCGGGGAAAAAGAGCCTCCCCAGTACTTTGAGAGGCCTTCCCTGAAGGGAAGATCATCACCAGGATACGGGCAAGGGTCTGGCAGAGAGGCGGAGCGGCATATCCTGCCTGAAGATTCCGGAGAACCCAGGGGATTTGTTCCAAGGGAACAGTCTACGGCCACGGGGCGCTCTTCCCTGGATGTTGCGTATTCTGCAAATTCCATGTCCCTGACGGCAGGGGGCATTGTTCTTTTCCAGTTCATAGTTCCACCTTCCCTTACCCGGAGTTGGGAGCAATGATAGCACACTTGCCCTTGATCTTCCGCTTCACACCGTTCACCGTTCACCGTTGACCGTTTACGCCCTTGCCCTTGTTGTCATTCTGAGGACCAACGGGACGAAGAATCCGGGTCAGAACCAGATTCTTCGTCATTTCATTCCTCAGAATGACAAGCCCTTGCCTTCCCTGCCTCCTGT
>Ga0116151_10000902_pt1 | contig 27569 bp, 24 predicted proteins | sample AD_UKC117_MetaG_FD_89893 | JGI IMG/M metagenome (GOLD analysis project Ga0116151, IMG submission 89893) | Active sludge microbial communities of municipal wastewater-treating anaerobic digesters from Hong Kong - AD_UKC117_MetaG | ecosystem: Engineered > Bioreactor > Anaerobic > Digestate... | reverse complement strand
TGTTTGAATACCGTCAGCTTCCGGATAATATCCTTGTTGCCTGTTGCCCAGCCAATACGCGTTCCCGGTGCCAGGATCTTGGAGAATGATCCAGCGTATATGACACCGCCATCTGGATCCATCGAGAAGATAGAGGGGAGGTGTTCACCGTCAAAACGGACATATCCGTAGGGATCGTCCTCGAAGATCGGGATATTGTATTTGTGAGACATCTCGACCAGTTTTTTTCTTCTTTCGATGGTCATGGTGCATCCGCCCGGGTTATGGAAATTGACTATGGTATAGATGAACTTGATGTTCTTGCCCTCGCGACGGGCTTTCTCGATCTTGTCGGGCAACATGTCCACCATCATGCCCTCGTGGTCGGTGGGTATGCCTATGAATCTGGCTCCGTGGTTGTGGAAAGCCGTGAGGGCGGCAAGGTATGACGGGTCTTCGGTAATGACATAATCTCCGGGATCGATCATGGCCCAGCCCATAAGATCCAGAACCTGCTGTGAACCGGTTGTCAGAAGCATTTCGTCAAGGGCTGTTTTCCTGCCCATTCTTGGTGCGGTCCATTCGGACAAAAATTCCTTGAGTTCAGGCAGTCCCTCAGTTGTTCCGTACTGCAAAAGGTTCTTCCCGTCCTTCAGGAGTGCCTCTGCTCCCAGGTGGAACTCCTCCACGGGGAACACGTCGGGGGCCGGCATCCCGCCCGCGAAAGAAATCATTCCCGGCTGCTTGATAACGCTCAGAATTTCCCGGATCGGCGAAGGCCGCACGTTCATGGCCTTGTTGCTGAAGTTCGATTCCCAGACACCGCTCAATTGGATCTCCTCCCTGTCATATGCTCTGCTTGTCCTGGGCTGAATGTCAGGCTAACTCTCTCAAGGCTTCACCCAGCCTCTTAACTCCTGTATCGGTCATTTCCGGAGAGGCGAAGGTGAAACACATCCTGAAGTTGTTGTCCCCACCCGAATCGGTGGGGTAAAAGGCGCTTCCAAGAACGAAGGCGACACCCTTGTCGACGGCCTTTTCCAGAAGCCTGTCCGCGCGGATGCCGGGAGTCGTCATCCAGTAAAAGAACCCGCCTGCCGGTTTCTGCCATGAGATCAGATCGAGGGGCAGATGGGCGTGGAAGGCGGCCTCCATTCTGTCTCTCTTATTGCGGTAATGGTCGATGATCCGCGGCAGGAAGGAGTCCAGGTGCCCTAACTTGCAGTACTCCCAGACCATTGCCTGGACGACAACGCTGGTGCATACGTCTGTTCCCTGCTTGAAGACCGTCATTTTTCGTATAAGGTCCTTGTCTCCCGCGCACCATGCCACCCTCGTGCCGGGAGCAAGGATCTTGGAGAAACTGCAGGCAAAAAGGACAATGCCGTCCCTGTCCATGGAAAAAATTGACGGAATGTCCTCTCCATCGAACCGCACGTATCCGTAGGGGTCGTCCTCCAGAATGAGGATCCCGTACCTTTTGGCGATATCGAGGAGCTTCTTTCTGCGTTCCAGGGACAGGTCGCATCCGAGAGGATTGTGAAAATTGACGATCGTGTATATGAACTTGATCCTGCCGCCTTCGGCAAGGGTTTTTTCTATCAGGTCAGGGAGAAGATCGACCTGCATGCCGTTCTCGTCGCAGGGTACCGTAAGGAACCTTGCCTTGTGGTTTCTCATGGTGCCAGTGGCGCCCAGAAAAGTGGGGTCTTCGCAGACCACATAATCTCCCTCGTCGATCAGGGCCCAGCAGAGGAGGTCGACCACCTGGCTTGAACCGGCGGTAATAAGAATTTCTTCATGCTGCAACTTTCTTCCCATTTTTGGGGCTGTCCATTCGGAAATGAAATCCTTGAGGGGTGGATAGCCCTCGGTTGTGCCATACTGCATAATATCTTTGCCCTCGCGGGTTATTATATTTGCCGCTTCCTGGAATTGTTCGATGGGAAATATCTCGGGGTCGGGCATTCCGCCGGCGAAGGATATCATGCCGGGTTTTCTTACGAGGTGCAGGATCTCCCTGATCGGAGATGGCTTGATGTTCTTTGCGGACCTGCTGAAAAGAGGATCAAAAAAATCGCTCAATGGCTACTCCTCCCTTGATATATGGATGAAAAAAGAGCGGGGAGATCATCCCCGCTCCCATTGTATCCTATCACGCTATCGCCAAGAAGAGCCAGTTATGGATTTTTTCGGGGATACTGTTTCTCAACCGCTTCAGTTGTTGCCTTTACGTGGATCATGCGTCTCTCCGTCGGCGGGTGAGAGTTGAAACCGCTGGGAGATGTTTTGTAGCCTGCCTTTTTCATGCTGTTGAAAGCGTTGTACAGACCCCACGGGTCATAACCGGCCTTTGCCGCGAGATGAACGCCGTAGTCATCGGCCTCGATCTCCTGTTCGCGGCTGAAACCCGCTTCGGCTAGAACTATCCCGGCGCCAAGGACGTCCACCCCTCCGACCTTCTTTTCACCCAGCGCCTTGTAGAGAAGCAGCCAGAGCAGGCTCCGGTTGATTGATTCGTTGTAATGACCCAACTTGATATGCCCGATCTCGTGAGCAAGGACACCGGCCAGTTCATGCTCGTCCTTCAGGGTCTCCAGGAGACCCGTGGTGGCGTGTACCGAATATTTGTTAGCCGAGAAAGAAACCCAGGCATTGGGTTCCTTTTTGTTCTCGATATTGACAGGACCCGCGTCAGTGAGACCGGCGGTGCGGGTGAGGTTGGCCCATATGGGTGTAACGCTCTCCGGACTCAGCGCTGCGAACACGGGAGATGCCGCGAGAGAGACTACCAAGGCTATCAGAGATATCCTCAGAATGATCCTCTTCATTTTATATCCCTCCTCTGGAGGTTTGTAATTATTATAACGATTTTCCTTTATCGCCACAAAATTTCAACCGCAAAAAGGCCTATCTTTGAGTTACTGCCCCGATCCGTAATGGACAACCCGATCAGCAGGGGGTAAGGTTCTAGAGTCTTGATATCTCCAAAATCATGGGGGTGGTCCTGCCTTGAAAGGAAGGCTTGAAATGCTTCGGGAACTGGCGGTCAGGAGCGATACAAAAATGGTCCTTCTGGTAATGGATGGACTTGGCGGTCTCCCGTCGGTGGAGGGTCTCACGGAACTGGAGTCGGCATTTACCCCTAACCTGGACATGGCCGCACTGCGCGGTGAGACGGGGCTGCTCGAGATCGTCGATACGGGTATAACTCCCGGCAGCGGTCCGGGACACCTATCCCTCTTCGGATATGATCCCCGGGATCATTTTATTGGCAGGGGTATTCTGGAGGCGATGGGAACCGGAGCGGAGGTCCTCCCCGGAGAGATATGTGCCCGGGGAAATTATTCAACCTGGGGTGAGGGAGACCTTATCCTGGATCGAAGAGCCGGAAGGATAGATACGGAGTCCAGTTCCTCCATCACCTCTCTCCTTGGCAGGTCCATAAGGGAGATCGATGGAGTTTCGGTAAGATTTTACCCCGGGCTCGAGCACCGGTTCTCGGTGGTGCTTTCCGGAGAAGAGCTTGGCGAGAAGGTAACCGATGCCGACCCCCAGATCGAAGGAAAGCCCATGGTCTGGGCAGAGCCCCTCGACGATTCAGGAAGAAAAACAGCAACTGTAATAAACTCTCTCATTCGGAAGGTGCGCGAGGTCCTTTCGGGCAACGAAAAGGCGAACGGGTGTCTTCTCAGAGGAATATCCGGTACCCCTGATATACCCCTCATTCCGGATCTCTACGGGATAAGGGCAGCGGCCCTTGCCACCTATCCAATGTACCGTGGTTTGGCCAGGATAGTAGGAATGGATGTCGTTGATGCAGGGAAGACAGTAGAATCTCTTTTCCAGTCCCTCAGAAAAAACTGGGATTCTTTCGATTTCTTCTTCGTTCATGTAAAATACACCGACAGTCGCGGCGAGGACGGGGATTTCGAGGCAAAGAAAGAGGTCATAGAAAAAGTGGACACTCTTCTTCCCGACCTCCTGTCACTGGACCCCGATGTTCTGGCCGTAACGGGGGACCACAGTACTCCGGCCATGATGGGTGGCCATTCGTGGCATCCTTCGCCCCTGTTGGTCTGCAGCAGATTTGTCCGGCCCGACACAACATCGCAGTTTGGTGAGAGAAGCTGTTCGCTGGGGAGCCTTGGATTAATGCCGGGCAGTAAACTGATGGGGCTTATGCTTGCTCACGCGGGGCGGCTGGCCAAGTATGGAGCATGAGTGATCCCGTCTGGAACGGTTCCGATTTCTTTATGGGTGACGATGGATCATATTAAGGAGTGTTTTCGTTGACAGAGATCCAGACTTTGACTACATCCCAGCTTAAAAAACTGAACCCCGGGGAACGTTTTAGAATGATCGGGGTGATCCAGCAGATCAAGGGAAGGACAGATAAAAACAATCGTCCTTTCTGGGAAGTGTCACTGATCGATTCGGAGGGTTCTATTGATGCAAAGGTGTGGTCCGACGGGAAATGGTGGGACACCGTAACGGGTGAAAAAATCCCCCTGGAACCGGCATCCTCGGACATACCCGGGCTTTTCATAGGCTCCGTAGCGGGGGCAGTAGGTACTGTTTCCGAATTCCGGGGGAAGCAGCAGTACCAGTTTGTGGAGTTGTATCTTCTGGACCCCAAAAAATATCCCGTAAGCGGATTCATTCAGTCCTCTCCCATGGAACTTGAAAAAATGGAGAAGGAACTCCACGAGATCATCGGATCCTGTGGCACGGTGGTAAGAACATTTCTTGAAAAGGTATTATCGGGAGACCTCTGGGAAAGCTATCGCGATCTTCCGGCGGCAGTATCTCATCATCACGCTTATGTACACGGCCTGCTGGAACACACCCTTTCGGTGACGAAGGGGGCTCTTGCCCTGGGGCAGACCTACAGGGATTCAGGGGTTGACATGGATCTGGATATCGTCGCCGCCGGGGGGCTCCTTCACGACCTTGGTAAGATCGAGTCCTACAGGCTGAACCCCTTTCCGTCCATGACAGTTCCGGGGACCGTCATAGATCATATTGCCCTCGGTTATTCCCTATTCTCAAGGCTTGCCGGAGAATTCGGGCTTGACAAAGAAACTGCTGATGCCATAGGCCACATCCTTGTCAGTCACCATGGCCGAAAGGAATACGGCTCACCGGTACTTCCAGCCACACCGGAAGCAATGGTCGTCTCTTCCGCGGACGAACTGGATTTCATAATGTTCTGCTGGAAAACATTTCCAGAAAGCGGCAACGGAGAACCGTCGATCTCGGACTTCCACCCCTCGGCAGGTCGAAGGTTCTGGCGGAGAAAACCCGCAGAAGAGGGTGGTGTCTGATAATGTCCCAGTCATTCAAGGTTTCGAAGCATGACGATGGGAGAAGGATCGACAGGATCATAAGGAAGATCTGGCCTGATCTTCCTCTTGGAGCGGTGATGAGGGCTTTCAGAAAAGGGCTTGTCCGCCTTGACGGGAAAAAGGTCGAATGCTCTTTGCACGCGGCGGAAGGGCAACTGGTGGATGTCCCCTGGGATGACGAGATCGCTCTCCGTCAGCCGCTTTCATCTGCCAGGAAGGGGCCCGGACCATCCCTCATAGAGATAATCTATGCCGACCGGGATATATGTCTGGTAAACAAGCCTTCCAATCTCCTTTCACAGCCGGACACAAAGGGTGGAGAGAGCGTTATATCGAGGGTGACATCAACGATAGGCTGGAATGACCCGTCATTTTCCCCGGTTCCTGCCCACAGACTGGACAGAAACACATCTGGAGCGATGGTCCTTGCCCTGACGGGTAAAGGACTTCGGTCCCTTCATGAGGCATGGAGAGCAGGAAGAGTCAAAAAAACCTACCTGGCCCTCGTTGCAGGGGATGCCCCCGATGAGGGAGAGATAAATACCCCTATCCTCAAGACAGGGGAAGGGAACATTGCTACAACCGATGGCAAGGAAGGCCTTCCGGCACTGACAAAGTTCCGGAAAATGGACGGCGATGGTACCATGTCGCTTCTTCTCGTCGAACTGCATACCGGCAGACCCCACCAGGCAAGGGTTCACCTGGCTTCCAAAGGATTTCCGGTGATCGGGGATATAAAATACGGAGACAAGAAGAAGAACGATGAGTGGAGAAAAAACGGAGTAGGCAGACCGATGCTCCACTCCAGAAGCATCGAATTTCATGAAATGGACGAACCCCTTGGACATATCTCGGGTAAGAAGTTTCTGGCTGTTCCTCCAGAAGATTTCATGAATGTACTTGCAAGAAAAGGTTGGCGTTTATACGACCGTAGGGTATAATGAGCGAGATAACAGAGAATATTTCTCTACGGGGGGTATATTGATGAGTGATCTTAAACTGGAACTTAGCGAAAAAGCAAGAAACAAGATCAAGGATTCCGGCGGGGAAGGCTTTGTAATAGTAAGAAGACTTGGTGCCGGTTGAGGGGCCCGCAACGCTGCTCTCGTAGAGAGTGGCAAGCCCCCGGCAGAGAATGGATATATTGCCCTTGCAAGTGATGGTGTGACGGTATGGGTGCCTGAGGAGATGCAGTTCCTCGACAACGTTGTCAGGGTCGATCAGACAGGTTTCCTTTGGGCAGCCAATATTGAGGTCATGTCCGCTACATCGATGAAACGCGGTGGCTGCGGAGGGTAGGTCAAGGTAATAAAGGGGCCGGGAGCGTAAAACGCTCCCGGCTTTTTTTGACACGGCTTTTCTCACCACAGTGGACGCAGAGGGTGGTGCCCCGCAGAGAAAACCATCCTTTGCAAAAAACCGGGGTTTGCCCCTTCCGTTTCCCGTTCACACTTTTGCTCTTGCCTTCCCAGTCTCCCGTCTCCAGCCTCCTGACGCCCCTTCGATTCCCGTCTCACTTCTCACGTCTAACCTCTCACGCCCTTGCCTTTGCACACCGTTGACCGTTCACGCCTTTGCTCCTGCTGTCATCCTGAGGAACGAAGTGACGTGAGGATCCGGGTTGTTTTTTTCCGATTCCCGATTCCCGATTCACGATTCACGGCACCTAAACCAGATTTCCGCCGGCGGGCAAAGTGCCCGGAACGTCCGCCTGCTTGCGGATACCGCTTCGCTCTGCTCAGAATGACAAACCCCTGCTCACAGAATGACAAGCCCCCGCTCAGGATGATGCCTCAAGGTCGTTGTGGAAACTACTCGCAAAGGTTTCCCCAGCCAGGTGAGTGTTCCAGATCGGCGAGCATGCCTGGAGAGGAGCGGCAATCTCTCCTGTTTTCATGGGTTTCCATTTGGGCAATCGCCAGATTTTTTCAAGAAGTCTGATCAAAAGCCATCCAGCCGGTACCGTTGTATCTGTCAATTCGAAGAGAGGCCAGGTCAAAATAGAGGAGAATAGTCTCCAGTTTCCCCGATTTGACGGCATCTGCAACGGACGGGAAAGAATCAAGCCGCTGCAGCTGACGGATCCCCCAGGATTTGATTGCTTCCTCGAGAGAGGAGCCGTTACAGCTTTCTGCCCCAAGCCATCTTTTTATGCTGTTTTCTTCGAGGTGTTCAGGGTGAAGAGACGCCTTGACAGCTCCGCAATCTCCGTGGGAAAGGATCACGATCCTTTTAACATGAAGATGATTGATGGCATAATCGATAGCGGAAGCAACAGAGGGCTCTTCGGTACAGCAAAGGTTGCCTATGTTTCTCAGTACAAAAAGTTCCCCGGGGCCGACAGAAAATATTTCCTCCGGGATTATCCGGCTGTCGGAACAGCCTATTACAAGCGTATGCGGATGCTGTCCATTGCAAAGATCCCTATAGAGACCCCTGTCTGCATTATTGAGGAACTGTCTGTAGCCATTAATCAGATTGTCCAAAAATCGCACCCTCCCAGAGCATTTTTTGTTCACAGAGGGAATTATACCAACCCATAGAGTTTTTTGCCGGTATGTTTTTGTTTGTCGAGGTTCATTTGTTTACTCACCTGCAAGGTCTGAACACCCATTTCGGATTCCGGGGGGAATAACTGTGTATTTTATCCTGTGGGTCATCGCAATAATTCTGGTAGGTAATCTCTTATGGAGGCTGGCCTCTAAAAGGTTCTCCCTTCCATGTCCTGTATGGCTTCACCGTATGGTCGAGATGGATAACCCCTTTACCCGGACTAACAGAGCCTCGGAGATCATTATGTTGCTTGATATTCAGCCGGGGATGTCGGTTCTTGATGCCGGATGCGGCCCGGGTCGTCTGACTTTGCCCCTTGCGAGGGCTGTGGGGGAGTCCGGTCGAGTGGCCGCGCTGGATATTCAGGAGGGAATGCTTGAAAGGGTAAAGAAAAAGCTCATTGTCGAGGGTCTTGAGAATGTTGATCTGATAAAGGGGGGACTCGGGGATGGCATCCTCCCCAGTGACAGCTTTGACAGGGCTCTTCTTGTAACAGTACTAGGAGAGATACCGGAAAAGAGAAGTGCTGTCGATGAGATATTCCGGGCCCTCAAGCCCGGCGGTATTTTATCCGTTACGGAAGTTATTTTTGACCCTCACTTTCTGAGAGCCAGTACTGTGGAGAAGATTGCCGAAGAGGCGGGTTTTATAAAAGGATCTTCTTTCGGCAACAAGCTTGCATACACCTATCATTTCCTCAGATCCGGCAAGATCTCCTGACGGTAAGACCAGGATGGTTTTCGATTCGGCCCCTGTTTTTATGGTAACCAAGGCCTTTCAGGGATGTCATATCCATATTATGAAAAATGTGTAGGTGTGGTTCCAGGCGCCTGGGTTTTGGGTTTTCGGGTATACATAATACCAACCTCTTGACAAGGGATATATTTCACATATAGTAGAAGCAGAAGAGAAGGTCGTCTAAAGTTAACGAACTTGCTCCAAAATGAACAAGTTTTCCAATTATCCATGGCCCGGGGAGCCCCGGGTCATAAGCATGAATGTGGAGGTGCAGTTTGGATGGGTAAGAGAACTTCCGAGAACGTGCTGCTTGATATCGCCCTCAGGAACTTCTATGGGGCAGCCGAAGAACTCGGGCTTGACGAGGGACTCATCGAGATCCTCGGCAACTCGGAGCGCAAGCTTTCGGTGTCTATTCCTGTCGTTATGGACGACGGGACGACGAAAGTCTTCAACGGCTACAGGGTGCAGCACTCCACCGCAGTCGGCCCGGCAAAGGGCGGCATCAGGTTCCACCCCGACGTGTGTCAGGATGAGTGCGAGGCTCTCGCCATGCTGATGACCTGGAAGTGTTCCCTCGCCGGCATACCCTATGGCGGAGGAAAAGGCGGAGTAGAGTGCAACCCCCTCGAGATGTCCATGGGAGAAAAAGAGCGCGTTGCCAGGACTCTGGCTGCAAGGATCGAACCAATTGTTGGCGCATGGACCGATGTTCCGGCTCCCGATGTCAACACAGGTGGACAGGAAATGGTCTGGTTCATGGACACCATCAGCAAGATGCGCGGAAGGCTCGAGCCCGCCATATTTACAGGTAAACCCATCAGTCTTTGGGGCTCCAAGGGTCGCACCGAGGCGACAGGTTACGGCGTGGCAACCTGTGCCATAGAGCTTCTCAATGCCGTAGGCAAGGAAGTCAAGGGAACCACGGTCATGATCCAGGGTTTCGGCAATGTCGGAACCTACGCGGCCCTTACCCTTGTCGACGCCGGCGCGAAGGTTGTCGGTATCAGCGACATTACCGGTGCCTACCACTGCAAGGATGGCATAGATATCCACAAGGCATTCAAGCACATCAACGAGCACCCCAAGAAACTCCTTGAGGGCTATACTCAGCCCGGACTCGAGAAGATCCCTGCCGAAGACCTGCTCTTCATCGATGCCGACCTCTTCATTCCGGCCGCTCTCGAAGGTGTTGTCAACAAGAACAACGCCGACAAGATCAAGGTCAAGTACATTGTCGAAGCCGCAAATGGCCCCATCACACCGGAAGCCGATGCTATCCTAGACAAGAAGGGCATCCTCATCGTACCTGATTTTCTTGCCAACTCCGGCGGGGTTATCGGTTCCTACTTCGAATGGGCACAGGACCTTGGTGGCTATTTCTGGACCCGCGAGGAGTACAACACCCGGCTCATCCACATCATGAAAGAGAATTTCCACAGGGTCTGGGATTTCACCAATGAAAAGAAGGTCAAGATGCGCCGCGCGGCATTTATGGTAGCAATCATGCGTGTTGCGGACGCTGTCCGAATGAGAGGCGTTTTCCTCTAGAAAATATTTTACCATTTAGCATACGTTCTTTAATGAACCGGGGTTACCCTTCTGGGTGATCCCGGTTTATTTTTTTCCTATTTCGACGGTAATTTTTCACTTGTGCTGTGAACCAAAAATGCTATTATAAATATAAACAAATTGTGCCCACAGGGATGTACAAGACCTTGAGGGCAAAGAGAGAAGGGGGAGTTGTTATGGCAAAACTGAACCCGCATGAGATGTTCGTACAGCAGTTGGAGGAAGCTGCGCCGCATATCAGCGCAGAACCAGAGTATCTCGAGATACTAAAGCAGCCCAAAGAGGTTCTTGAGATAACCATTCCGCTAAGACTCGATGACGGTTCCGTGAAGGTTCTTAAAGCCTGGAGAAGCCATCACAACAATGCCCTTGGTCCCTACAAGGGTGGCGTCCGTTTTCACCCCCATGTTAATCGCGACGAAGTAGCAGCTCTCTCTTCATGGATGACCATAAAGTGCGCCACCGCAGACCTGCCCTACGGCGGAGGGAAGGGTGGAGTTTCCGTCAACGCAAAGGAACTCACCATGACGGAACTGGAGAGACTCAGCCGCGGCTATGCTCTTGGGATCAGTCGTTTCGTGGGAACAGATATAGATATCCCAGCGCCGGATGTGTACACCAACCCCCAGGTTATGTCATGGTTCGTAGATACCCATGAAAAGATCCACGGTCGCAGCGAACCATCGGTCTACACAGGTAAGCCTGTAGCGGTTGGTGGCTCCCTCGGCAGAGGTGATGCTACCTCACGGGGAGGCATGTATGTCCTCAGGGAGACTCTCAGGGAACTTGGTCTTCTGGGTAAACCCCTTACGGCGGCCGTACAGGGATACGGAAACGTTGGAAGTTATGCTCACAAACTTGGAGATCTGGTTGGTCTGAATTTTGTGGCAGCGTGCGACAGCAGGGGCGGAGCATACTCCGCCAAGGGAATATCCTACGAGGAAGTTTCAAAGTTAAAGCGTGAGACTGGAAGCATCAAGGGGATGAAGGGCACCGATGGTGTTACAAACGAGGAACTTCTGGAACTGGAAGTTGACGTTCTCGTCCCTGCAGCTCTCGAAGGCGTGATCAATGCTGAAAACGCAAAAAACATAAAGGCAAAGGTTGTTCTGGAACTTGCCAACGGGCCCGTTACTCCGGAAGCAGCGGCAATTCTTGAGGACAAGGGGATTCTCGTTGTTCCCGACGTTCTGGCAAATGCGGGCGGTGTCACAGTAAGTTGTTTCGAGTGGATCCAGGGCCGTACCGGAGACTTCTGGACCGAGGAAGAGGTTCATCAGAAACTGGACAAAAAACTCACAAAGGCCTTTCAGGAGATCTGGAAGATCAAGAAAGAGAAGAACATTACCTTCAGGCAGGCCGCCTATGTTCGCGCGGTGGACAGGATCACACTCGCCATGCGTTTCCGGGGGATCTGGCCATAGAAAACACAATCTGCTGGAAATAAAAAGGGGGCCCCTCAGGGGCCCCCTTTTTTCAGTTTTCTATTACGATACCTTCTTCTGTGTCCCCGTCAAGAAACACCGAAAAATCTCCCTTGTAAATTCTGATTTCCTCCTCTTGCCCAGTTTCGTAGGGCCTGTTCTCGAACCATTCCCTGTTGAAGATGTCCGCGTCGTCCCCTGCAAAAACAGGAAGATAAAGGATGTTGTCAACGTCAAGATCCAGGAAGAAATGGGTCCCGTAGGAGAGTTCGGGCGTGAAGTGCTTCTCTACGATGCCAAGTTCCACAAGGCATCCGCAGTTGCAGAGCTCCGCGTAGTCCACGGGGACTCCGAGATCCGGGTTGACACTTCCCCAGCGTCCGGGGCCCGCCAGGATGTATCTTGTTCCCTTGAGGCTGTCGTTCACCTTTCCCAGGGCCCTGGCGATCTTGAAAAAATTGTCCCTGCTTCCGTAACTGAAGGGGTCTACGTAGACTATGTGATCGGTTCTTTCAATCTGGCCGTTGCTAACCATTCTCGATCCCTTGAGAAGAATTTTTTCTTCAGGCACCTTTGGAATTCGGACGGAAGCCATTTCCTCGTAAGAGGACAGGGGTCTCAACTGAACCAGGGTCATCTTTTTTTCGAGGGTTTCATAGGTGAACTCCATGTCTATTGGTATGCCCATTTCGGTCTCGTAATGAGCGGAGATCTTCTTTGCGGTTTCCAGGAAATGGGGGCAGCGTTTGGGTAGTTCAGAGAAGGTAAAGAAGGGTGTGGTAGGGATCATCGGGCTGGAACCGGCCCAGTACATGCTGTTGTCCCCGTATAGTTCCACAAAGGATGTAGCGAACTTGTGGTTCTGCATAACGAAGGGTAGAAGGGACTTGAGGTCTCCCGAGACGAATGCCCCGAACTCAAGATCCACGTAGTCGAAGGAGTTCTGGCTGTACCTCGCGACTTCCCTGGCAAGATTGCCCTCGGGGCGCATATTCGGGTGAGAAAGATAAATCACCCTTGCAGATGAGCGGTCTACAGTTTTTGTTCCAAGACCGAAACAGAACCTGGTAACCCCCTGTTCCTTGTTTATCCTGGGGGATGGTCTGCGGTAAACCTTGGAAAAAATGGTACCGGCGAGTTCCGGATAAAAGAGGCCGTCATGTTCATGACCTATCAGTGGCTGAACCAGAACGGCCATGGCCTCGTCCCTGTCGGTGAAGCCGTGCTTTGCTCGGTAGGCCCTTGCGGCCTGGTTGTACAGAGATGCCCACACGGTCTTGATGCCGTCGGAGAGTTCCCTGCGGCGCCACTCCATGTCAAAAACATTTGCCGCAAAAGTGGTGAAATACTTGCCCGCAAAGGAGAGTAGATGAGAGTCCTCCAATAGTGAACTTGAACGTATAGCCAGAGGAGTATCGTGAAGAGTTCCCAGTATTCTGTCGAGGTCCTTCACAAAGGATTCCCGCATGTGGCCCTGTGAAAATGCCAGAATTATCTTTTCCAGATCCGGTTCGTCGTGTATCCAGTCCATCTTGTTATCGTTGATAAAATCATGGAAGGGCTCCGTAGTGACAACGAAAGTGGTAGAAGGCAGTAGAACCTCTTCTGCGAGTTCGGACCCCTGGATATGCTCAAAAGCGAAGGCAAGTCCCTTTGCCTTTCCTCCTATCTTTCCGCTGCCGATAAGCCAGTTCCTTGATTCATATTCGGGTTTACCGTCAAAGTCCTTGTAGGGTATCCATTTTGACGATGCCAAAGGGGATCACTCCTGTCATGGGTTAAGTCTGTATATTGTCCTCGGGAAGGGTATCGTCTCCCTTATGTGGGGAAGGCCGCATACCCACGAAACAACCCTTTCGATACCCATTCCGAAGCCGCTGTGCACGAAGGTGCCGTATCTGCGAAGGTCCAGGTACCAGGAATAGGATTCCTCGGGAAGGTTCTCCTCCCGGATCCGTGCATGAAGCAGTTCGAGGGAGTCCTCTCTCTGGGATCCGCCGATTATCTCTCCGTAGCCCTCCGGCGCCAGAAGGTCGTCACACAGAACCAGGTCCTCCCTTTCCGGGTGCTGCTTCATGTAAAAGGCCTTGACCTTCTTGGGGTAGCATTCCACGAAGAGAGGCCTGTCGAACTGCTGAGTTAGTATGGTCTCATCCTCTCCACCGAAATCGGTACCGTAGGTGATGGAACTTCCCAGTTTCTGAAGAAGTATTACCGCCTCGTCGTAGGTGATGTGATGGAACGGGGGAACGACCCTTTCGAGGGGGGCAATGTCCCTGCCGAGGGTTGCGAGTTCGCTGCCGCAGTGCTTCAGGACCTGTCCGACGATGTAGGATACAAGGTCCTCCTGGAGTTTCATGTTGTCGTTGTGATCGTAGAAGGCCACCTCGGGCTCGATCATCCAGAACTCCGTCAGATGTCTTCTGGTCTTGGATTTTTCGGCCCGGAAGGTGGGACCAAAGGTATAGACCTTGCCGAATGCGGCTGCTCCGGCTTCTGCGTAAAGCTGGCCTGTCTGGGCGAGGTATGCGTTGCCCATATCGAAATAGGGAACCTCAAAAAGACCGGAAGCGCCCTCACCGATGGCTCCTGTGAGGATGGGGCTGTCAACCAGCATGAAGCCGCCGTTGTGAAGAAATTCCCGCGCCGACCAGATTATCCTCTCCCTGATCTTCATGACAGCCAGCTGGTTTGCGCTCCGGAGCCAAAGGTGTCGGTTGTCCAGAAGAAAATCTATGCCGTGATCTTTTTTCCCGATGGGGTACTCCTCGGTGGGGTTGTGGATTATCCGCAGATCGGAGACGGTAAGTTCAAAACCGGAGGGCGCTCTCTCGTCGCGCCGTACCTTGCCGGTGACCTCCAAAGAAGCCTCGAGCCACAGGTTTCTTGCCGCCGAGAATTGTTCTTCGGGGACTTCCCCGTTAACCATAACTCCCTGGATAAAACCGGTTCCGTCACGAAGCTGCAGAAAATGGATCTTTCCGGAACTACGCTTGTTATACATCCAGCACTTGAGAATTACTTCCTTTTCCTCGTGTTTCGCGAGATCGCTGATGTAGACCCATGGAACAGACATAGGGAGACCTCCTTATGATTCGTGGCGTGTTCTCGATGCATGACAGTATGATACACTAACAGCATTATATTTTTTTATGGGTCGTAAAACCTGACATATTAAAAACCACAGGAGGCCTGATCCCCAAGATGACAGTTAATGCCGATGGATTTAACCTGGCCGAAGATCTCAAGTCCCGGGCAGGGGAGATTTCTCACGAGATAATTGCCTGGAGAAGAGAGTTCCACCAGTTTCCGGAACTTGCCTTTGAGGAGACGGTCACCTCCTCGAGGGTGGTTGATGCACTTTCAGTAATGGATGGTATGGAGGTTATCAGGGGATTCGGCTCCCCGACATCGGTCCTTGGGGTTTTGGGAAAAGATACAGGTCTTCCGGCTGTGGTTCTGAGGGCGGACATGGACGCCCTCGCTATCGAAGAGGAGAGCGGGCTGGCGTTTTCTTCCTGTTTCCCTGGAGTAATGCACGCATGCGGCCATGATGCCCATATTGCATCCCTTCTTGGCGCTGCCAGACTTCTTTCGGAACGGGCTTCCTCTTTGAGGAGGCCCGTTATTTTTCTTTTCCAGCCTGCCGAGGAAGGCAAGGCCGGAGCAAAAAAGATAGTAGATGCGGGTTTTTTCGATAAGTTCCAGGTTAAGTGCGTTCTTGGTCTTCATTTCTGGCCCAGCATTCCCTTTGGGCAGATGGCCACTCGAAAAGGATGCATGACAGCCCTTTCCGACAGGATCCATATTATGATAAACGGTTCGACCTCCCATGCAGCATCCCCTCATCAGGGAGTGGATCCCACGGTTATTGCCGCTCACATTCTTCTTTCGGTCCAGGACATAATCAGCAGGGAAAAAGATCCCCAGACTTCTGCGGTGATCTCCTTTGGAAGGATAGAGGCCGGAGAGGCTTACAACATTATTCCGGGAAGTGCCCATATGTGGGGGACCCTCAGGGCTCACGAACCGGAAGTGAGGGATTTCATCCAGGGAAGGCTCGAAGAGATGATCCCTCTCATAGCCAGGGCTCACAGGGCGACGGCCTCGGTGGAGTACAACAGGAACTACCCCTGCGTAGTTAACGATCCCGAAATTACGTCCCTTGTTCTGGAAAAAAGCAGGACCTTCTTCTCCGAAAACGTTTCCACTGTTACTGAAATGACCGGCCAGCTGCTGGCGGGGGAGGACTTTGCTTTCTATTCTTTGAAAGCGCCCTCATGTTTTATGCTCATGGGTACAGGAGGGGAGTTCGGACTTCACAACCCCCGTTACGACGTGCCGGAGGAACTGATCCCTCTCGCGTCCGCATGGGAGGCCTTTCTTGCCCTTTCATGCTGACAGGGAGTCCGGGAGAGCATTTTGCGGTTAAAATAGTCTGCATAATACATTATCCCCCTTCAGGGGGTTGAACTTATCCTATTATTCGGAGGGAAAACGCGTGAAAGTCAGACTTGAGGAAACCATAATCTCAAAATGCAAAAAATCGAATGGAGAGCGTGCCGTCTGGTGGAGAGGCGCATGGTGGTCGAGGAAGGTTCTTGCGGATCTCATAATGCAGTATGAAGAAAAGCTGAGAGAAAGCGGTTTTGGAGAAGGTGACAGGATCGCGGCGCTAATGCCTAACTGTCCCGCATTTCTCGCTCTGATGGTCGCGGTGTGGAAAGCCGGAGGCACCCTGACACCCCTCAATCTGCAGGCCGGTATGTCCGCAACCATGGATGTCCTGCGACACTCCGACGTGTCCGCCGCCTTTGTTCCTCAGGGCATGGACCAGCTGGCCGAAGGAATATCCGCTTCAGGCATACCGGCAATGGCTGTCCCACTGGACGGTGCCCTTCCTTCCTTCAAGTCCAGAAAAAGCGAGCCCTCCGATCCGGATATCGCGGTGTTGTTCTACACCTCCGGGACTACCGGGCTGCCCAAGGGGGTTCCGATCAGCCATTCAAACCTCCACGACAATGTCAGCAGATCGATAGAGCATTTCAAGGATCTTGCGGACGATGATATTTTCGTCAATGTCCTTCCCAATTTCCACACCCTTGGCTTCACTACCAGCGGATTGCTTCCCCTTCTGGGTGGCTTCCCCCAGGCCCTTGTCCCCACCTTCATGCCACCCGAGACAGCCATAGAATCAATAAAGGCTGCCGATGTTTCGGTCATGATAGCCGTGCCGACAATGGTCGCGCTGATGCTCGGAGCGATAGCAAGGGGAACCGAGGCACCTACTTCGCTGAGGCTTCTTGCGACCGGCGGGGATCGTTTCCCCGAGAAACTTGACGGCAGGACCCAACAGCTCCTCGGGGTTTCGGTCCTGGAAGGCTACGGCCTTACTGAGACATCCCCCGTGGTATCCCTCAACGAAGGGCTCAAGGACAGGAAACTCGGGACCGTCGGAAGAGTCCTTAAGGGATACGAGGTCGAGATCCGCGATATGGACGGAAATGTTCTGCCCGTGGGGAAAGAGGGGACACTCTGGCTAAAGGGGCCTTCGGTATTCAATGGATATTTCAGGGCACCGGAGATAACTGCCCAAAAATTCAAGGACGGCTGGTTCAACACCGGTGATGTGGTCAGGATGGATGAAGACGGCTACCTTACCATCGTTGACAGGCTCACGGATATCGCCATCGTTGGAGGGTTCAATGTTTATCCCACCGAAGTGGAGGCCGTTATCCAGCAGTTGCCGGGAGTCCGGGAGTCTGCCGTGGTAGGTGTCAAACATCCCGTCAGCGGCGAGATTGTCAAGGCTTACGTCATACCCACCGGGGAGCCCGCCATAACTTCAAGGGATGTCATTTCCTTTTGCAGGGATAAACTGGCCCACTACAAGGTGCCTCGTAGCGTGGAATTCATTGAGGAGATGCCAAGGTCCAGCATAGGCAAGATCCTGAAGAGAGAGCTCCGCAAGCGCTGAGTCGCGCCGGGGTGATGGTTCTTGTTCGGTATCGAATTTAGACTGACAGAAAAACCTTCCGTCGCTGAACTTGCAGGAATAGAGAAGTTTTTGGGCAGGTTCGGTCTTTCGATGGAAGGTGTGCCTGATGTTTCCGTTTTTGCCGAAGGCCCTTCGGGTGAACTTGTGGGCACCGGAAGCCTGAAGGGCAACGTAATAAAGATGATGGCAGTGGATCCTGACTGGCAGGAGGCGGGTCTTTCCGGGAGTATCATCTCGAGACTTGTCGAGCGGGGAAGGGCATCGGGGTTAACGCATTTTTTTGTATTCACCAAACCGGATTCAGCGGACAAGTTCCATGGTTTCGGTTTCAGGGAGATTGCCCGTTACGAACCTTTTGCGACCCTGCTGGAGATGGGGCAGCCCGGGATAGACCAGTTCAGGGATTATCTCAGGGGCAGCAGGGTCAACATGGGAGCGAAAAGCAGGGCAGGTGCCGTTGTGGTGAACTGTAATCCTTTCACCAAAGGACACCAGTACCTTGTGGAGACGGGCGCCTCGAGGTGTGATCATCTCTATGTCGTAGTGGTCGAGACAGACCTGTCATCTTTCCCTTTTCGTGACCGTTTTGCCCTTGTCAGGGAAGGAACCTCTCACCTGGAGAACGTTACAGTGATAAGAAGCGGTGAATACGCTGTCTCTCCTGCTACGTTCCCTTCCTATTTTCTGAAAGGATCATCGGTAAAGAAGATCGCCTCGATCCAGGCAAGGCTTGACGTGACCCTTTTTGCAAATCTTTTTGTCCCGGCCCTGGGGATCTCCGTGCGTTTTGTCGGTACCGAGCCCTACTGTCCCGTGACAGGGTCCTACAACGAAGCCATGAAGGAAGTGTTGCCCCCAAGAGGTGTCGAACTCGAGGAGATATCGAGGGTAACCGTTGGTGATGGCCAGGTGGTTTCCGCTTCAATTGTCAGGGAAATGATAAAGGCCGACAGATGGGATGTCGTCAGGGAAATGGTCCCCGAAAGCACCTTGAAATATCTGGAATCTTCCGACGGGAAAGCAGTGGCGGAGCTGATAAAACAGAGCGAGGGGCGTCACTGAGGTTTCGAGATCCAGGGAAACTCGAGGGCAGTCCGGATATCCGGGAACCCTCCCCTTTCACTATCAAAGGAAGGGCCTATTGGCACGAACAGGCCCTTCCCGTATGCCTCGAAGGCTTTTCTGTCGCTTTCAGAATCTCCAAAAAAAATGATCCTGGAAACACTCAGCCTTTCCTCAAGAATCTTCAGGCCCCGGGGTGAAGGTTTTGATATTCCTTCATCGGGAGTTATGCACAGGTGGGGAGGGAAACCGTCCCAGCCGAGAAGGTTCAGGGCCAGTTGCAGTTCCTGCCTGTTTCTTCCGGTGTAGATTCCTGTGGGAATATCGAGACTTTCCCACTCCTTTTCGAGACAGGGCCGCTCTCTTTTCCATAGCCCCCCGATTCGAATTTCGGGAGAAACGCCACGGAAAAGCAAATACTGCTCCTCCCCGAAATATATCTCCTCGCAGGTTTTTCTGACGGAGCCGCGGTCTACAGGGCTTTGAAAGACGGATCCACACCATTCCTCGGGGCTCCCGTCGCAGCTGGCAATGAGTCTTTCCCAGTCAAGGCGGGATACCGGTCCTTCTTCTCTCTGTAAGGCAGAACCCGAAGCGATCCATGAGAGGAAAACCCAGGCTATGTCGTAATCATCGTTGAACATGGGGCTTCTTCGGGCGATGTTGTAATGCTCGTCGTCAAAGAGGCGAAACGGCGCAGGGTGGCCGAGGATATCCTTTGCCCCGATCTGGACGGCCGCGGAAACCACCGCCGGAAATGACAGGGAGGTGTCAACAAGGACTCCATCGACATCGAAGACCAGCCCCGTATCAGTCATCGGTTTTTTTCTCCACGTGCCTTTTCTCGAGCTCTTCCATTATCATCGGGGGAGATACACCGAGGGCCAGGCAGCAGACCATCAGGTGATAGACCAGGTCGGCCGCCTCCAGAATAAAGGCTTCGGTGTTCCCTGTGGCGACGGCCAGGGCCGTTTCGACACCCTCTTCACCGACCTTTTGCCCCGTACGGGATAGCCCCTGGGAAAGAAGCCTGGCGGTGTAACTCTCTTCGGGCGAGGCCTTGCTTCGGGAAAGAAGGTATCTCCAGAGTTTTCCCGCGAAACAGGAAAAACCCGCAAACTTCTCGCCGTGAGACGAAAAACAGCTGAAGGAACCGGTATGGCATACAGGTCCACTGGGTCTTACAAGAGCGAGGAGAGCATCGTTGTCGCAGTCCCTGCGGATCTCCACGACCGCGAGGGTGTTGCCGCTGGTCTCCCCCTTGCGCCACAGCTTGTTGCGTGATCTGCTGAAAAAAACCATCTCTTTCAGCCTTTCGGTCTCGGCAAGGGATTCCCTGCTGCCCCAGGCAAGCATCAAAACCTCGCCTGTATCGGCATCCTGGGCAATTATCGGGACGAGCCCCTTTTCGTCAAAACGGATCTGATCGGCGTACTGCATCATACAAGGTTCTCCTCCCCGGTCGTTCTTACAGGTATCGATCTGCCTGCCAGATATTTCTTGAGTTCCGGTATCCTGATGGAGCCGTAATGGAAAACCGACGCCGCCAGTACCGCATCCGCTCCGGACCATATCGCTTCGGCGAAATGTTCCGGAATTCCGCCGCCGCCAGAGGCTATGACGGGGACAGAGACGGAGGAGGAGACCGCCTCGATGCATTCCAGGTCGTACCCTCCCCGTGTTCCGTCGGAATCCATGGATGTGAGGAGTATCTCCCCGCAGCCCATGGACTCTCCCTTCTGCGCCCAGGAGACCAGGTCGATCCCTGTCGGGGCTGAACCTCCCCGGACATAAACCTCCCATCCCCCCCTTGGGCTCCTGCTCGCGTCGATCGCGAGGACAACGGCCTGTGAGCCCAGCAGCGAAGCGCACCTGCCGATGAGGGAGGGGTCGGAGACGGCGGCGGTGTTGAGGGATATCTTGTCGGCTCCCATTGCGATAAGGTCCCTTGCCTCTTCCTTTGAGCCTATTCCGCCGCCCACCGTGAAGGGAATAAAAAGCCTGTCGGCAACGTTTTGCACCCAACTGATCCTGGTCTTTCTCTCTTCCAGGGAAGCGGATATGTCAAGAAAGACAAGTTCGTCGGCTCCCTCTTCCATGTAACGGGTGGCCATTTCCGAGGGGTCTCCCGCCAAGACAAGGTCCCGGAAACGTATTCCCTTGACTACCTTCCCTCCCTTGACGTCGAGGCATGGAATTATTCTCCGTGTAAGCATTTGCTTACCATCCTTATAGCCGCGCCCAGGTCTATTCGGCCCTCGTAGATGGATTTGCCAAGCACCGCTCCGCGGCACCCCAGGTCCGACAGCCTTTTTATATCCTCCAAAACGGAGATACCTCCCGCCGCTATGACAGAAAATTCGGGAAACCTGGCCATTATAGATCCGTACAGATCGCAGTCGGGCCCGGTAAGGGTCCCGTCCCTTTCGACGGAGGTCACAAGGGCCTCCCTGAACCCGGCCTCAAAGAGGTGTGATACGGCCTGCGAAACGGAGAAGCCGGAAAGGGAGACCCACCCCTTTACGGCGGCGTGGCCATCCTTGACATCGAGAGCGGGTAGGACCCTTTTCCCGAAGGTTCGCCATATATCGGTTGCGGCCGATGGGGAGGAAAAAACGAGACTTCCTACCATGGCCCGGGAAGCGCCCTGTTCCAGGATATGCCCGATGTCCTTCATGTTCCTCAACCCACCTCCGTACTGAACAAAAAGCCCGAGGGATGCCAGGTCTCTGACAAGCCCGGAGTGTACGGGCCTTCCGGATCTTGCCCCGTCCAGGTCAACAATGTGCAGGTGGGTGCACCCGAGTTTTGCGTAGCCCGCGGCAGTGTCGACAGGGTCATTGGAATAATGGACGCTGTTCTCAAAAGAACCTTTCAGGAGGCGCGACACCTTACCCTGGAGGATATCTATGGCTGGAAAGATCAGCAAAACCTATACCCCCATTCCTGTCAGGTACCCCTCAAGGAGGGCAAGGCCCGCGCGGCCGCTCCTCTCGGGATGGAACTGAAAGCCCACGGATCGTTCCCTGTCGGCGATGGCCGTGAACTCGGCTCTGTCGACGGAAGTGAATGCCGCGGTATCGGCGGAAACACCAAGGGCGTAGGAATGGACGAAATAATAGAAATTATCATCCCGAAAACCGTCACCGTAGATGGTGTTCCATCCCACGTGAGGCAGTTTGAGAGCGCCAGCGATCCTGGATACGACTCCCCTGAATATGCCAAGGCCTTCCGTGAATTCCCCTTCGGTGCTCCCCTCGCACATCAGTTGCATTCCAAGACATATCCCGAGGAGAGGTCTCTGCCCTTTCGCCCAATCCCTGAGTCTGTCTCTCCATCCAGAGGAGACAAGATTATCCATCGCCGGAGGGAAGGCGCCTACGCCGGGAAGGATCAGAGCATCCGGTTCCTTCCCGGGAAATTTGTCGGGCCTTTTCAGCAGGGCGTGTTCCCTGTTCAGAAAAGTCAGTGCCCTGGAGAGGTTGCCGATGTTTCCCGAGCCGTAGTCGATCACGCCTATCAAGGCCACATCCCCTTTGTGGAAGGGGAGACCGACCCGGGAGCCAGGGCCTGGGCAAGGGATCGGCCCATGCCCTTGAAAATGGCTTCGGAGACGTGGTGGGAATTGTCTGCTTCCATAATACGGATATGAATGGAACTCCTGGATTCTCTCGCGAAGGCCCTGAAAAACTCCAGTACAAGTTCCATGTCGAAATCTCCGCATTTTTCCGATGGGAAATTTCCTTGGAAAACGCTCGAGCCTCTTCCGCTCAGGTCTACGGCGACAAGGACAAGGGAGCAATCCATGGGCATCGCGCACCATCCGTAACGGCTCCTGGAGGACGAGGGGTACCACTCCAGCAGGGCTCTGCCGAGAATTATTCCCGTATCCTCGACCAGGTGGTGAAAATCGACAGCGGTGTCGCCCACAGCCTCAAGATCGAGCCCCCATCCAGCGTTATGGGCCATAAGTTCCAGCATGTGGTTAAGGAAACCGCAGGGGGTGACCACCCTTACCTTGTCGTTTTCCGGATCCAGTACAGCCGAAATTGACGTTTCGGCTGTTTTTCGTTCAAGCCTGATGGCCATTGAATCTCCTCCCTTCCCATGGTTCCAGCCTTGAGATGATCCCCGAAAGAAAATCCCCGTTTGTCTGAATAAAACGGCGGCTTCCCAGAAGCCTCATGGAAACGTTGGCCACTTCCTGGAGAACCATCAGACCGTTGGCCCGCAAAGTTTCGCCGGACTGAACGATATCGAGGATGCAGTCGCTTATGCCCAGAAGCGGGGCCAGTTCCACAGAACCGTGCATGTGAATGATCTCCAGCCGGGCCCTTCTGGAGGCAAAAAAAGAGGCCGTGACGGCAGGATATTTTGTGGCCACCCTCAGGCCGGTAAGTGAAGGGCCTACCCCCGAGAAACGGGAAGCTAGTTCCCGCGGGCCCGCGACGACAAGCCTGCACCTGCCCGCGCCGGTTTCGGCAAGTTCCACGAGAGGGACCGCTCTTTCCATCAGCACGTCGCTTCCCGAAAGAGCCATGTCGGCGGCGCCATAATGAACATAGGAAGGTACGTCCATTGGCTTGGCGAGAAGGTATCTGAAGTTTCGCTCCTCGATCACGAGAGATCTGCCCGGAGAGGAGAGGCTTTCGCAGGGGAGTCCCATCCGCGAAAGGACAGGGATGGATTCCCCAAGCATTCTTCCCGTCGGTATCGCGATTCTTATCACCTGTTTGACCCCCTCTCGCGAAATTCGCGCCCGGGGATGACCCCGGGGGAAGAAAGAGAGCATACCCTGTCATTCGGGAGGTCCGCCCACCAGGAGTAGCCCCTTCGCCTGGCGAGATCCATCGATCTTTCGCTGCTTTCCACCCAACTAAGTTCAACGGGGATGTCTTTCTCTATGAACAGGTCTGCCATGGTCATGGCCTTCGGGGCGGGAAGACCTCCGGCCCATATCATGACCCTGGTGTTGTCGGTGTCCGGTTTCTGGACCCTGGATGTTATCCTGTCGACATCAAGGGAAAAACCCGTTGCCTGGCCAATCATTCCGAAAGAAGAAAGGAGCCCGTCGTACCTTCCGCCGCCGCCTACGGGCCTGCCGTGTCCGTCACAGAAAACCTCGAAAACAGGCCCGCTGTAGTAGTCCAGTTCCCTGGCCAGGCTGAGGTCCACATGGACGGATTCACCGAAACCAGCCTCTGAAAGACCCTGGGTGAGTTCCCTGATGTTGTCGAGGTCTGTTCCTCGGGGAAGCATTTCACCCGCCTTGTCGAGGATATCCAACCCGCCCCGAAGCGATGGCAGTGCCTCAAGGATGGGACGGAAATCCTCGGGGACGGATGATCGCGCAAGGGTCTCCCTGTACCTGGTAAAGGACTGGGAGATCAGCGAATACCTGAGAGCGACGGCGGTCTGGCATGGAAGGGCCCCCAGAAGGTAACCCAAAAGGCGGGCATCTCCCAGTACCACGAAGGCGCCCTTTGCCTCAAGACGCTCCATCGCCCGCAACACAAGGACCATGATCTCCAGGTCGGCTCCATTGCCCTCCCAGCCGATCAGTTCCGCTCCCACCTGGAGGGATTCGATGTTCCTGTCGGGGGGCAAGGGGGCCCGGTACACCCTTTCGGCATAGCAGATCCGCAGGGGGCGCTCCTCGGGAGTCCGGGTCGAGACGATATGTTCCACGGCGGCGATAGTCAGATCGGGGATAAGGCAACATGCTTCTCCCGATGAAGAACCGGCAGTTATCATTCGGGAACGTATCTCCGGGGAGAGTCTTTCCCAGGTTGGGCCAAAAAGCTGGACCGGCGAGGGCTGAAAAAGGCCGTATCCATAGTTGCCGAGAAGTTCCAATACTTTTTGCTTGCCTTTTTCCAGGTTCTCGGCCCTTTCCCATCCAAGGTTTCTGTAACCGCCGGTGAAACTGTTCATATCCTGCTTCTCCCGCCCCTGGCAAGCAGAGCGGCCCTGTGAAAATCGAGGCCCTCGGCTTCGGCAAGAGCGGCACCCGTGTGGGCGAGCTCACTTGCTCCGGATGGTCCTATGTCCGCAAATGTCTGGAGGCGCATAAAGGAACCGGCCCAGAGCCCGCCGGAGAACCTTGCAGAACCTCCAGTCGGGAGAATGTGATTTGTCCCTGCCGAATAATCGCCAAAAGACTGGGCGCTCAGGTTGCCAAGGAAGGCCGATCCAAAGGAAAGGCAACGGGAAAGGACCGAACGCGGGTCCCTTACTGCCAGGACAAGATGCTCTGGAGCGGTTCTGTTCGCCTCCCCGACAGCCTCCTCCAGGGTGCAGACCGCGATGGCCCCCTGGGAGACCCAGGATACGGCGGCCGTCCTGGAAGCGGGAGAATTTTTAAGTTTTTTCTCGAGAATGGACAGCGTGCTTTCAGCTATGGCCTGATCCGTTGAAAGAAGAGTGGACCTGGCCAGGGGATCGTGTTCGGCCTGTGCAAGAAGGTCCGCGGCCAGAAGTTGCGGTTCGGCGGTCTCGTCGGCTATAACAAGGACCTCGCTTGGCCCGGCAAGGCCGTCGATGCCGACTTTTCCGAAAAGTTGTCTCTTGGCTTCGGTCACGTAGACGTTGCCGGGGCCAACGAAAATATCAACGGGAAGTATATCTTCGGCTCCGAAGGCAGCCGCGGCCACAGCCTGGGGCCCTCCGATGGCCCAGGCTTCTGTTATGCCCAGCATGGAAAGAGTGCCCAGGATGACGGGATCGGGCCCCGTGGGCGTGGAAGGAGGGGTAAAGGCCGCTATCCTTTTGACCCCCGCTTCCTGCGCGGCTATGGCTCCCATAAGGGCAGTGCTGGGGAGAGGGTATCTCCCGCCGGGGATGTAAATGGCCGCATTCTGAACTGGCGCAAACCGAAGGCCAAGGTTGATCCCTTCCTTGAGGGTCCACTCCCTTTCAACAAGAAGTTCCTTCTGCAGGGAGTGAAAGCGCCGAATGTTGATGGATGCGTCCGTTATGGCTTTCTTCAGTCCGGGGAGAAGAGACTCTTCCGCATCCTTCAGTACGGCGACAGGGATCCTGGCCGGGCCGGAGTAGCCGTCGAGGGAAGCGGAGTACCTTTTTACGGCCTCCATCCCCTGGGAACGGATGTCGGCTATGATCCGCGAAACTGTTTCGGAAACATCGGGGGCAACAGAAGACGATCCTGGCGCGGGTTCTTTTAGAAAGATCATGAGGGCCTCCTCCGTTATGTACCCTGGTAAAGGGGTAGACAGTTATTGAAACACGATGGGCATGATAACATGGCAATGGGGGAAAATGCAAGAGGGGAAAATGGTTCTCTCACCACAGGGGTCACAGAGGTCCGCAGAGGAAACCTTTCTTTGTTAAAATTAAAGGATGGACCTTCTCACCGCAGTGGGCGCAGAGGGTGGGTCCCCGCAGAGAAAACCTTTCTTTGTAAAAACCGGGGACCTAAATCAGATTCTTCGTCATTTCATTCCTCAGAATGACAAGCTCTTGCCTTCCCTGTCTCCAGCCTCCCGTCTCCTGCCGCCTCGGGTTTCCCGTTCACCGTTCACCGTTCACCGTTTACGCATTTGATTTGATTCTGTCATCCTGAGGAGCGGAACGTCCGCCTACCGGCGGAGATCTGGCCCTAAGCCCCTCTCACCACAGTGGACGCAGAGGGTGGGGCTCCGCAGAGAAAACCTTTCTTTGTAAAAACCGGGGACCTAAATCAGATTCTTCGTTATTTCATTCCTCAGAATGACAAGCTCTTGCCTTCCCTGTCTCCAGCCTCCCGTCTCCTGCCGCCTCGGGTTTCCCGTTCACCGTTCACCGTTTACGCTTTTGCTCTTGCCTTCCCAGTGTCCCGCCTCCAGCTTCCTGACGCCTGCTCTTCAGGTGCAGTTGGGATAGTTGTGGGGGGCCCGAGAGGAAATCCGTAAATTGAGATAATAAAGAGAGGTTTTCATTCTGGCAAAACGGCGTTATACTTCTTCCGTTTTCATACCTCACATTAACGCCGTTTGAGGCGTAATTGTAAGACAAGGAGTGTTCGAGTCCATGATTACTGATCTTCTTACAGCAATAGCTGTAGTGCTCAACGGTATCCCCCAGGGCATCCTGGCCCTGAGTTTCGGTTTCGCGGCCTTTCCAACGTCTATTGCCTTCCTGGTCGGCATACTGGGCTCTCTGGCCTTTAACTCCGTTGCTACTATCTCTTTCCAGGCCGAGACGATAACCCTTGCCGGGACCATGGGCAACGACATAAGGGAACGCCTGAGTCTTGTCTTCTGGGGTGCAGTTTTCCTGCTGATCCCCTCACTTCTGGGGTTGAACGAGGCGATAGTCCAGTTCATAGGCCCCGTCATTGTTACCTCCATGATGGCCGGTGTGGGCATTATGCTGGCATACGTTTCGGTGGATCTGTTGAGGTCTGAAAGATACTCCGGCCTTGTGTCGATGGTTACTGCCCTGGCAGTTTGGTTCGTCACCAAGGATCTTGCCAAGACGATCATCATCTCCGTCATCCTTTCAACCATAGCCTACAACTTTCTGAAGCGCTACCCGACCCTGGTAAAGGATGAACCCGTAGCGGATCTGGCGAACGAACGGTTCCATTTCGGCAACATCGAGTGGAAGTTCTGGACCAACCGCAGGGTCCTTCTCGGTGCCCTTGCCCTGGCCTGCCTTAACATTGGTGCAAACATAAGCTTCGGCAAGATCACGGGAAGCATCGCCGGGGTGGAAACCAACATCGACCACCTGGCCATCTACTCCAGCCTTGCGGACATCGGTTCGACCCTGTTCGGCGGCGGCCCGGTCGAGGCCATCATCTCCGGCACGGCGACGGCTCCGAACCCGCTGCGCTCCTCTGTCATGATGATGGGCATCATTGCGGCGATCCTGCTCTTCAAGCTCCTGCCGGTG
>Ga0116151_10000901_pt1 | contig 27604 bp, 24 predicted proteins | sample AD_UKC117_MetaG_FD_89893 | JGI IMG/M metagenome (GOLD analysis project Ga0116151, IMG submission 89893) | Active sludge microbial communities of municipal wastewater-treating anaerobic digesters from Hong Kong - AD_UKC117_MetaG | ecosystem: Engineered > Bioreactor > Anaerobic > Digestate... | reverse complement strand
TAACACAAATAAAACGAGTTATGTATATCAATTAGAGGGTTATTTTGCCTTATTTTCACTTTTTATAGACAGCAATCTATATATAGGATTTACCTCGTTGAAGTATGATGATGAGACTGAGCAAGGCGATCTCACTCTGTATAAACCTGCGCTCCGGTTTGTAGTGCACCATTTTAGCGTTCGCTTAGCTCTGCTCAAATCTCCGCATCTGGCCTTCTCTGTCTATTGCGGCTTCCTGGTCGATTTGACGGTCATGGCCATCTTGGGCACAGCTCTTTAGTATAATATAGTAAAAATTCGAATATGAAAATAGGAGGTGAAAAATATGAATCGCACCATAAAGCTCCTCATGATCTCGGACGTCTTCGTCCTCACGGGCTTCGGCCTGATCCAGCCGATCCTGGCCATCTTCATAAACGAGGGGGTGGCCGGAGGGAACATCCTCACCGCAGGGGTGGCGAGCACCCTATTTCTGGTGACAAAGTCCCTCGTCCAGCTCCCCTTCTCACGATACATCGACAACAGCAAAACGAAGACTCGATGGCTTATACTGGGAACGGCTCTGATCGCCGCCGTTCCGGTGATGTACATATTCATAGACGACATACGCCAGGTCTACCTGGCGGAGACCCTCTACGGCATCGGGAGCGGCCTTGCCTACCCCACCTGGGTCGGGCTCTGGAGCCTGAACCTGAACCCTGGAAGGGAGAGCTTCGAGTGGTCGGTTTATTCCACCTCCACGGGCCTGGGGACCGCCGCCACCGCGGCCGCCGGAGCCGCCATAGCGAGCTTTGCGGGCTTCACCGCCACCTTCATCCTGACTGGGCTTTTGTGCATATTGGGGTGCGGCATCCTCCTGATGCTGGATCACGAGAGCGCTGAGAAGAGGAGGAGCGATTCAGTCGTAGTATCGATGGAGAGGAAGAGCAGATCCGGGATCGATCGTTTCAGCCTGGACTGACCGGACGGACCTGTGACCGATCACCCTTTCCGCCCACCTCTTCTTCATTCACCTCTTCATTTTACATCCCCGTCACAAATTTATCCTCCGGTCTGTCACCACTTCGTCTCGCATCCTCTCTTTCCGCCTTCCATCTGCCTCTTTCCCACTCCCAGCAACGCCTCATCTTCACGATGAGTATTTAGTCCCCGAACCACCATCTCAGTGACATGCCTGGAGAGCTCTTGGACCGGTTTCGGGGCTGCATGCTCGGCCTTGCCGTCGGCGACGCCCTGGGGATGCCCGTCGAGGGGCTGACCTGCGACCAGATCCGCGAGGTGCATGGCGAGGTCTGTGAGATGGTCGCCCCGGCCGCCGACCACTTCCACTGCTGCCTCGGACCGGGGCAGTACACCGACGATACCGAGCAGACCCTCATTCTTGCGGAGTCGATCATCGAGGCCGGGTTCTTCGACGTCGAGAGGTTCGCCTCGAAGCTCGCCATTTGGGGACGGTGCTGGATCCAGGACCCGTCCCTGAATCGGGGCGTCGGATTGACCAGCAAGACCGCGATCCAGGAGCTTTTGAGGGACCGGCCCTGGCAGGATGTGGGACTACCGACGCCGACCTGCGGCTCTGCAATGAGGACGGCGCCGATAGGCCTCGTCTACCACTGCAGCCTCGATCTCGTCGCCAGGTACGCCGACCTCCAGAGCCTTCCCACCCATTCGTCGACCGGGGCGAGGGCGGGGTCCGTCGCCGTCGCCGTCGGGGTCGCCCTCTCCCTCCTCGGCTTCTCCAGAATCAAGGTTCTGGAGATGGCCGCCGCCTTCTCCGAGCGGATCGACCGGGGGTTCGGACGGAAGCTTCTCGTAGTAAAAGAGATGCTCGACCTCGATCCGCCGGAGGCGCTGGCGGAGATCGGAACGTCGCCGATGGTCTGGGAGACGGTTCCAGCCGCCTTCTATTGCCACCTGAAGTTCGAGCCGGAGGAGGCGCTGATCGCTGCCGCCTCCTCGGGCGGGGATACAGACTCCATAGCCTCCATCGCCGGGGCCCTGGCGGGAGCGGCACGGGGCTCAGATTGGATTCCGGATAGGTGGCTATTGCGGCTTGAAGAGAGGAAGAGGATCGAGGAGGTGGCTACGGACCTCTCCTCAGTCGCATCGAGGATCTGTCCGGGGATGGTGAGCCAACAGACCAGTCAGCATTAATTCTTATGTAACTTTTAACAGTAATTATTTATACTCCCAGAGCTAAATCGAAATAATCAAAAATATACCCAGTCTGGATATATGGGTTAACTGGAAGAAGCAAAGATGTCCGATATTAGTTGGCTAGTCGCAGCGGTGGCCACTTCAGCATTCGCAATTTTTACATTTGCTGCACAGAAGATCGTGGAGTCGCGGTTTGCTGTCGCTGAAGCTAAAATTGCGAAGCAGGAAAAGCTCGAAGAGCTGAAGCTTTCCAGGTTAGCCCAGCTTAAAAAATTACAATCATTACTTCGAGCGTCGCATGCAGTTTATAATATCCAGGCAAAAAAGAGAAACGAGCTAAACAAGTTGGTCAAAAGAGATTTTCCCCAGATAACAAAGACAGGGGTCGGGTATGAAGACAACTTATCAAAAGCATATCCTCTATTCGATTCTGAGATTCACTCGGAGCATATTGAGCTCCACAAAATAATAAGAGGATATACGATCTATGCCATCAGACCATTGAATCTTGCCGTGCTGAATTGGCTTCAAGATGATACGTACTTCAAATCGCGACTGAATGACAAAAATAGCCTTGGAGAATTGGCGAACAAGCTTGCAAATTTGGAGATACATCTCCTACTTTGGATCGCAAAATATGAGATGTGGATCCCGAAAAGCCCGGAACATTGTCTCGTATATATGGCGGATGAGAAAGATCACGGTTTGGGCTTTCCTAAGGGAATTGAAAATCTGATCGAAGAGGTGCTAGTCGAATTGGCCTAATGCTAAGCGCTCTTAAACGAGCACCTCAATTCTAAAGGAGGTCTCGTAATATCGGTTTTTCCGTTAGAAGGTTTCTTCGACGCCAGCGTGTCGATTTTATACCAGCCCGTATTGCTCTTCTGCCATGATCAAGGTTGGAATAGTCGGCGGGTCCGGCTACACCGGCGGAGAGCTGCTCCGCCTCCTCAGCCTCCACCCCGGAGCCGAGGCGGTCTGCATCACCTCCCGCAAGCTGGAGGGAAAGCCGGTGGGTGACGTCCACACCCACCTCCGGGGGATATCCTCCCTCAAGTTCGAATCGCCATCGATCTCGGAGATCGCCGAGAGGTGCGACCTCGTCTTCACCGCCGTCCCCCACGGGACGGCGATGGACTGGGTTCCGGGACTGCGGGACGCTGGGGCGAAGGTCGTGGACCTCTCCGCAGACTACAGGCTTCCCCAGGACGTCTTCGAGAAGACCTACGGGATGAAGCACAGAGCCTTTCGGGAGGCGGTCTTCGGGATGCCGGAGCTTCACCCCGAGGTGAGGGGAGCCGAGCTGATCGGAAACCCCGGCTGCTACCCAACGGGCGCGACCCTCTCGGCAGCTCCACTGGTCAAGGCGGGCCTTGCAGATAGGGTAGTCTTCGACTCCAAGTCCGGGATCTCCGGGGCGGGGATCGCCCCCTCCGAGACGAGCCACTACCCGAACATGGCCGAGAACGTCATCGCCTACAAGCTCACCACCCACAGACACAGGGCCGAGATAAACCAGGAGCTTGGTCGGCTCTCGCCAGGGATCAAAGTCAGCTTCACCCCTCACGTCGTCCCCGCCATAAGGGGCATTCTGACGACGGCCCACATCCTGGTGAAAGACGAATACGTGGGCAAGATCCCCGAGAGGGCGGATATACTGAAGATCTACCAGGAGTTCTATCGGGACTGTCCCTTCGTCAGGCTCGTCCCAGGGGTCCCATCCCTCGGCGCCGTCCGGGGCTCGAACTTCTGCGACATAGGCTTCGAGGTGGACGGGTCCGGCGACAGGATCGTCGTCGTATCGGCGATAGACAACCTGGTGAAGGGAGCCTCCGGCCAGGCGATCCAGAACATGAACCTGATGCTGGGGCTTTCTGAGACCGAGGGGCTGTGGTTTCCGGGCGGCGCGCCCTGATGGGCGCCTGGCGGAGCCGGAGACTGAAAGGGTAAATAAATAGAGAGCTGTTGAGGTAGAGCATGTTGGTAAGGGACGTGATGAATCCAGAGCCGGTCGCCTGCCAGGCGAGCGACGCCGTAAGCGACGCTGTGAAGCTTCTGAAAAAGAACGATATCAGCGGGATGCCGGTTCTTGAGGGCGAGCGGCTGGTGGGGGTGGTCTCCGAGTCGGATCTTCTCAAGATGCTCTCTGCAGAGGATGAGGGAGGACTGTGGCTCCCAAGCCCCCTTGAGATCCTGGAGGTTCCGATCCGGGACCTGATCCGATGGGAGAGGCTCCAGGCCGGAGCCGAGGAGATCGGCAAGATCCGGGTCTCCGATGTGATGACAAAGAAGGGCGTCACCGTCAGCCCCGAGGATACGATCGAGCGGGCTGCATCGATGATGGTCCGCCATCGGATCAACCGTCTCCCGGTCCTGGAGGGCGAAAAGCTGGTGGGGATCGTCACACGGGGAGACATCATAGCAGGGCTTGGGATGGGGGCGTCGGAAGTTGAAACGGATTGATGGCGGGATATGCGCCGTCGACGGGGTCAGGGCCTCCGGAGTGAAAAGGGGCAAGTACGGCGTCGCCCTGATCGCCGCCAGCGGCAACGCCGCCGGGGTCTTCACGACGAACAAGATCAGGGCGGCGCCCCTGGACGTGACCTCCGATAATCTGGCCGGCTCGAACGGAAGGCTTGCCGGGGTGATCGCCAACAGCGGCTGCGCCAACGCCTATACCGGCTCGCGAGGGGTCGAGGACGCCCGCTGGATGGCGGCCCTCCTCGCAGGCCATCTTGGGGTCGGCGCCGACGAGATCGGGGTCGCATCGACGGGGGTGATCGGCAGGTATCTGGACCGCGACCTGATGAATGAGCTCTTCGGTGAGGCGAAGGCCCGTCTCCGGTCCGATCTTGTTGCAAGCTCTGAGGCGGAGAGGGCGATCATGACCACAGACACCGTCGTCAAGGAGATCGCCGTCGAGCACGCCGGTTTTCGGGTGGCGGGGATCACCAAGGGAGCCGGGATGATCGAGCCGAAGATGGCGACGATGCTCTCTTTCATCTACACCGACGCCAGGATCTCCTCCGAGGTTCTCCGGGAGTGCCTGCTTGAAGCCGTCGACGAGAGCTTCAACATGCTCGTCGTCGACGGAGACACCAGCACAAACGACATGGTCCTGGTGACGGCCACCGGCAAGGTTGATGCTGACATTGCCTCTTTCAAGGAGGCGTTGAGCTATGTCTGCGTCGAGCTTGCGAAGATGATGGCAAAGGACGGAGAGGGGGCAACAAAGCTGGTTGAGACCCGCGTTCTGGGGGCGAGGAGCCGAAATGACGCCCGCCTCGCCGCCAAGGCGATCATGGGTAGCAGCCTCGTCAAGACCGCCATCTTCGGAAACGACCCCAACTGGGGGAGGATCGTGGCGGCGGCGGGAAGGTCGGGGGCCGAGATCGATCCCGATAAGATCACCCTCTCGATCTCCGCCGCCAGGCCGGGTGAAGAGATCTTCCTCGTAAAAGACGGCGAGATCGTCGCCGGCGTCCTGGAAAAGGCCGAAGAGGCGATGAAGTCCGGAGAGCTTCTGATAACCCTCGACCTCGGCCTCGGAGACGCCTCCGCCCGCTCTTTCGGCTGCGACCTCTCCTACGACTACGTCAAGATCAACGCGGATTATACAACCTGAGGACGGGGGGGGCGGGAAAATATGCTTTTGAGAGGAGAGAGGCTCGGCGAGATCTCCGGGGAGGTGCTGGAGTTCATATCCTCCCGGGAGGCTGACCGATGGATCTATGAGGCGGACCTTCTGGTTGACAGGGCCCACCTGGTGATGCTGAAGGAGCGGGGGCTCATCGCCCCCGAGGAGTTTAGAGAGATCGTGGCGGGGCTCGACAAAATCGATGAGGATAGCCTGGGAGAGGGGGAAGACGTCCACGAGGCGATCGAGGCGGAGCTGATAGCGCAGGTCGGAGCCGTCGGGGGCAGGATGCACACCGGACGGTCGAGAAACGATGAGGTGGCCACCTGCATCAGGATCGTCCTCAGAGACGAGATCCTCGGCCTCATGGCCGAGGTGAACGATCTCTGCAAGGCCCTGGTCAAGAGGGCCGCCGAGAACGCCGAGTCGATTATACCGGGGTTCACCCACCTCCAGCACGCCCAGCCGACGACCCTCGCCCACCACCTCCTCGCTCACGCCGACGCCCTCCTCCGGGACGTAGACCGGCTCCGGGACTCCTACTCGCGGGTCAACCGCTCGCCCCTGGGCGCCGCGGCCTTCGCCTCCACCGGCTTTGATATCGACCGGGCGAGGACGGCAGAGCTTCTCGGATTCGACGGCCTCGTCGAGAACAGCATGGACGCGGTATCGACGAGAGACTTTCTCCTCGAGGCGTTATCCAATTCAGCCATCCTGATGGCGAACTTGAGCCGCCTGGCAGAGGAGCTGATCCTCTGGTCGACCTCGGAGTTCGGGTACGTGGAGCTTGACAACCTCTTCACCTCCACCTCTTCCATCATGCCCCAGAAGAAGAACCCGGACACCGCGGAGCTGGTCCGGGGGAAGTCCGGCTCGGTATTCGGCTCGCTAGTCGCAGCTCTCACGATCTGCAAGGCGCTCCCCATGAGCTACAACCGGGACCTGCAGGAGGCGACGCCGAACCTCTGGCGCGGGATCTCGACGACCAGGGGCGCAGTCCGGATCATGGCCGGGGCCGTCTCGTCGGCGAAGTTCAGGACCGATCGGCTGGAGGCTGCCTCCAGCGCCGGCTTCTCGACGGCGACGGAGCTGGCCGACTCCCTAGTCAGAAAGACGAAGATCCCCTTCAGGACCGCCCACCAGATCGTGGGGGCCCTGGCGGCGAAGGGCGGAACGCCGACGATCCGAGATCTGGACGAGGCTGCCGAGAGGATCGCCGGGTTCAGACCCAGCGAGAGGGGCTTTGCCGAGAGGGAATTGAAGGCCGCCCTCGACCCAAAGGAGAACGTCGCCGCAAGGTCGAAGATCGGTGGCCCTGCGCCATCGGAGACGAAGAGGATGGTCGCCGACCGATTGAAAAGAATCGAGGAGAACGAGCAGCTCGTCGGAGAGATGAGGGGGAAAGTCGACGGGGCCCTCGAATCGTTGCGGGAGATTAGGTGACATCCTGAGAAGAGCGATGGCTTCTGAGGCTGTGATGACGACGGCGCCGGGCGGCACGGCTTTGGAGGCGGGCCGAGCATTGCAGACCGAAAAAGTTGGGCCGAAGGCCGAACCTGCAAGCTGGAGGCGGCGGCTCGGCTTTCTCCTCGTCATCCTATCCTGTCTTCTTTACGGCTCTCTCATTCTCGTCCCGATGACCCCCTTTTCCGCCAAAGGGAAGGTTGCCCTCTCGTCTCTGCTCGTCATCTCCGGCGAGGCATCCTTCTGGATCGGCGGCCTCATCCTCGGCCGGGAGGCGATCGCCCGCTGGCGGGGCGCCCTCGATCCGCGCCGGTGGATTCGAGGTCGGGGATGAGGATCGCCGCACTCTCCGAGGTCCCGGAGGAGTACTGCGAGGTCGTGACCCCAGCGCCTCCGATCCAGCGCGAGAGTCGCCTCCGTTATACGCGAGATCGGCGGGATCGAGCTGTTCTGGAACGTGAGCCGAGGGGACGGAGATGAAGAAAAGCCGCTTACATTGGGACTTGCTCCAAAGTGGCCTCGAAATATGAAATGACTGCACAACCCCTTCGTCTCCAACTACACTTGGACACATCGAAGTGTGCTTGGTTTCGATCAGATATTCGTCCTCTAAAGTACGCTTTGGATCATCCCATATCATAGAAGGATAAATATCGAGTGGCTGCACCATCCATCTCTGGCGGTCACCACTCTCTGTGTACTAGCACCCATTGTTGGTATTGACAGCCCGCTTCATTATCCCATTTTTCCTCTACTAGCTCGACTTCTAGCTGATCGTCGTTCTCATCACCGTCGCCCTTAAGATACGTCTCATCCCAGTTTTGTTCTATGCTGTCCACGTTTGCAATTCTATAATAACCATCACAGTCACCCAAGCTATCTTTTAGCTTGAAAAACCACCATCCTTTACTTTTGTGGGATGCGTCACGCGTATCCAGGTCGACTTCCGCTAAAGCATCTTCGTCGCCTTCACCAACGAGCACGCATTCTTTGTCCTTCTTATCGCCATCGACATTTACAATCACATATTTACCATATAGATGTTCCTCTAACTTCCACAGCTGCTGGTCGTCATCTGATTTATAGTCATCTAGATCTACTTCAGAATTATCATCTTCGCTCTCGACTCCCGTCAGATAGCACTCTTTATCATCCTCAACACTCCCCCGGCTCACGATACTTATGTGACCCAAATCACTGATCTTCAAAGTCATAAATGAAGATACGTCCCCCAATAACCAGTCGCCTATATACGGCACGCTGCTGTCGAGGAATATCTGCGATTTTCCCTTATAATCACTTTCTTCGTATAGTATTATGGCATATCCAGAAGGAAGGTTGCTCCTAAACGAACGTACCTCCTTACCGAAATCGCCAATATTTGGAGATCTGTCCGTAAATATCCTCCCACTGCCGTCATAGTTAGTATCATTGAATAACACTACGTGGGTACTATATTCGCTCGACTTGACGAGTTTCCATCTTTGATAATCGTAGCCGAGATAGTCGTATTGTTGGACGTTGGCTCCGCCGTCTTTGCTGCCGCCTGCAACTTCCAGGCACCTATCGCTGTATTTGGAGATGATTTTACAGTAACCATCTGCGGCAGGCTCAAATCTCCATACCTGATTCTCACTTCCATCATAATCGCATACTACAACGTCGACTCCATTGCTTGTATTGTCCCGATCAGAAGTTGCAAGGCACTTGTCGCCGTTAACTATCTTGAAGCAACCGTCCCCAACAGGTTTTAACATCCAGTTCTGGCCACTTTCTCCGAAATAAAATGACTGCACAACCTCCTCGCCTTCAACTACACTTAGACACAGCGAACTGTGCTTGGCTTCGATCAGATATTCATCCTCTAAAGTGCACTTTGGATCATCACGTATCATGGAAGGATAAATCTCGAGCGGCTGCACCATCCATTTCTGGTGGTCACCTTCTGTGTAATTATCCTGGATGACGCTGGCACTATCTTCCAATCTCGCCCTCTCAACCGATAGGTAATTTCCACTGTGCCGCGCACCGATCTTGTAGTAGCCGTCCCCAACTGGCTCAAAGTACCATTGTTGATACATTTTAGGGTAACAATTTTCGTCAAATTCTAATATGCCTGACTGAACGTTTGCTCCTCCGCGCACCATCCCGTGATCAACCTCTAGATAACGGTAGGTGTCGTTGTTATGAACTATATAATAACCATGTCCGATATGCTCCAGATACCATCTTTGTTTTGGACCAATGCCGCCTTTATATTGATACGCGTTGTAGTCATGATCTTCATCAGATCCGTCCAAGCACTTCTCACTGTTTTTTACAGTGAATACGTACCAGCCGTCGCTGAACGGTGCTGCGACAGAATCTGGAAGCAGGCCAATTTCAAGTTGACTGGAGGAGTTATTGAGATTGGTGGCGATGATGGTGGCGTTTTTGTCTCTCCTCATCACCTGGATTACTGAAGTTTCGTATATCGTATCGTTATCGTCATCGGTCATGGTCAAGTTTCGATACTCGCCGTTTACCTTCACGTGAGCGATCACGCTCTTAATTCCATATCCATCGGTAACCGATGCATATGCTCTCGTCATGTCCAAGCTGTAACCGGCCCAGTGGATCTTTGGTTTTTCAGATATTTGCGGTGTCAAGATGAAATGCCATCCTGGCTCCAGTTCAAGCTCCCCTATACTCCTATTGCTGTCGTTTAGCTCTTTGGCTCGCTTCAAAGCATCTATATCAGAAACACCGAGCACCCACTTCGTGTTATTTTGGTGTGGCACGCTGTCATCGCTTCCAATGGTCCAATTGATCGCATCACCCAAGGTTACCGAAGAGCCTGCATATACCTTGTATTCTTTGTAGACTCCATCTTCCAGATCGAACATGAGAGTTGCGGTCTTCTTATCTATCTCTTCCATATAAGTACTGAAATCCTCTTCTGTGCAAACCCACTCATTTTTCTCCCCGCTCCATTTCTTGACCTTCGCATCAACTTTAAACGACTCAATGCTGAGAGGTGTTCCACAGTCAATTGATTTCAATTGTTCGAAAGAGGTGGTTATGTCTTCACCTCTGTTGCCGACCAGACCTTGATCAAGCTCTACGTCTGCGCTCGTCTCCCCTCTATCAAGCGAGGTTATCGAGGTTGGCGAGGTGACGGTTGCAATCACCACTTCCCCAAGCTTTATGTTGACATTGGGGACTACGTTTTCGGCTGGCGTCATCCCGATATTTTTGACGTTCAACGTGAAGGCGAGCTTTGCAGCCTCGTCCAAGCTGGTGGTGGTTGCGGTGCTCCAATCTTCCTGGGTAAAACCGGAAGTAGTATTTGAATCAGTTGTAGTGGTCGTCTTCTCCCAAAATCCCATATAATGCAACGTGACCTTACCACCAGTAATCATCGTAAGGGGACTTAAGCTTGGCGTAAATTCAAAGTTACCCCCCCCCTCCTGATGATTTGTATGGGCAATAGATGTTTCGTGAGTTATACTCCATCCTGTATTATTTGAGCCGCCCGTGGTGGACGTGATCTCTGCGATGGGCGTAACTCGCGTCTCTTTGAGCACCACCTTAAGACCGGGATACGCAGCCACCAGGGGGTGATCTGCTGGCGATATCTCTGGCATGTTCACGTGGAAATATTCCTGGCCATCGCCATAAAGATCGCCGTCGGTGCTGAAGATCTTGAAGTCCGTCCCCACCTCGTGCATCTCAGCGGCGTCTGGCAGGCCGTCACCATCTACGTCGTTATCCCTGCTGATGTCCTCAGACCTGTAAGGGTAGGTCCTATCTGGATTCTCGGGGTCTATCGATGCGCTGTCGTTTATCTGATCGCCGTTGGTGTCCGGGTCGGTACGGCTGCATAGCCACCACCCTTCTCTGTCGTCGTCGAGGCCGTCGTCGTCCGAATCAAAATCGAGATAGTCGGGAACGCCGTCGCCGTCGGTATCAACTGGGTTGCTGGGATCAGAGCCTGCCTCGACCTCATCGGGTATGCCGTCGTCGTCTGAATCGAGATCGAGATAGTCGGGGACGCCGTCACCGTCGGTATCCGCAGGGTTGTAGGGATCGGAGCCTGCCTCGGCCTTATCGGGAATGCCGTCGTCGTCTGAATCCGGATCACAATAATTGAGAAGACCATCACCGTCGGTGTCGTTTGCCAAAAGGGGTCCACTGTCGTTTAGTCCGTCTATTGGCGTGTTGTCGGTAAAGTTATCGATTTCTCCGTCTCTATCAGCGTCTTCGCCCCCCGCCTCGATCAAATCAGGAATGCCGTCGTCATCTGAGTCGTGATCCCGACAATCGATATCGCCATCATTGTCTGTGTCGGGCGAGGGCTTGTCAGGGTCTATGTCGTCGCATAATCCATCAGAGTCAGAGTCGACAAAGTTATCGATCCTCCCATCGATGGGGTCAACATCTGCATATCCTGCCTCGACAACGTCAGCAATTCCATCGTTATCTGAGTCAAGGTCCAAGACGTCCTTTACGTTGTCATTATCTGTATCTTGAGTGCTCGTTTGCTCAGCAAGATCTGGAATTCCGTCGTTATCGTCGTCGGCATCTCGGTTATCATTAACACCATCACCATCAGTGTCGGTGACCGGAGGTCTGTCTCTCTTATCAGGGCCAATGCTGTCGTTTTCTGTAGGGCCTGCCTCAACAACGTTAGGAATTCCAGCGTTGTTTGAGTCTAGGTTGCGTAAGCCGTCTCCATCAGTATCTTCGGTAGTGTATTGTTCTAAAAGGTCAGGAGGAAAACTTTCTATAGAAAAATCAATTTCAAAGTTTGGATTCAAGAAATCAGTATCATTAATATCATAATTTTCAGTGCATAAAGAAGGTTGAATAATACTTAATAATGCCACCAAATACAAACAGCTACATTTTATACAACTATCCCTATAGTACTCCATCAAGACCCCTTCGATTACCCTAAATCTGGCTCATATTTTGGGAGGATGATGCTATATAATATTTTTGGTTGATGACTCCACACTGTCGAAGAGAAAGACAAATCACACGCTGGAAACTGCAGCAAGACCAGGCAGGTCGCGACCTACACCGTCACCATCGAGATCGACGGCAACGCTGCCCTGGGACCGCCATACCTGAAACCTCTTCCCCCGGAGGCAATCTTCAGAGAGCCCTCGTCCTTGAGGCCGACGATAGACGACGTTGCGACGATAACCCTGAAGCTTGACGTGACCAAATACTACCCGAGCGAGCTGGTGAACAGAGTCAAGGTCTGCGGCCAGTATAACGGTGCTGAATGGATCTGCGCCTCGAACTTCACGGCTCTTGAGGTGAACTGGCTCAGCTGCTGCACCAACGAGACGGTCTCAGTGACGAAGACTGCTCGACTGGACGGAACGAACGATAGCCTTGTCTGGTACACCGTCGAGATAAGAAACAACGACAACGTCACCCGGGCGGCGACGGTGACCGATCGGCTCCCGGTGGGGATGGAACTCGTCGAATCGTCGGTTCCGTTCGCCTCCTATGAAGACGGCGTCGTCGTCTGGAACCTCGTCGAGATCGGGCCGTTCGAGACGGCGACGATCGAGTTCTCCGCCCTCGCCCCCGGAGACGGCAGGTTCACGAGCACCGTCGAGGTGGACCCGAGGTCCGTCAATGGTCCCGTCGTCCAGCCCGTACGTGCCACCTGCGTCATCGACGTCGGCGTCGTCGAGGGTGAGTGCGGTGCCGTATCCTGCGGGATATGGCAGCCGCCGAACTGGGACCTGGAGCATTACGGGTACCAGCCGGACGAATTGGCCTGCGAGCAGACGACATGCACCGGGTGTGACGGGGACTCGTGCACCGCGCCATGAAAACGGGCGCGGGGCGACATCTTTTTTCAGTCGATTATATAATCACAATCTAAAAGAATCCACTAATGGAGAGGATGAACTGTGGTGAGTTCAGCTCCTGGATATCTTCATGACGCAGCCGTCGTCGGTCTCCTCGACCTCGAGCTTCATCCCCAGGTCTGCGAACACCTTCCGCCAGTGGTTCTCGACGCAGGTCTTGCAGTGCTGCTTTGCAACGAGCCCGGCTCCCAGGCGGGCGAAGGCGTTGATCCCCTCCTTGATGGCGCACCTCTCCCGTCTGATCTCGGCCCAGCCGTCCCCCACCCCCACCGAGACTTCGCTTCCGAAGAGGTTCTTGTCGTTGGTGGCAATGGCAATGGCGAGGTCTCCCGGCTCGGATAGCTCCAACCTTTTGAATGTGTCTGCCACCTGGTGGGCGCCCATATCCTGGAACTCTCGAAGCCCTTTTTTTCCGAGTCTCTTTGCGACGTAGCCGCTGCTTCCGTAGAAGCTTCCAAGCCACATCGCCACCACACGCTGCTGAATCTCATCTCTGGGGATCTCGGGAACGTCGGTCATGAATCCCACTCGTCATAGAGGCGATATAACCTTTCCGAGGGCTGGGGACGTTGGTGCCATTCGATCTTTATCAACCCTGAGACAGTTCAGCCGTCCCTTATCCTCGATTCACCGAAACCTGGCGAAGAGGAGGTAGTAGGCGGCAACTCCCGCCAGCTCTCCGAACCGGGAGAGGATCCCTTCCGCCTCCCGGGCCGAAGCCCTCTCTCCCCCCTTGTAGAAGAGGCCGACGGCGTCTCTTATCCCCAGGTCGTCGAAGGGGACGGCCTCAAACCTCCCCAGGCCCCGAACAAGAACGTAGTCGGCAGTCCACCTCCCGACACCCTTGATCGATACGAGAACCTCTCTCGCCTCGTCCGTCGTCATCCTCTTGAGCAACTCAAAATCCTGGTCCCCCGAGGCGACGCCGTCGGCGATCCCCAGGATGAAGCGGCTCTTGTTCATGCTGAGCCCCAGATCTCTCAGATCCTGGGGGTCTAGCCCCGCGAGCCGATCGGGCGATGGGAAGGCTGAAAACTCGAGGTCTCCGAACTTGAAAGGCGGGCCGAAGCGGGAAACGAGCCTGTTCTGGAGAAGGTTGGCGACCCGAAGACCGATCTGCTGCTCGATAATAGCGATCACCAGGCCCTCGAAGACCGTTGCGGTCCTCGGCGGTTTGAGGCCGCAAAACCTCTCCGCCAGGGGCGCGAAGACGGGGTCGTCCACCTGATATAAGGGCTGAAGGTCCAGGTCCGATGAGAGGATCCAGGCGGCGAGGCTTGCGGCCGCAGGCCACGAGGACGCCATTCCGGTCGGCCGATCGACTCCGGGGTCCAAGATCGGGCCGGGTTCTGAAGGCCCCTGTCTATAGAGGCGAGCCTCTATCCTGCCCTCCTCCACCGCCTCCTCCGCTACCTCCTCCATTACCTCTTCCTCACCCCCCTCCCCCTCTTCTGTCTCGAAGACCTCCAGAAGATGGGGCGCGCCCTCCGTCTCGAAGGCCTTGTAGAGGACGCCGTCGACGAAGGCGGTGTGGGTCCACACCTCAAACCGGGCGTAGATGCTGCAGCTTTTGCCGAAATCGAAGGGCTGGAGGGGGCTGATCGTCCCCTGAGAGATCGGGATCATAATTTCAGGGCCCCCTTGCCGGGATCATCGATGTACTGCATTTCGTCCCATTCTTGCCGACCTTCCTCAGGAGGTGAGCTGTGCATATCCCGCCGAGGAAGGTGTGAAACCACAGCTGGGCGACCCTCGCCAGGATGGTGACGGCCGCCGCGTCGTGAAGCGAGACGCCGACGGCGGTGAAGAGGGCGGTCATGAGGATCTCGACGATCCCGATCCCTCCCGGCAGGATCAGGGGCAGGTTCTGGAAGACCATGATCACCGAGTAGACGGCGAATAAGGCGAAGATGGGGACCTTTACCCCCAGGGACCGGAACGCGGCGAAGGCCACCAGGTTAAGAGATAGCCAGCCCAGAAGGGCCCAGAAGGAGCTCAATATGAGGGGGCCGTTTCTGTTTCGCAGCAGGAACATGCTCTGCTGAAACTCATGGGTGATGCCGCAGCAGAAGTTGCGATCGATGCTCCTCTTAAAGAGCCTCTCCACCTGGTCGATGACGACGTTGACCGTTCCCAAAAGCCAGCTCTCAGAGAAGCAGATGCCGACGAAGAGGGCGCCTGCCGAGACCATGAGAAAAACCATCGAAAAACAGGTGGTCAGGGCCCAGGATGGGACATCGTACCAGAGGACGAGGTAGACGAGCCCCAGGGACATTCCGAGAACGAAGGGCGCCGCCGTGATGATTCTGGTGGCGGCGACGCTGGCGGTGCTGGAATCGAGCCTCGCGTTCCCCGCGATCTTGTTCAGGAAGTATAGACGGGCGGTCTCCCCGGATACGCTCCCCGAGGGGATGAGGTTGTTGAGAAATATGCTGGACATGTAGATCGAGAAGACGTCCGCGAGAGTGATCCGATAGTCCAGCTCTCTGACCAGGGTCTTCCAGGAGAGGGCGTTGAAGACGACGTTCAGAAGGGATAGAAGAAACGCGAGGCCGTAGACCGTCAGGTCCACCTGAGAGAGGCTTGCCGTAACCTCTGAGAGCCCCAGGTGGCAGAGGTACGCGAAGTAGGCTAAAAGCCCCAGGACGACCAGGACCGTGGACTTTTTGGGGTCGATCGTCGGAAGCTCTAAGTCCTGGACCACGAGGACGAAGAGGGTTTTGCTGTAGAAATAGTTATCTTTTCTCGATTAGAATACCATCGAAATACCATCGAAGAGATCAGGCGGGCGTCGCCGACAACTCGCTTTTCGAAGGGATGGGCTGAAAATTGCACAACTGGAGTCCGGATAAGTACGAGAAGAGCTCCTCTGCCCAGAAGCTCTGGGCGGATGAGCTGATAAATAAGATCGAGATACAGGGCGACGAGAGGGTCCTCGATATCGGCTGCGGCGACGGCAGGATCACCGCGGGGATCGCCGACCTCGTCCCGAGGGGCTCGGTCCTGGGGATCGACAGCTCCGAGGAGATGGTCTGTTTCGCTGGAAGGAGGTTTCCGCCCGAGAGCTGCCGAAACCTCTCTTTCCAGCAGGCCGACGCCCAAGACCTCCCGTTTGAGGAGGAGTTCGACCTGGTCGTCTCCTTCGCCGCCCTCCACTGGGTCCTGGACCACGCCCCCGTCCTTCGGGGAATCCAGCGAGCCCTCAAGCCCGGCGGCCGAGCATTCCTCCAGTTCGGCGGTCGGGGGAACGCCGCAGCCCCCCTCGGGATCGCCGACGAGATGATACGAGAGGAGAGGTGGCACCGTTACTTCGAGGGCTTCGACTTCCGGTACGGGTTCTTCGGGGCCGAGGAGTACCGGGGCTGGCTCGTCGAGTCCGGCCTTATCCCCAGGAGGGTCGAGCTGATCCCAAAGGAGATGGTCCAGCCGGGGCCCGAGGAGTTTCGCGGCTGGATCGAGACGACGTGGCTTCCCTACACCGAGCGGGTGCCCGAGGACCTCCGCCGGGATTTCGTCTCTGAGATCGTCGACCGCTACCTACGGGATCACCCGCTCGACGGCAAAGGGTGGGTCCACGTCGGGATGGTGAGGCTTGAGGTGGTGGCGGAGAAGCCCCGGAGCTGAAGACGGAGCTGAACACTGTCCCAGACGATGACGCCGCCAGCGCCGTACTTCCCCCTCGGGGATCGTCCCCTCAAAGTCGATGTAGTCTAGGGGGTGGTCCTCGGTGGGGACGGCGACGCCACCAGTTTTGAATTTGAAATACAAGTATCTGGATGCTTTTGCCTAAACTCTCAGGATATCTCTCCTGTCGATGATCTTGAGGCTGGACAGAAAAGACCTGGCGGTGAGGGGGTTTGCCATCATCTCGGGGAGGCCGAGCTCTTCGACGGTTCGCCGGCACAGCTCCATTCCGTCCTGCGAAGAGCTCGCCTCCGCAGACCTGATGACCGCATCGTGAATCCGCTGAAGATAGCCGAGACCCTGGTCCATGATTCGGCGTGCATCATCACCAAACCGCGGCTCATCCCAGGCCGAAAGGAGGACTTTGACTCCATCGATCGCCCGCAACCTCGCGATCGATCGGACGGAGGCCAGGATGTCGTCGTATATCGGCATGGTCCCATCGAGGGGAACGGCATCGGCGGAGAAGAGGACCCCGTCCTCGGGCATCCAGAGGGAGATCGAGCCGGGGGAGTGTCCGGGGGTGTGAAGGACTTCGAGCCTGATCCCATCTCCCAGATCGATGACGTCCCCATCCTGGAGTATCTCGTCGATCCCAACCGAACCGCCCACAAGATCCCAAAAGCCCGGGACGGGTCGCTCTGCAAGCTGCCGATCGGCGTCCTCTATCCAGACCCTGTCTCCCGGATGGGATGCCACCGAGCAGCCGGAGATCTCCTTGATCGCCCCGGCCGCCCCCATGTGGTCGGGATGGCCGTGGGTCAGGATCAGCCGCGATATATCCTCCGGTCCTCGGCCCGTATTTCTCAGATGATCGACGATGATCGCCTCAGAGGATGCCACACCTCCGTCGACGAGAGATATGTCTTCGCCGCATATCATATAGATGTAAACGAACCGCGAAAGTGCAATGCCGGAAGGATCTCTGATGCTGAAGGGTATCTTCAGGGGGTGGATGTGATCTGGGATCTTCATAATCTCTCGCTCCTGAAACTTTCGGTCGTTTCTCCGGCTCTTGCTCGGCCCCCATTTAAATTGTTGTCGCATATCTCCAGAGCCCTCCGGTACCATATCCCCTGATCTCCGCCTTCAACCGACGAGCCGTTCGTCTTCTCGTTTCGATCGCGCCGATCATCATCCCAGAAGCCCTCATCCCTGATAAGCAAGATAATATAAAAATTAACCCCGGACGTAATTTTTGGATTATCGAAACATTCTAATTCTTTAAAGGGGTAATATCTTCAGGTGAAATTTCATGGACGCCGAAAAACTATGGTTCTCCAAACTGGAGCGCCAATACTCCGCCGATCTGGGACAGTTCCGATGGACGGATGAGCAGAGGACCTGGGATTGGACCAAGCTCACTTCGTTGGAGCTGGTGATGACCAGGAACGGCACAAAGAAGCTGATATTGAGAAGAGAAGGACATATAACCACCAAGAAAGGGCGACCTGAAGAAAACGCCTCCCGCGGCAAGGATGAATTTGACGCAACACTGAGGTATATGCTGGGAATCGATATCGACGACCATCTTGGAGATATCAAGACCGATTATTATACTGCCAAGATCTACAATCACAAGGACGGAAGCTGGGATCTGGAAGGTCCAAAGAAGAGGTGGTCCTTTCAAATCGGCGATGATGCATGGCTGTGGCAGTGGGCAGACGACGACCCAAATTTATTGAGGAGTCCCCTGAATGCAAAGATTGGTGAGGTTCATAAATATATAAAGAATATTCTATCAGCTGATGATCTGGTCTATACCAACATATTCGACCTGGGCATCAAGCCGAACAGCGAATGCTGTCCGGTCATATACCAGCCTGCAGTGGATGGGATGAAGAACTTCATCCGGGAGATTCACCGCTCGACCACCGCCAGGTATGGAAAGAAGGAGGTAGAGGTCACCATAGTCTTCAACAACGAAGAGCTGAGAAGACATAAGATCCTGAATCGGATTTATGAACAGGTCCGAAACGCAAAATACGGCCGATTGAAGGATATAGAGAGCTTCGTCATCATGGTGGACTCCGCCAAAGACAAAGCCAACGGGCTGCGCTTCGAGAAGATCTACAGCGGTCACCACGACCTCGTAGAAGACACGATCCACGGGGACGCTGAAGGGGATCTCCCTCCGCATCGAGTGAGATATTATGCCGACGATTATAACCATCCGATAATCTTCATCAACACGTCAAACCACGCCATGGCGGAGCATGATACAAACCCCGACCTCTGGAAGTGGGAGTATGTTCCCTGGAGTGACGACAGGCCCTTTGTATCAGGCAAAAAAAGCCGCGACGAGGTGAACAGACCGTTTAAGAGCCTTCTCAAGAGGCTCCTCGAAAGATTCACCTGAAATCGTTGATCGGCATTATTATTGAAATTCGGTAATCCATTGAGAATCCAGGCCATGACCGATCTTCCGGAGGCTTTTGAGTCCAAGCTCCGACCTCAAAACCACAACTTCCAAGGACGTCGTATGCGGCCTAAACTCGATTGCCTGCGGATGCACTCTGGTCCGGATCCCGGCAAGCTCTGGCGGGGCGACTCAAGCTCGTCTCATCAATCGGACCCGGTCAAATGCCGGGAGCTGGAAAGGGCTATTTCTGGGGTCTGGGGCTGGTCTCGACTCATCTCCTATCAGCTCTGATGTCTCAGCCAGTCGTTCCACGTATATAGTCTGGCGTCGCGCCCCTGGAGCATCAGGGCGTACCAGACGATGGAGGCCTGGCCACCGTTCTTGGTGTAGACGGCGACGGGCCGATCCGCCTCCAAGTCGGCGAAGATCCCGGCGAGGGCCGAGTCATCCTTGATCCAGCCGCCGTCGATCATCCTGTTGAAGTCGATGTTGACGGCTCCATCGATATGACCGGCAGCGAACTGACCCGGTGTCCTTGCATCGACGACCACAAACTCGCCGGCGGCGACTGAGTCGTAATCTGCGAGAAGCTCGGGGCGGAGGTGGGATGTGTAGGTGGCGGCAGGCCTCGTCGTCGTCGAACCCGCAGTGGGAATCCCGGCCGCCGCCCAATCTCCCGAAGATCCCCGGAGGATCGTGACGTTCTCGTGGCCCAGGTACTGCATGATCCAGAAGACGAAGGTAGGATCACCACAGGAGAGGCAGTCGCCGTAAATCACCAGATCGTCATCTTCGGTGACCCCCGCATTCCCGAGAACCCCGGCCATTTCAGATTCGGATTTCAACATGCCTAGCCCGGAATCGTCGTTCTTGACGAAGCTCTTTGAGGGGAGGTTTATCGATCCCTCGATGTAGGATGAGCTCTGGGGCGCGGTGTTGCTGACGTAGGCGATCAAGGGCTTTTTGTCACCGTCGAGCCTCAACTTAATCTCCTGGGCTGAGACGGACCAGGTGCTGGTGTCGTAATCGTCATAAAAAGCCGCTTCGGTCCCAGCTTCAGCGCCCGTCTCAGACTCAGAATTCATACCATCCGATGGGGCCGAATCGTTCGAAGCGGCTGAATTGTTCGAGGTGGCCGAATCGTTCGAAGTGGTGGAATCGTTCGATGGGACCAGGTCATTTGAGGTGGCGGAATCGTTCGTGGTGGCCGAATCGTTCGACGATCCCCCCAGAGCCGTCTCGATCCACGACTTGCCGTCCCAGATGCCGCCGCTTCCTCCGCCGCACGATGGGCATTCGGCCTCTGCGTCGCCTAAAAGGACGACCAACGTTATCATAACAGCCCCATACTTCGCTATGTTGCTTCGCATCTTTTTATTCACTTCCTGAAAAGAACCCCACTTTTAGGACCCCACTTTTGAGATGGGGCCCGTTCATACCCTCCCCTCTCCTGTCACCAGCTCTGCCAGTTTCATCATCTCGATGACCGCCCCATCTGAGAGCCGGTAACGGGACCACTTTCCCTCCTTCCTCTCCTTTACCAGACCCGCCCCCTTCAGGATAGATAGATGATGAGACGTGGACGACTGGGGCCTGTCGAGGGCGGTCATGATCTCGCAGACGCAGAGCTCCCCCCCCCTGAGGAGCTCGAGGATCGCAAGCCTGCAGGGGTCTGCCATGGCCTTGAAGACCTCGGCCCCGGCAACTAGCCGACCCTCATCCAGATTTTCGGTTAAGGTCTGAAGCCTCCGGGCTGCATTCTCGGCCTTGCACCTATCTCCCGTCAGCCTAGCAAGCCTCTCGATGCAGGGGTCCGGGGTTTTTATCTCCTTACTAATGTCGATCAGCCCCATATCGATCGGCTCAGCAGCAGGAGCACCCAGAGGAAGGAAGGTGCATCTCCGCCTCCTGTCTCAAGCATTCCCTGCAGATCCTCACCTGCCCCCTCTCCCGATGCCTCGCTTTGAAGAGGGGATCCGACTCCTTGCCGCAGATCTCACATATCATTAAGGACCACATTCCCGTTATGGAGGTCCGGAGGAAGATCTCTCTGGCCCGGGTTCCGGATTGGGGTGGCAGAAACCGTCAGATCCACCTTCGGACCGCAGTTCAAAGGGATTAAGGATGGAGAGATCTCCGACCGTCTCCATAGAGCTCGCAATTTTCGTATCAAGTTTATTCGATATATAAGGGTATCGAAACTCAGGTCACCTTCAGCCCGTCCGAATAAGGCGATTTATTCGGATGGTATTTTAAAATAAGAAAAAGCATTATCGTCCCAAAATTGTAGATTAAATGGCTGTTTTCTGTGGATTATTGCTCCGCCTATCCAACAACTATATATGAACGTACTTCAACAAAAGGCCAAATCGGCCAGAAGCGCCAAAAAACAGGCCTCTCGAAATCCGCCTTCATGGATATAGAAATGCGCTCTGCTCAAGCTGGGAATTTATGCTGTAACGAATAGAAAGTGTGATAGATATAGAGAGTGGGAGTTGGTATATATTTCGAGAAAAGTCACAAATACCCTTGCTGCCCTGGTTTTAGGGCTAGTTCTTTCCGCCGGCCTTGTCGCCTCCGTCTCGGCGACGGAGTATTCCGTCGGGGAGGGGCCCGACGATTGGTGGACCGTCTACCAGGATCTGCATACGAATTCCGGCGCCGAGGTCGACCACCCCTCGTGGGTCCTGGACCTCCTGGCGGAGAAGCCGGTTCTCATTCTTGATCACAGCACCAACTGCGAAGGCTGCATCAACCAGGAGGCCTACGTCAACGCCGTCCTGGAGGACTACGGCGATGACGTGGCGTACGAGAACCTTATCACCGGCAGCGGCGACTGGAAGGCCGACACCCTCTTCGACATCTACGATCCCAACGGTGGCAAGCCCACCATGCCGCTGACGGTGATTCTGACGTTGGTGGAAGTTGACGGGGAGGTCGTGGTCGGATGGCACAGCATGGAGGACGCCGCCGGTGGGGAGGAGATGGTCAGATCCTACGTTGAGGACGCCATCGACTATTACGACGAGAACGCCGACGACTGGGAAGCGTGATCGGATAGGTGCCCAAATTTTTATCTTTTTTTTATCTTTGATGCCTGAACCTGAGGAGGAGAAGACGAATCCGGAGGTAAGGACGATCCTTCGCTTCCATGAGGCAAATGCTCGCACTAAGATCGACGAGCCTCCGGAAATTTCTGTGAAATCTGACGGCGGACGGTACCACCAACCTCTATGGTACCATCCCCTCTTCTACTTCTAAACAGCTGGCTGATGTCTCAGCCAGTCGTTCCAGGTATAAAGCCTGGCATCGTACCCCAAATGCTGAAGGGCAGACCAGACGATGGAGGCCTCGCGGACGTCGTCGGAATAGACGACAACGGGCCTTTCAGGATCAAGATCGATGAATATCTCGGTGAGGGCTGAATCGTCCTTGATCCAGTCGCCATCGATCACCCTGCTGTAGTCGATGTTTACCGCTCCATCGATGTGACCTGCTGCGAACTTATCTGGGGTCCTGGCGTCAACTATCACAAACTCGCCTGCGGCGACGGACTCGTAATCTGCGAGAAGCTCAGGGACCGGATCGTCCAAGTAGATTGCAGCAGGCTTCGTCGTCGTGGACGATGCCGTGGACAGTCCGGTCGCTGGTCCCTTGAGGATCTGGACGTTCTGGTGGCCCAGGTACGACATGACCCAGAAGACGAAAGTTGAATCGCCACAGGAGAAACAGTCACCGTATAGCACCACAGCATCCTCCTCGTTGATCCCAGCGCTGCCGAGAACCCCAGCCAGGTCAGAGACGGATTTCAGTGTTTCATTTCCTGAATCGTCTTCTTGGATGAAGTTATCTGAAGGAAGATTGATCGATCCGTCGATGTAGGATGAGTTTTGTGGTGGGGTGTTGCTGACATAGGCGATCACGGGCTTCGTTTCGTCTTCGAGCATCTCCTCAAGCTCTTGTGCATATATAAATGAGGAGCTGATATCGCCATTTACGTCAGACATCGCCATAGTTCCTTCTGCATCGGTCTCGGCTTCCGTCCCAGTCGACGTGGCAGATTCGCCTGATTCCTGGCTCATCGAATCTCCGAGCCATGATTGGCCGCTCCATGCGCCACTACTTCCGCTGCTACTACCTCCGCCGCCGCAGGCGCATCCGGCTTCTGCTCCGCCTGCAAAAGCGATCATAACGACCAGGATCGCTCCATACTTCGCTAGTTCACAACGCATTCAGTATACACTCCTTGAAAGTACATTTCTTTGAAATAAAGCGCCACGTTCACCAGGCTTATCAGCACGGGAACCTCCACCAGGGGACCGATAACAGCTGCGAATGCCTCGCCGGAGTTGATGCCGAATACGGCTACCGCAACTGCGATGGCCAGCTCGAAGTTGTTGCTTGCTGCGGTGAAGGAGAGGGCCGCGGTCTTCTCGTAGCTAACGCCCATCTTGTGGGATATGAAGAAGGCTACAAGGAACATTGCCAGGAAGTAGATGATGAGAGGAAACGCGACCCTCACCACGTCGAAGGGAAGCTCAACGATGTATTCGCCCTTGAGGGAGAACATGACGACGATGGTGAAAAGGAGGGCGATCAGGGTCAGGGGGGAGATCTTGGGGATGAACCTCTCTTCATACCAGTTTTTTCCCCTCCTTTTGATCAGAGCAAATCGGGTGATGATCCCCGCGAGGAAGGGTATCCCGAGATAAACGAATACGCTCTTGGCGATATCAGCCATGGTTATGGCCACCACGAACCCTTCAGATATCCCGAGGATGGGGGGAAGAACCGTGATGAATACGTATGCGTAGACTGAGTAGAAGAGGACCTGGAAGATCGAGTTGAGGCCGACGAGCCCCGCACAGTACTCGGTGCATCCGCAGGCAAGCTCGTTCCATACTATCACCATTGCGATGCACCGGGCGATCCCGATCAGAATCAGGCCAACCATGAAATGAGGGTAATCCCGAAGGAATATGACCGCCAGGCCGAACATGAGGACCGGCCCGACCGCCCAGTTCAGAAAAAGGGATAGACCTAGCACTTTCGTGTCTTTGAAGACCTCACCCAGCTCCTCGTACTTCACCTTGGCAAGGGGCGGGTACATCATCAAGATCAGGCCGACGGCGATGGGGATCGATGTGGTCCCAACCTGAAAGCCGGTTACGAACTCCGAGACTCTGGGGAAGAAATAGCCCATCCCGATGCCGAGGATCATCGCACCGAAGATCCAGACCGTCAACAACCTGCTCAAGAGCGGGAGCCTAGCCCTTTCTCTCTCGTTCATCCATATCAAGTCCTAAAAATCCTCGATAAGCCTTTCTTCCTCTGCCATCGGATCAGCAGCAGGAGCACCCATCGGAGGGAAGAAGCATCCCCTCCTCAGCTCTCAGACATTCTTCGCATATCTTCACCCGTCCCCACCTCCGGTGCTTCACCTTGAAGAGGGAATCTGATTCCTTGCAGCATATCTCACATTTCATGTCTTCCTCAGCCCCAAGCCGGCTCGTCCCCATCGAGCCTTCTCGCCGATGTCCACCATCGTTGGTCCTCCCAAAGGTCTCTCCGAAGCGGACATCCTCGCCATTAGGCCATCACGCGGATCTATCGTGCCGACGATAAAGGGTCAGGAAGAGCAGCAACCATCCTCTTGATGGTGGCCTTTATCGATGCGGATAATCCCGGCATTCCTGCCTGATTTTGCAGCACTCGCATCAATCCTTTTCGATATATAAGTTTATCGACTCGATCAGATCGCCCTCCTTCGTCCTTAAATAGGGCGTTTGTACAGGTGTTATTATGACTCAATATGAGCCAATATCATCCAAAATGAAGCAGCTAAAATGTAGTTTTTGTGGATAATTGGCTTGGTGATCCAACAGATTTATATATCAATCTAATCCACCAAGAATTCCGTTCAGCCGGCACGGCAAAACTGGGAGTCGTTCTAAATCCAAGTTCATGGATATAAAGGCTCCTGAATCTAAAGGCTCCTGAATCACGCCGGAAATGGGCCTGGCTGGACCTGTGTGCATATGGTGTGAGAAAGAGAGTGGGTGAAAGAAAACGGTAGTGGGAGTTGGTTTTATTCCGTGCATAATCAAAAATAAGCTTGCAGCCCTGGCTGCTGGGATCGTCTTTGCGGCCAGCCTTGTCGGCGTCGTCTCGGCATACTCCGTCGGGTCTGGACCCGACGACTGGTGGACCACCGACGTGAGCCACCCCGACTGGGTTTTAGATGCCCTGGAGGAAAAGCCCGTCCTGGTCTACGCCCATCTGGGATGCGACTACTGCAAACCTCAAACTGATGCTGTGAACGAGATCGTCGACGAATATGGCGATGAAATCGAGTTTTTTGACCTGCCCGCCGACGGGAGCGACGAGAGGAGCGAGGAGGCCCTCGTAGCTTATGATCCCAATGGAGGCGCATCCCTGGTCCCCCTGACGGTCATCCTCACCCTGGCGGCAGGAGAGGATGGCGAGGTTGAGGTTGCCTGGCACAGCACAGAAGAGGTAACAGGCAAGGAATGGATCCAGGAGTACGTTGAAGACGCTATCGATTACCACGAAGAGAACGTCGAGAACTGGGACGAGTGATCGGAGATGAGATCCGATCACAAACATTTTTTCATTGTGGGTATCGTAACGCTTCTTATCGCCCTGGTCGCTTTATTCTCATATAGTTCGACTTTGGGATCGAATCAGGAACCGATCCCGGCGCCGGACTTCACGGCAGCTGACCAAATCGGCGAAAACTTCTCCCTCAGCGATTACAGGGGTGAGGTGGTCGTACTTCACATTACGAACATAGAGAGCCCGATCTGCGTCGAGTGCGAGAGGACTCTCAAGGCCCAGACGGGCGAGCTTCAACGGCTGGTGGAGAATAAGCCAGACGTCAATCTGATTACTCTGAACGTCCGGAAGAACCCCTTCTCAAATGACGGCAAGAGCCTTGCCGAGAGCTGGTGGAACACCAACGTAAGCTGGATCTGGTCCGAGGATTTCGAGCCGTACAATATCGCCGGAAAATACGTCGACTACACAAACTATGAAGGAGGCTTCTCAAACCCCACGATCCTTTTGATCGACAGAGATGGGATGGTGGCGGGGGTCTACCACGTCTATCAGCTTGGAAGAGGTGAGATAGACGGGATTCAGGATGCAGAGACCCTTCAAGCAAAAGTCGAGGCTCTGGAGAGGGGCGAATGGGCCGGGATGGAGGGGAGCGTTTCCATCCAGAAGATCACGTTTCTTGGCATGTTCGCCCTCGGGATCATCACCTCGTTCTCGCCCTGCTCTCTTGCCCTCCTCATAGCCATGTTCTCCTACATCATGACATCTCGAAGAAAGAAGGTTCTCACTGACGATCAGGATCGCGGCTCCTCGTCCAAAGAGGGGCTACTTATCGGGATCGCCTTCACCCTCGGGATGGCAATGGTCTTCTTCGTCGTGGGGCTCTTCATATCGAACGTGGGGATCTTCGTCCGGGACTCGCGATTCTTCGACTTCGCAGCCGGGGTCATCCTGGTGGTTCTGGGGATCAACGTCTTCAAGCCCATCGGCGAGATCATCGAGCCGGTCAGGTCCAGACTTCCTTCAAGAGAAGAAGACGAAGAAGAGTTCAGGGAGAAGAAGGGGTTCATGGAGAGGGCTGTGAACTTATCCATCGGCCTCTTCAAGCATTCGACCTTCATCGGGGCCTTCACCCTCGGGGTCTTCTTCGCCCTGGGCTGGGCTCCATGTGCCGTCTCCCTGGTATTTCCCGCCCTGATCTGGCTCTTGTCTCAGGATATATCTGTCCTGACCGGAGGGCTGATGCTCTTCGTCTTCGGGGTGGGCCACGGTGTTCCCATAATCCCCATCGCCACCTTCAGCAGATCCTTCGGAGGAAAGATGGGCGAGGAGTACCTGGCCATCGGAAAGCTGGTGGTCAAATTCTTCGGGGTGATGATAATAGTCACGGGGCTCGTCTTTGCGTCCCGATACTTCGGCTACAAGCTCTGGTAGACGCCAAAAAAAAAACAAATAGTGAGGCTAGAAAACCCATATAGGTGGTGAGATGCCGGGAAAGCCGGAAGAGATCAAGATGGTGAGCAACGCCATGGCCAACATACCGCGGAGGAAGATGATGGCCTTCCTGGTCGGGGGCGAGAAGACGGCGGAAGAGATCGGGGAGGCGGTCGGCAAATCGATGCTCGACTACCATCTCAAGATTCTGCAACAGGCGGGGCTCATCGAGATGGCTGATGGGAGAGTGCGGCTCAGCGAGTTCGGCAAGAACTTCATGGAGGGAAAGTCGGAGAAGGCGCCAGAGAAGGCAGCCGACCTCTCCGATGCAAAGCCGGTGGGGATCACAGAGGTGAGGCAGCTTTTGCCCTGCATAGCCGACTCGACGAAGTTTCGGATCATTGCCAAGATGGCTCC
>Ga0116151_10000898_pt1 | contig 27616 bp, 23 predicted proteins | sample AD_UKC117_MetaG_FD_89893 | JGI IMG/M metagenome (GOLD analysis project Ga0116151, IMG submission 89893) | Active sludge microbial communities of municipal wastewater-treating anaerobic digesters from Hong Kong - AD_UKC117_MetaG | ecosystem: Engineered > Bioreactor > Anaerobic > Digestate... | reverse complement strand
TGCGTGCGGTTTCTCTTGAACTCGCGTGAGATCGTGTTGGGGTTCCGTCCGAGTAACCGGGCTATTTCTCGGCAACTCAATCCGTCAACGCAATACTTCCGTATGCAACTTCGCTCTTCTATGTTAAGATGTTTATAGTTCATGTTTGTCTCCTCCGTAGTTTTGGTTGTGTTGCAACTCCATTCTGCCGGAGCCTTGCATGAACTTTTTTATTTCCTTTATGTGTGGTACTTGATAGTATAATTCACAGTCCGCTAAAAAACCGCCCTGCGATATCGCAGGGCGGCGGCCACTATCGTGCAGTGTTTATACATGATACGCAAGGAGAATCTCGGGCAAAAATGCAGCTGGAAATATGGCTCTCGCCTCTGCAAGCAACTGTTCCTTACGCCCGTCGCCCTTCGGCAGATGACAAAGGAAAAGCTTTTCGGCTCCAATCTCTTTTGCGAGCCTCGCCGCATCCGCGCCGCTGGAGTGCCCTTTTTGCACAAGGGTCTCCTCGCCGGCCGCGTCCCCCGTGGCTTCGTGAATCAGCACCTTTGCGCCCTTCATGACGTCCGGAACAGTCCGGATCGGACGCGTGTCCCCGGTATAAACAAGCTTGTCGCCGCCTTCCGTGACGATCAGTCCAAAAGACATGTCGGTGTGATTGGTTTTGAACGCTGCAATCTCCAGCGTCCCCACGCGAAAGCCTGTTTGCGCAGACACACTGATATCGAAAATCCCTTTTTTGCTGCGGATTTTAAAGACGTCCAGCAACGCTTCCGGCAGATATTCCATGCCCTTTGGCACATAGATCGTCAGCGCCCGCGTGCGTCCCGTGAGCCACAGCTGATGCAGCAGGGACGGCAGCGCATACACGTGATCGATATGCTCGTGGGTCAAAACGACCGCGTCGACGTCCGCGTCGACAACCGCCGCTATATTGCACGACAAATCGACGCAGACCGTCCCTTCCCTGCCGCCGATCAGAAGCGACGTGTTTCCGCTCTCGATATCCTGACAGGAACCGTTTGCGCCCAAAAACCTGAACTTAACCATTTTGATTCTTCCTGTTTCTGATGATGGTGGACACGACGATGACAATGGAAAGCGCAATGAAGAACCAACAGATGGGCGACGTATAGAAACGCGAGAGCGTCCCGGCCCCAAGTTTCACGCCGCGCCTGAACTGCTCTTCAAACATGCCGCCCAGAATCAGCCCGAGAACGATCGGCGCGATGGGGTATTTGTTCTTCTTTGCAAAGTAACCGACAAGCCCCATGAACAGCGCCGTTCCGACATAGAAAACGCCCTTGGAGATGGAAGACCCAGCCAGTGCATACGGCCCGACAAAGGAAAGAATCAGCACGATTGGCATGAGCACGCGCTGAGAGATCAAAAGCACCTTGGGATAGAGTCTTACGCCCGCCAGCTGAAACACCGTCATAAGTACGTTGGCGATAAGCAGAGTAAGAAAAATGGAATACACCAGCGGCATGTTTTGCGAAAACAAAGCATACCCGGGCGTAACGCCGTTGATCATCAGCGCGCCGATCAGCACGGCGGTTGCCGAATCGCCCGGAATCCCCAGGCTCAGCGCGGGAATCAGCGCGCCGCCGGTGACGGCATTATTGGCAACTTCAGGCGCGAACACACCCTCCAGACAGCCGGTCCCCGGCTGGTCGAGCTTTCCTTTGCTGTGTTCGCAGATGCCGATTGCGGCGTTCCGGCTCATGAATACCGCGATGGACGCGCCTGTTCCGGGAATCGCGCCGATCAGTGTTCCAATGCCAAGCGAGGAACAGATGATCTTCCACATGGAAGCGACTTTTTTAAAGGGTGGAAACACCTTGCCGATTTTCGGACAAACTTTAGCCGTTTGCTTCTTTCGCAGACTACCCAGTTCCGAAAAGACCTGACTGACGCCATACAGCCCGATCAGCGTGGAGGTCAAATCCAGGCCGTTGGCCAGCGGCGTTTTTCTGAGCAGATCGGCAAACGGAATGCGCAGCGCGCCGGACATGGGGTCCGGCCCCAGAAAGGCAAAGGCAAATCCCAGCGCGCCCATCAGGAGCCCTTTGAGGATATCCTTGCCGGAAACGGCCGCAATTATGACAATGCCGACAAGCGCCAGCGTGCACTTTTCCGCAGGCCCAAAGGCCAGCGTCATCTTCGCAATCAGCGGGCTGAAGAAAATCAGGAAGATTTCGGAGCCCACGCCGCCGATCAGAGACGCAATGACCGCGCCGCCCAGCGCCTGTCCGGCGAGGCCTTTTTTCGTCATGAGCTGACCGTCTTCCACGGTGGCGATGGCGTTGGGATTGCCGGGAATCCCCAAAAGGATAGCCGGAATGGAAGCGCCTGCAACCGCGCCGCAGTAAACCGCCAGAAGCAGCCCGATGCCCGTCGCGGTATCCAGTTGGTAGGAAATCGGGATGACGAGGGCAATGCCCATCGTAGCGGTCAGGCCGGGCAATGCGCCCAGAATGATACCCAGTACGGAGCCGAACGCGCACCAAATCAACGTGGATAAATGTGAAACAAGACCCAGGCCTTGAAGAAATTCGCTCATTTTGCCCTCCTTAGTAGTTCAAAAGGCCAGGGGCCAGGTTTACATTAAAGAACTGTTTGAAAATAACAAACAGCAGCAGCACCGTTGCAAACGTAATCAAGCAGGATTTCGCCAGCATCGGTCTGCCCTTGGCTTTAAGCAGGCGGCAGATCGTCAGGTAAAATACAACGGTGAGCAGCACGACAAACGCCAGAGAAATGCAGCCTTCAAACACGGAGGAGGAGAAAATTGCAGGCAGCGTTTCGATGCGGGCCAGATGAATAAACGACTTTGTAATAAACCGCATCAGCAAATATGCGCCGGACGTGACGATCAGGGTTCCTCCGCCGCCCAGCAGCCCGTCTTTCAGACTGCGTTCTTCATCGATGGTCGTGTACAGATATTCAAGCGCAAAGACCAGCACGGTCGATATGAGAATGAATCCCGCGTATTTCAGCAAAAAGAGGTATGCCAGCGAAACGCCCAGCGTAATCAGGAAAAGAACAATCGTACCCTTTTCTTCCCGCTTCCCGTCGGGACGCTCTTTTATGGTGATGTACAAAAAACCCGCGAGCATGAAAATACCCAGAATCGTCGGCAGCAGCTTCCCGCCCGGGTCGCCGCCCACGGCATCCGCAACGAGGACTGTGTCCTCATTGGAGCGAACGTATATCAAATAAAGAATGGAAATGACGGTCATTACGGCTGGAAACGGTTTGATTTTCGATTTCATGTGGGTTTATTCTCCTGACGGCGCTAATATTGGAACCCGATACGGTGCAGACAAAAAGATAAAACAAGGAAGGGAACGCACAAACCGCCCATTGCAAGCCCGCGGCGGCAGACAATGATCGGGCGGACGTACGAATCCCTTGTTGCAATCACTGTAACACAGCGCGCAGAGCATCGGCAATCCCTCGTTTGCTGCACCGCAGTCTGCAGCGCGGCGGATGCCGCAAAAAATTCAGTCGCCTGCGTTGCATCCCCCGGTTTTGACTGCGCTGGCACGATGGAGCGGCTTGCCCGGCGCTCGATGCAACCTTCACGCAGCCTGACCGGGAAACGGCTGTAAAAAAACACGAATTGTGCCCGCAAACACGGCAAAAACTTCAAATTATACATGAGGCGGAAAAACGCGCGCCGTATTCGCATCTCCCCGACGGGCGGCTTACCGCCGCCATGTTTCAAAAGTGGTTCATGCCGCCCGCAGATCACAAGTCTCTCTTTTTAACCTGCGGCGGATGATTTTCCCCGCTGATACGCGGCTGCCGGCCGGGTTAATCCGGCCGGCAGCCGCGTTTGAGTTAGTCTGCGTATTCGCCGGTTGCAAGGCCGGTGGCCTGGATAATGGGTTTCATGGTTTCGATCATTTCGGCATTGAACGCCTCAAAGTCTTCTAGTTTGGAGAACTGCGGGAGCAGGCCGGATTCGGTAAGCCAGGTCTGGAAGGAGTCGGAGTTGAACGCGGCTTCCACCGTGTCGGCCAGCCAGGCTTCCATGTCCGCGGGAGAACCCTTCGTGCAGCAAATGCCTCTGAAGCAGCCGCCGGGGACGTTCAGATCGCCATAACCGGCATCTTCCAGATTGGGAACGTCCGCAAAGTCCGCAATGACGGAGTGCCCGTCGCCCAGAAACGCCAGAGGGCGAAGTTCGCCGCTGTTGGAAAGCACTTCGGACTGCGAGAAGATGCCAACGTCGCAATGGCCGCCCAGCACGGCGGGGATCAGCTCCGCACCGCCGTTAAAGGCAACCACGTTGAACACGTTGCCGCAGGCAATGTTCAGGCCGTATGAAACAACGCCCGTGGTCGCAGTCGCGCCGGCGTTACCCAGCGTGATGCTGCCGGGGTCGGCCTTGGCCGCCTGGATCACATCGTCCAGCGTCTGGTATTCGGAATCGTTCTGAACGGCAATCATGAAGGGTTCCAGAGAAAGGCCGGCGATGAAATCGAGGCCTTTGTAGCCGTCGGTATAGCCCGTCATCGTGCCGCAGATCACGTACGTGCCGTACATAAGCAGCGTGTAGCCGTCCGGCTCGGCGTCGATTACCTGATTGGTGCCGATGCCGGTGGAACCGCCGGTGACGTTTTCAACGATGATGTTCTGGAAACCGGAAACTTCCTTCATGGCTTCCACAAGCTGACGGGCCTGCGTATCGGTGCCGCCGCCCGCGCTGTGGGGGACGATCAGCGTGATGGTCCTCTCGGGGTCGGGCTCAAAAGCGGCAACCGGCTCTTCCGTTGCGGCAGCCGTTTCTTCGGCCTCGGGCGCTTCGGTGGCCGCGGCTTCGGTGGCGTCCGTCTCGGTGTCGGCCGCAGGCGTCCCGGCGCAGGCGGTCATCGCCAGAACCATGGCGAGAGCCAGCAGCAGCGCAATGATCTTTTTCATTCTTCTTTCCTCCTGTTTGTTTTTTTATGATTGATCACTCGATCAAAGAAACTGAATTGAAAAGTTTCGTCAAAAATCAGCATTTCCAGAGCGGCACGGTACGCAGACACTCGTTAAAGCGTTCGATGCGCTTTTGCTCCGCTTCCCCGGCGTAGCCGCCCTGCAAAAAGCGGTCCAGATCTTCCTCTTCGAACTCCCGCCAGGAAGCCATTTCTTCTCCGGGACGGATGGGATAAAAAAGCACTTCGTTTGAATGCGCCGCGTCCAGATCGCCCGGCGCGTCGCCGATCATCAGCACGTTTCCCGGCGTGTAATACGGCTTGAGCGCATGGATGCATTCCTTTTTCGTCCCGTCTTCCTGCGCGCAAAGCCGGTGCACATACCGCATCAGGTCGTGCTCCGCCCATTCCCGCTCCAAAGCTTCCCGCGGCGTTGCGGAAACAATCGCGATGTCGCACTGCGGCGCAAGCCGTATCAGGCTCTCCCGAACGCCGGGAAACGGCGGAATGCCGTACACCATGAAAGCGGCGCGCTCGTTCATTTCCAGCGACCAGCGCAGCGCCTGCCGCAGCACGGGATCGTCCGTTTCTTCGCAGGCTTTCTGCAAACACGCGTTGTTGAGCTGCGGCGCACTCGCAACCCATTTGCGAAAAGCGCTTATGTCCGGAAGCGTGAAGCCGGAGGCTTTCACCTCGTCCCGGTCCGCAAGCAGATCGAACACCAGGCACAGCTCATGGAAGCGCGAGAACCCGCGGGTCCTGGAATACAGGTTGCCGAATTCCCATGCTTCCCGGACGTATTTGGAGATCGGCTGCAGATTCCAGGCATGGACCGTCGCAGGACAAAAACACTCCTTGTGCTTGATCTCCATGGTATCGAACGCGCACCCGTCGGAGTCAATGCAGACGAGGCGCTTCTGCCCGGGTTGGTAATCGGAAATTGTTTTCGTGTCCATTTTCCTCCCCCTCACTGCAGCAGAAACTTCTCAAACGCCTGCGCCATGCCGTCTTCATAAAAAGGCGCCGTTATGTAGTCGGCCACGGCCTTTACGTCGTCCGGTGCATTCGCCACGGCCACGCCGACGCCCGCGCGCTCGATCATTTCCTTGTCGAGGAAACTGTCGCCGAGGCACATGACGTTTTCAAACCCATACCCGAGTTTTGCAAACAGCGCTTCCATCGCCGCCGTGCGGCTCTGGCGCTTCGGAAAAAACTGAACGTCCTCTCCCGCGCCTTCGGAGACGGCGACAACACCTGTTTTGATGAGCGCATCGATGATGGACTGCTGCTTTTCCGCCGGGATGCCGTAAATATTCCCTTTTTCAATGCCGATTCCGTGGGAAAGAAAATACGAAGACATCGTTTCAACTTCAATTTGCCGCCCGGCTTCCAGGAACCAGACGTGATGCGGCGGGACCGGATAGTTTTCCAGTTCGGCGCACACGTCCTTTTCCATATAGATTTTGCCTTCCGCAGAAATTTCAGAATAGATCCTCTGTTTTTCAAAAATGCGGCAGACAGCCGCGGACTCTTCCGGCGTGAACAGAGAAGAATAGAGGATTTCGCCGTTCCTGCGGTCCACGACCCGCGCGCCGTTGGCCGTGACCCAGTAACGGATGCGTTCCTCCGCTTCGATCTGCGGCGGAAACATGTCTTCGCAGCGGCCCGTAGTCGGGATGATTTCGATGCCGCGTTCTAACGCCTGCTTTATGGCGCGCATGTTTCGCATAGAAAGATAAATCTGATCCCTTTGCAAAGCCGTGCCGTCGAAGTCGAGCAGAATCGCGCGAATGTCCATCTCAATGAGCCTCCCAGTGCATAGGTCCCCGCTAACCTGATGGGGACATTCTAACGCAATATTTGGAACGTGTCAATACTATTTTGGAACGTTTCGATTTTTCAGCGGTGCATCCGTGAAATCATTCGGTTTCCGGGCAAATCCCTTGTCAAACGCCGACCGCCGCTGTATATTTAACATCATAGGTTAGCCGTCGTTTGGGGGAGAATTTCATGCCAACCATAAAAGATATTGCCAGAGCGGCCGGTGTTTCCCACGGGACTGTTTCAAACGTGCTCAATAAGCGCGGCGGTGTCAGCTATGAAAAAATCCGCCTTGTCGAGCAAACGGCCCGCGCCATGGGATACTCGATCGACGAAAAGGCAAGCTCCCTTCGCCGGGGCAAGGTTAACGTGCTTTCCGTAATTTTGCCCACGCTTTGCGAACAGCGGTATGCGGATTTATATACCGGCATCCTCCGCAGGGCGGAGACAGCCGGCTATGCGGTCCGCCTGTTCCTGACGGACGATATGCCGCACCGGGAGCGCCGGGCAATTGAAGAATCCATTGCGCTCAAGGTCTCTTCCATATTGACCGTCTCCTGCCTGCAAAATCACAAAAAGGAATACGCCGCCGCGGGCACGCGCAAACTGCCCGTCCTGTTTTTGGAGCGGCCGACGCAAAAAGCAAGTTTCCCCTCGTTTTCCTTCGACATGGAGGAAGCCGCGGGTCACGTCTGCACCGGGACGGCACGGACGGCGAATCCGGACACAGTCTGCCTCGTAATGCGCAATCTGCAGTTTTCCGATCAAAGACAATTCTGCGACGCTTTGCAGACCCGGCTGCATTTGCCGGAATCCAATCTGTACGTCTGCGCGCGCAGCAATCAGTCTTTCGCCCCGCTGGAGCTGCTGCAGCGAAAAAGCATACCGGACATAGTCGTCTGCACCGACGAATCGCTGGCGGAACGGATCGCAGGGATTTTCTATCGGGCCTGTCTGCCGCTTCCCGAAATCCATACATTCTCCTCGCTGCGCTCGGTGACCGATCCGCGGTTTAGCGGGCTCGCTTTTAATTATCGCCGCATGGGACACGAGGCCGTGGAAGCGGCGTTGTCCGGCCTGCAGGGGAAAGCGGTGGAATCGCGCGTTTATGCGGCCTCCTGCGCGTACTCCCCCGTTCCGGCTCCGGCGATTCCGAAAAACCGCACGCTGCACGTGCTCGCGCACGAAACCCCTTCAATTTTAGCACTGCAAAATCTGCTGCCGCAGTTTTCGAAACGATATGGCGTGGAAGTGGAACTGCATGCATGCAGCATGGACGAAGTGTTCGGCGAACTCTGCTCCGAACGGGCCGGTTATTGGGACGTTGTGCGTCTCGATCCCTCTTCCCTGCCGTATTTCGGGCCGCGCCAGTTTATGCCGCTGTCCGAAATAGACAGCGGTATCGCCAGCGAATTCAATCGGTTTTTACCCGGGCTTTTAAATGAGTTTTCCGGCGTGCGCGGGCAGTTATACGCTATGCCCTTTGATATTGCGGTACAGATGCTGTTCTATCAGAAATCGGCGTTTGAAGACATCGGCCAAATACGGGCCTTCTTTGAAGAAACGGGAAAAAATTTGGAAGTCCCCGCCACTTACGCGGACTTCGACCGGGTGGCGCGCTTCTTTTCGCAAAAACACCGTCCGGATTCGCCGATCCGATATGGCTCAAGTCTTGCAGCGGCCCGGCCAACTTCCATTACGGCGGAATATCTGCCTCGCCTGCTCGCCGCGGGCGGGCTGTCCTACAGCAGCAGCGGCTGTCTGAATCTGCTGACGCACGCCGCATTGCAGACATTAAAGGAATACATCGCGTTTTCCGCTTATACGAGCAACAAACGGGTACAGAACTGGAGCGACATTGCGCAGAATTTTGTGAACGGGCAAACCGCGACCGCAATCCTGTTTGCAAATCATTCGTCGCATTTCATCCGCAATCAAAGCGCCAACGCGGGCATCGAGATCGGCTTTGCCTCCATCCCCGGGCGGCATCCCCTGCTGGGCGGCGGCTCCTTTTGCATCAACCGGGAAACGCAGTTTACCGAGGACGCATACGCTTTTCTGCGCTGGGCGACAGGAGAACAAATCGCCCCGGAACTGGTCATGCTGGGCGGAATTTCCGCCTGCCGCTGCGTGTACGAACACCGGGAAATCCTGGATACGTATCCCTGGCTGGCGGAGCTGCCGAGCAACATCCGTTTGGGCATCCGGCAGCCGATTCTCTCGCCGATGAACATCAGCATCAATCAGCGCGAATTTGAAACGGTGCTGGGGCAGCATCTGCTGCGCGCGCTGGCAAAGCAGGAATCCCCGGAGCAGGCGCTGGAAAGCACGCAGCGGGAACTGGACACGATTCTATACAGCAGGCAGTAAAGATTTGCCCATCGGAAGCGATTCCATAAATTCCGGAAGCAGCGCGGCGCCGAAACCTCCCCGCCGTTTTGTCAGATGCCTTCTCCGGGCAAAGCCTGCGCTTTTCTCGGGTCTTTGACAAGGATTGCGACGGCCAGATTGACCAGAGAAAGAGCCGCGACCGTGTAAAAAATATACTGCGAGCCAAATGTGACCCATGCAACGCCGCCCGTCACGCCGACAATGATGGAAACCACATGATCCATCATCATCGCAAGCGAAAGCGTCGGCGTTACGTCCGCGTCCGTAATGGCGATCGATTTAAGATAAACCGTCCGGATAATACCCATCTGGGACGACAGCCGGTCGACAACGAACAGCGAACAGGCGGCAATCACCGGCAGCCCGACTTTCGCCAGCGCGCCGCTGTTAAACGACTGCGCCAACAGTCCATAGCAAAGATAAACCGCAATGAACGAAAACGCGTCGACGTACAGCAGTTTTTTTACGCCGAAGCGGTCGATCCAGCGCCCAAGCTGCGGCATGAAAAACATGCCGAGCGTAGAAGCGATGATGCCGAGCAACACGATGGTGTCGACCTGCTGCCCCAGCGTCTCAATCAAAACCCAAGGGCCAAACACCAGCATCACCTGCTTTTGAACGCCGAACACGACTGCGAGCAGATAATAATATTTATACTCTCTGCGAAAAATGAATTTCACCTTTTCGCGTTTGCTGCGCACCTGCCCGACATTTCGTTTGAGCCTGACGAGCAGCAGAAGCGCCGCCACATAGAAAACCGCCGAAACGACAAACGTCCACTTCGTGTCGCTCAAAAAGCTGAAAACGCCGAATCGAAACAGGAAAAACACGGCCAGCCCCGCAATCGTCAGGCAGGCAAAGCGCACACCCGCAAACTGGCCCATACGCTTTCCAATCCTGTCCGGCTCGGAGAGGGCCATGCCGATGCTGTCCCGCAGCGGCATGTACAAGTGTGTTCCCATCGAAGTTGTAAACAGAAAGACCAGCATCACGCCGAAAGACGGCGTGAAGAACCCAAGCACGAACAAGCCGAACGCAGCGATCCCCTGCGCCAGGATCGCGATTGTAATATCCCCGAGGAAAGACACTGCGCTGATGAGGAAGAACACGATAACGCCCGGCAGTTCCCTCGGAAACTCAATCAGGCCGCGCTGAAAACCATTGACGTTGTATACGTCCTTAAAATAGTTCGAGAACAGTCCGTCGCTGAAACCGAGCGCCAGATTGACCGCCGCGACGACGACAAAAAACAACATCAGGTCTTTTTTCTGTTTTTCCGACATTTACAAGCCTTTCGCTGCTGGGCATTTTTTTGTTGATTCCTGCTATACTACCACAGCTCGCCGCATTAGAAAAGACCGGAACGCAATTCCGGGCAACCAGCGGCGGAGCAGCCGGCGCTATATCAAAAAGCGAAGTTACCCCTCAAGCGCATAAAATCGTTGTGGCGTTCCCGACTTTGGCGGGAACGCCACATTAGAAACCCTGCCGGGAAAGGCTTTCAATTTCTTTGCCGATCGCCGAACGGAGCACGCACGGGTAAAAGTAAATTACACCTGTCTATAAGCCGAAGCGTAACGCGTTAAAACCGGGATAATTCGCGCGGCAGCGCGCAATCGCGTCCGAAAGGGTTATCCGATGCGCCGTCGCGCCGATGTGCTCCACGCAGAGAGATGCAACCGCGTTTGCAAAGCGCGCGCAGTCGAGCAGGGCGCCGCCGTTTGCCCGCGCAAACAAAAAGCCCGCCGCAAAGTTGTCCCCCGCGCCGGTGGTGTCCACGCAGGTTTCGCAGCGGCAGCCGGGAACGGCGCCGGTCGTCTCGTCCGAATCGATGAAACAGCCGTGTTTTCCGGTTTTCACGACCATGCATTTTACGCCGCTCTGCCGGAAATCCCGCGCACTCGCGGCCGCATCGTTTCGCCCGGAAAGCAGTCCCGCTTCCTCTTCGTTTGCAAAAAGAATATCGATATACGGCCAGACGTTTTTCAGATCGGCGAGCTTTTCCCCGTTCTTTCGGCGGGTCATATCCGCGCAGAGGACACACCCCTGCGCCTTTATCCCGGAAAACAGCGTTTCGAGCGCTTTGGGGTCAAATTTCGGAAACACAAACAAACTCGCGAAGCAAACCATTGGCGCGAGCCCGTTTAAATACGGCAGAACGTCGTCTGCGCACAATGCGCGAAGGCTGCTCTGCGGGTCGGTGATAAAGCTGCGCTCCCCCTGTGAATCGATCAGAACGATATTCAGGCTGGTAACGAGCCCGGCTTCGCGCAGCACATGCGCCGTATCCAGACCGTTTTCGCGGCAGTATGCAAGCACCATCTTCCCGCCGGAGTCGTCGCCCACCTTGCTGATCAAATCGACCGATCCGCCCAGCCGGAAGAGCACAACGGCTTCGTTCAGCGCGTCCCCGCCAAAACCCAGACGAACCCGCCCGGCGGCATGCGAACCCCCGTGTACCGAAAACTCGTCGATTCCTTCGGCAAGCGCATCCAGATGCGCAGCGCCGATGATGCTGAAGCGCCGCATGCTCCTCCTTCGTTTCAAACCATCAAAAAATTTATTGAGGGGTACAGCCGCTCACTTCACTCCTTGCGGAATCCCGCGAGCCGCTCCATCGCGTAATACGCGCCGCCGACAACACCGATGTCGACGGCGTTGGACGCGTGCAGCAGCGTGAAGTCGTCCCCCGGGTAGGGTTTCCGCGCAAACTCATGTACGAACCCAAGCAGGATGTCCATCGGGAAACCGGCCATCTCGACGACGCCGCCGCCGATAATCACCTGATCCGGATCGAAGATATTCAGCTCCGACGCAAACGGAATCGCCATCGCCTCGATATAATCCCGAATCAGCTCGTGATCCCTGTGCAGCAGAAAGATGTCCTGAAACCGCTCGGCCGGGAAGTTCTCTTCCCAAAGCGAATAAAGCACGTGTCCCGCGGCGTACGCTTCCACACAGCCCCGGTTGCCGCAGGTGCAGTACCGCTCGCTTTTATAAAACGGTATATGCCCAAGATCGCACGCAACGCCGTGTTTGCCGTCCAGAAAGCGGTCACCCAAGTATACCATGTTGCCGATGCCCGTTCCATAATAGATGCCGAGCGTGTAGCCTTTTCCCTTCAGGTTCTGCCGCGTAATATCATACTGGAGCAGGAAAACCGCGTCCTTTTCGATGAACACCGGCACGCCGAACGCTTCTTCCAGGGGCGTTACAACATCCTTGCCGTCGAACCCGCCGTCCTCGCAGGGAGGCAGGTTCGGGCAGTTGTAAACGATCTTCTTGTCCTTGCTCACGGGCGAAGGAAATCCAATCGTAACGGCGGCGACGCGCGCGCGAATGCCGTTTCGCTCGAGATACTCGGCGATATATGCGCCAAGGCGGCCAATCGTATCGCCCGTGCCGCAGACCACGCCGCTCGGCGACTTTTCAAAGCAGCAGATTTCGCCGCCGGCGTTCACCGCGCCGATACGAAAATTCGTCCCGCCGATGTCGATGCCGATGATGAGATCCTTCATGATTTGCCCTTACCCCCTAACGGACCCACTCGTTGAAGTTTTCCTCCATAATTGCCCATGCCTTGCGCAGATCGCAGTCCTGGCTGAACAGGCAGGTGTTCCCCATGATGATGTAGTCCACGCCCGTCGCATCGACCTGTTTCATCGTTCCTTTGTGGCTGCCGCCGTCGATCATCGTTTTAAACGTATATCCGTGCTGTTCGCGCAGCGCGTGCGCTTCGCGGATTTTATCGAGCACGCAGGGAATCAGCGACTGCTTCGGAAATCCCGGTGTAACGCCCATAAACGTAATCAAATCGACCTGATCGATATAGTAACGCATGATGTCCAGCGGAACAGACGGGTTGAGCACGATGCCAACTTTTTTGCCGCGGCCCTTGATATGGCTGATGTATTTGAAAACGTTGCGCTGAATATCTTCGGCATGCAGCGAGACGATGTCGCTGCCTGCATCGATCACCGCATCGATGATATCCAGCGGAAGGCCCTCCACCATCAGGTGCGTGTCCAGCACAGCTTTCGTAATCGGCCTTAACTGCGCGATAAACGCAGGCGAAATAAACATATTCTTGGCAAAATGCCAGTCGATAACGTCGAGATGGTACATCTGCGCATGCTCGTCGAGTTGTTCGATCTGCCGCTGCACGTTCATCAGGTCCATCCCCATAAGGGACGGCACGAATCTTTGCTCCATTGATTATCTTCCGGCGGCGGAGCGAAACTCCCGCCGCCTTTGCTCCTTTCTGCTTTTCTGCGTCGGTCCCCGCGGAGACTCTTTACTTCCTGCGGGAAATAAACGTGTCGAGCGCAACGGCGAAAATCAGCAGCAGGCCGGTCGCGAGATTCTGATAGAACGTCGGGACCGAACACATATTCAGGCCGTTGCTGATGAGGCCAAGGATCAGCGCGCCGATGATAACGCCGGGAATCGAACCTTTGCCGCCGAAGAAACTCGTTCCGCCGATGATCGCGGCGGCGATCGCGCTGGTTTCATAACCCGTCGCGCCGTTTGGCTCGGCCGCGCCGAGACGCGCGGTCAGAACCGCGCCGCAGATGCCGGCGCAAAGGCCGGAAATCATGTGCACCGCGAGGACATGATGTTTCACGTTGATGCCGGAATACCATGCGGACTCCCGGTTGCCACCAATTACGTATAGATTCCGGCCAAATGTGGTTTGACTTGTTACAAACCACATCAGCACCGCAACGATGAGAGCCACGCATACCGACATCGGAATGCCGTTCCAGATACCCCCGAAAAACTTGGAAAACGTTCCCGGGAAACCGAACGTTGCCTGCGCGTCCGACAGAATCAGCGTCAGCGCGCGGTATACGGCCTGTGTGCCAAGCGTAATGATGAACGGGTGAACGTTGGTCACGTTGATGAGGATGCCGTTGATCGCTCCAAGCAGAAGGCCGCAAAACACCGAGCCGATCAAAAACGCGGAAAGGACGTTCATGCCGAGGTTGACCATCAGTTTGGCCGTAATCATGCCGGAAAGCGCGACGACGGAACCAACGGAAAGGTCGATGCCCGAAACGAGGATGGTAAAGAATTCGCCGCAGGCAATCAGCATCGTTGTGGAGGACTGCGTTGCGATTTGCTTCAGATTCCCCCAGGCAAGAAACGTCGGCGGCGCAAAGAGCGAAAAGATCAGCAGCATGCCGATAAAAATAATTACCGTTCCCAATTTGCCCCAGATGACTTTAAAGCTGAGTTGCCGTGTTTTCATTCGTTTTCTCCTCACATTGTGGCCGTCTTCAGAATCAGTTCTTCGGACGCGTCTCTAATATTCAGGACTCCCTTGAGTTTGCCTTCGTTTAAAACGACGATCCGGTCGCAAACGCCGAGCAATTCCGGCAGTTCGGACGAAATCATGATGACGCCGACGCCTTTTTCCGCAAGCCTGCGCATGATGCCGTACATCTCGGCCTTGGTGCCGATGTCGATGCCCTTTGTCGGTTCGTCGAAGATAATCAGCTTTGCGTCGGAAGCCATCCATTTGCCGACGATAACCTTCTGCTGGTTGCCGCCGGAAAGCGTGGTGATCACCTGATCGAGCGACGCACACTTGATCTTCATTTGGTTTTTCTGATATTCGGCAACCTTTTGGTCCGCTTTGGGATGAATCAAGCCGATAAACCCTTCCGCTTTTGAAAGCAGAAGTCGTTTTACCAGCACAAGGTTTTCGCGGATATTGTGGAGCGGAAAAACGCCCGACTCACGGCGGTTTTCCGTAAGCAGCGCAATCCCGTTTTTAATCGAATAATAAGGCGAACGGATCGGAAGTTCCTTGCCGTGCAGGAAAATTTTTCCACTTTCGTATTCCTGCCCGGAAAAGATGGTCGTCATCAGTTCCGTGCGCCCCGCGCCGACAAGACCCGCAAAACCGAGCACCTCGCCGCGATAAACCTCAAATGAAATATCGTTCGAGCGCTTATCTTTGCGAGTGATATGCTCCGCGCGGAAAATCACTTCCGCCGTGTCGTAGTCGACGGGTTTTTCACTGAAAAATTCTTTTTGCACCTCGCGCCCGACCATCATGGAGATAATTTCGTTTTCGGAACTGATCTCGTCCATGTTTTTGGTCGCAACGGTGTTGCCGTCCTTAAGGACGGTAACGCGGTCGCCGATTGCGCGGAGTTCCTGCATTTTGTGGGAAATATAGACGACGCCGATCCCGGCCGCCCTGAGTTTGCGAATAATGCCGAAAAGGTTGTTGCTCTCCTCGGACGTCAGCGACGAAGTCGGTTCGTCCATCACGACGATTTTTGCGTCGACCGCAAGCGCCTTTGCAATTTCAACCATCTGCTTTTCGGAGATCGACAGGTCCCCGACCAGCGTATCGACCGGCTTTGTCAGGCCGACTTTCCGCGCAAGCTCGTCGGCCCGCTTCATATAGCTTCTTTTATCGACCACCGGCAGTATCCCGAGGAATTTTTTCACCGGCAGCCGCCCTACGAAGAGATTCTCCGCAATCGAAAGGTTATTTACAACACTGAGTTCCTGATAAATAATACTGATGCCGAGCTGAGAAGATAGTTTGGGCGACAGCTTGTCGTACGAACACCCATGTACGCATATGCTGCCGCTCGTCGGTGTGTAAATGCCGCTGAGTATCTTCATTAGTGTGGACTTGCCTGCGCCGTTCTCCCCCAGCAGGAGATGCACTTCCCCGGGCAAAACATCAAAGCTGACGTCTTCGAGCGCAACGACGCCCGGAAACTCTTTTCTGATGTTTTTCATTTCGACCAATGGTTCCATACTTTTCGCCCTTCTGTTTCGATGTCGTTTCAGCCGCGCCTAAAAACACGCTGTCCGTTTTTTAATCCAACCATATCATTTCCTGCATATACACAAGCAAGGCGTCTTCGCATATCGTTCGCAACTTAAACGATCCTACGAACGCCCTGACTCGAGGCGCCCGGTTTTACACCGGGCACCTCGAAATTGGAAACCTATATTCCCTACCGGATGTTCCCGCTGCTTATGCAGACGGATTTTACGACCGAGTCGCTCTACACGTCTCTCGAATCGCTCTACGGCGTGCGCGTCAACCGTGCGCGCCGCGAAATTGAAGCCGTAACCCTCAATCAGGACGAGGCAAATCTGCTTGGTATCCCGATTCATAAGGCGGTCTGCCTTGTAACGAGCGTGGCGTATGCAGAGCAGACGAACACGCCGGTAGAATACTCCATTGCCAGATACCGCGGCGACCGGACAAAGTTTGCCGTGGAGACACTGCGTTGACTCCGCCAAAACGGGTCCGCACGGTCCGCGGCGACATTCCGCCGGAAACGCTCGGCTACTGCCAGTGTCACGAGCATGTTTTTATCGGCGGCGGCACGCCCGCCGCGCCGTCCCCCGCGCTCTGCATAGACGATTTGCATAAAAGCGAACGGGAACTCTGCGCATACCGGACCGGCGGCGGCAGCGCGATCGCCGACGCGCAGCCCGTCGGCTGCGGACGCGGCGCGCGCGCATTGCTTGCGCTTTCCGAACAAACGGGCGTGCATATCGTTGCGTCGACCGGTTTCCACCGGCTGATCTACTACGTCCCGTCACACTGGATCCTCACCTGGGATGAAGAACGCCTCTGTGAACTGTTTGCACGCGAAATCACGGACGGCATGTTTGAAACGCAGCGCGGCGCACCGCCCGAAACCGCCTTGCCGCTCTGCCGGGCGGGACAGATTAAAACCGCGCTTGAGCCCGAGGGCATCTGCGGACGCCGCCGTACGCTGTTCCTTGCCGCCGCCGGTGCGGCGGTCCGTACGTCCGCGCCCTTAATGGTGCACATCGAACGCGGGTCCGACCCGCTCGCGCTCGCCGATTTCTTTGAAGCGCGCGGCGTTGCGCCGCAGAAGATGATCTTTTGCCATATGGACCGGACGGTCGATTCGTTCGAAGCGCACCTCGCGCTCTGCAAAAGAGGCGCGTATCTCGAATACGATACCATCGGGCGGTTCAAATACCACAGCGACGAGCGGGAAGCACAGTTGATTGAACAGGTCGTTTCGGCGGGATATGTCCGCCAGTTGATGCTCTCGCTGGACACCACGCGCCAACGATTGGTCAGCTACGGTGGTACGATCGGGCTAAGCTACCTGCTTGAAACATTTTTACCTCTGCTGCGGTCCCGCGGTTTTTCCGACCGGGAGATTCTGCAGATGCAGATAAAAAACCCCGCAGCAGCATATGCATTTTAACCAATCACAACCAGGCGTAATCAGGAGAACAAAATGGAACGTATCTTAATCACACCCCGCTCGTTCGGAAAAACCGACCCGGCGCCGTTTGAACTGCTCCGTGAGGCGGGCTACGAACTCGTCCGGAACACCACGGGCGCAATTCTGACAAAGGAAGCGATGCTCGAAGCCGTCTCCTCCGTCTGCGGCGTTATCATCGGCGTCGATCCGCTCGATCGGGACGTGCTTACAGCGGGCAAAAAAATCCGCGCCGTCGCAAAATACGGCGTGGGTACGGACAACATCGATATACCCTATGCAAACGAGCGTGGTATCAAGCTCTCCGTCACGGCGGGCGCAAACGCCAACGCCGTGGCGGACTATGCGTTTGCGCTGATGCTCGCCTGTGCACGGCGCGTCTGTGAAATCGACGCGCTCTGCCACCGCAGGGACTGGGAAAAGCGCATCGGCGCCGACCTCTTTGGAAAAACGCTCGGCATTTTCGGTCTCGGCGCAGTCGGCAAAGGCGTTGCAAGGCGTGCGCGCGGGTTCGACATGAAAGTCCTCGCATACGACGTTTTCTGGGACGACGCATTTGCAAAGGCAAACGGCGTGCGCCGCGCGGCCCCGGACACAATCTTCTCCGAATGCGATTTCATCAGTCTGCACCTGCCGCTCAACAGCGAAACGCACGGATTCGTCGGCACAGACGCGTTTGCACGGATGAAGCAGACCGCCGTACTCATCAATACGGCGCGCGGCGGGCTGATCGATGAATCGGCGCTGGTGGACGCGCTTTCCGGACAGAAAATCCTCGCCGCGGGAATCGACGTGTTCGAGGAAGAACCGCCCGCAAGCGAAGCGCTCTACACGCTGAAAAACCTGATCATGGGTTCGCACTGCGCCGCTTCAACAACCGGCGCGTCCGAAGCGATGAGCCTGATGGCGGCGCAGAACCTCCTGCGGGATTTGCGGTAGCGCCGCGGCGGCAGAGAGCCGCACGGCTGCAAAAATCGACTGCTTATGCAAACACAAAAAACCTTCCCTTGCAGACTTCTGCATCGGAAGGTTTTGAATTCTCCGGTTTTTTAATCATTTTGCGACTCATGCCGCGGAGCAAGGCGACCGTTCCGTCCGGCTTCCGCTGCAAGGCGATTTGCCGCGCACTTACGCTACGCTTCCGCATCCCCAAGCAGCATAACGGCCTCCTTCGGCAGTGCAAACCACGCTTCGCCGCCGACAAAGAATCCCTTTGCGTCCTCTTTGCCCAACTCCACGCGCAGCGGCGCCTGTGCGCCCGGCGGCATCAGCGTCAGCACGCGCGAAAACACGTCGTCCGTCACGTCCGTAATGCGGCAGAGCGCGGCGTTTTCCGTATCCGGCGCGGCAGGCAGAATATAGTGCGCGCGAACGCCGACATGCGTGACGGCCCTTCCGTCGGCGGGGGGACAGGCCAGTTTCAGATTCCACGCCGGCACCCAGACATTCCCGTCCGCATCGATCTGCGCGGCCGCACAGTTTTTACAGCCGGAGATCAGCGCGCTCTGCAGCGTCATCGGTCGCTCAAAGAGCGTCCGGGTACCGACGACCGGCTCCGATTTTCCGGTGTTGAGCACACAGACGCGCTCGCTCATGCGGTAAACTTCGCCCCGGTCGTGCGAAACCAGCAGGGAAACGCCGGAAAACTCGGCGAGAGTCGTTCGCACCTCGCGCTCAAGCTGCCATCGTAAATAGCTGTCCAGCGCGGCGAACGGCTCGTCCAGCAAAACCGCCTCCGGCTCTCCGGCCAGCATACGGCAGAGCGCGACGCGCTGCATCTGCCCGCCGGACAGCTCGCGCGGATAGCGCGCCTCCAGTCCCTCCAGATGAAACCGCCGCAGAAGACTGCTTTGTTTTTCCCGCCGGACGGCCGCGTCTTTTTCCAGTGAAAGTCCCGCGGCGATGTTTTGCAGCACGGTCATATTGGGAAACAGTGCATACCGCTGAAACAGGTATCCGACCCGCCTTTTCTGCGGTGGCAGATCGATCTTCGTCTTCGAATCGAACAGCACGCGTCCGTCGAGCACAATTCGGCCTTCATCCGGCTTTTCCACCCCGGCGATGCACCGCAGCGTCATGCTTTTCCCGCTGCCGGACGCGCCCAGAAGCGCGGTAACGCCCGCGCCCGCGGAAAACGCCACATCCAGCGTAAAACCGTTCAGCCTTTTTTTGATATCAACTTCCAGCGTCATTTTTTCCCCGATTCCCTGTTCTTCCGTTTGCAGATACTACCATTTTTTCACGTTTTTCAGCCTTGAATCCGCAAAAACGTTCATCAGGAACACGATCCCGAACGAGATGATGAGGATCACCGCCACCCAAACACCCGCGGTCGCATAATCCCCGTTTTGAATGACCATTGCGATGCGCTGGGAGATCGTCCCCGTCTTCCCGGCGATGTTGCCTGCCAGCATGCTGGTTGCGCCGTATTCGCCGAGGGCGCGCGCAAACGTCAGAATCGTGCCGCTGACCACGCCCGGCCCGGCGGAGGGCAGCACCACGCGCCAGAAAATGCGCCGTTCGGACATGCCGAGCGTCCGGCCTGCATAGATGAGCTCAATGTCGACCTGCTCAAACGCCGCGCGGGCGTTTCGGTACATCAGCGGAAACGCGATCACGCTCGCGGCGACGATGCACCCGAGCCAGCTCTGCACGACCTTGATTGAAAAAGTCGCATAGAGAAACTCGCCGACCGGTCTGCGCATGCTGAAAATCAGCAGCAGGAAAAAACCCGCGACCGTCGGCGGCAGCACCATCGGCAGCGTCAAAAGCCCGTCGACCAGCGCTTTCGGGCGTTTGCCCATCCGCATGACCCAGCGCGCCGTCCAGATGCCGAGGAAGAAACACAAAACCGTTGCGACCAGCCCCGTTTTAAGCGAAATCCAAAGCGGGCTGAAATCCAGGGATTCAAGTATTCCAAACAACTCTTGCATGCGTTTTCCTCCGCGGCACGCGCCGCCTGTTTCCGGTATACTGCATTACGCCCACTGCGCCAGGCGCTTTACCGCGCGCCTGAAAAACGTACGAAACGCCCGCCGCCAAACCGCATGACGGCGGGCATTTTGCAGTTTGCCGTAACCTGCCGGCAAATCGCGCGTTACGAACGTTGCAAGAGGGTTGCTTTATTCGTAAATCGTGAACATGTAGTCTTCAAACAGCGCTTTTACCGCGTCGGTTTGCAGGAACGCAATAAAATCGTCCGCAGCGGCGCTTTCCGCGTCGGTCGCCTGCGGATTGACGATGCGGCACACCGGGTAGAGGATTTCGCCGGAAAGCGAAGTGTCCGCAATTTCGATGATGTCGATATCGTCTATAATGGAATATGCGTCGGAATAATACACGGCGCCGACTTCGTTGGAGCCTTCTTTAACGGCTTCCTTCACCTTGCTGACGTTGCTGCACTCGTTGATTTCCAGTCCGTCAAGCGCGGCGGAAACTTCTTCGGTGGTATATTCTGCCGCCTTCTTGGAACCGTCGAGAATCCCGAGGCTGATGAGCACCTGACGGGCGTATTTGCCCGCGGGCACGCTGCCGTCGGCCAGCGCCATGCTCTTGGCGCTCGCAAGATCGGCAAAGCCTGTCACCGTGGTACCGCTGTCCTTCGGCGTGATCAGCGCAATTTTGTTGCAAAGCAGATCGACGCGCGTGCCTTCCATAACGAGGTTTTCTTCCTCAAGCGTGTCCACTTTCGCCGTCGACGCGGAGAAGAACACATCGCAGGCAAACCCTTCCTCGATCTGCGTCATGAGCTTTCCTGAGCTGTCGGCATTGTACGTAATCGTAACGTTCGGCTGGGACGCTTCATACAGCGGGATGATCGCCTGAAAAACGCCTTCCAGGCTCGCCGCAATAAACAGCTGTACTTCTGCTTCTTCCAAAAGCGCGTCTTCCGCTTCCGCCGGTTCTTCCGCCGCCGCGGGCGCTTCGGTTGCGACGGGCTCTTCCGTCGCTGCGGTTTCGTCCGCCGCAGCCGTCTCCGTTTGCTGCGCACAGGCGGCAAACGATGCAAGCATCAAGACCGTCATCAGCAGCGCAATCCATTTTTTCATAACTCTTTCCTCTTGACTCTTTGATTTATGGAACGCAGAAAAACGCTTCTGCATGGCCCATCTTTATTCTTTCCCGAAACCGCAGTTCGGGTAGGTGCATTTATCGCAGTTCAGGCAAAGCCCGCCGTTACCCAGCCGGGTAATATCGCTGCGCTGCAGCCGGATTCCCGCGACAATGCGCGGCAAAAAAAGATCGAATACCGATGTTTTTGCATACATCACGCAGCCCGGCAGCCCCAGCACCGGCACGCCGTCGTCATAGTATCCCACAAGGAACATCGCCCCCGGCAGGATCGGCGCACCGTAAGTTACGATTGCCGCACCGCTTTCCCGGACGGCGGCGGGCGTCCGGTCGTCCGGATCCACGCTCATGCCGCCCGTGCAGAGCACGATGTCCACGCCCGCCGCGCGCACCTGCCGGATTGCTTCAACAATGTGTTCCGTTTGATCGTCGCTGACGCGCTTTTCGGCGGCCGTAACGCCGAACGCTTTGAGTTTTCTTTCGACCACGGGAGTAAACCGATCTTCGATCCGTCCGTGAAAGACCTCGTTGCCGGTGGTAACGATGCCGGCTTTCAGCCCTTTTCTGAACGGAACAAGCCTGAGCAGCGGTTCGCTGCCGGCAATCGCCTCCGCTTCCTCGATGCGGCGCTTATCGATGACCAGCGGGATCACCCGCGTGCCGCAGAGTTTGTCCCCGGCGCGTACCGCCGTGTTGGTGTGCCGCGTGGCCATCATCACGTCTTCGAGCGCGTTGAGCGCGTCGAGCCGCGGCACATCCACGATGAAAACGCCGTCCTCCTCTGCGAAAAGCTCCAGCTTTCCTTCCTTGACCGCTCCGCGGCGCATATGCTCGTTTTCGCAGAGTGCGCAAAGGCGGTCGGCGGCCTCGTTTTCGTGCAGCGTGTTTTCCCCCGCTTCCCATACATAGAGATGGTCTTTCCCCATGGAAAGCAGCATCGGGATATCCGCTTCGGTCACAATGTGCCCCTTGCGGAACTGCGCGTCTTTCATTTCTCCGGGAACAATTCGCGTAAGGTCGTGACAAAGCACGTGCCCCACGGCGTTTTTCGTTTCGATCAGCTTCATGCGTCCATACTACCATTATTCTTTTAAAAAAACAACGCTTTTCATTTTTCTTTTTAGCGTGTCTGATATTTTATTTGCCCCAGCAAAACGCGCGGCGATCTGCGCCTCTTGAGAGGTATCCCTGCTTGCCGCGCGGCTTCAAAGCAACCCGGAAAACGTCTTCGCAGACTCGCCTGTCTCGCGCCTTACGCAAAGTGCACTGCCGCAACGTGTACCGTTTACAGGTGTTGACTTGCGTGCGAGTTCAATATTACAATCAAATCAGGTCTTCGCTCCCGCTATGAATTTTTCTTTTTGAACCCGCTTATACACCGTTTTCCCGTCGATATTTGATATCCCGTTTTCTCTGCAGAACCGACCGTTCAGAGCAAATCGTCCATTCCGTCCACACATACGCACGCAACAAACGACAAGCGTATCTTCGGTTGCCACACACAATGCGGAGGTGAACCAATGAACGAACACTACGACGTTATCATTGCCGGCGGCGGCGTGTCCGGCCTGACGGCGGGCGCATACTGCGCGCACGCCGGGCTGAAAACGCTGCTCTGCGAGCGCAATGCAAAAACGGGCGGCCTTGTCGGCACGTTTCAGCACAACGGTTTTTCTTTTGACGGCGGTATCCGCGCGTTCGAAGACTCCGGCGTGCTGCTGCCGATGCTGCGCCAACTCGGCGTCGAAATGCAGTTTGCGCCAAACCCCGTCACGATCGGCTTCGGCAGCCGCAGCGTGCAGCTGAGCGACAAAAAAAGCCTTGCCGGATACGCGGCGCTCCTCAAATCGGTTTTTCCGCAAAACGGACAGGAAATCGAGCGCATTGCCCGGCAGATTGAAGCGGCGATGCGCTATATGGACGTGCTGTACGGGATTGATAACCCGCTGTTTCTGGACGCGGAACTGCACGATCCAAAGTACCTGGCAAAAACGCTCCTGCCGTGGTTGATCAGGTATACGTTCAACATTCAAAAAGCAAGCCGTCTCGACGAACCCATGCGGCAGTACCTGAAGAAATTTACGCAAAACGACGCGCTGATCGATCTGATCTGCCAGCATTTCTTTGCCGCAACGCCGGCTTTTTTTGCGCTGAGCTATTTCGGCCTGTATCTCGATTACCGTTACCCCACAGGCGGCACGGGCGTGCTCGCCGAACGACTGGAACGCCGCATCGAAGAATTCGGCGGAAAAATTGAACTGAACGCGGAGATTGCCCGCGTACTGCATGGCGAAAAAAGCGTCGTCCGACGCGACGGACGACGCTTTTCCTACTCCCGCCTGATCTGGGCGGCCGACCAGAGCGCGCTCTACCGGGCTCTCGAAGGGCCGCTTCCTGAAAAAGCGCGCGCACAGAAGGCGCGCACGGAAAAAGCCGCCGGAATCGATTCCGTGCTGACGCTGTTTATCGGAACCGGCCTCCCGCCCGCAGCCGTCGGATCCGCCTGCGGGGCACACGCGTTTTTCACGCCGGACACGACCGGCCTTTCCGCTCTGCCCGCCTGGCAGACGGCTCGCTGCGGCGGCGAATCTGCCATGATGGACTGGGTAAAGCGCTACCTTGAAACCACCACATACGAAATTTCCGTTCCCGTGCTGCGGGACGCTTTGCTTGCTCCAGACGGCAAAACCGGCCTGATTGTCAGCACGCTGTTCGACTATGAACTCACAAAATGGTTTTTCGGACAAAACGCATACGCCGCGCTGAAGGAGCTCTGCGCGCAGACAATCCTGCGCGTGCTCGATTCCTCACTTCTGCCGGGACTCAAGGACTGCGTTTTGTTTTCGCTTTGCGCAACGCCTCTCACAATCGAGCGGGAAACCGCGAACCGCCATGGCGCGATCACCGGCTGGGCTTACACCAACCGCGATATCCCTGCGATGCATCGCTTTGGCAAGATTCAAAAAGCGGTCAAAACCCATCTTCCCGGCGTGCTGCAATGCGGGCACTGGACGTTCGTCCCGGCGGGGATGCCAGTCGCCGTCATTACAGGCAAGCTCGCGGCGGACGCCGCCATATCGGCACTGGGAAAGAAAGCGAGGGTCACTTGATGCAATCGATACTGGATTGGTGCATGATCATCCTCGGTTTTCCGGCCGCCGCGCTGCTGTTTTTCCGCATTCCGAAACTGCCGCGTATCAAAAGCCATGATCCGCTGCCGGACGTTTCGGTCGTCATTCCCGCGCGAAACGAGGCAAAGACGCTGCCGCTGCTGCTCGGCGACCTCAATCGTCAGACGTTCCGTCCGCTGGAGATTCTCTGTGTGGACGACGCTTCCGAGGACGACACCGCCAATATTGCCGTCCGCTGTGGCGCCAGGCTGCTTTCCGCCGAGGCGAAACCCGACGGCTGGATCGGCAAAAGCTGGGCCGCGCAAAAGGGCGCGGACGCGGCGCACGGAAGTCTGCTTGTGTTCCTCGACGCGGACGTGCGTCTTGCGCAGGACGGGCTTTTACGCATCGTCACGGCATACGCAAACGGCGGCACGCTTTCCGTGCAGCCGTTTCACCGGACAAAATCGGCAGCCGAGCAGCTTTCCCTGTTTTTCAACCTCGTACAGATCGCCGCCAACGGCACGGCGCTGCCCAGGCCGGTCAACCTCGGCCTGTACGGACCGGTCATTGCGATTTCCCGCGCGGACTATGCCGCAATCGGCGGACACGAAAGCGTGAAAAGCAGTATCGTGGAGGACATGTCGCTCGGCGAACAGCTAAAGAAGCACAATATCCCCTATCGACTGTTCGTCGGCGACGCGGGCGTGTCGTTCCGCATGTATCCGGGCGGCCTGCGCGACCTCCTCACCGGCTGGAGTAAGAACCTCGCCTCCGGCGCTGCGAAAACCCCTGTTTGGCTGTTTGCGGCGGTGTTTTTCTGGCTCGCTTCGACCGCGGCGGTTTCAATCCAACTGATTCGCGCGCTGGCGGCGGGCGGCGGGTTCGCCGCGGCCGCACTCCCCGCAGCGCTGTATCTTGGCTGGGTTATTCTTTTGTTTGTCGTCGGCCGCCGGATCGGGAAATTTTCGCCCGCCGCCTATCTGCTCTATCCCGTTTCGCTGCTCGTGTTTTTCGCCGTATTTGCGTACTCCGGATTCGTGCGCCTGTTCCGGCTGAAAGTAAAATGGAAAGGACGAATGATTTCGCTCGGTCGCTGAAAGATGCAGATTCTCTTTTTAAACGATCTCTTAACGTTTTTGCTTTGTTTCCTGCTCTGGGGACTCCTGCAGCTTGGAGCGGCTTTACTTTGCCTCTCCCTGCCGGAGCAGGCGTTCTCGCCCGAGCGGTTCTTCTATCGCACACACCGCTGGGAGCGCGGCGGACGCATCTATGAAACGCTGCTGCGCGTGAAAAGCTGGAAGCACCTTCTGCCGGACGGCGCCGCCGCCTGGAAACAAGGATATCGAAAGCGCAGCCTCTCCGATCACTCGGAGGCGAACCTGCGCCGTTTCCTCGTTGAATCGGCGCGCGGGGAACTCACGCACTGGCTCGCCATCGCGCCGTTCTGGCTGTTCGGCCTGATTGCCCCGCCGGATGTTTTATGGATTATGCTTGCCTATGCGCTCGCCGTCAATCTGCCCTGCATCATCGTCCAGCGGTATAACCGACCCCGCGTCGCCGCACTGATTGCACGCCTGTACCCCTCTCCCGCCGCCGAACCGGCGCAGTCAAATTAGAAAGGCTCATCAAAAGGCTCCGCAAATAAAAGCAATCGAACGCCGCAAGCGAAAGATACATCCCGTTCACAAAAAACGCTGAAAAAGCAAATGTTATGGCCGCCGTTTTGTGCCCAGAACCGGGTTTTGTACTATACTGGTGTTTGGGTTTGCTTTGTTTGTCAGGATCGTGCCCGTTTGGTACAATGTGTAAAGTTAAATTACGCAAATCGGACAAACGCTGCCGAGGAAACAATCGCATCATGCAGGCCGCTCCCGCAGCACGAAGGCGTGCGAGCGCCACCGCTTTAAAACAGAGATTCTTATCAGCATGTATCACACTTTTGCTTCGCGTTTTTTCGAAGTATCGTCGGCGCGCAGCCGCAGACACGATCAATAAACCGCTAACATTTATTCAGGGAGGAACGAAAAATGGAGTATAACTACGAAGCCCGGCTCGGCAAACTGCAAACGTATCTGCAGGAGCAGAAATTGGACGCTTTTATTATTTCGACACAGGATTCCATCTTTTATTTGTCCGGCGCGTCGTACAAGCCGATCGAGCGTCCTTTTTTCATCATCGTACGACCGGCGGGCAAATACGACCTCGTCGTTCCGCGTCTTGAATACGAACATATGCAAAAAGTAAAACGCTACGGGGAAATCCGAAGCTATTTTGAGTATCCGTCGGTGGAAGGCCAGAATTGGTACGACGTGCTCAACGGCATGCTTGGTCCAAACGCGCGCGTGGGAATCGAACCCGGTTTTTCCGTTGCGATGCATTCCCTGCTCAACGTAAAGGAAACCGTCGTTTCCGACGCGGTCCTGCAGCTGCGGATGGTAAAGGACCCGCAGGAAATCGAAGCCATCCGGCGCGCCTCGGAATGGACCGACCTCGGCATGAAGAAGCTGCACCGCAGTCTGTACCGCGGGTTTTCCGTTGTGGAAAGCGTCATGCCCGCGCGGAAACTCCAGACGGGCGTTATCAAGAGCGGCGAATACGACTATCTCAACAGCGGCTTTCTCACCGCAGGATGGCCGGCGCCAAAGAGTGCGCAGCCGCATAGCGTTCCGGACTTTCACGCGCGCATGGGCTCCGGCCCGATCGTTCTGATGAGTTATAACCGCGTCAACGGATATGCCGCCGAATGCGAACGCACGGTTTTCCTCGGCGACCCGTCGGAAAAGGAGCTTGCGCTTTACAACCTCGTTATGCGGGCGCGCGACCTTGCTTTTTCCATGGTGCGTCCCGGCGTCCGCTGTTCCGACATCGACCGCGCGACGCAGGAGCTATTTGCGTCCGCCGGATACAAAGACCACATCATCCACCGCACGGGACACGGCATCGGCCTGGGCAATCACGAACAGCCGTGGCTCTCCATGGGCAGTTCGGACGTGCTGGCGGAAAACATGGTCGTCAGCATCGAACCGGCGCTCTATTTCGACGATATCGGCGGATT
>Ga0116151_10000894_pt1 | contig 27692 bp, 24 predicted proteins | sample AD_UKC117_MetaG_FD_89893 | JGI IMG/M metagenome (GOLD analysis project Ga0116151, IMG submission 89893) | Active sludge microbial communities of municipal wastewater-treating anaerobic digesters from Hong Kong - AD_UKC117_MetaG | ecosystem: Engineered > Bioreactor > Anaerobic > Digestate... | reverse complement strand
GCCCGTGTTCTCGCGGAGCTTCGATTCGACCTCGACGCTGCGCGTCGGGGGGACCACCTTCACCGGCGGTCGCGACTTCACCGCGACCATCAACGGCGCCAGCTTCTCGCTCGACGGCGCGCCGGTCGTCTTTGGCGGCGTCGCGGGCGACACGCTCAACCTGCTTCCCGCCGGTGCGGCGGCAGGCAAGGTCGTGGTCCAGGTGGCGCCGGAGCGGCCGATGCGCTTCCGGGCCATGACGCCGGGGCTGCAGGCCTACCTCGCCTCGCAGGAGGGCGCCCTCGCCGTCGTCACCGTGGTGGGCGACGCCCTCCCGGTGCAGCGCGGCTTCGGCAACCGGCCGAGTTACCTCGATCCCGACGCGCCCGAGGGCGCTGGCGCCGCGGGTCGGGCGAACGTGTCGGTGACCACCGCGGTCGGCACCGCCCTCCTCGGCCAGGCACCGTCGGGGATGGCGCTCGGGGCCGCCGGGCGTCCCGTCTCGATGGCCCTCCGGTTCCACCAGGAGCCGCTGCCGGGCCGGAACGTCGTGGCGATGCTGCCGGGCTCCGACCCGCAGCTCCGCAACCAGTACATCCTCATCGGCGCCCACAACGACCACGTCGGCTTCCGTCAGGGCGGCTTGCCGCACGACTCGGTGAAGGCCTTCAACATGGTCTTCCGCCAGCAGGGGGCTGATTCCCGCGGGATCGGCGTGCCGAGCGAGGCGCAGTGGGCCGAGATCAACGCGAAGATCGACTCGATGCGGAAGGTGCACCCGGTGCGGATCGACTCGATTTCCAATGGCGCCGACGACGACGGGTCGGGGTCGGTCTCGCTGCTGGAGGTCGCCGAGGCCTTCGCGACCGCGGCCGAGCGGCCGAAGCGCTCGATGCTGTTCATCTGGCATGCAGGCGAGGAGGCGGGGCTCTGGGGATCGCGCTTCTTCAGTGATCACCCCAGCGTGCCGCGCGAGGCGATCGTCGGTGCGATCAACATCGACATGGTGGGACGCGGGGCGGCGACGGATGTCACCGGCCAGACCTCCGAGGGCGCGCTGATCCGCGGCGGGGACGGCTATCTCCAGCTCGTGGGCTCCCGCCGGCTCTCGACCGAGCTCGGCGATCTCGCGGAGGCGGTGAACGTGCGGGGCAAGTACGGGCTGCGATTCGACTACGCCCTCGACGCCGACGGCCATCCGCAGAACATCTACTGCCGCAGCGACCACTACGAGTACGCGCGCTACGGCATCCCGGTCGTCTTCTTCACGACGGGTGGCCACGCGGATTATCACCAGGTCACCGACGAGCCGCAGTACATCCAGTACCGGCACATGGCGCAGATCAGCACCTACATCCATGATCTCGCGATGACCCTGGCGAACCTCGACCATGCGGTCGTGGTCGACAAGCCGAAGCCGGATCCGTTCGGCGGTTGCCGCCAGTAGGCCGCAGTCGTCCGGACGGCCGCCCGGTGCGATGACTCGCGCCGGGCGGCCGTTCGACGTATCCATTGGGGGAGTCGTTCCCTCGCAGCCCTCCGGAGCCGTCATGCCGTTGCACGTCGCCATGCTGGAACCCCAAACTGCCCCCGTGGTCGGCGCGGTCGCCCGCCAGTGCGCCGCGGTCGATGCCTCGCTGCACCTCGTGGGGCCCCTGCCGTTCGCGGCGGACGACGAGCGATTCCGCCGGGCGGGCCCCGACGACTGGTCCCGCCTCGATTGGTGGCTCCACCCCGGGTGGCGTGACTTCCGGGACGCGATGAGCCGGGAGCGCTGCCTCTACTTCGCGATCGACGGGGAGCGCGAGGCCGAGGCGGCCCCGTTCCGCGGCAACAGCGTCCTCGTCGTGGGCACCGAGGATGGCCTGCTGCCGGAGCGGATCCGGGAGAAGTATCCGCAGCGGATCTTCCGGTTGCCGATGCCACCACGCAAGCGCAAGGTCGATCTCGGCGCCTCGGTGGAACTGCTGCTCGGCGTCGCGGCGGAGGGCGTGGCGGCCCGCACCGCGTCGGTGGTGGCCACCCCGGCCGCGCCGATGCGCTACGGACGCGGGCGGCAGAGGCGCTGACGCTTGGGAGGCCCTGCCGCCGCGATTAGGTTCCACGCCCACGGCGGGAACCCATCGGGCGCCGGACGGCGCCTCCAACCCTAGGAGCGGCAGTCACGATGTTCGAGAAGATCACGGTGGTCGGAGCGGGCAACGTCGGGGCGACGGCGGCCCAGCGGATCGCGGAGAAGCATCTCGCGCGCACGGTCGTGATGGTGGACATCGCCGAGGGCATCCCCCAGGGCAAGGCCCTCGACCAGTGGCAGTCCGGACCCGTGGAGGGGTTCGACACCCGGGTCATCGGGACCAACGACTACGCGCTGGCGGCTGACTCGGAGCTGTTCGTGGTCACGGCGGGCATCGCCCGGAAGCCGGGGATGAGCCGCGACGACCTCGTGAAGACCAACGCCGGGATCGTCCAGTCGGTGGGCGAGCAGATCCGGGCGGTGGCGCCGAAGGCGATCGTGATCGTCGTCTCCAATCCGCTCGACGTGATGTGCTTCGTGATGCGACGCGCCACGAGCTTCCCGCCCGAGCGCGTGATCGGCATGGCCGGGGTGCTCGACACCGCCCGGTATCGCACCTTCCTCTCCGACGCGCTCGGGATCTCCGTCGACGACATCCAGGCGATGGTGCTCGGCGGCCACGGCGACACGATGGTGCCGCTCGTCTCCTACACCACGGTCTCCGGCATCCCGGTGTCGCAACTGCTCGCGGCCGAGACGCTCGAGGCGATCGTCGACCGGGCCCGCAACGGCGGGGCCGAGATCGTCGGGCACCTCAAGACGGGGTCGGCCTACTACGCGCCGAGTGCGGCGGCCGTCGAGATGGTCGAGGCGATCGTCCACGACCGGAAGCGCCTGCTCCCCGCCTCGGCCTGGCTGCAGGGCCAGTTCGGGCTGTCCGACGTGTACTGTGGCGTGCCCTGCCTCCTCGGCCGCGCCGGGCTCGAGCGGATCGTCGAGATCGCGCTGACCGACGCGGAGCGGACGGCGCTGCATGCCTCGGCCGAGGCGGTGCGCTCGGTCCAGGCCATCGTCTGAGGCGCGGGTGAACCGGATCCTGGCGCTCTGGCGGACGGCGATCGGGAAGAAGGTCGTCATGGCCCTGACCGGGCTGATCGGCCTCGCCTTCCTGGTCTCGCACGTGATCTCGAACCTGCTGGTCTTCACGGATCCGCATCACCTCGACGAGTGGGGCGAGTTCCTCCGGTCCCTGGGCCCCGCGCTCTGGCTCGCGCGCGCCGTGCTGCTCGGGGCGGTGGTGCTCCACATCGTGGCGGCCTGGCAACTCACGCAGCAGGCACGCGCGGCCCGGCCCGGGGCCTACGCCCGGCATGACACCCAGGTCGCCACCTATGCCGCGCGCACGATGCGCTGGGGCGGGGTGCTGCTGGCGGTGTTCATCGTCTTCCACATCCTGCACCTCACCTGGGGGCAGTTCCATCCCGACTTCCGCGAGGGCGAGGTGGGCCGGAACCTGATCACCGGCCTCGCGGTGACCCCGGTCGCGCTGTTCTACGCCGTGGCGATGCTCGCGCTCGGCGCCCATTTCGCCCATGGCGTCTGGTCGGTCTTCCAGACCCTCGGCCTCAACCACCCGGCGTGGAACCGCGCCCGGATCGCGCTCGCCGTCGGCTCGGCCGTGCTGATCGCGGGCGGGTTCCTCGCCATCCCCCTCGCCGCGCTCCTCGGCGTGCTGGGCTGAGGGGAGGATCGCACGATGCACCTGAATGCCAAGATGCCCGAGGGCCCGCTCGCCGAGCGCTGGAGCCGCCACCGGTCCCGCCTCCGCCTGGTGTCGCCGGCGAACAAGCGGAAGTTCGACGTGATCGTGGTCGGCAGCGGGCTGGCCGGCGCCTCTGCCGCCGCGTCGCTCGCGGAGCTCGGCTACCGGGTCTCCTGCTTCTGCTTCCAGGACTCGCCGCGGCGGGCGCACTCGATCGCCGCCCAGGGCGGCATCAACGCCGCGAAGAACTACCAGAACGACGGCGACTCCGTCTGGCGGCTGTTCTACGACACGATCAAGGGCGGCGACTTCCGCTCGCGCGAGGGCAACGTGCACCGCCTCGCCGAGGTGTCGGTGAACATCATCGACCAGTGCGTGGCGCAGGGCGTCCCGTTCGCGCGGGAGTACGGCGGCGTGCTGGCGAACCGCTCGTTCGGCGGCGCGCAGGTCTCGCGGACGTTCTACGCCCGGGGGCAGACCGGCCAGCAGCTGCTGATCGGCGCCTACCAGGCGCTCGAGCGGATGATCGGCCTGGGGTCCGTCGCGATGCACACCCGGCACGAGATGCTCGACCTGGTGGTGGTCGATGGGCATGCCCGGGGCATCATCACCCGTGACCTCGTCACCGGCGAGATCGCCTCGCATGCGGCGCACGCCGTCGTGCTCGCGACCGGCGGCTACGGGAACGTCTTCTACCTCTCCACGAACGCGAAGGGGTGCAATGTCACCGCCGCGTTCCGGGCCTGGAAGAAGGGGGCCGGGTTCGCGAACCCGTGCTTCACCCAGATCCACCCGACCTGCATCCCGGTGAGCGGCGACTACCAGAGCAAGCTCACGCTGATGTCGGAGTCGCTGCGCAACGACGGTCGCTGCTGGGTGCCGCTCGCGCACGGCGACACCCGGGCCCCGGGCGACATCCCGGAGGCGGAGCGGGACTACTACCTCGAGCGCAAGTATCCGTCGTTCGGGAACCTCGCCCCGCGCGACATCGCCTCGCGGGCCGCGAAGGAGGTCTGCGACGATGGCCGCGGCGTCGGCCCGGGCGGGCGCGGGGTCTATCTCGACTTCCGCTCCGCGATCGAGCGACTCGGCGAGCAGGTGATCCGCGAGCGGTACGGCAACCTGTTCGAGATGTACGAGCGGATCACGGGCGAGAACCCGTACCGTGTCCCGATGCGGATCTACCCGGCCGTCCACTACACGATGGGCGGCCTCTGGGTCGACTACAACCTGATGAGCACCCTGCCGGGTCTCCACGTGATCGGCGAGGCGAACTTCTCCGACCACGGGGCCAACCGGCTCGGCGCGTCGGCCCTCATGCAGGGCCTCGCCGACGGCTACTTCGTGCTGCCGTACACGATCGGCGACTACCTCGCCGGGGCCGGCCTGCAGCCCGTCACCACGGAACACGAGGCGTTCCGGGAGGCGGAGGCGGCGGCGCGGGCCCGACTCGACCGGTTCCTCGCGATCCAGGGGACGCGCTCGGTGGATTCCTTCCACCGGGAACTCGGGCACATCATGTGGGACAAGTGCGGCATGGCGCGGAACCGGGCCGGCCTGGAGGAGGCGCTGCGCGAGATCCCCAAGCTGCGCGAGGCGTTCTGGCGCGACGTCCGGGTCACCGGCACGGGGGCGACGCTGAACCAGCAACTGGAGCAGGCGGGGCGCGTGGCCGACTTCCTCGAGTTCGGTGAGCTGATGTGCCGCGATGCGCTGGTGCGCGAGGAATCGTGCGGCGGCCACTTCCGCACCGAGTACCAGACGCCGGATGGCGAGGCGCTCCGGAACGATGCCGAGTTCGCCCACGTCGCGGTCTGGGAGCATGCCGGCGAGGGGCAGGAACCGATCCGGCACGAGGAACCGCTGAGCTTCGAGTTCGTCGAACTCGCGACCCGGTCGTACAAGTGAGCGGCGCCTCTCTGCTGATTCGCGATCCCGCCCCCTCCGGCGCCGCTCATCCCGAGCGCAGCGAGGGATCTCGCGCCTCTCTGCTGATTCGCGATCCCGCCCCCTCCGGCGCCGCTCATCCCGAGCGCAGCGAGGGATCTCGTCCCCGGTCCTTCGCCGAGCCCTTTTTGTCGTCCACCTGCGCGAGCGTACCATGCAGCTGACCCTGAAGGTCTGGCGACAGGCCGGGCCCGACGCCCCCGGACGCCTCGAGACCCACGCGGTCGAGGCGAACGAGCACATGTCGTTCCTCGAGATGCTCGACGTCCTGAACGAGGGACTGATCGCCACGGGGGGCGAGCCGATCGCGTTCGACCACGACTGCCGCGAGGGGATCTGCGGCATGTGCTCGCTGATGATCAACGGCCAGGCACATGGCCCCCGCGCCGCGACGACGACCTGCCAGCTGCACATGCGGGAGTTCCAGGACGGGGACACCATCGTCGTGGAGCCGTTCCGGGCGCGGGCGTTCCCGGTGGTGCGCGACCTCGTCGTCGATCGGTCGGCCTTCGACCGGATCATCGCCGTGGGCGGCTACATCACCGCCCCGACCGGGAGCGCGCCGGACGGCAACGCCATCCCGGTGCCGAAGGACAGCGCGGACCTCGCGATGGACGCCGCGGCCTGCATCGGGTGCGGCGCCTGTGTCGCCGCCTGCCCGAACGCCTCCGCGATGCTGTTCACCTCGGCGAAGGTGGCGCACCTCGCGCGCCTGCCGCAGGGGCAGGCGGAGCGGTGGCGCCGGGTCCGGGCCATGGTCGAGCAGATGGACGAGGAGGGCTTCGGCGGCTGCACCAACTTCGGTGAATGCGAGACCGCCTGCCCCAAGGAGATCTCCCTGGAGAACATCGCCCTCCTCAACCGCGACCACCTCCGGGCGACGCTCATCGACCGCAGCGGCGATTCCTCCCATGCCGGGGTGATGTAGCCACGATCCGCGCGGCCGGGAGGGCGGCGTATATTGCCGCACTCCTCTTCCCGGACCGCCGATGCGTCGCCACCTCCTCGCCCTCGTTCTCCTGCTGCCGGTGGCGGTTCGCGCCCAGCAGGCCCTTCGCGGATTCGCCCCGGCCACTGCCCAGCAGGAGGCCACGCTGGAGGCCGCGCTGCAGCGCGGTGTCGATCCCGCGATGGCGCGTCGCCACATGCACGCGCTCGCGGCCCGGCCGCACGTGGCGGGAACACCGGCGCAGGTGGCCACGGCAGACTATGTCCTCCGCGAGATGGCCTCGTGGGGACTCGACACCTCGCGCGCGGCGTTCGAGGTCTTCCTGCCGTTCCAGGATTCGACCGTGGTCGAGATGCTGGCGCCCACCCGCCACCGATTCGACCTCAGTGAACCGGTGCTCGACGAGGACCCGACGACGCGCGAGACGCCATGGCCGGCGATGAACGGCTATGCCGGCGCCGGCGATGTCACCGGCCCCGTGATCTACGTGAACTACGGCCTGCCCGACGACTACGACCGGCTCGACTCGCTCGGGATCTCGGTGCGGGGTGCCGTGGTGCTCGCGCGGTATGGTCGGTCATTCCGCGGGATCAAGGCGCGCGAGGCCGAGCGCCACGGCGCGGTCGGGCTGCTGCTCTACAGCGATCCGATGGACGACGGCTTCCTGGTCGGGGAGGTGTACCCCGAGGGGCCGATGCGCAATCCCGATGGCGTGCAGCGCGGCTCGCTGCTCAACGGCCAGGGTGATCCGTCGACGCCAGGGTGGGCCTCGCTCCCGGGGGCGCGGCGCATCGACGAGCCGGCGATGAACGTCCCCCGGATCCCGGTGGTGCCGATGGGCTACGGCAACGCCGGGCGCTTCCTGGAGGCGTTGCGCGGCCCGTCGGTGCCGGACGGCTGGCAGGGCGGCCTCGGCTACCGGTACCACCTCGGGGACGGGAGCGTGCGCGCGCGGGTGGCCGTGTGGCCGGAGCAGGGGGCGGCGCGCTACAAGACCATCCTCAACACCTTCGGCGTGCTGCGCGGCACCACCTTTCCCGAGGAGCTGGTCATCATCGGCGCGCACCGCGACGCCTGGAGCCCCGGGGCGCTCGACGACGTCTCCGGCACCGTGAGCGTGCTCGAGGCGGCACGGACCTGGGCCGAGGCGGCGCGGGCTGGGCGGGGCCCGGCCCGCACCCTCGTCTTCGCGACGTGGGACGCCGAGGAGTGGGGGCTGATCGGCTCGACGGAATGGGTCGAGGCCCACGCCGATTCGCTTGCGCGTTCCGTCGTCGCCTATCTGAACCAGGACGTGATCGCGTCCGGGCCGTCGTTCGGCGCGTCCGGGACCGCCTCGCTGCAGGCGTTGGTTCGCGAGGTGACCGCGGCGGTGCCGCAGCCGCGGGACAGCGTGTCGGTGTATCGGGATTGGGAGCGGCGCACCACGTCGGCGAGCCGGCCGAAGCCGGTCCTTGGCGACCTCGGCGGCGGGTCCGACTTCATGGGGTTCTACAACCACCTCGGCATCCCGGCCGTCGGCTTCGGGTTCGGGGGACCGGGCGGCTCGTACCACTCCGGCTACGACACCTGGTCGTTCGTCGAGCGGTTCGCCGATCCCGGCTACGAGGCCCACGTCGCCTCGGCCCGCGTGGCCGCACTGCTGCTGGCGCGGCTCGGGAACGCCGAGGTCGTCCCGTTCGAGTACGGCGACCTCGGGGCCTACCTCGGGACGCTGGTCGATCGGACGCGTCGCGAGCCGGGGGCCGATCGGATCGAGGCGGCACTCGACGAACTCGACCGGAGTGCTGCGGTGCTCGCGCGGGCAGGCGAACGGTTCGCCGCGGCGCGCGATGCGAGTCTCGGCTCGGGCGCCGGGCCGCGGGCCTTCGAGGCGTCGAACGCGACCCTGCGCACGGTCGAGCAGGCGATGCTCGACCCGGCCGGGCTGCCGGGCCGACCATTCCTCCGCAACCTGTTGTTCGCCTCGGACCGCGACAACGGGTACGCGAACGTCCAGCTGCCGGCGATCGTGGAGGCGCTCCGTGACGACGACCTGGATCGCGCGGCGCGGGCGGCGCGCGAGCTCGCCGGTCGGGTCCGGGAGGCGGCCGCACGGGTCGCGGCGGCCGAGGCGGCGCTGCCCGGTTCGGCGCGTTGACCCCTGGTCGACGATTCGCGCCCGGCCCCCGCTGGTGCAGCGGTCGCGAGGATTGTACGATCCATGCGCAGTCAAGTCTCCAACTCACACCGGAGTGACCCGATGGCGACGTCCCGCAAGACCGTGAAGAAGGCCGTGAAGAAGGCCGCGAAGACCACCAGGAAGCGCGCCACCAAGGCCGCCAAGACGACGCGCAAGCGTGTCGCCAAGGCCGCCAAGAAGGCGACCAAGACCACCAAGGCCACTGCGAAGAAGACCGCGAAGGTCGCCAAGAAGCGGGCGGGTGCCGCTGCGAAGGCGGTCAAGGCGAGCGCCACCAAGACCGCGAAGAAGGTCAAGGCGAAGGTGGCCAAGATGGACAAGAAGACGGTGAAGCGCGCGGCCGCGGTGGCCGGTGCGGCCGCCGTCGTCGCCGCGGGTGTCGCCGCGGCGCGGAGCCGCAAGAAGGGCTGAACCTCGCCGCCCATCGGGAAGGTCCCGACGCCCCCGGCACCGTCAGGTGCCGGGGGCGCTCTGCGTCGGGGCCAGTGGTGCGGTCCGCGCCACGGCTGCCGGGTGGGGCGAATCCGGCGCCGCGGCACGAGGGTTGCCTCTCCAGGAGGGGTCGGGCGTGCGGCCGGGTCGGATGGCCCGGATGGAACGCCCGGATCCCGCGGGATGCGCCCGTCGGTCTGCCCGACCGACCCGCACAGTGCGGGAGGGCTGTCCCCCCCTTGGAGCGCGGATGAGCACAGTTGAAACGTTCGACGCCGTCCTGAAGAAGGCCCAGGAGATCGGGGCCTCGGACGTGCACATCTGCGCGGGTGGCCCCTTCCGGTTGCGGGTCCGCGGCCAGATGGTGCCGGTGGCCGGACTGCCCAACCTGTCGCCGGACGACACCCTCGAGATCGGCCGCCGCATCCTGCGGCAATCGCGCCGCTACACCGAGGACGCCATCGAGGACGCGCTGGCCACCCTGCAGGACGTCGATTGCTCCTACTCGGTGGTCGGGGTCGGCCGCTTCCGCGTCAACCTCTGCAGCCAGCGCGGCTCCCTCTCGGCGGTCCTCCGGAGCATCGCGGGCGAGATCCCGACCTTCGAGTCGCTGGGGCTCCCGCCGGTCCTCGAGCAGGTGGCGATGGAGGAGCGCGGCCTCGTCCTGCTGACCGGGACCACCGGCAGCGGCAAGTCGTCGACGCTCGCCGCGATGGTCGGGTACGTCAATGCGCGAAAGGCGGGGAAGATCGTCACGATCGAGGATCCGATCGAGTTCCTCCACCGCGACGGCAAGAGCAACGTGATCCAGCGCGAGATCGGCAGCGACACGGCGTCGTTCGACGCCGCGCTCCGCGCCGCCCTGCGGCAGGACCCGGACATCATCCTGGTCGGCGAGATGCGCGACCGGGCGACCATCGACATCGCCCTCAAGGCCGCCGAGACGGGTCACCTGGTCTTCAGCACGGTCCACACCGTGGACGCGGCGCGGACGATCAACCGCCTCGTCTCCGTGTTCGATGCCGCGGAGCAGGACGGCGTGCGGCTGCGGCTGGCGGAGTCGCTGCGGGCGGTGATCTCCCAGCGGCTGCTGCCGCGGGCCGACGGCCAGGGGCGGGTGGTCGCGGTCGAGGTGATGCGCAACACCGCCACGATCGCCGAGTGCATCGCGGTCGCCGACAAGACCGGGGAGATCCGCGACCACGTCGCCGACGGGCGCACCCAGTACGGGATGCAGACCTTCGACCAGCACCTGATGGAGCTGTTCCAGCGCGAGCAGATCACCCTCGACGTGGCGAAGGGTGCCGCGACCAGCCCGGCGGACTTCGAGCGGAACCTCCAGTTCCAGTAGGCCCCGGGGGCCTACAGCCGCGGCAGTGTCACCCCGCGCTGCGACTGGTACTTCCCCTTGCGGTCGGCGTAGCTGGTCTCGCACACGTCGTCCGCGTCCGCCTCGAAGAACAGCACCTGGCAGATCCCCTCGTTCGCGTAGATCCGGGCGGGGAGCGGCGTCGTGTTGCTGATCTCGAGGGTGACGTGCCCCTCCCACTCCGGCTCGAACGGCGTCACGTTCGTGATGATCCCGCACCGCGCGTAGGTCGACTTGCCGACGCAGATGGTCAGGACGTTGCGCGGGATGCGGAAGTACTCCACCGAGCGGGCCAGCGCGAACGAGTTCGGGGGGACGATGCAGGTCTCGCCCTGGTACTCGACGAAGGACCGATCGTCGAAGGCCTTCGGGTCGACGATCGCCGAGAGGGCGTTGGTGAAGATCCGGAACTCGTCGGCGACCCGCATGTCGTAGCCGTAGGAGGAGACCCCGTAGGAGATGGCCCCGGCGCGGACCTGGCCTTCGGTGAACGGCTCGATCATGCCGTGTTCGGTGGCCATCCGGCGGATCCAGCGGTCGGACTTGATCGACATCGGGCGGGCCTCGGCGGTGGAGGGGACGGAAGCGGCGATCGGCCGACAATCTAACCCCGGCCGGGGGGCCCCGGGCCATCGCCAAGTCGCCCCGGGATCGGGAGTTACGGGACGGGCACGGCGAGTTGAATTCACCCCGCGCCGCGGATAGCTTACCCCCGTTGTGAAATTTTTCACGAGCAGGGGTGCCACGTGCTTCAGCCCTACATCCCGGTGCTGCTCCTCCTGCTGTTCGTCGTGGCCAACGCGGCCCTGATTCTCGGCGTCTCCCATGTCCTGCAGACCTTCCGACCGACGCCGGTCAAAGTCGCGCCCTACGAGTCCGGCATGCCCGGCCTCGGCGACGCGCGGGAGCGGTTCTCGGTCAAGTTCTACCTCGTCGCGATCCTCTTCATCGTCTTCGACATCGAGACGGTCTTCATGATCCCGTGGGCCGTGGCGTTCCAGCAGTTGCGCGAGCTCGGCGGGGTCCTCCTCCTCGAGATGCTGACCTTCGTCGCCATCCTCGGCGTCGGCTACGTGTACCTCTGGAAGCGGGGGGCGATGTCATGGGAGTGACCCCGGCCCGGGGCCCCGGCGCGCACGAGGAGGTCCTCGACCCGATCTCGCCGAACTTCATCACCACCCGGCTCGACTTCCTCGCCAACTGGGCCCGCTCGAACTCGCTCTGGCCGATGCCGTTCGGCACCGCCTGCTGCGCCATCGAGTTCATGGCGACCGCGGCCGCGCGGTTCGACATCGCCCGGTTCGGGATGGAGCGGATGAGCTTCTCGCCGCGCCAGGCCGACGTGCTGATCTGCGCCGGTCGGCTGCCGTTCAAGCTGGCACCGGTCATCCGGCGGATCTGGGACCAGATGCCGCAGCCGAAGTGGGCGATCTCCATGGGGGCCTGCGCGTCGAGTGGCGGGATCTTCGACACCTACACGATGGTGCAGGGGATCGACACGATCATCCCGGTCGACGTCTACGTCCCGGGGTGCCCGCCCCGACCCGAGGGGCTGCTCTACGGGATCATGCTGCTCCAGAAGAAGATCCGGGGCGAATCGCTGGCCGATCCGACCCTCCGGCAGGAGCAGCTCGTCGGCCCCGACGGGCTCTTCCGTCGCCCCGAGGCGATCAACGAGGTCTCGGAGCCGTTCGGAAACTCGATCTCCCAGACGAGGTCCGGGTGAGCGAGGCCGGGACACTCGCGGTGCTCGAGGCCGCGCGCGCCAGCGCGCGCGCGGCCATCGAGGCCTTCGGCGCCGAGCACCTGCGCCACACCGAGTCGTGTGGCCAGGTCATCCTCCACGTCGCGCCGCCACTCGCCAAGCAGGTGCTCGCCTGGCTCCAGGCCGACCCGGCGCACCGCTTCGACTACCTCACCGACGTGACGGCGGTCGAGTACCGTGACCCCGAACGGCCCCTCGAGGTGGTGTACCAGCTGCGCTCGCTCGAGCGGCGGGTCGACCTCCGGGTCAAGGTGCCGCTCGATCCCGAGGGGACCCTGCAGGTCGAGACGGTCACCGATCTCTGGGCCGGCGCCGAGTGGCTGGAGCGCGAGGTGTGGGACATGTTCGGCGTGCGCTTCCGCGGGCACGGTGACCTGCGCCGGATCCTGATGTGGCAGACCTACGACGAGGGTCATCCGCTGCGCAAGTCGTTCCCGCTGCGCGGGCATCGCTCGCGCGCGGAGCAGACCCGCCAGGCCCTGGCCGCCAATCCCGAGGCCCACTACACCCTCGAGGAGATCTCGATCCACGAGGCGTACCAGGAGCTGCCGCCCGACATGCAGGAGCGCCTCCGGCGGCGGATGGAGGCGGGGTCATGACGCCGCGCACCGTCGAGTTCGACGTCCGCACGCCGGCCGTCGACAGCAGCGGGCGCCTCGTGCAGGCCCCCCTCGGCGTGGCCCGCCGGGCGAGCGAGCACGTGGCGGAGGACTTCGGCGCGGACCACATGCTGATCAACATCGGGCCGCAGCATCCCGCGACGCACGGGGTGCTCCGGCTGGTGGTCGAGCTGGAGGGCGAGACGGTGCGACGCGTCATCCCGCACATCGGCTACCTCCATTCCGGTTTCGAGAAGCTTGGCGAGTACCGGCAGTACAACCAGATCATCCCGCTCACCGACCGTACCGACTACCTCGCCCCGATGGCCAACAACATCGCGCTGGCGATGGCGGTCGAGGCGCTCATGGGGATCGAGGTCACCGAGCGCTGCCGCCTGCTGCGCGTGATCGCGATGGAGCTCTCGCGGATCATCTCGCACCTGGTCTGGGCCGGGACCACCGGGATCGACCTCGGCGCGTTCACCCCGTTCCTGTGGATGTTCCAGGAGCGCGAGCGGGTGTACAACCTGCAGGAGGCGTGGACCGGCGCCCGGCTCACGACCTCCGTGGCCCGGGTCGGCGGCATGATGGCCGACATCCCCGAGGGGTGGGAGGCCGGCCTGGCGGAGTTCCTCCGGACCTTCCCCGCCACGCTGCGCGAGGTGGACGCGATGTTCACCCGCAATGCCATCTGGATCGGCCGGACCCAGGGCGTCGGGGTGATCTCGGCCGAGGACGCCGTGAACTGGTCGCTCTCCGGCCCGATGCTCCGGGCCAGCGGGGTCCCCTACGACGTCCGGAAGGACCGGCCCTACCTCGGCTATGACGAGTTCGACTTCGACGTGCCGGTCGGCGAGCACGGCGACATCTACGATCGGTACCGGGTGCGGCTGGAGGAGATGAGCCAGTCGGTCCGGATCCTCGAGCAGGCGCTGGCGCGCCTCGAACCCGGCCCGATCAACGTCAGCGACCCCCGGGTGATCCTGCCGCCGAAGTCGCGCGCGATGAGCGACATGGAAGCGATGATCTTCCACTTCAAGCAGGTCATGGAAGGGATTCGCCCGCCGGCCGGCGAGGTCTACATGGGCGTCGAGAACCCCAAGGGCGAACTCGGCTACTACATGGTGTCCGACGGCACGGCGAAGCCGGTGCGCTGGCGCATCCGCCCGCCGTCCTTCCTCAACCTCTCGGCGCTGCCGCGCCTCTGCGAGGGGGCTCTCCTGTCGGACGTCATCGCGATCAACGCCAGCGTGGACATCGTCATGGGGGAGATCGACCGATGAGCCACCAGGCCGCCCCCGTCGGTCCGGTCTTCACCCCCGAGCGCCGGGCCCAGCTCGAGGCACTTGCGCAGCGGTATCCGACCCGGCAGGCGCTGCTGCTGCCCGCCCTCTGGATGGCGCAGCGCGCGCACGGCTGGGTCACGCCCGAGGCGATCGCCGAGATCGCCGAGGTGCTCGAGGTCTCGACGGCCCACGTCCAGGGCGTCGTCTCGTTCTACACGATGTACCACACGCATCCGGTGGGTCGCCACTTCATCCAGGTCTGCACGACCTCGCCCTGCCACATGTGCGGCGCCGCCGACGTCGTCGCGGCACTGCTGGAGCACACCGGGTGCGGCGAACTCGGGGCGACCTCGCCCGATGGCCGGTTCACGGTCGTCGAGGTCGAGTGCCTGGGTGCGTGCGGCTTCGTGACGCCGCTCCTGATCGACGACGACTTCGTCGAGTCGGTGACGCCGGCCGGGGTACCCGAGCTGCTCGCGAGGTATCCCTGATGGGCTGGCCGCATCCGATCCATCCGGGCGAGACGCCGGTCCTGTCGACCCACTTCGGCGACCCCGAGGCGCGAACCCACGCCGGCTGGGTCGCCCGCGGTGGCTACGCCGCGCTCCGCCAGGCCCTCGCCATGACGCCCGAGGCGATCGTGGAGGAGGTCAAGGCGAGCGGCCTCCGCGGGCGGGGCGGGGCCGGGTTCCCGACCGGGATGAAGTGGTCCTTCATGCCGAAGGACGACGGCAAGCCGCACTACCTCTGCTGCAACGCCGATGAATCCGAGCCGGGGACGTTCAAGGACCGCGAGATCCTCCGCTGGACGCCGCATGCCCTGATCGAAGGGTGTGCGATCGCGTGCCTCGGGATCCGCGCGGAGACCTGCTACATCTTCGTGCGCGGCGAGTACACCGAGCCGGCCGACATCCTCGAGGCCGCCGTGGCCGAGGCGTACGCCGCGGGAACCCTCGGTGCCGATGCCCTCGGCTCCGGCCGCCGGCTCGACGTGATCGTCCATCGCGGCGCCGGCGCGTACATCTGCGGCGAGGAGACCGCGCTGATGAACGCGATCGAGGGGAAGCGCGGCAACCCGCGCATCAAGCCGCCGTTCCCCGCGGTCGCCGGCCTCTTCGGGATGCCGACCACGATCAACAACGTCGAAACGCTCGCCGCGGTGCCGCACATCCTGGTGCGGGGCGCGGCCTGGTACGCCGGGCTCTCGCGCTCGAGCCCCAAGAGCACCGGGACGAAGCTGATCTCGGTCTGCGGGCACGTCCGGCGCCCGGGCACCTACGAGATCACCATGGGGCTGCCCATGGACGAGCTGATCTTCGACCTCTGCGGCGGGATGCACGACGGCCGGAGCCTGAAGGCGGTCATCCCCGGCGGCTCCTCGGTCCCGATTCTCACTGCCGCCGAGGTGGCGGGGTGCCCGACCGACTACGAGGGGATTGCCGCCGCCGGGTCGCTCCTCGGATCGGGCGGGATGATCGTCATGGACGACTCCACCGACATGGTCTTCCAGATCATGCGACTGGCGCGGTTCTACGCCCACGAGAGCTGCGCCCAGTGCACGAACTGCCGCGAGGGGACCGCCTGGACGACGCGGATCCTCGAGCGGATTCTCCGCGGTGAGGGAAGCCCCTCGGACCTTGACCTGCTGCTCGACATCGCCGACAACATGACCGGCCGGACGATCTGCGTGCTCTCCGACTCCTGCGCCACCCCGGTGATCAGCGGCATCCGGAAGTTCCGCGGCGAGTTCGACGCGTACCTGTCCGGCGACCGGGCCCCGGCCCTCGTGGAGGCCTGAGCCCATGGCCGATCCCACCGTCCGGCTCACGATCGACGGGACCAGCGTCGAGGTGCCGAAGGGCACCATGCTGATCGAGGCGGCCAAGCAGGCCGGCGTCGTGGTGCCGCACTACTGCTACCACCCCTCGCTGCCCTCGCCGGCCGTCTGCCGGATGTGCCTCGTCGAGGTGGAGAAGCTGCCGAAGATGGTCCCGGCCTGCGTGACGCCGGCCGGCGACGGGCAGGTGGTCCACGTCCACTCGCCCGCCGCCCAGAAGGCGCGCGAGGGCGTGCTCGAGTTCCTGTTGATCAACCATCCGCTCGACTGCCCGATCTGCGACCAGGCCGGGGAGTGCGAGCTGCAGGACTTCGTGTTCCAGGAGGGCCAGGCCGGGACCCGGTACGCCGACTACCCGAAGCGCTACAACCCGGTCGAGGACTTCGGCCCCGACGTCCTCTACATCCCGAATCGCTGCATCCTCTGCACCCGCTGCGTCCGCTTCATGGACCACGTGGCCGAGACGCCGGTGCTGACGGTGGCGGAGCGGGGCGACCGGGCGTTCATCGGGATCGATCCGGCCCACCGACTCGATCACCCATGGTCCGGCAATGTCGTCGACCTCTGTCCGGTCGGCTCGCTCGTCTCGAAGGACTTCCTGCACAAGGCGCGCGCCTGGGACCTCGACAAGACCGCCTCGATCTGCCCCGGCTGCACGCAGGGCTGCAACATCATGATCGACACCCGTGACGATGTCGTCGTCCGGCTGCGGCCCCGCCCGAACCTCGACGTGAACCGTCACTTCATGTGCGACACCGGCCGGGCGGACTACCGCTGGATGAACCGCGGTGACCGCCAGGAAACCCCGCTCGTCGCACGCGAGGGGGCGCTGCACCCGGTCGAGTGGGACGCGGCCATCGCCACGCTGGCGCGCGAGGTCGAGGCGACCGCGGGTCGCACCGTGCTCCTGGTGGGCCGGCGCAGCTCGTGCGAGGCGATCGGGTGGGCGATGCGGCTCCTCGAGGGGCGCGACGTGCTCGCGACGATGGCGGTGCCGATGGGCGACACGGCTCCCCTCGCCGGGATCCCGGACCTCGCCCTGCGTGCGGAGCGGGCGCCGAACCTCGAGGGCGCGCGGCGCCTCGGGGCGTCGGCGAGGTGGGTGGATGCCCTCGAGATGGTGCCGGAGGCCGACCTCGTCCTGATGCTCGATGCGGAGCTGAGCGACGCCGATGCCGCGACGATCGCCGGGGCCGCGCGCGTGATCCACCTGACGACGGTCGCCGACCCGCGGCTCGGGCGGCCCCTGGCCGTGCTGCCGGTCACCACGATGGCCGAGGAGACCGGCGTCTTCGTCAACCGGGATGGCCGGGCCCAGCGCTTCCTGCCGGCCCGCACGCCGCCCGGGATGGCGCGTCCCGCCTGGTCGGTGCTCGCCGCGGCGTGGGCCGAGGGTGCCCCCGAGCGGCGCGCGCCGTCCACCGCGGCAGAGGCGTTCGCCATGCTGGAGCCGTTCGGCGGCCTGACCCACCGCGACCTCGGATTCGGGGGGCGAACGGTGCCCGCCCCGGCGGGGGTCGCGTGACCCCCGAGCTCAAGGGTTTCCTCCTCTTCTCGGTCGTGAAGATGCTGGTCGTCTTCACGATGGTCATGGTCGGCGTCGCACTCCTGACCCTGATGGAGCGGAAGCTCGCGGGCTGGATGCAGAACCGGCCCGGCCCGAACCGGGTGGGCCCGTGGGGCATCCTCCAGCCCGCGGCCGACGGGATCAAGAACTTCATCAAGGAGGAGACGCTGCCGGCCGGGGCCAATCGCGGCCTCTTCCTGCTGGCCCCCGCGCTCTCGTTCATCCCGGCGGTGTCGCTGATGGCGGTGGTGCCGCTCGCCGCGCCGCTGCCGATCGATGTCGACTGGACGCTCCCGGTGCTCGGCCAGGTCATCTACCGCGGTGACCTCACCATGGCCGTCGCGGACCTGCCGATCGGGTTCCTGTTCATCCTCGCGCTCTCCTCGCTCGGGGTGTACGGCATCGCGCTGGCCGGCTGGGCGAGCAACAGCAAGTATTCGCTCCTCGGCGGGTTGCGCGCGAGCGCACAGATGGTGTCCTACGAGGTGGCCATGGGCCTCTCGCTGATCCCGGTGCTGCTGATGGTCGGCAACGTCACGCTCGCCGAGGCGATCGCCCGGCAGCAGGACGGCCTCTGGTTCATCGGGCCGCTCTTCCTCTCGTTCTTCTTCTTCCTGGTCTCGGGGTTCGCGGAGACCAACCGGCTCCCGTTCGACATGCCGGAGGCGGAGGCCGAGCTCGTGGCGGGGTATCACGCCGAGTACAGCGCGATGAAGTTCTCGTTGTTCATGATCGGGGAGTACGCCCACATCGTGACGGTGGCCGCGATGGTCGCCGCACTCTTCTTCGGGGGCTGGGACATCCCGTTCACGACGTGGGACGAGCAGGGTGGGGTGGCCCAGACGCTCGCGACCCACGCGGCGTTCTTCCTGAAGATGTTCTTCTGGATCTTCTTCGTGATGTGGATCCGGTGGACGCTCCCCCGGTTCCGCTACGACCAGCTCATGGGGCTGGGCTGGCGGGTGATGCTGCCGCTCGCCCTCGCCTACATCATGGTGATCGCGACCAGCATCTGGGCGCTGGATCGCTGGTGGCCCGCGGGCACCGAGGTCGGGCGTGGCCTGGTCCTCACGGTGCTGAACCTGGTGATCGCCTGGCTGGTGTTCTTCCGGCTCGATCGCGGCCGGGTCGTCCAGGGTGTCCACCTGCGGCCGGCGCCCCGGGCCGCGAGGGGAGGCTGACGATGGCGATCGGCGTGAAGGTCCTGCCACGACCCGACCGGGGCGTGTCCTACGTCCGGGCCACCCTCAAGGGGATGGCGCTCACCTTCCGGCACATGCTGCAGCCCCGCGTGACGATGGAGTACCCGGAGGTCCGCAGTGACGACAGCTGGCGGATCGCGACTCGGTGGCGCGGCACGCACCGGATGCTGACCGACGAACTCGGCCGCTCGAAGTGCGTCGCCTGCGGGCTCTGTCCGCAGATCTGCCCGGCGAACTGCATCAAGCTCGTCCCCGGGGAGGACGAGCAGGGGCACCGGTTCCCGCTGATCTACGAGATCGACGAGTTCCGCTGCGTCTTCTGCGGCTACTGCCAGGAGGTCTGCCCGGAGGAGGCGATCCATGTCGGGGTGCACTTCGAGAACGCCGAGTACACCCGGGACCGGTTCGTCTATGACCACGAACGACTCGCCTCGCAGACCCATGCGGTCTCGACCCTCTGGGACCCGACCGACCCGCGGGGGGAGTGAGTGGACCTGACGACCGGGGTCTTCTGGGCGTTCGCGGGCTGGGCCATCCTCTCGGCCCTGCTGTGCGTCACCCGGCGCAACGCGGTGTCGGCCGCCCTCTGGCTGGTCTCGGCGATGTTCGCGCTGGCCGGACTGTTCGTCCTCCTTGGCGCCCAGTTCATCGCCGCGATCCAGGTGCTGGTCTATGCCGGGGCGGTGATGGTCCTGTTCCTCTTCGTGATCATGCTGCTCAACATCGGGGAGGCGCCGCGCGAGTGGCGGCGCTGGTGGATCGCGGTCCCCGGGTTGGGCGTGACCGCGGTCCTGCTGGCCCAGCTCGTCTCGCTGCGTGGCTACACCCCGACCCGGCTTGCGGACGAGTTCTCGAGCATGCCGAACCCGGATCCGGCGCTGGTCTTCCCGGAGGGCAGCCTGGCGCTGCAGGCGGCCGAGGCGCACGGGGTCGTGGGGGCGGTGGCGCGGCCGCTGTTCCAGTCGTACCTCGTGCCGTTCGAGATCACCTCCGTCCTGCTCCTCGCGGCGGTGGTGGGCGCGGTCGTCCTCGCGAAGAAGAGGTTGTGATGCTGCTCGGGCCCTCGCTCCTCGTCTCCGCGATCCTGTTCGTGATCGGCGTCGCCGGCGTGCTCCTGCGCCGCAACGCCATCATCGTCTTCATGTGCGTCGAGCTGATGCTCAACGCGGTGAACCTCGCCTTCGTCGCCCTCGCCGGCGTGCACGGGCTTGGCGGGCAGGTCATGGTGTTCTTCGTGATGACCGTCGCCGCGGCGGAGGCCGCGGTCGGCCTCGCGATCATCCTCGCGATCTTCCGGCACACCCAGTCGGTCGACCTGCGCTCCACCAACCTCCTCAAGGGCTGAGCGTGGCGAACCTGGCCTGGCTCGTCATCGCGCTGCCGCTCCTCGGCGCGCTCGTCAATGCGGGGCTCGCCTTCCGGCGCCCCCGGGCCACGACCGCGATCGCGATCGTCGGGTCGGGCGTCCTGCTCGCGGCGTTCGCCGTCGCGCTCGGGGTGTTCGCCGAGGTGCGCCACCTGGAGGAGGGGTTCCGGCTCCAGCTCTGGCAGTGGATGCCGGTCTCGGAGCGCCTGCACATCGACCTGGCGCTGCAGTTCGACCGGCTCTCGACCGTGCTGCTGCTGGTGGTCACGGGCGTGGGCTCGCTGATCCACCTCTTCTCGATCGGCTACATGCGCGAGGACCCGGGGTTCGGGCGCTACTTCGCCTACCTCAACCTGTTCGTCGCGTTCATGCTGGTGCTGGTCCTCGGGGCCTCGCTTCCGGTGTCGTTCATCGGCTGGGAGGGCGTCGGCCTCTGCTCCTACCTGCTGATCGGGTTCTGGTTCGAGGTCAACGCGAACAGCGACGCGGGGAAGAAGGCGTTCCTCGCCAACCGGATCGGCGACTTCGGGGTCCTCGTCGCGATGTTCCTGATCTGGTGGCAGCTGGGCACCCTCGACTACGCCGCGATCGCCGAGCGCGCCCCGGCGGTCCTGGTCCCGGGCGGGACGGCGGCGGTGGCCATCACCCTGCTGCTGTTCCTCGGTTGCACCGGCAAGAGCGCCCAGATCCCGCTCTTCACCTGGCTCCCCGACGCGATGGCCGGCCCCACCCCGGTCTCGGCCCTGATCCACGCCGCGACGATGGTGACCGCGGGCGTCTTCCTCGTGGTCCGGACCAACGTGCTGTTCGCCCTCGCCCCGTTCACCCTCGAGGTCGTGGCGCTGGTGGGGGCCCTGACGGCGTTCTTCGCGGCGACGGTCGCACTGCGCCAGCAGGACATCAAGAAGGTGCTGGCCTACTCCACGGTCTCCCAGCTGGGCTACATGTTCCTCGCGGTCGGGTCGGGCGCCTGGACGGCCGGGATCTTCCACCTGGTGACGCACGCCTTCTTCAAGGCGCTGCTCTTCCTCGGGGCGGGCAGCGTGATCCACGCGATGCACGGCGCGCTGCATGCGGTCCACAGCCCTGCCGACGCGCAGGACATGCGCAACATGGGTGGCCTCCGCCGCCGGATGCCGTGGACCTTTGCCCTCATGACCGTGGCCACCCTCGCGATCGCCGGGGTGCCGCCCCTGGCCGGCTTCTTCTCGAAGGACGAGATCCTCGCCGCGGCGTTCGCGCGCGGCAGCATGAGCCCGGTGTACCTCGTGGCCTGGGTCCTCGGCCTGCTGGCCGCGCTCTGCACGGCCTACTACATGGTGCGCCTCATCGCGATGACCTTCCTCGGCAGCTTCCGCAGCGGGGACGAGGCGGAGGCGCACCTGCACGAGGCGCCGCTGCTGATGACCGGACCGCTCGCCGTGCTCGGCGTCCTCACCGTGCTCGGCGGGCTGCTCAACCTGCCCGGGTTCGTCGGCGGGCATCACCAGCTCGAGCACTGGCTCGAACCGGTGCTGGCCCGCGCCGATGCGCTGCTCCCCGCGCTCGTCCTGCCGCACGGCAGCACCGAGATGCTCCTCGTGGGCGGGGCGGTGCTGATCGCGCTGGTCGGGCTGACGGTCGGGTTCCGCGGCACCCTGGCCACCACCATCCCCCCGGCGAAGGAGGCCCCCGCGGAGCGCGGCATCGCGCGGATCCTCGCGGGCAAGTACTTCATCGACGAGCTGTACCAGCGTCTCTTCGTCGGTCCCACTGTCTGGTTCTCCCGCACGGTGCTCTGGAAGGGACTCGACCAGTTGCTGGTGGACCGGCTGGCCGTCGGCGGGACCGTAAGGATCGCGCAGGGCCTGGGCTGGCTCGGCTCGCGGCTCCAGAACGGCCAGGTCTCGCTCTACGTCACCCTCTTCGCGGTCGGCGCCATCGTCGTCCTCCGCATGATCCTGGGGGGCTGAGCGATGCCCGCGCTGCTCGAGGCGGTCCACTACGATCGCTGGATCCTCCACGTCCTGCTGCTGCTCCCGCTCGCCGCGATGCCGCTCGTCCTGGTCTTCCCGGTCCGCTTCGCCCGGTGGATCGCGCTGGCCGTGGCGCTCACCGAGACGGTCCTCGGCGTCGGGCTCTGGTGGGCCTTCGACCCCGGGAATCCCGGCCTCCAGTTCGTGACCGACCTTCCCTGGCTGGGACCGTTCGGGATCGGCTATCGCGTCGGGATCGACGGCATCTCCGTGATGATGGTCCTCCTGTCGGTGGTGATGATGCCGCTGGTGGTGTGGGGGAGCTGGCGGGGGATCGACACCAAGCAGCGCGGCTTCTACGCGCTGCTCCTCGCGCTGAAGGCGGGGATGCTGGGCGTCTTCATCGCGCTCGACCTGTTCCTGTTCTACATGTTCTGGGAACTGCTGCTCATCCCGATGTACTTCATGATCGGGATCTGGGGGAGCAGCAACCGGCTCTACGCGGCGACCAAGTTCGTGGTGTACACCTTCGTGGGGTCGCTCATGATGCTGGTGGCGATCCTCTGGATGGTGAAGGTCGTCGGCGATGCGTCGGGAACCTACTCGTTCGCCTACACGCACCTGCTGGCGCACAAGGACGCGATGGGGCCGTGGGGCGGCTGGCTCTTCGTGGCGTTCGCCCTCGCCTTCGCCGTGAAGGTGCCGCTCTTCCCGTTCCACACCTGGCTCCCGGATGCGCACACCGAGGCCCCGACCGCCGGCTCGGTCGACCTCGCGGTGATCCTGCTCAAGATGGGGACCTACGGCTTCCTGCGCTTCGCGATCCCGTTCTTCCCGGCCTTCGCCCTCTCGGAGCGGACCGGCAACGTGATGGCCACCCTGGCGGTGATCGGGATCGTGTACGCCGCGCTGGTGGCGATGGTGCAACCCGACCTGAAGCGCCTCGTGGCGTACTCGTCGGTGAGCCACCTCGGCTTCGTGGTGCTCGGCATCTGGGGGAGCACAGTCGAGAGCGTGCAGGGCGCGATCATGGTGATGGTCTCGCACGGGCTGTCGACCGGGGCGCTCTTCTTCATCATCGGGATGCTCTACGAGCGCCGCCACACCCGCAAGATCGCCGATTACGGCGGGCTCGCCCGGGTGGCCCCGATGATGGCGACGGCCTTCGTCATCACGGCGTTCTCGTCGATCGGGCTGCCCGGCCTCAACGGCTTCGTGGGCGAGTTCCTCGTGCTCCTCGGCGCGTTCGGCCGCTACCCGTGGCTGGTCGCGTTCGGCACCACCGTGGTGGTGTTCGCCGCGGCCTACCTGCTGTGGGCGACCCAACGCGTCTTCTTCAACCGGTTGACCAACCCGGCCAACGAGGGCATCGGTGACCTCTCCGGCCGCGAGATCGCGGTGCTCGCGCCGCTGATCGCCGCCATGCTGTGGATCGGCCTGTACCCGGGCCCGATCCTCCGCCGGACCGAGGGGGCCGCGCGGCGCTACGTGGAGATGATCCAGCCGCACCTTCCCCCGTCGGCGCCGGGTCCGATCGCCGGGAGGATCCCCTGATGCCGATCGATCCGGGGACACCGGGCGGGGCGGTCCTCGCGCTGCTGCCGGAGGTGATCCTCACGGCGTGGGCGCTGGTCGTCCTCCTCTTCGTCTCGTGGCGGCACCGCACCGGGCGTGACCTGCGCGTCGCCGGGGCGCTCTCCCTCGTCGGGTACGTCGCCGCGCTGCTCGCGACCGCCTGGATGGCGTGGCAGGGTGCGCGGGCCGAGGGGCTCCCGCAGGTCATCGCCCTCGACGGCTTCCGCTTCAGCAGCGACGCGCTGCTGCTCGCGATCGCGTTCGGGGTCACCGTGCTCTCCGTGCGCTGGCTCGAGCGGCAGGGAATCGTGGCCCCCGAGTACTACGTCCTGCTGATGCTCGCGACCGTCGGCATGATGCTGCTCGCGGGGGCCGCCGACATGATCACCCTGTTCCTCGGCCTCGAGGTGATGTCGATCTCCGTGTACGTGCTCTCGGGGTACGACCGCACCCGTCGCTCCTCGGCCGAGGCGGCGCTCAAGTACTTCCTCATCGGCGCCTTCGCGTCGGGGTTCCTGCTCTACGGGATCGCGCTCCTGTACGGGGCGACCGGGCAGTTCAACCTGGCGCTCATCGGCGCCCACCTCGCGGCGGCCCCGCCGTCGCTGCTCGCGAAGGCGGGCGTGGCGCTGCTCCTGATCGGCTTCGCGTTCAAGGTCGCCGCGGTGCCGTTCCACGCCTGGGCCCCCGATGTCTACGAAGGGGCGCCCACCCCGGTCACCGCGTTCATGGCAAGCGGCGTGAAGGCGGCGGCCTTCCTCGCCCTCGCCCGGGTGCTTGCGGAGGCGGTGCCGTCCTACGTCGACCTCTGGCGTCCGGTGCTCGCCGTGCTCGCCGTCGCCACCATGCTGATCGGCAACCTCGCCGCGCTCGCGCAGCAGTCGATCAAGCGGATGCTCGCCTACAGCGCCGTGGCACACGCGGGGTACCTCCTCCTCGCGCTCTGGAGCCACTCCGACGCCGGGACCGCGGCCGTCCTGGTCTATCTCCTCGCCTACGCGCTCACCACGGTCGCGGCGTTCGGGATCCTGGCCTCGATCGAGCGCGCCGGGGCGCGCACCGTGCTGATCTCCGACCTCGAGGGGCTCTACACCGTGCGGCCCTTCGCGTCCCTCGGGATGTCGGTCTGCATGCTGTCGCTGCTCGGCTTCCCCGGGACGTTCGGCTTCATCGGAAAATGGTACCTGATCGCCGCGCCGCTGGGCGAGGGCGAGGTGCTGCTGCCGGTGGTGGCGATGCTCGCCAGCGGGATCTCGATCGGCTACTACCTCCCGGTGGTGCTGGCCATGACCCTGAAGCCGACCCGCACCAGGGCCGCGCACCAGACGATCCGGTTCCCGACGCCCGCCAAGATCGTCGTCGCGCTCGCCGTCGTGGCGATCCTCGTCCTCGGCGTCTGGCCCCGCACCGTGCTCGACTTTGCCAACCAGGAGGCCGTGCTCCTCCGTCGCGTCGTCTCCCCCATCCTGACGCGGTAGCCACCGGAGGTCCCATGCAGGTCCCCCGCTCCATCTTCCGGGAGTATGACGTCCGCGGCCTCGTCGACGAGCAGTTGACGCCCGCCTTCGCCGAGCACCTCGGTCGCGCCGTGACCAGCGAGGGCGTCGCCCGGTTCGGCCGGGCCCCCGTGCTGGCGGTCGGTCGCGACAATCGTCCCTCCGGTGCCGCCCTGGCCGCGGCACTGCGCCGGGGGATCGTGGCGGCCGGCGGCACCGCGATCGACGTCGGCGAGATGCCCACGCCGGCACTCTACTTTGCGGTCGAGGCGCTGCAGACCGATGGGGGGATCCAGGTCACCGGGTCGCACAACCCCCCGGAGTTCAACGGATTCAAGATGGTCCTCGGTGGCGGCTCGCTGCACGGCGAGGCGATCCAGGAACTCTACGAGCGGATCATCCTCGAGCGCTACGAGTCGGGGCAGGGGAGCGAGCGCGCCGACGGCTCCATCCTTGGCCGCTATCGCGAGGCGATCGTCGCCCGGCACACGCTGGCAAGACCGGTCTCGGTGGTGGTCGATTGCGGCAACGGCGTCTCGTCGCTCATCGCGATCGAGACGCTGCGCGCGCTCGGGGCGGAGGTCGTGCCGCTCTTCGCTGAGAGCGACGGGACGTTCCCGAACCACCACCCGGATCCCACCGTCCCGGAGAACCTGGTCGACCTGCAGGCCGCCGTCCGGCGCCACGGGGCCGAGCTCGGGATCGCGTTCGATGGTGATGGCGACCGGATCGGCGCGGTCGACGAGTCCGGCCGCCCGATCTTCGGCGACCAGTTGCTGGTGCTCTTCGGGCGCGATGGCGTGCGCCGCTTCGGCGCGGGCGTTCCCGTCATCTTCGACGTCAAGTGTTCCGACGTGCTGCCCCAGGCCCTCGAGGCCGCCGGGGCGCGGCCGGTCATGTGGAAGACCGGACACTCGCTGATCAAGGCGAAGATGAAGGAGGAAGGGTCGCCGCTCGCGGGCGAGATGAGCGGCCACATGTTCTTCGGCGGCGACTGGTTCGGCTTCGATGATGCCCTGTTCGCCGCGGCCCGGTTGCTCGAGATCGTGGCCGACGCACCGGGCGGACTCGCCCGGCTGCTCGCCGACCTGCCGGAGACGCACGCGACGCCCGAGATCCGGGTGCCCTGCCCGGACGATCGCAAGTTCGCCGTCGTCGAGGAGGCGGCCCGCCACTTCACCGGGCTGTATCCGGTGCTGACGATCGACGGGGTGCGCATCTCGTGGCCCGACGGCTGGGGGCTCTGCCGCGCCTCGAACACCCAGCCCGTGCTGGTCCTGCGGTTCGAGGCGACCTCGCCCGCCGCGCGCGACGCGCACCAGGCGGAGGTGATGGCGTGGCTCGCCGCGCACGGCGTCCAGGGTTGATGCCGTGACCCCGCGGGCGCGACGCCTGCTCGCGTCCGCCCTCGCGGTGGCCCTGGTCCTGGTCGTCGGGCGGTGGGTGGTCGACGTGCTCGCCACCCGGTGGTGGGCCGCGGCCATTTCGGCCGGGACACTGCAGGCCGTGACGCGCTGGCAGTTCCTCGGGGCGATCCTCGACCTCGGGGCGGTTGCGGTGGCCTCGACCTGGTTCGCGGTGCAGGCACTCCTGGTGGCGCGCGCGATCGCCACCGTGCAGATCCAGCGCGAGGTGGGCGGGCGACCGGTGCGCGAATCGCTGGCCACGCGCTGGGTGGTCGTCGGGGCCATCGCCTCCGGGATCGTGCTCGGGCTGCTCACTGGAGCCGGGGCGCATGACTGGCGGGCCTCGGTCGCACTCGCGTGGGAAGGGGTCCGCTTCGGTCTCGAGGAGCCACTGCTGGGCGCCGACCTCGGTGTCTTCGTCGCGCAGCTCCCGCTCTGGGAACTCGCCCACCAGTTCGTCCTCCTGCTCCTCGGCCTCGGGCTCGGCTTCTCGACCGTCCTGTACCTCGCCATCGGCGCGATCGGGGTGCGCGATCGTCGGCTCCGGTTGCATCCCGACGCGCGGCGGCACCTCGGGGGCCTGCTGGTGCTGCTGGCCCTTGTCATCGCGTGGGGCTACCTGCTGGCGCCGTACCGCATCGCCACCGGGCACGTCCCGCTGGCCGCGAGCGCGCTCAGGACCAGGGTCCTGGCGGCACAGGCGATGACCGGGGCCGCCGTGGCGGTCGCGCTCCTGACCGCGATCTGGGCGCTGCGCGGACGGCAGAGCCTGGTGGTCGCCGCGTGGGGCGTGCTGGCCCTCGGCGGCTTCGCGGAGCGGGTCATCGTGCCGGCCTTCGTCGCACAGGGACCGCCCGCCGAGCGGGGCGCCGAACTGGCCAGGCGGTTCGACGCCGCGCTGTACGGCGTGGAACTCGCGGCCGCGGCTCCCGACCCGGCCGGGGCCGCTGGGCCGCCGACCGGTGGCGTGTGGGACGAGGAGAGCCTGGGGCGCTGGGCGCTCG
>Ga0116151_10000893_pt1 | contig 27694 bp, 19 predicted proteins | sample AD_UKC117_MetaG_FD_89893 | JGI IMG/M metagenome (GOLD analysis project Ga0116151, IMG submission 89893) | Active sludge microbial communities of municipal wastewater-treating anaerobic digesters from Hong Kong - AD_UKC117_MetaG | ecosystem: Engineered > Bioreactor > Anaerobic > Digestate... | reverse complement strand
GTCGTCCCACCCCCGTCGAACTCGCAGTGGGAACAGGCGATCCTCTCCGGTCAGCAGCATCTGCACTCCCTGGGCATCACCGCCTGGCAGGACGCCTGGGTGACTCCCGCGACGCAATCCGCGTACCGCGCCTTGGCCGAAGACGGGCGACTCACGGCCCGGGTTGTCGGCGCTCTGTGGTGGGACCGCCACCGCGGGTTGGAGCAGATCGACGAACTTGTCGCCCGACGGGAACTGGCGGCATCCGGCTTCCACCCCACCACGGTGAAGATCATGATCGACGGGGTGCTCGAGAACTACACAGGCGCGCTCTTGGAACCGTACTGCGACGGATGCGGCGGCCACACCGACAACAGCGGCCTCGCCTTCATCGACCCCGACCTGTTGCAGGCGGCGGTCACGGCCCTCGATGCGGCCGGGTTCCAGGTCCACATGCACGCGATCGGGGACCGTGCCGTCCGCATGGCCCTCGACGCTGTCGCAGCCGCGCGGGCAGCCAATGGCCGCAACGACAACCGCCACCACATCGCGCACCTGCAACTGGTCCATCCCACTGACATGGCCCGCTTCGCCGCTCTGGGCGTCACGGCCAACTGCCAGATGTACTGGGCCTCCAGCGACGACCAGATGCGAGAACTCACCATCCCCTACCTCGGTGGCGAGCGGGCGGACCGCCAGTATCCGTTCGCCTCACTGTCAGGCGCCGGAGCGCGCCTGGCAATGGGCAGCGACTGGTCGGTGTCGACGGCCAACCCCTTGACGCAGATCGAAGTGGGAGCCACGCGAGTGGATCCGGGCACGCCGGATGAACCAGCCTTCCTTCCCGACGAACGCATCACTGTGGCTGCTGGTATCGACGCCTTCACGGCCGGTTCCGCATACGTCAATCACGACGACAACGGCGCCGACCTGACGGTTGGACGACGGGCTGATCTGGTACTCCTGGGGGCCGACATCACCCGCGGGTCCCTGGCGGCTGGGCGCGGACTGTCGCAGGTGCCTGTCCTGATGACGATCGCGGGTGGCGCGATCGTCCATTCCGCACTGTGAACCTCTCGTTCGCCGGTCTCATCGGGGCGGCTGTGGGAGCGGCCCTGAGCGTCATCCCGTCGCTGATCCCCCGCTCGAGTCTCATCCAGGGCCTGCTCGCAGGTGTCCTCGCGGCCATCGGTTACGGCCTCGCAGTCCTGGTGGGCTGGACGATTCGCCGGCTGCGGCACAGACCCGAATGGCGCAGTGACGAACGCACGCGCGCCGTCGCCCTGCTGACGGGTACCGGGCTCGTCACGGGCGCCCTGCTCCTCGGCAGGCAGTGGCAAGCCGACCTCGCACAGATCACAGGAGTCCGGGCTCCGGGCAGCGTCTGGGTGGGTGTCGCCGCGCTCGCGGGATTCACCGTCTTTCTGGTGCTTCTTCTCGTCGCGCGGGGCATCCGCTGGGCGGGCCATCGACTGGATCGCGGACTGCGCAGATTCGCCTCACCCCGGGTCGCCACGGCCTCCGCAGTGACCGTGTCCGTCGTGATCGCAGCGGTGGCGATCGATCGGCTGCCGTCGACCCTGGCCACCGCCCTCTCGCCCCTGTTCCGATCGATGAACGCCGCAACTCCGGCCGGGGTGAACCCTCCGGCCAGCCCGGTCGTGTCCGGCGGCCCCGACTCCGCGATCCCCTGGCAAGCCCTGGGTTCGCAGGGGCAAGCCTTCGTCGCAGGCGTGACACCCACCGCGGAACTCACCGCCTTCTCAGGTGTCCCGGCCACCGATCCGATTCGGGTCTTCGTCGGCATCGATTCGGCCGACTCGCCCACGCAACGAGCCGCGCTTGCGGTGCAGGAGCTCGAACGCTTCGGCGGCTTCAACCGTGCGGTCATCGCGGTCGGAACCAGCGCCGGCGCAGGCACCGTCGATCCCGGTGAGGTCACACCACTGGAGTACCTGCTCAACGGCGACGTCGCCACCGTTTCCACCCAGTACTCGCTCCTTCCGAGTTTCCTGTCGTTCGCCGTCGACCGGCCCACCTCGGTCAAGGAAGCCACGGCGGTCCTCGACGCCGTGCGGCAGCGCCTCGACCAGATCCCTGTGCAGCGCCGGCCACGACTGGTGGTCTTCGGAGAGAGCCTTGGCGCGTACGGGGCCAGCGGGGCTTTCCAGAGTCTCGATGATCTGCTCGCACGCACCGACGGCGCCATGTTCCAAGGGCCGCCGAACGCCACTGCCTTGTGGCGGCGATACACCCACGAACGCGAGCCTGGCACGCCTGAGCATCTGCCGGTGTACGACGAGGGAACGCACCTCCGGTGGGCCAATCAGCCGGCGGACCTGTCCCTACCGACCGCACCGTTCCGCTCCCCGCGAGTCGTGTACTTGCAGAACGCCTCCGACCCCGTGGTGTGGTGGTCACCGTCGGTGCTCTGGTCACGCCCGGATTGGCTGGCCGAGCCGCGGGGCCCCGGCGTCCTGTCCTGGCCGTGGCTACCGCTGGTCACCTTCGCGGGCCTCACCGGGGACATGATGAACAGCCAGGGTGTGCCCGCCGGACACGGTCACGTCTACGGGACCGATCCGGTGGCGGCCTGGGCCGACATCCTGCGCCCTGTTGGGTGGACAACCGCGGACACCACTCGCCTCGAGCAACACCTCGCGGGGTGAGCCCCGAGGGCCATCCGTGAGCACTCTGTGAATCGGTGAGCACTTCGGTGGTGGTCGAACCGCTCACCGATTCCCGGAGTGCTCCCGGATAGTCCCGGAGGTGGGCTAGCGCACCGGCGCGACCGCCCGATTGTGCATGAGCAGCAGTAGGAGATCCTCTGGCGGCCCGACGACATAGGCATCGTCACCGGCCTGCAGTGTTGTTTGACTGCGCGGCAGGTGCTCGAGGCCTCCCTCCCGGAACAGTGCCATGACCCGGGCTTGCATCGGCAGATCGAGCATCGAGGCGCCCGCCAGTCCCCCCTCGGCGCGCACAGTCAAGCGCCCGGCGATGAACGTCTCCTGGTCGACGGCGAACGTGGCGATGACCTCCAGACCGAGGGCGGCGGCCACGAACCACGGCGCCGAGACCGCGGACACCGACCGCACGTGGTGGAAGTGCAGGCGCTCCTCGAGCATGCCACCGAGTCGGCGGTCGAAGACCCGCATGACCACCGGCACGTCGGCTGCGCGCAGTCCCAGCGTGTCCCGAACCGCCAACCCGGACTCGATGTTGCCGTACTCGTCCGAAGTCAACACGGCGACCGCCTGCGCGGCGGGGAGGCTGGCGGCCTGCAACGTCTCGGGTTGGGTCGCATCCTGCGCCAGTACCGGCACCCCCAGCGCCCTCGCCCGGCCGATGTGGCGGTTGCTCTGGTCACGTTCCACGACGACGACGGACTGGTTCATCGCGACGAGTCGTTCCACCACGGAGATGCCCAGCGAGCCCAGTCCGATCACGATCACGTGTTGCGACATACCCGTCGCACGCACGAGACCGAACGTCGCCGCGATCCGGCGACTGACCAGGTACTCGGTGACGAGGGCATAGAAGGTGGCCAGCAGAACGACCGTGGCCATCATGACCACGATGGCCGACCATCGCAGCCACGCGGGTTGGCTGTCGAAGGAGAAGTCGCCGTAACCGATGGTGGCAAGAGTCTCGACCGAGAAATAGAGAGCATCGAGAGGGTCCATCACCTTGACCCCGCTGTTGACGTAGCCGAGCATCAGAAGGCCCGCGAAGGCGATCGCCACCAGCCCCCACGCCGCCACCGTCCACTTCAGCGCGCTGTTGGAGCCGTACGACAGGGTCTGCACCAGCGTGCGCCAGGGATGCCTGCGGCGAGTGGTCGCACGTGGCACCTCCTTGCCCAGCGGCTGTGCGGGTACGTCGTGCAGGTCCATCAGTTCGGCTGCCGCACCCACGAGTGCCACCCGGTCACCGATCTCCACGGAGTACTCACGGCTCGGGCAGACCGCCGTGTGGCCGTCCTCATGCGTCACCACTATCGGCGCCAGATCACCGAACAGTTCTTTCAACTGGCCCGACGCGGTGACCTCAACCTCCCGGACCACGTAGATGTCATCGGAGATCCGCAGTTCATGCACACCCTGGTCGAGGATGGATTCGACGAATGTGGCGGCAGCGAGGTCGGCCGGATTGACCACGACACCGTTCGTGATGGCCGAGGTCACGGCTCGCCCGACCGCGGGGTTCGACTGCCGTACGATCACCCGGACCCGGGGAGCCAGTTCCTGGACCAGTAGGGCGGCCTCCAGGCAACGCAGGTCATCGTCCTCGACGCAGACCACTGCGAGAGCTCCCTCAAGCCCGGCCGCCCACAGACTGTCGGGATTGCGCGGACTGCTGTTGATCCGGGGCACTGCCAGCGCCTGGACGAGCCGCAGATGATGGTCCTCGGCCGCGTTTCCCACCACGACCACCCGGATGGCAGCGGACTGCAGCAACTCGACGACGCGCACACCGAGACCCTGCAGGCCACAGACGATGACGTGCCCCAACCAATCCCTGGTGTCGTTGCCCTCCATAGGCCCCCGAGATTACCGATCTTGTGGCACAGGACGCGCACTTGTCGGCGCGCACGGTAGGTGTCCATGGGCGTAGCGTCGGGTCTGTCCGTCGACGAGGAGGCGCCAGGTGAGTCGCAAACTCGGGGACATCCTGGTGGGTTGGGGGGCCATCTCCCCGGCCGAGTTGCAGCACTGCCTCGCGATCCAGGCCCAGGAACCACCCCGCCGCAGACGACGGCTGGGCCGCATCCTTCTGGACGAGGAGCGGGTGACCGAGATCACCCTGGCGCGGGCGCTGGCGGAGTCCCACGGCTTGCAGGCCGTCGATCTGTCCCAGGAGGAGATCGACCCCGACCTCGCGCGCTCGATTCCCCAACTGGTGGCCAAACGTGCCCTCGTCCTCCCGCTGCAGATCCAGGACGGCACCTTGCGGATCGCTGCCGCCGACCCGGTCGATGTTGTCGGACTTGATGACGTGCGTCTGCACGTCCTGCGCAAGCACAAGGGCGTGCGGGTTCAGGTGGTCGTGGCGCCGGAGAGCCAGTTGCGACGCAGACTGGCGTCCACCTGGAGCGAGGCGAACGCGGTCGAGGCACTGGAGGGCTTCGACGACGCCGCCGTCACCACGGTGGTCGAAGAGGAGGCCTCCGGCAGCGATGAAGGCGCGGTGTCGGCCGTGCATCAGATCATGGCGATGGCGATCCGGCTCGGCGCCAGTGACATCCACGTCGAGCCGTTGGCGAGCGAGGTCCGAGTGCGCATGCGGGTGGACGGAACGCTACGCAAAGTGATGGTCCTGCCCAAGTCCGGGCAAGCACCCCTGACGTCCAGGATCAAGATCATCGCGAACATCGACATCGCTCAAAGACGCGTGCCGCAGGACGGCCGCGCGCGCATCAGCCTGGACGGGGTGAGCCGCAACATCCGCGTGTCGACCCTGCCCACCCTGCACGGGGAGAAGGTCGTCATCCGACTACTCACCGACATCGGCGAGCTGCCCGCGCTCAGCGCCCTCGGTATCCCCCCGGAGGGACTGTCGATCATCCATGAGGCACTGCGCAGTTCGCAGGGTTTGGTGCTGATCACCGGACCCACCGGTTCGGGCAAGACCACCACCTTGTACTCGGCCATCCACGAGATCGTCACCGGTGAACGCAACCTCATCACGTTGGAGGAGCCGGTCGAGATCGAACTGCCCGGGGTGAGCCAGGTGCAGATCGACGAGAAGGTCGGGATGACGTTCGCCGCCGGGCTGCGCTCAGTACTGCGGCAGGACCCCGACATCATCATGGTGGGTGAGATCCGGGACAAGGTCACCGCGGACCTGGCGATCCGCGCGGCTCTGACCGGGCATCTGGTCCTGGCCACTGTGCACACCATCGACGCACCGTCCGCGGTGATCCGCCTCGTCGACATGGGTGTCCCCCGCTACCTGATCGCATCCTCACTCAACCTGGTGATCGCACAGCGTCTGGTCCGCAGACCCTGCCAGTACTGCATCCAACCGCAGGTCCCCGACCCCGAGACACGCCAGCGCCTGCAACTGTCCCAGGAGCAGTCACTGGCCATGGTGGTCGGCCGCGGCTGCGAGAAATGCGAGGCGCACGGATATCGGGGCCGGACCGGCGTGTTCGAGGTGCTGCCCGTCACGAAAGACGTGCGCGCCGCCCTGATGTCCGGAGGCGACGAGGCCACGCTCGCAGCAGCCGCACGCGCCTCGGGCTGGAAACCCCTGATCGAGTCCGGCGTGGATGTCGCGGTTCGCCGGCAGACCACCGCCGCCGAACTCCTGCGCGTGCTGCTCGCGGGAACACTCTGAGCCGACTGCAGGGCGCGAGCCCCGGGCGCTACACCTCCACAGGCTCTACAGATCCCTGTGGGGATTCCAGGGGGCGGGGTAGCCACCCGGGTTGTCCGAACGTGTACTGCCACCGCTCCCGCCAGGACCGGGTCGATCTCACGTCGCTGGCGATGGCGTAGAACTCGTGCCACGCGACCTTCACAGGGTTGTGAGTGGTGATGTTCTTCGTCAATCCGTAGACCGCCTGCGCGTCCTCCGGCACGAACGACCCGAAGACCCGATCGAACACGATCAGGATCCCCCCGTAGTTGGTGTCGAGGTATTCGGGATTGGCCCCGTGATGCACCCGGTGATGACTCGGGGTGTTGAACACGAACTCGAACCAGCGCGGCATGCGATCGATCCGCTCCGTGTGGATCCAGTACTGGAACAGCAGGTTCAGTGAGTGCATGAAGGCCCACTGCGCGGGTGTGAAGCCCACCAGCATGACCGGGACGTAGAAGATCCAGGAGGTCAGCGGGGTCCAGGACTGACGAAGGGCCGTGGACAGGTTGTAGTACTGCGAGGAGTGATGCGTGACGTGCGCCGCCCAGAAGAACCGGGACTCGTGGTGCACTCGGTGGAACCAGTAGTAGCAGAAATCGTCGAGCAGGAAGAGCACGACAAAGGCGCCCGCCACCGCGACGGCGGACCCACTCGCGAACAGGCCGCCGAGGTCCAGCACCGCGAACTGGCTGAAGAAGGTGAGCACGAGCAACTGCAGTCCGGCCAGCACCCCGCCGACGACCAACGACCCGAGTCCCATGATCAGGGAGGTCCGCGCATCCACAACGCTGTAGCCACGCTGACCGGGAACCGGCCGACGCCAGTGGAGGAAGACCTCCAACGACATCGTCAGGATGTACAGCGGGATCGCGACGATCGTGAGGTCGGGGAGGTTCTCCAGCACCCGTGAAGCCTATAGGCCGTAGACCGGTTGCGGCCGCACGCCGCTCACCGCGTCACCTGAGCCGAGTTGGCCGTTGGCGTTCGACCCCCAGCAGAAGGTGCCCGCCGACGTGATCGCGCAGGTGTGGTGCGCCCCGGCGGCAATCTCACCCACACCGGCGAGGCCGGTCACCCGCGTCGGCGAGGAGCGGTCGGTGGTGGTTCCGTCACCGAGGCGGCCGCCGCTGTTGCGCCCCCAGCACCGTGCCACGCCGGTGTTGGTCACCGCACATGTGTGGTACGCACCGGCACTGGCCTCACGCACACCGGCCACGGGGATCTGGACGGGGGCGAAGCGGTCGGTGGTCGTGGAGTCCCCGATCTGTCCGTAGTCGTTTGCGCCCCAGCACCGCAGGCTCTGGTCGACCAGCACCGCGCAGGTATGGAACACCCCCGCTGTGATCGACCGCGCCGCACCGGAACCGGGACTGACCGGATCAGCGGAGTCCGACGTGGAGTTGTTGCCCAACTGCCCGTGCTCGTTCGCGCCCCAGCACCGCACCTGACCGGACTCGAGCACCGCACACGTGTGCGCGTATCCCGCGGTCACGGTCACGGCGTTGCCGATCCCCGGCACGACCACCGGTTGCCGCTGCGGATCCGAGGCGGGAACACCCAACTGCCCGTGGTCATTGCGGCCCCAGCACCGGATCTGGCCGGTCTGCAGAACCGCGCACGTGTGCTCACCGCCCGCCGCAACGTCCACGACATCGGACACGGACACTTGCGCCGGTCTCGTGATGTCGCCGACGCCGGGCCCGGCCTGTCCGTAGTCGTTGCGGCCCCAGCACCGCAGCGTGCCACCGCTTTGCCGGGCACAGGTGTGGTCACCCCCGGCGGTCACTTGGACCACGTCAGCAAGTGCGACGTCGGCCGGCACCACCGAATCAGGGCCGCCACCCTTGCCCACTTGGCCGCGGGCGTTGTCACCCCAGCAGGTGAGAAGGTCGGGTACCGGAAGCGCCGCAAGGTCACCCTGCGCATCCGTGTCCTCGAGAAGACCACACGTGTGGCTCGTGCCTGCGGCCAACTGCAGCGCAACGCCGGAGGTCCGAGTGGTCACTGTAGCCGGCCTGCTGGCATTGCCCGCCGTGTCGACCATGAACACGCTGTAGCTGTACGTCGTGTGTGCCCGCAGGTCCTTGTCCTGCACCGACGTGGCGAATCGCGACACGGTCACGACTCTGCCCTCATCCAGACCTGCCGGAGGTTCGGAACCCTGTCTGCGCCGCACCTCCACTCCCTGAAGGTCCGGCGCCTGACCGTTCTGCCACCGCAGGGACAACGAGGTCAGGCCCTGTTCCACGACCTCCAACCCACTGGCGGGACTCGGCGGATAACTGTCGTTCTTGGGGATCAAGGCGTACTGCAGCCGCAGGACGACAGGTTTGCGCTTCTTGCGGACCTTCACCCTCACGGGCAGATCCGCCACGGCGGCAGTGCCGCCGTCAACGACGATCGGAGCCGCCCATACCCGATACGTGCCGGGACGCAGATTGCGCAGTTTGCCCGCCTTCGGAAGCTTCTTGCGGTACTTCTTGCCTGCGACTGTGACCTTCGCTTTACGCCCGGACGGCACACCTTGTGTCACGACGCGAAGCGAGCCGCGATCGGACTTGGCTGCCACCCGCGCCGACGCCGCAGTGCCGGCCGCCTGCGGGGCGGCCGTCGCCGCCTGCCCGGGAACCAGCACGATGGCAGGGGCGAGCGCGACTGCTATCACCGTCACCTTGCCCATTGCCACCTCCTGCCCGATCCACCCAACGGTAATGTCCTGGTTGCGTCGATCGCCTACTTGTCCCGTCCGGGGCCCCGACCTGGACCGCCCTGGCTACGGGTAGTGATGAAATACCCCACACCCGCCCCGGCGCCACCTGCGATCGCGACGCTCGAGAGCGTGGAACTGTCGAGCAGACGACCGAGTCCCCAGATGATGATCGCGCACACAATCGCGACCAGTACGGACACGGCGATGGATCGTCCCATCCAAAGAGCCTAAGTCACGTGCCCGCTGCGACCGGCCACCCGGTGTTCGTGGCGATACGGGCGTTACTCAGTGTGGTCAGCGCTGCACGCTTCGGAAACGGCGCAGCCGCAGGCTGTTGAGCACCACGAACACCGACGAGAAGGCCATCGCGGCGCCCGCGATCATCGGCGTCAGCAGACCGGCCATAGCCAGCGGGATCGCCGCGCTGTTGTAGGCGAAGGCCCAGAACAGGTTCTGCTTGATGATGCGAAGTGTTTGGCGGCTCAGCCGGATCGCGTCGACGATCGCCAAGGGATCGCTCCGCACCAGAGTGATGTCGCTGGCCGAGATCGCCACGTCGGCACCGGCGCCCATGGCGATGCCCAGATCGGCCTGTGCCAGGGCAGCCGAGTCGTTGACACCATCACCCACCATCGCCACCCGATGGCCTTGCGCCTGCAGGTCCGCGACGGCGGCCTGCTTGTCGAGGGGCTTGACCTCAGCGATGACCTCGTCGATACCCACCTGCTCGCCGATGTCACGTGCGGCTGCCCGGGAATCGCCGGTGAGCAGCACCGTCCGCAGGCCCATGTCCTGCAGCTGCGCCACCGCCCGGACGCTGGTCTCGCGGATGGTGTCGGACACCAGGACGGCACCCCTGACCCGCCCGTCCCAGGCGGCAACGACCGAGGCCCGCTCATCGCCGACCGGGAAGCCGAGTTCGCGCATCCACGCCGGCGTGCCGGCAACGACCTCGACCCCATCGACGGTGCCTCGAACACCCCGGCCCGGCACCGCCTCGAAGGACTCGAGGGTCCCGCGTTCGGGACACACGGCTGCGATGGCGCGGCCCACCGGGTGTTCACTGGCAGACTCCAGTGTGCCCACGAATCGTCCGAAGTCAGGGTCATCGGAAACGACGTGGGCCTCGATGTTCCCCCGGGTCAGGGTACCGGTCTTGTCCAGTACGACGGTGTCGACCGAACGGGTGCGCTCCAGGATCTCCGGTCCGGCGATGAGCACGCCGAGTTGGGCACCCCGTCCGGTGCCGACCAGGATCGCAGTGGGTGTGGCCAGCCCCAGCGCACACGGACAGGCGATGATCAGCACGGCCACAGCCGCGGTGAAAGCCGCACTCCATCCGGCGCCGGCGATCAACCACCCGATCGCGGTGAGCACGGACAGCACCAGGACGACGGGCACGAAGACCGACGACACCCGGTCGGCGAGTCGCTGGACGGGTGCCTTGCCGGTCTGGGCACGCTCGACCGCGGCAGCGATCTGCGCGAGTTCGGTATCTGCCCCGACCCGCTCGGCGCGCGCCACCAGCCGACCGGTCTGATTCACCGCAGCGCCGATCAGCGCGTCACCTGGGCCGACCTCGACCGGTACCGACTCGCCGGTGATGAGCGCGTTGTCGACCGACGAGGCGCCTGAGACGACCACCGAGTCGGTGGCGATCCGCTCGCCGGGTCGCACCACGAACTCGTCACCGACCCGCAGTTGGGCGATCGGGATGAGGACCTCCTGGCCGTCTCTGAGCACGGTGGCGTCCTTGGCCCCGAGTTTGAGCAGAGCGGTGACCGCCTCGCCGGCTCGGTCCTTGGCGCGGGATTCCGCATAACGACCGGCCAACAGGAACGTGGCCACTGTCACGGCCACTTCGAAGTAGACGTGGCCACCGGTGAACAGTGCCACGATCGACCATCCGTAGGCGGCGATGATGCCAAGACTGACCAGGGTGTCCATCGTCGTCGATCCATGGCGGGCCGCCTTGAAGGCCGCTCTGTGGAACGGCCAGGCCGCCCACCACACCACCGGGGTCGCCAACAGCCCGGCGACCAGCGTCGCCGTCCTCGACTCGTGCATGGTCATCGACACGATGACGACTGGCACGGCCAGCACCGCGGCGACGATCAGCCGGCGTAGCAGGGTCGGGTCGGAGTGATGGTCGTGCTCTGACTCCGGATGGCGCTGGGCGGCCCCGTACCCGGCCTTTTCGACGGCCGCGACACAGTCGTCGGCCGAGACCCCGGGAGGGACCTCGACGTGTGCCGTGTGTGTCGCGAAGTTGACCGTCGCCTCGACACCCGGGAGCGCGTTCAACTTCTTCTCGATCCGGGCAGCACACGACGCGCAGGTCATGCCTTCCAGATCCAGGTCCACCGCGTTGCTCACGACACCTCCAACGGCCGACCCCCCGGGAAGTATTCCGAGACTACGCGTTCCGGACGAACAGTCCGAGGACCGCGGCCAGCGTGAGCACTGATCGGGGTTCATATGCGGCGCGCCACAAACCCCCATGATTGGCGGCGTCTGAGAACAGGTCCATGGGATTCTGCAGATCCCGCTGTGGATTGGCCGCGGACTGCGGATCGCGCAGATCCCGGACGAGCAATGCGGCCATGAGGGTGTTGGCGGTGGCCGGCGCGAACACTTCCACGCCGAACTGACCTGCCCCGGCGTAGGCCGCGGCCAGGGCGCGGTTCTTCACCACCGACCTGGTGCGGGTGGCCGGCGCCACGTTCAGTGAGACCCGGGTGCCGGCATCCCTGGCGACGATCGCCCGCCACCGCTGTAGCCGCTTGGCCAAGGCGTAGTTGGGCCCCTGCTGCGGGACCAGGCAGTCGGAGATCCCGACCTCGCGACCCCGGTCGTCGATCACAGTGTCCCGATAGGCCGGTTCGAACAGGTTGGCAAGGTGCAGGGGGGCCTGGAGCAGTCGGCGGGTGCGGCGCTGGTTCCAACGGTCACGTGCCATCGCGACGGCGTCCTCCGGCACCGCGAACACATCGGTGGGCGTGGCCAGGAACGCCAGCGAGAGGTCGGGATGGCTGCGCGCCAGCAGGACACCCAGAGCGTCGATGGCCATCGACACCCGCACATGCAGCCCGCCGTCAGCGTAGGCGTAGTTGCCCAGCGTGAACGGCCCTTCGATCTCCCGCAACCATGCCAGCACGCCGTCGGTCTCGCCGATGACGTCGAGGCCCGCGACCTGCGCAACCCTGCTGTCCGGCGCCGTGTCCAGGTTGACCGCACCGTGTGGCACCGGTACCGCCATGCGGCCCGCCGAGTTCTTCGCGATCGACATGATCGCGTTCCAGCGGTCCTCGTTGGGCAGATCGACCGCGTACACCGTCGCTCCCCAGTCCAGCAGTTGGCGCAGCGGACCCATCTCCGCGCCCGCCCCGAGCACCGCCACCTGAAGGTCGCGGAGGTTCAGCCATTCCGGGTGCGCCATGACGGCGCGCACGGCGTCGGCGAAGGTGGGTTCGGCGACTCCGCGGGCCACCCAATCGTCGAGTTGCTTGTGGAGTTCACCCCCGCTGAGCCTTTTCCCCTTGTACGGGACGGAGAACTCGCCGCGACGCTCATTGCGCCCGATGACCTCGAAGGTGTCCATTCCCGGATGGTCACTGAGTGCCAGACCGTCCAGCAGCGGCCGGTCGTTCCCGTTGTCGGTCCATACGAATCGCTGATGCAGGGAGTCCAGTCCCGCTTGTGACACCGCGACGGCGGCCGCAGGATTCGCGGCCGCCGCGACCACGAGTTCACGGATCGCGGGCAGGTAGCCGGAGCGCCAGTCCTTGATGGCCTCGACCCGACGGGCCGCCGCCGGGTCAACGTCCCGCAGGGCGTCGGCGAGCACGGCTCTGCCAGTCGCACTGGTGCTGCGCGACCCGTCATTGGCCGCCGGGAAGTTCACCGCTGTCTGCATGGTTGCTGAGGGTACTCACTATCCGGGCGCGGTGCGCCGACATGGCGGACGGGGCGACCGCCTCAGGTCAATCCGTAGAACAGGCGCTCCATCACCTGCCGCGCCCGCCGGGTCAACCGGCGGTAGTCCTCCGGCATTGCTCCGCGATCGGACGGCGGGTAGTTCAGCAGGTGCGCCACCCGACCCAGGGTGCGGTAGTCCGTGGGCACGGAATCGCCGGCGCGGCCGGAGCTGAGCATGATCGCGTCCCGGATCGCCGAGGCCAGTCGCCACGCGGCGACGAGCCGTCCGCCGTCCTGCTCCTCGATGAGGCCCAACGCCATGCCTGTCTCCAGGACCGGAACCGTCCGGGTTGTGCGGAGTTCTGGACGGGCGTGGCCGTTCTGCAACTGCAGCAACTGCGCCACCCACTCGACGTCCGACAACCCGCCGCGTCCCAGCTTCAGATGTAGCGCCGGATCGGCACCCCGCGGCAGTCGCTCGGCCTCCATCCGCGCCTTGAGCCTGCGCATCTCCAAGAGGTCCGCCGGGGACACCCCGTCGAGGGGGTAACGGATCGGATCGATCAGCGCTACGAAGGCATCCTGCAGCGCCGGCGAGCCGGCCACCGGGCGCGCACGCAGAAGCGCCTGCGCCTCCCACGTCGCCGACCACCGGGCGTAGTAAGCCTCGTACGACGCCAGCGAACGCACGATCGGTCCGTTCCGGCCTTCCGGGCGCAGGTCGGCATCCATGTCGATGGGCGGATCGGCGCTCGGCAGCGCAAGGAGTCGACGCAGCTCGTTGGCCACTGACGTTCCGGCCTGCGAAGCGACGACCTCATCCACGCCCTCGCGCGTGCGGTACACGAACATGACATCGGCATCGGAGCCGTAGCCGAGTTCCTCGCCGCCGTAGCGGCCCATGCCGATGACGACGAACTCGATGAGGTCTTCGGCCTGGGTGCCATCCACGAGCACGCTGGCGGTGGCTACTGCCAGCGCCGCCTGGATGGTGGCATCGGCGATGGCGCTCAGTGCGGGTCCCACCTCGTCGATCGTGAGCAGCCCGAGGCTGTCCGCGGCAGAGATCCTGAACAACTCCCGGCGCCTGGTCGCTCGGATCGCAGCAATCGCAGCCTCTGGGTCGACCTGCCGGAGTCCGGCGGTCAGTGCTTCGGCCTTGATGTCCGCCGCCGGCCGCGGCCACAGTTCAACGTCCTCGGCCAGGATCTGGACTGCTTCCGGGGCACGCAGCAACAGATCTGTCGCGAACCTCGACGACGCCAGCAGGTGCGCCATCCGCTCAGCTGTGTGGGATTCGTCGCGCAAGAGCCGCAGATACCAGGGGGTGGCTCCCAGGGCATCGGAGACGCGACGGAATCCCAACAGACCTGCGTCGGGGTCCGGGCAGTCGGCGAACCACCCCAGCATGACCGGTAGCAGCGTGCGCTGGATGGCGGCCCGACGGCTGACACCGTTGGTCAACGATTCCAGGTGTCGCAACGCACCCCGGGGGTCCTGGTACCCCAACGCCCGCAGTCGCTCCTCAGCAGCTTCGGGGGTGAGACGTGCTTCCCCGGAATCGAGCCGGGCCACCGCGTTGAGCAGAGGCCGGTAGAACAACTTCTCGTGCAGTCTGCGAACCTGCCTGACCTGCTTGCCGAACGCGTCTTCGATCTCGGCCGCTGGGTCGGTGCGCATCCCCATCGAACGGGCGATGACCCGCAACTCCGACTCCCGCTCGGGGAACAGATGGGTGCGACGCATCTGGCGCAACTGCACGCGGTGCTCGAGGATCCGCAGGAACCTGTACGCGTTGGCCATGGACGACGCGTCCTCACGTCCGACGTAGCCCCAGGTCGCCAACGCCTCCAGCGTGGCCAGTGTGGCCGGAGACCGTAGTGTCACGTCGCTGCGCCCGTGCACCAACTGCAGCAACTGCACCGCGAATTCCACATCGCGCAGGCCACCACGACCGAGTTTGATCTCGCGATCGGCCTGTTTGGCAGGGATGTGCTCCTCGACGCGTCGGCGCATGGCCTGCACGTCATCGACGAAGTTGTCGCGGTCAGCGGCCGTCCACACGAAGTCCGACACCGAGTCCACGTACCGGCGCCCCAGTTCCAGGTCGCCGGCGGCCGGGCGCGCCTTGAGAAGGGCCTGGAACTCCCAGGTCTTGGCCCACTTGCGGTAGTAGGCGACGTAGGAGTCCACTGTGCGCACGAGTGCGCCGGCCTTCCCCTCCGGGCGCAGCGCCGCGTCCACCTCCCAGATCGACCCCTCCTCGGTGGCGGCGTTCGCGATCTGCATCAGCCGACGTGCGATCTGCTGGCCGGCCTTCATGGCCACGTCCGGGTCCACGTCAGACGTGCGCGGCTCGGCGATGAAGACCACGTCGACGTCCGAGATGTAGTTCAGTTCCCGCGCGCCGCACTTGCCCATGGCGACGATCGCCAGGTCGACCTGTTGGGCGACGTCCCCGATCTCGGCGACGGCCAGCAGGTAGCAGGCCTGCAGGGCCGAGTCGGCCAGCGACGTGAGTTCGACCATGGTGGTCTCGAGGCTGGCCTCCCCCGACAGATCCCGGGCCGCGACGCCCAGCAGTTCGCGCCGGTAGGCGACCCGCAGAGCGAGCATCGGCTGCTCCCCGGCCACTGCGGCCGTGATGCGATCGTGTGCCCCGCGCAGGTCGTCGGCAGCCAGGGCGGTCACATGGTGTGGGTAACGCACAAGGAACGTCCCAAGTGCCTCGGACAGCCCGATGAGCGACAGTAGTCGGGTCTTCTGCACGGGATCGGCGAGAATTGCGCGCAGGCCATCGGGATTCTCCCGGGCAAGATCGGCCAGCACCGCCAGCGCCCGGTCGGGGTCGGCGGCCATGCTGAAGTCCCCCGGTTCGAGCAGACCCTCAAGGCCGTCGTCCATCAGCGCCTGCACGTGCGCCCCGGCGGGTTCGGCGTCGGTGAACCCGGTGCGGACGAGATCGCTGTGCAGACTCGGCCGGCGCGGGTTCATAGCGACAGGTACCGGTCCAGTTCGAACCGGGTGACGTGCTTCTTGTACTCGGCCCATTCGGCCTTCTTGTTGCGCAGGAAGAAGTCGAACACGTGCTCACCGAGAGTCTCGGCCACGAGTTCGGAGTTCTCCATCGCGACGATGGCCTGCTCCAGGCTGCCCGGCAGCGGCTGCAGGCCGAGAGCTCGCCGCTCACCGTCGGTCAACGACCACACGTCGTCCTCGGTCGCCGGCGGCAGCTCGTACTTGTCCTCGATGCCCTTGAGCCCCGCCGCCAGGATCAGCGCGTACGCCAGGTAGGGGTTGGTCGCGCTGTCCAGGGAACGGAATTCGATACGCGTCGATTGCCCCTTCGCCGGCTTGTACATCGGCACACGGATGAGCGCGGAACGGTTGTTGTGCCCCCAGCAGATGTAACTCGGTGCCTCCATGCCACCGGCGAGACGCTTGTAGGAGTTGATCCACTGGTTGGTGACCGCCGTGATCTCAGGGGCATGGACGAGCAAGCCCGCGATGAACTGCCGGGCGATGACCGACAACTGCAGATCGGCACCGGGCTCGAAGAACGCGTTGGAGTCGCCCTCGAACAGACTCACGTGCGTGTGCATCCCCGACCCTGGGTGGTCGGTGAAGGGCTTGGGGATGAAGGAGGCCACAACACCGTGCTCGAGTGCCACCTCCTTGACCACGAGCCGGAAGGTCATGATGTTGTCCGCCGTGGTCAGTGCGTCCGCGTACCGCAGGTCGATCTCCTGCTGACCCGGGGCGCCTTCGTGGTGGGAGAACTCGACGGAGATCCCCATGTGCTCCAGCGTCGCGATGGCCTGCCGGCGGAAATCCTGTCCCGCGGGGTGCGGGCTGTGGTCGAAGTACCCGACATTGTCGACCGGCACCGGGTCCTCGTTGGGTCCGGGCATCTCGTCGAACAGGAAGAACTCGATCTCGGGGTGGGTGTAGAACGTGAATCCCTGCTGGGCCGCCTTCGCCAGCTGCCGCTTGAGAACCCACCGGGGGTCGGCGTAGGAGGGCGATCCATCCGGAAGCAGGATGTCGCAGAACAACCTGGCCACCGGCATGTCCTCGCCGCGCCACGGCAGGATCTGGAAACTGGAAGGGTCCGGCTTGGCCAGCATGTCTGACTCGGTGACCCGCGAGAAGCCCTCGATCGCCGACCCGTCGAACCCGATCCCCTCCGCGAAGGCCCCCTCGAGTTCGGCCGGCGCGATCGACACCGACTTCAGGATGCCCAGCACGTCTGTGAACCACAGCCGCACGAAACGGATGTCGCGCTCCTCGATGGTGCGCAGCACGTACTCGGTCTGCTTGTCCATGACCCCCATCCTGCCGTATGGCTGTCGCGCCCCGCAGTGGCGCCGCCGAGCGCGACCTGCCGGGTCCTAGTGGAACAGGAAGCAGAACTTCGTGCCCAACCGCTTCCAGGTCTGCGGACCGACAGCGCCGTCCACGGTCAAGCCCTGGCGACGCTGGAACCGGCTGACCGCCTGTGCTGTCTGCGGCCCGTACACCCCGTCGACGACCACGCGTCGACCCGCCGCATCGCGAATGTCCACCGATCGCAGAATCTCCTGCACTGATCGGACCGCTTTACGCACTTTGCGGTTGTTGGTGTTCGCCACAGAGGTCGACAGCAGGAAGTCGAAGGGATAGCGCTTGTTCGCGACCGGGACACTCGGATCGTCGAAGTTGCACACCGTGAACTTCGAACCCGCAGGCACATGGGCCGCTGCGGGAGTCGCTACCGGCGCCAGCAATGTCGCGCAGAGCAACGTGGGGACGAGTACCTTCATGCGCCACCTCCAGACGGCGAGCCTACGCCCGCGCAGCGGCGGACGAAAGCCCAATCGCCAGGAGCCCGGAAGGCACCAGGACGGTTTCGGGAGGGCCCCTGGTCCGCCCTGGCTGACCGCGCTCAGCCTGTCTTGACAGACTGAGGTCATGGCAAAGATCCGGATCGCGCTGGCACAGGTCAACCCGACCGTCGGCGACCTGCTGGGCAACCGAGCACTCGTCGTGGAGACCGCCGCACAGGCGGCCGGAGCGGGCGCCGATCTGGTGGCCTTTCCCGAGATGATGCTGACCGGCTACCCCATCGAGGACCTCGCCCTGCGGCCCAGTTTCCAGCAGGCCTGCGCCAACTCCCTGCAGATCCTTGCGGGCGACCTCGACGCTGCCGGCCTCGGGGATCTCGCCGTGGTCGTGGGTCACCTCGCGCCGCCCCCGGCAGACGCGCAGGATCGCCGCGGATTCAACGCCGCGGCGGTCATCCACGGCGGCGAGGTCGTCGCCGACTACGCGAAACACCACCTGCCCAACTACGGCGTCTTCGACGAACAGCGCTATTTCCGGTCGGGCCATCTCCCGTGCCGGATCCGAATGGGCGAGACCGATATCGCGCTGGCGATCTGCGAGGACATCTGGGTCAGTGCCGGACCGCTCGCGCAACTCTCAGCGAACCCGCCAGGAGCACTGCTGGTGATCAACGGTAGCCCCTACGAGCGCAACAAGGACGACGTTCGCCTCGACCTCTGCTCACGCCGCGCGCAGGAGCTCGGGTGCGCCGTGGCCTACGTCAATATGTGGGGCGGGCAGGACGAATTGGTCTTCGACGGCGACTCGATGGTCGTCGACCCGGACGGCCAACTGGTGGCGCGAGCACCGCAGTTCGTGGACCACATCCTGCTGGCGGATCTCGACCTTCCACCGGCAACCGCGGACGCCGACGTGGCTCTGCCCGTGCGACCTGCGCAGCACCCTGTCACCGCAACGGTCGCCGACCCGCTCAGTGACGCCCGGGAGGTCTACCTGGCTCTCGTCACCGGCCTGCAGGACTACGTGCGCAAGAACGGCTTCAGCTCCGTCGTCCTGGGGATGTCGGGCGGCATCGACAGTGCATTGGTGGCGGCGATCGCATGCGACGCACTCGGCGCACAGAACGTCTACGGGGTGCGCATGCCCAGCGAGTACTCCTCCGAGCATTCCTTGGCCGACGCCGCCGAGTCAGCCGCCCTCACGGGCATGAATCTGCGCACCGTACCCATCACGGACATGGTGCAGGCCTACCACCGCAACCTCGACCTCACTGGTCTGGCCGCGGAGAACCTACAGGCTCGGGTGCGCGGCGCGATCCTCATGGGCATCAGCAATTCCGAGGGTCACCTGGTCCTGGCCACGGGCAACAAGAGCGAACTCGCCGTCGGGTACTCCACCATCTACGGCGACGCCGTCGGCGGGTTCGCCCCGATCAAGGACGTTCCGAAGACCCTGGTCTGGGAGATGGCGCGATGGCGCAACGACTCGGCGGCGCGCGCGGGGAAGGCCGGACTCATCCCGGCCAACAGTATCGAGAAGCCCCCCTCCGCCGAGCTGCGTCCGGGCCAGCTCGACACCGACTCGTTGCCCGACTACCACGAGCTCGATCGCGTCCTCGAGGCCTATGTGGGCGCCGACATGGGCGCGACCGAACTCCTGGCGGCCGGCTTCGACCCCGCACTGGTGTCACGCATCGTCCACCTCACTGACGCTGCGGAGTGGAAACGTCGTCAGTACCCGCCGGGCACGAAGATCACCTTCCGCGCCTTCGGCCGTGATCGTCGCCTGCCGATCACGAATCAGTGGCGAGAACCGCTGGACTGACCAGTCCGGACAGGACCAGATCGACGACCTCTGCGATCGATACCTCGCCGGAGGGGTAGCCGCGCGCCCGGTGCATGCCGACGTGGATCGCAGGCGCACTCAGACAGGTCATGGCCACTTCGATGTCCACATCGGCACGCAGATAGCCTTCGGCACGCCCGCGCTCCAGAACTGCCGCGAGGGCGGTGCGACGCGGTCGAACGACGTTGCACAGGTACGACTCGCGCAACTGCGGGATCTGCTGCATCCCCACCAGCCAGGTCGGAGTCATGCCGGAGGCGTGAGCGCCGGCTATCCACTCCAGAAGGGTGATGAGGGCATCGCGCACGGGCATCCCCGACACGTCGGGCATATCTTCGTTCACGGCCGCGAAACCCGCTGCCACCAGTTCATCGCGCGAACGGTACCGACGGTAGATGGCCGCCTTGCCCACGCCGGAACGCTCCGCCAATTCATCCACCGAGAACCCTTCCGGCCCCCGTTCGGCCAGCAGCTCGATCAGGTTCTGGGTCAACGCCTCATCGATGCGGGGATCGCGCGGCCTGCCCGGGTTCATGGTCGACCGTCCACCTCGCCCACCGCAGGCTCGCCCTCGAACTCGTCGGGCGACAGATGGTCGTCGACATCGGCCTGGCCCACGTGACCGCCCCAGGCGGCATGCTCGGGTTCGGCGGGCAAGCGCCACAACAACACGATCAGCGCGAGCAGGATCAGCAGAGCCGAGCCGACCGCGGCGAGATGGAAGGCGGTCATGAAGCTGTTGACGGCGTCCGCCTGAATCGCCGCGGCCTGCTCGGGCGAGATGAGCCCGGCCTGGCTCGCCCGCGCCGTCGCCTCATAGGCGCCACCGATCGAATCGGTCACCGGACCCTGCAGCTGGGCCGGCAGAGCAGTGACTGCCGGCGTGCTCTGCATGGCATTGCTGTAGCTCACGGCGACAAGTGACGACAGAACCGCGATCCCGATCGCTGCGGCCACTTGGCGCACGGTGTTCTGCACGGCCGAACCCGCACCCGACTTCTCCGGCGGGGTCGCCAGCGTCATGCGCGTGGTCGAGGGGGCGATGACGTTGCCGAGCCCGAAACCGAGGAAGAACCAGCTGACCAGCAGCACCCACGCCGGGCTGTCCGGCTGCAGCAGCGCGATCGACACGAAGACCAATCCCGCCAACACGAGCCCGAACGTGATCACCCGGCGAGCGCCGAAGCGCTCGACCATCTTCGCGCTGCGAGGCGCCGCGAGCAGCTGGCCGACCGCCACCGGCAGCGTGAAGGCACCGGCCTGCAGTGGGCTGTAGCCGCGGACCAGCTGCATGTAGAACGCCAGGAACAACAATGAGCCCGTCATCGCCGCGAACGTCAGGGACACCGTGGTCAGCGACGCGGAGAACGATCGGATCCGGAACAACGACATGTCCAGCGACGGATGGTCGCTGCGCACCTCGAGCCAGATGAAGGCCACCAGGATCGCGAGTCCGCCGACGATCGATCCGGCGACACCGATGGAGAACCAGTTTTGGGTGTCGCCACCATGCTGGATCCCGTAGACGAGCAGCAGCAGACCCGTGATGCTCAGGACGAGCCCGAGCGGATCGAGTCGGCCCGGCGCGGGGTTGCGCGACTCCGGCACCAGAAGAGCGATTCCGACGACACCTGCGATCACGATGGGAACGTTGATGAGGAACACCGAACCCCACCAGTAGTGCTCCAGAAGGAATCCCCCGAGCAGCGGACCGATCGCCACGGCACCGCCCACCGCGGCCGCCCACATTCCGATGGCGCGGCCGCGTTCATGCGGCGGGAAGACCACCGTGATGATGGCCAGCGTCACAGGGAGCACGGAGGCGCCACCCACTCCCATGAAGGCCCGCGCGAGGATCAGTTGCAGTGGATCCTGGGCGAATGCGCTGAGCGCCGATGCCAGCCCGAACAACAGCAGGCCGATGATCAGGATCTTCTTGCGGCCGTAACGGTCACCGAGCACTCCCCATGTGAAGAGCAGCGCCGCGAACACAAGGGTGTAGGAGTTGATCGCCCACACGATCTCGTTCTGGGTGGCACCGAGATCCTCCTGAATGGTCTTGAGCGCGACATTCAGAACGGTGTTGTCCAACACGACGACCATCAGGCTGACGACCAGAACTGCCAGGATCTGCCAGCGGCGGGGATGGCCGGTGTGTTTCTCCATGTGCGGAAGCCTTTCGATACGGAACTGTTCCGTATCATAGCCCCTCCCGCTGTGGGCGCAAACACACCTGAGGTCTTCTCCAAACCGCCCTCGGTGTGTCACCATGAGTTCGTCCGGGGACTCACCGTGAGCCTCGAGGCTGGAGGAGTCCTCATGTCCGAATCCCTCTACGGCCCTGCCACCGGTCGTCGCGTGACGACCAAGGACCTCGCCGCCGCCAAGGAGCGGGGCGAGAAGTGGCCGATGATCACCGCCTACGACGCCCTGACGGCGGGCCTGTTCGATGCTGCCGGCATCCCCGTGATGCTGGTCGGCGACTCAGCCGCCATGGTCGTGTACGGCCATGATTCGACGATCCCGGTGACCGTCGACGAGTTGATCCCGCTGGTCGCCGCTGTCGTGCGGGGTTCACAGCGGGCGATGGTCGTCGCCGACCTGCCCTTCGGGTCCTATCAGGAGTCACCACAGCAGGCGCTGGCCACCGCCACCCGATTCATGAAGGAATCCGGCGCGCACGCGGTGAAACTCGAGGGCGGCGAACGGGTACTGCCCCACGTCGAACTGCTGACCAGCGCGGGCATACCGGTCATGGCACACCTCGGACTGACCCCGCAGTCGGTGCACCAGTTCGGTGGATACAAGGTGCAGGGACGTGGGGAGGCGGGTCAGCGACTGATCCTCGATGCCAAGCACATGGAGAAAGCGGGCGCGTTCGCGACAGTGCTGGAGGTCGTGCCTGCCGACCTCGCCGAGGCGGTGACCAGGGCCGTGTCGATCCCCACGATCGGGATCGGTGCCGGACCGAACACCGATGCCCAGGTCCTTGTCTGGCAGGACATGTTGGGCCTCACCCCGGGTAAGCCCCCGAGGTTCGTGAAGCAGTACGCGGACCTGCGCACGATCATGACCGACGCGGTGCAGACCTGGGCTGGCGAAGTCGTGGCGGGCACCTATCCGAGCCCGGAACACGAGTACCACTGACTTCGGCTTCTGCGTGAACGTCGAGCGGCAACGAGCAACCGCGCCGACCTAGTGTGAGTGGCAACCACGCCACGCTAGAGGTGATTCGATGACCCAGTCGGTGTCGGAACGACTCGTGTACACCCAGAGCGCGCAGAGCGTTCTGGAGGCGCTGCGCACAAGCCCCGACGAGGGGCTGGGCGAGGCCGAAGCCGAGCAGCGCTTGGACCGCTACGGGCGCAACGTCCTGCCCCGGGCGCCGGTACCCACCGCCTGGCGGATCGCGCTGCGACAGTGGGCAGAACCCATGAACGTGATGCTCACGGTCGTGGCCCTGGTATCGGTTCTGATCGGCCAGGAGGAGACCGCACTGTTAGTCGGGTTCCTGGTGCTGCTCAACGTCGTCCTCGGTTCTCGCCAGGAATTGAAGGCGCAAGCCAGCGTGGCAGCCCTCGCCTCGCTGCAGGTTCCCAGTGCTCGCGTGCTGCGGTCCGGCACGACGATCGAGATCTCCGCCGAGGACCTGGTCCCGGGCGACATGGTCATGGTGGAGGCCGGCGACCTCATCCCGGCGGACGGTCGCATCGTCACCTCAGCCGCCCTGGAGGTGGCCGAGAGCGCCTTGACCGGGGAGAGCGCGCCGGTCGCGAAGGATGCGCGCGCGCTGCACGATCCCGATGCCGCATTGGGAGACCGCACGAACATGCTGTTCCAGAACACGTCGGTCACGCGGGGAACGGCCACGTTCGTCGTCACCGGGACGGGTGCGGGCACCGAGATGGGCAGGATCGCCGACATGCTCAACGCGGTGGATCCGGTGCCTTCTCCGCTGCAGAAGGAGATGCGCAGTCTGTCGATCCGGCTGATGTGGGTGGCCTGGGTGGCCGTGGCCATCATCGTGGGGCTGGGCGTATGGCGTGGCGGGGATCTCAACGCCGTGGTGCTGCTGGGAATCACGACCGCCATCGCGGCCATCCCGTCCGGACTGCCCACGTTCCTCACGGCGATGCTGTCGTACGGCGCGCAACGACTGGCCCATGCGAAGGCCGTCGTGAAGAACCTCAACGACGTCGAAACGCTCGGCGCCATCAGCGCGATCAACAGCGACAAGACCGGCACTCTGACGATGGACATGATGACGGCGACGCGCATGTTCGCGTTCGGCCAGTGGTTCAGCATCGAGGGCAGCGGGTACCAGAAGTCCGGAGCCATCCTGCACGCCGCCGGGCAGGCGGAGCCCGACTTCGACGCACTCGGCTACGGCTTGGCCCTGTGCGGTGACGCTACTGTGGACGACCAGGGCGTCGTGATCGGTGACCCCACCGAAGCCGCACTGGTGGTGCTCGCGGCGAAGATGGGCGTGGACGCGCAGACCTCCCGCCGTGAGTACCCCCGCGAGGCGGAGGTTCCCTTCGACTCGGTGTACAAGTTCATGGCGACGTTCCACATCGCTCCCATGGACGAGCAGACGGAACTCATCGGGCTGGTCAAGGGGGCCCCGGACGTCGTCCTCGAGCGCTGCAGCAGCGCCTACCTCGGTGATGACGTGGTGGCCGTCGATGGGATCCGCGACAAGATCCTGCAGGCCAACGACGAATTGGCGGCGCAAGGTCTGAGAGTCATGTCCTTCGCCATCACGCGCCGTCCGGTCGAAGACCTGGCCCGGGTCCAGGACGACCCCATGGCTGCAGTGGCCGACCTGACGTTCGTGGCCCTGGTGGGCATCATCGACCCCCTGCGACCATCGGCCAAGGAGGCCGTGAGTACCGCCCTGAGCGCCGGAATCGACGTCCGCATGATCACCGGCGATCATGCGGTGACCGCGCGGGCCATCGGCTCGGATCTAGGTCTGGGACCCGGAGTCATCACCGGCCCGGAGTTCCAGGCATTGTCCGACGCCCAGATCTACGAGCAACTACCCGAACTGCATGTCTTCGGACGGGTGGCACCGGAGGACAAGTTGCGCCTCGTGTCCGTCATGCAGGAGCGGGCAGAGATCGTCGCCATGACCGGCGATGCCGTGAACGACGCCGCCGCGTTGAAGAAGGCCGACGTCGGCGTCGCCATGGGAAGTGGCAGCGAGGTCTCCAAGGAATCAGCCAAGATGATCCTGACCGACGACAACTTCGCCACTCTGGTCCATGCGATCGAACTGGGCCGTGACATCTATGGCAAGATCACCGCGCAGATCCGGTACGTACTCATCGGGCTGTTCGGCTTCGTCACCGTCATGCTGGCCGGGAGCATCCTCAACCTCAACTCCGGCTCGGTGCTGAATCCGCTGCAGTTGCTCTTCGTGTCATTCCTGATCGGCCTCTTCCCCGCGATCGGCATCTCGACGGACAGTACGGAGCCGGGGATCATGCAGGCTTCTCCCCGAGACCCGGGCCTGACCATCCTGAACGCCACGACAGCTCCCCGGTGGATCGCCTTCGGGCTCGTTCAGGCGGGCGCCTGCCTGCTCCCCTTCGTGTGGCTCTTGGAGTTGGGACCGCAACGGACCCAGACCATGACCTTCGCGATCCTCGCGATCAGCACGGTCCTGCTCGCGGTCTCCGCGCGCCGTGATCTTCTACCCGCGACCGCGGGGCCTTACTTCCCGTACTTCGCGTGGATGGGCGTCCCCGCTGTCCTGACCGTCATGGCCGTGGAGACGGACTTCTTCCAAAGAGTCCTCGACACGACCTCGCTCACCGGCTCAAACTGGCTGGCCGTCGGCTGTCTGTCGCTGGTGGTACCCGCGGTCATGGAGGCGTCCAAGGCGTTCCGACGGTCACGAAGCGCAGTCAGGACGACGTCTCCCGCTCCTCCAGACGCAGCTTCAGATTGACCGCTCCCAGACCCACGTTGGTACCGGCGCCGTAGGCCGTGGCACCCGAAAGCACCGTCGCGGCGAGGATGCCGAGCACGCCGGCGGCCGCACGTTGCCACGACAGACTGCCCAGCACGAGTTGAGCGGTCACCACGAGGATTCCGATGAACCCGAGCGCCAGCATCAGCCATCCGAGCTTCGTGAGCAGCCGCTCTGCGGCGAAGGCCCGCTCCATACGCCCGTGCAGATCGTCCTGGGGCAACTGGCGGAACATGTCGCCAGATTAGGGCAGATCGGTGACCCGTATCCCGGCGTGAACCTTGTACCGCCGATTGATGGAGATGAGGTTGGCCGTCAGGGACTCCACCTGCGCGGCGTTGCGCAGCCGGCCCGCGTAGACCCCGCGCATGCCGGGCACCCGGTCGGCCAAGGCGATCACCTCGTCGGTTGCCTCCCGGTCCTCGCCGAGGACCAGGATGTCGATGTCCAGGTCATGGTCGAGATCGGCGAGCAGGACGGCGCTCACGTGATGGAAGGCCGCGACGACCCGGGCTTGCGGTGCCAAAGCGGCCGCCTGCTGCGCGGCGGAACCCTCGGGCACGGCGATCGGAAAGGCGCCTTGCTTGTCGAATCCCAGCGGATTCACACAGTCGATGAGGATCTTGCCCGCAACCGCCGACGCCACCTCCGTGATCGTGTCGGCGTGCCCGGCGTACGGTACGGCCACCAGCACGAGGTCGCCCTGCGTCGCGGCGTCGAGGTTACCCGCCCCTCGGACCCCGATCTCCTCGGCGGCCGCCTGCGCGCGCGCCGGATCCCGGGACCCGAGTACCACGTCAAGTCCGGTTTGCGCCCAACGAGCGGCCAACCCCTTGCCCTGCGGACCCGTTCCACCCAGTACTGCGATCGTTGTCATGGCCGTGAGTGTGCCAGATGCCCGATGTGCGCCCGTACGCGACATCCACCCCCTGTGAGGCCCCGTACACAGTTGAGTGCTGCACGGTTACCGGATCCAGACCACCGAACCCGTAACGGCGCAGCAGTCAACTGCATCCAGCGGCACCGGATCGCCCGGAAACGTCAGTCCACATCGTCGCCGAGGTCGACCTGCTCGCCCTTGGTGCCCCACTCGTTCTCGCCGGCGTCCCACTCTTCATTGCGCTTGCGAGCGATCTCGAAGGCGTGCGACGCCTGCTCCTCGGACTCGTACGGCCCGAGTCGCTCGGAGTTCGCACAGCCCTTCTCAGGCTCCACACGGTTGTGGACCAGGCAGTAGTACCACTTCATGTCTACCTCCGCACTTGGTTCTGTTGGCATCTTGGCACCTAGACTGGCGTCCATGCCCCTTGCCCCCGGACGGATCTCACCGACCCGGCCCGTACCGGCCACGATCGAGCGACCCGAATACGTCGGGCGACCGATGCCGACCCCCTACCTCGGGCCGGAGGTCAAGGACGAAGAGACCATCGCCGCGATGCGGGTGGCGGGCCGGGTCGCGGCGCAAGCCCTGCAGGAGGTCGGTCGCCACATCGAACCCGGGGTGACCACCGACCGCCTCGACGCCATCGGTCATGAGTTCCTGTGCGACCACGGAGCGTATCCGTCCACGTTGGGATACCGGGGGTTCCCGAAGTCGCTTTGCACGTCGCTCAACGAGGTGATCTGCCACGGCATCCCCGACAGTACGGTCGTGCAGGACGGCGACATCGTCAACATCGACATCACCGCATACATCGGGGGTGTGCACGGCGACACGAACGCCACCTTCCTCGCCGGTGACGTCGACGAGGAGTCCCGCCTTCTGGTCGAACGCACCGAGGAGGCGACGATGCGGGCGATCCGCGCGTGCGCCCCGGGGCGCACGCTGAACGTCGTGGGCCGCGTGATCGAGTCGTACGCCAAGCGGTTCGGCTACGGGGTGGTCCGGGACTTCACCGGTCACGGCATCGGCACGTCGTTCCATTCCGGGCTCATCGTCCCCCACTACGACGATCCGTCGGCCTCATTGGTGCTCGAAACAGGCATGACCTTCACGATTGAGCCTATGCTCACGCTCGGAACCATCAACTACGAGATCTGGGACGACGGCTGGACAGTGGTGACCAAGGATC
>Ga0116151_10000892_pt1 | contig 27704 bp, 21 predicted proteins | sample AD_UKC117_MetaG_FD_89893 | JGI IMG/M metagenome (GOLD analysis project Ga0116151, IMG submission 89893) | Active sludge microbial communities of municipal wastewater-treating anaerobic digesters from Hong Kong - AD_UKC117_MetaG | ecosystem: Engineered > Bioreactor > Anaerobic > Digestate... | reverse complement strand
CGATCCTCGTGAATCCCGCTGGCCTGCAACCGCATCCGGGGGTCGCCGCGATCGTCTCGGTGGACGGGATCGGCCGGCCGGCCGCGAAGACGGGCACCTACACCAAGGTGGTCGGTGTCACCCCTGCCCACGTCCAGCGTGGCTTCAAGCTCTTCTACGACGAGGACGCCAAGGCGGGGCCGCTGATGACGCCCGTCCAGGTCTTGGCCCTCACCCCGCAGCCGGCCTACGTGATGTACGAGTGACGCCTCGGCTCAGTGGGCGAAGTGCCGTGCGCCGCTGAGATAGAGGCTCACCCCGGCGGCCGCGCAGGCGTCGATCGTCTCCTGGTCGCGCATCGAGCCGCCCGGGTGGACGATCGCCCGCACCCCGGCGTCGATGAGGATCTGCGGTCCGTCGGCGAAGGGGAAGAAGGCGTCGCTCGCCGCGACCGCGCCCCGCGCCCGCTGCTCACCCGCCCGGGAGACTGCGAGGCGGCACGAGTCGACGCGGTTGACCTGGCCCATCCCGATGCCGACCGAGGCCCCGTCACGAGCCAGCAGGATCGCATTGGACTTCACGGATCGCACTGCGCGCCAAGCGAACTCGAGGTCGGCGAGGGTCTGCTCGTCGGCTGCCGGGCCGGCCGCGAGCCGCCAGTATGCCGCGTCGTCCCCACCGACGGGAGCGTCACCGGATTCGTCGCCCACGACCGCGTCGAGCCGGTCGGCCTGCTGGACGAGCACTCCACCGCTGATCGGCCGGACCTCGACGGACGGCGCTGCGGCCAGCGCCCCGAAGTCGACGGTGAGCAGTCGGACGTTCTTCTTCGCCGTGAGCAGCTCGAGCGCGTCGGCGTCGAAGGCCGGCGCAACGACGACCTCGGTGAAGATGTCCTTGACGGTGTCGGCCATCTCCCGCGTCACCGGCCGGTTGACCGCGATCACCCCGCCGAAGGCCGACAGCGGGTCGCACTCGTGCGCCTTGCGGTGCGCGACGGCGATGCCCTCGCGCTCGGTGGCCACCCCGATGCCGCACGGGTTCGCGTGCTTGATCACGGCACAGGTCGGCCGGTCGCCCTGCTCCCGGCAGGCGCGCAGGGCGGCGTCGGCGTCAACGTAGTTGTTGTACGACATCTCCTTGCCGTGCACCTGGGTCGCCGTCGCGATGCCGGCAGATCCGTTGCGATACAAGGCAGCTCGCTGGTGCGGGTTCTCTCCGTAGCGCAGACCGGCAGCCCGCTCCCAGCTCGCGCCGGCCCACACCGGGAAGCCGGTGCCGTCCTCGGTGCCGGCGTAGTCCCCCCCCATCCACGAGGCCACCGCCACGTCGTATGCCGCGGTGTGCGCGAAGGCCTCGGCCGCCAGGCGGCGGCGCTGCGCGAGGGTGAAGCCGCCGTCGCGGACGGCGGCGAGCGCCGCGGCATACTGCGTGGGGCTGGTGAGGATCGCGACGCTCGGGTGGTTCTTCGCGGCGGCGCGGACCATCGACGGCCCGCCGATGTCGATGTTCTCGACGCAGTCCTCCGGGCTCGCGCCGGAGGCCACGGTCTCGCCGAAGGGATAGAGGTTGACGACGACGAGCTCGAAGGCCGCGACGCCGAGCTCATCGAGCTGGGCGAGGTGATCGGGCTTGCGGGTGTCGGCGAGCAGACCGGCGTGCACCATCGGGTGCAGCGTCTTGACCCGGCCCTCGAGACACTCGGGGAAGCCGGTGAGCTCCTCGACCCGGGTCACCGGCAGGCCGAGCCCGGCGATCAAGGCAGCCGAGCCGCCGGTCGAGACGAGCTCGACCCCCGCGTCGTGCAGGCCGCGCACGAGCTCCTCCAGCCCGCTCTTGTCGAAGACCGAGACGAGGGCTCGCCGCACCGGGCGGACGTCCTCGGTGGGGCCTGGGGCGGACACGGACACGGCCATCGAGATCTCCTGGAATGCTGCTGTGGCGGGGCACCCAGGCGGGCGATGCCCCTGACGTCACTCCCCGGTGGTCACCCACCCGCGCCAGTCGTGTGCCCCCAGCCTAGCCACCTGACCCGGGCGCCACCGCGCCGAGGCGGACCCGCCGGCCCTCGACGGTGAAGCCCTCGCGAGCCAGCCGGCCCACCCACTCGACGAGCTGCGGGCGCTCGCACTGCTTGATCCGCTCGGTGAGCGTGTCCGCGGTGTCCTCGTCGAGCACCGGCACCGCACACTGGGCGACGATCGCCCCGGTGTCCACCCCCTCGTCGACGACGAAGAGCGTGGCCCCGGCGATCTTGACGCCGTAGGCGAGGGCGTCGCGGGGACCATGGATGCCCGGGAAGGCGGGCAGCAGCGCGTTGTGGCTGTTGAGGTAGCGCCCGCCGAAGCGGGCGAGGAAGTGCGGTCCAGCGAGCTTGAGGAAGCCCGCCGAGACGACGAGGGCCGGTTCGTATGCCGCGACCGCTGCGGTGAGCGCTCGGTCCCACTCCGCGCGGGTGGCGTAGTCGGCCACTCGGCAGACGAAGGTCGGGATGCCTGCCCGCTCGGCCCGCTGCTGGCCCAACGTGTCGGCGCGGTCAGCGCCGGCCGCCGCGATGCGGACGCCGTAGGCCGGGTCGAGACATGCGTCGATGAGGGCCTGCAGCAGGGTGCCGCTGCCCGAGACGAGCACGACGATCGGCGTGAGGGGAGTCGACACGGCCTGGGTCACAGTCGCAACGCTAGCCGCCGGCCCGGACCACCCGTGAGGGGGTCAGCGCAAGAAGCGGGTGCGCACCTGGTCGGCCACGAGCGCAAGGGTTGCGCCGAGAAGGAGCTCGAGCAGCAGGGCCCCTGCGAAAGCCCACGGATTGGGGCCAAGGTGGGACAACCGAGCCCCACCGAGCGGGCCTGAACCCAGTAGCGCCAGCCCGAGCACCACGGCCGCACAACCCAGCACGGCGACTCCTGCGCTGGCCGCCTTGAGCCGCCATGCGGCCAGGCGGGTCCATTGCCGGCACGCGGACCAGCCGATCAACCCTCCCACGGCGACCGGGGTGAGCAGCAGCAGCGCCACCCAGCCCGGGTAGTGCGCATCACCGGGCACTGCGCCCAGAATCGGCACCATCGGCAGCAGCCCCGGGTGAGAGCCGGACACACTCACCGTGCCGTTCTGGGCGATCTGAAAACCGGGGCCGGCGAGGACCGACAGCGCCCACAGCACGAGGTCGGGCAGGTAGAGCAGCTGGGCCAGCGTGAGCGCCAGCCCGCTCCCCAGGCTCACGCCGGCTGTGGCGTAGAGACCCGACACCGTGCCCCACCTGGTGATCACCGAGCCGAGGACGACGAGCAGGCCGATCCCGGCCAGGGCGAGCAGTCCGCGCCGGGCCGGAGCGAGCGCACGCAGGGCCCAGGTGGGCAGCTGGTCCAGCAGGTCCACATCCCCAGCGGCGCTGACGAGCGCCGCGGCGACCGGCACGCTGAGGGTGGCGAGCAGTCCGACCACGGTCGGCCTGGCCGGGCCCAACAGCGCAAGCAGCGCCCCGCCGGCGATGCCCACGGCATACCCGGTGGAGACGTCCCGAGCCACGGCGAGCACCGACCGAGAGCCGCGGACCCGACGCGCTGCGAGCACGAGCAGCCACATCTGGGCGGCCCAAGCGAGCAACGGGACGACACCGAATCCACTCCCGCCTGCTGTGAGGGTGGCCCCCGAGCAGAGCAGCCACAGCGCACTGCCGAGGCCGAGGACCTGGCCCCAACCGCTGGTCCCCTCGGGGGTCAGCGCCCAGACGATGGTGGCGAGCAACACGACGGTCAGCCAGCCGGTCCCGGCCGCGACCCCGCCGGCGACAACGGCCCGCCGGCGCGGCTGGGGAGGACTGTCGGATGAGCCCCCCGAGGGATTCACCAGGCCATCGAGGGCCTCGAGGGCCGGGCGGACGCGGTCGAGCAGGCTCATCAGGCCTTCATCGTCCCCCGCCGCCCCCGATAACCCCGCAAGGCGCGCCGACAGCCCCGCCGGACGGTCGCCTCGCTAGGTTCACCCTTGTGGGGGCCAGTCGTCCGGCCCGAGCACCCCAGGCCGAATTGCCCTGGTGGCGCCGTTGGCGACCTGGCAGGCCTACAACGATTGGGGCGGACTCAGCCTCTACCACGGGCGGGGTGGGGGCGACGACTTTGCCGGGCGGAGCTTCGCGGTCTCGTTCGACCGCCCGTATGCCGCGGGCGTCGGGGAGTTCTTCTTCACAGCGATGCCGTTGGTGGCGTTCTCGGAGCGCCTGGACATCCGCTATGCCTATCTGTCCGACCTCGACCTCGACCTCGACGCGAACGAGTCGGCCCTGCACGGGTCATCCGGAGCAGTCCTGTTCGGGCATGCGGAGTACCTCTCCACGACCATCCGCAGCCGGCTCACCCAGGCTCGCGACGGTGGCACCAATGTGCTGTTCACCGGGGCGAACTCGACGTACTGGCGGATTCGCCTCGCCGACGGCTTGGTCTCCGGCGCGCCACGCGGCCTCGTCATCAGCTACAAGAGCGCCGCATTGGATCCCCGGGCCGCTACCGACCCCGCCAATGCGACGGTGAAGTGGAAGGACGCCCCCGGCGCCAACCCCACCCAGTCCTTCCTTGGGATGCGCTATGAGTGCTACCCCGGGGACGCCGACCTGGTGGTCTCGGACGCCGCCTGGTGGGGCTACGCCGAGGCCATGGTGCGCAACGGCGACGCCTTCCCCCATCTGGTCGGCAGTGAGGCCGACCGGTTCTACCCGGGCGGCGCGACTCCCAGCCCGGTGCAGATCGTCGCGAACTCGCCATACCGGTGACCAGGGTCGTGCTCCAGGAGATGGCGAAGGGACCGTTGGCCAGAAGCCACCCGGCGACGGACAACGTCCGCTCGTACGGTCTGTCGCCGACCCGCACGGTCTACGCCAGCTGAAGACCCTGCATGATCTCGCGCATCAGCGCGGCCGTCTCGGACGGCGTCTTGCCGACCTTGACGCCGGCTGCCTCGAGCGCCTCCTTCTTGGCCTGGGCGGTGCCGGCCGAGCCGGTGACGATCGCGCCGGCGTGGCCCATCGTCTTGCCCTCGGGGGCGGTGAAGCCGGCGACGTAGCCGACGACCGGCTTGGTCACGTGCTCCTTGATGTATGCCGCGGCCCGCTCCTCCGCGTCTCCGCCGATCTCGCCGATCATCACGATCGCGTCGGTCTCGGGGTCGTCCTGGAAGGCCTGCAGGCAGTCGATGTGCGTTGTGCCGATGATCGGGTCGCCGCCGATGCCGACGGCGGTGGAGAAGCCGAAGTCACGCAGCTCGAACATCATCTGGTAGGTCAGCGTGCCGGACTTGGAGACCAGCCCGATCCGCCCCGGGCCGGAGATGTCGGCCGGGATGATGCCGGCGTTGGACTGGCCGGGGGTGATGAGCCCCGGGCAGTTGGGGCCGATGAGCCGGGTGGTGCCCTTGTCCTTGGCGTAGTTGAAGAACTCGGCGGTGTCCTTCACCGCGACGCCCTCGGTGATGACGACGGCCAGCGGGATCGCGGCGTCGACGGCCTCGAGGACGGCGGCCTTGGTGAAGGCGGCCGGCACGAAGATGACCGACACGTCGGCGCCGGTGGCGGCCATCGCGTCGGCGACGGTGCCGTAGACCGGGATCTGCTGTCCCCCAGGGAAGTCGACCGTCTGGCCGGCCTTCTTGGGGTTGACGCCGCCGACGATCTGGGTGCCCGAGGCGAGCATGCGGGTCGTGTGCTTCATGCCCTCGGACCCGGTCATGCCCTGGACGATGACCTTCGAGTCGCGGTCGAGGAAGATTGCCATGGTTCGTCCTTCGTCTCTCGTCAGGGGGTCAGTTGGCAGCGGCGGCGAGCTCGGCGACGCGGCGGGCGGCGCCGTCCATCGTGTCCACCCGCTCGAGCAGCGGCAGTCCCGCCTCGTCGAGCATCTGGCGGCCGAGCTCGGCGTTGTTGCCGTCGAGTCGGACGACGAGCGGCTTGGGCTGCTTGCCGTGGCTGGCGAGGATGTCGTAGGCCTTGATGATGCCGCCGGCGACCTGGTCGCAGGCGGTGATGCCGCCGAAGACGTTGACGAACACCGCCTTGACCTGGGCGTCCTCGAAGATGACGTCGAGCCCGTTGGCCATCACCGTCGCGTCGGCGCCGCCGCCGATGTCGAGGAAGTTCGCCGGGTGCGGGTGGGTGCCGTCGGGGAGGGTGAAGTCCGCACCGGCGTAGGCGACGACGTCGAGGGTGCTCATCACGAGGCCGGCGCCGTTGCCGATGATGCCGACCGTGCCGTCGAGCTTGACGTAGTTGAGGTGCTTCTCGATCGCGAGGATCTCCAGCGGGTCGGTCTTGCTGTGGTCGATGAGCTCGGCGTGCTCAGGGTGGCGGAAGTCGGAGTTGCTGTCGATCGACACCTTGCCGTCGAGGGCAAGGACGGTGCCGTCCTCGGTCTTGACGAGCGGGTTGACCTCGACGAGGGTCGCATCCTCGTCTCGGTAGACCTCCCAGAGCTTCTTGAGCACCTCGGCGACCTGGCCCTTGACGTCGTCGGGGAACTCGGCCGCCTCGACGAGCTCGCTCGCCTTGGCGTCGTCGATGCCGACGTTGGGGTCGACAGCCATCCGGATCAGCTTCTCCGGCTGCTCCTTGGCCAGGGTCTCGATGTCCATCCCGCCCTCGGTGGTGAGCATGGCGAGGTAGGTGCGGTTGGCCCGGTCGAGCAGGATCGAGAAGTAGTACTCCTTCTCGATCCGGGCGCCCTGGGCGATCATGACCTTCTTGACCGTGTGGCCCTTGATGTCCATCCCGAGGATCCGCTCGGCGTGCTCGGCGGCCTCCTGCGGGCTCTTGGCGACCTTGACGCCGCCGGCCTTGCCGCGGCCTCCGGTCTTCACCTGGGCCTTGACGACGACGACCCCGCCGCTGCCGGCGCCGACGCGCTCGGCGATCTCGGCCACCTCGGTGGCGCTCGTCGCCACCTCACCCGCGAGCACGGGGACGCCGTGCTTCTCGAAGATGTCGCGTGCCTGGTGCTCGTACAGATCCACGGGCGGCCGTCCTCGTCGTCGAAGGGTGCCAGCGGATTCCTCGAGGCGACCGAACGATCGGTCGGCTTCGGCCGACCGCCGTCTGACGTGCCACGATGTCCCGCTGGCGGGCTCTCCGGACTCTAGTGCACGGCTCTGGCGCCGCCGTAGCCGCCAGGGCCGCGGATGACCAAAGTCACGCGGCATACCCACGATCCGGTATGCCGCCCGGGGCGCCCTCGTGCTGGCGGCGGCTCAGCCCAACGTGTAGGCCTGGCCGGCCGGCACGAGCAGCACCCAGACCGGGCCGGGCGCGAAGGTCATCGGCTGGCCTGCAGCGGTCGTGAACGTCGTCGGCGCCTGCGCGGACGGGCGCGCCCAGGTGCCGCGGAAGGCCTGGCCGCCGCGGAGCACGACGGCCTCCCCGGACCCCACCGCCTTGACGACGGGGGTCACATTGCCGAGCACATCCCGGTTGCCGGATGCGTAGGTCTGCACTCGCTGCACGACGACGGTGGCGGCCCCGACCTGGGCGCCGTCGGAGATCTCTGGACGGCCATCTGTGGTGACCAGGTACTGCGCGCGTTGGGGATTCCAGGCGAAGCTGAGCGCAGCGCCCGGGTATCGGGTGGCCAGCATGCTGGTGGGGGTGGCACCGGCGGGCGCCGGCCCATAGCGGAAGCCGTTGTCGCCGGGCGGCGCGCTGCCGCCAGCCCTGGCGAGGAGCTGGGCCGGAAATCCGATGACGTTGTAGGGGGCTGGGCGCGATCCGTCGCGGCGGAAGCCCTGGCTGGATGCGTCGTTGGAGAGGTTGACCTGGGGGCCGTTGCTGATTCGCGCCTGGGTGTAGGCCGAGACCCCGGAGTAGGCGAAGGCGATCCGGCCGAGATTGCCGAGAATCTCCGGGTCGGACTCGCGGGCGCTGCGCACCGGCCCGACCGTGGGAGGCATGGACGTGCTGTAGATGGCCAGCAATCGGGTGAGGCCGGCCTCGACCGGCTCGACGTAGACGATGTCTGCGGAGCTGAGGCCGATGCGCGGCCGGGCTGCCGACGTGTTGTCGATCTTCACGGCCAGCACCGGCCCGCCGGTGTACGGCGCGAGCGCACTGCCGGAACTGGTCGGCGACGCAGTGGCCGGCGGGGTCGGCGACGCAATGACCGACGGGGTCGGTGTCGAGGACGACAGGGTGGCCGAGGTCGTGGCGGCCCCGGCCGAGACGCTCGAGGTCGAGCCCGTCGGGGTCGGCGCCGGAGGCGAGGTGCAGGCGGCAGTGGCCGTCAGGAGCACCGCGGCGGCGAGCACGGCCGGGCGGGACTGTGGCAGGCGGCCGGATCGGTGCAGACGAGGCAATTGGGTGGCGCGAGCGATCACCCCGGCAGAGTAGACCCCTGCGGACGCTCGGCGGCGGAGGTCAGGTGGTGGGCCAGTCCGGTGCCGGGCTGCTGAGGGGCCCGGCCCGGACATGGTGGTGGGGCCGCAGCGCGATGCTGCGGCCCCACTCCCAACGTCGCGCAGCGGGGGCGCTGAGGTAGCGAGCGCCGTTGCCGGCACGAGGACAACCTCGGGATGCGGGAGTGCCGAAGGTCCGTCCCACCCACTTCACGACTCGACGGGTCGGCGCCTGGGGGGAGAGGTGTCGACGACGTCTGAATCCATGATGGACCGGCGCCGCGCTCAGGCCGAGGGCTCGAGCGTTTTCCTTACCAAGATTTTAATGTCGGCGCCCGCACGGGTCAGTGCCGCTGGACGTTGGCGCGCACCCAGTCGACGATCTCGTGGGTCGGGGCACCCGGGGTGAACACCTTGGCGACGCCGAGCCGGCTCAGCTCAGGGATGTCGTCGTCGGGGATGATCCCGCCGCCGAAGACGACGATGTCGGAGGCGTCGCGCGCGGCGAGCAGCTCGACGACCTTGGCGAAGAGGGTCATGTGGGCTCCGGAGAGCACCGACAGCCCGACCGCGTCGGCGTCCTCCTGGATCGCGGCCTCGACGATCTGCTCGGGCGTCTGGTGCAGGCCGGTGTAGACGACCTCCATCCCGGCGTCGCGCAAGGCGCGGGCGACGACCTTGGCGCCCCGGTCATGGCCGTCCAAGCCCGGCTTGGCGACGACGACCCGCAACGGTGACTCGCTCATGGCGCGCACTCTATGGCACGCGAGGGGCCCGGCAGCAGGTCCGTGGCACACGGCATACGCCAGCGGGCTCGACGAAGCGCTCGGCCCCGACCACGATCCGGGATGCCGCGCCGAACCGGTGGCGCGCGAAACGGTGACCTCGATCACACCGGGATGGGCATGTCGTGCGGTGTCCGAGCGGCGAACCCCGGGATCTGCCGGGGGCGGCCGGACGAGGATCGACCCAGGGGTTTGATTGTCACGAAACGATCACGCTACCCTCTGCGAGGCCGCCCGGATCCTGCCCCGGGCCCTCCCCCGTCATCGGCCGAGAGAGAGCACGTGTCAGACCGTAGATACCGCGGGCGTCACCGCCCGGCGCGGGAGGCTCGGCTCGCTCCGCAGCTCGTCGGCACTGCCTTGGCCCTGCCGGCCACGGCCACCTTGGCTGTCATCACGATCAGCGGATCGCCCGTCCACCTCGACAGCAGCGGCCTGGCGGCCGCGGGCACGACCCTGGCAGCAGACAACCGGGCGGCCGACGAGGCCGACCTGCAGGACCACAAGCTCGCGGACACGACGGCAGCCCGCGGCGTGCAGGACCGGGTCGCCCGCGACACCGAGCGCACCCGCCTGGACGTGGTCACGGCCGAGAACACCCGCCGCGCGCAGACCGAGGCAGCGCTCGCCGCAAACCAGGACGTCGTCGAGGTGACGACCACCGGACTGCCTGCGGTGGCGAGCACCGACGCTCCGTCGGCGACCGCCGACCCAGCACCGGCAGCGACGGCGGGCAGCAAGGCGTGGGTCAAGCCGATCACCGCGAGCTACGTCTTCACCTCCGGGTTCGCCTGGCGCTGGGGCCGGATGCACAACGGCCAGGACATCGCGGTGCCCACCGGCACTCCGGTCCGCGCGCTGTCCACCGGCACGGTGATCTTCGCCGGCTGGCAGCCGAGCTACGGCTACAAGGTCGAGATCGAGTACTGGGACGGCACCGTCTCCTACTACGGCCACAACAGCCGGGTCCTGGTCCGCAAGGGACAGCAGGTCGCGCCCGGTCAGGTCGTGGCGATGTCGGGCAACACCGGCAACTCGACCGGCCCGCACCTGCACCTGGAGATCCGCCCGGATGGCGGGAACCCGGTCTCGCCCATCCCGTGGCTGGCCCGCCACGGCGTCAAGATGTAGCCACTGGCTCAGCCAGCACTCCTGCTACAGCTTCTCCACCGGCGCATACCGCAGCAGCAGCCGCTTCACCCCGGAGCTGCCGAAGTCGACGTGCGCGAGGGCCTTCTCGCCCTCCCCCTCGACGCGGACCACCGTGCCCAGCCCGAAGGCGTCGTGACTGACCCGGTCGCCGGCGACCAGGCTGACCGCGGCCCGGCCCCCGGGCGAGCGCACCCCGGCCCGCGCGGCGAGGGCAGCCACCGCGGTGCCCTGCAACCGGCCGCCCGTGCGCACCGAGTCCGAGGACGCCTCGTCCCGCTCCCACTCGACAAGCTCGGCGGGCAGCTCGTCGAGGAAGCGTGACCCCGGCTGGTACTGGGGCTGACCCCAGGCCGAGCGTTGCGCAGCACGCGAGACGTGCAGCCGCTCGCGGGCCCGGGTGATGCCGACGTAGGCGAGTCGCCGCTCCTCCTCGAGCTCCTTGGGGTCCCCGAGCGAGCGCAGGTGCGGGAAGGTGCCGTCCTCGAGGCCGGTGAGGAAGACGACCGGGAACTCCAGGCCCTTGGCGGTGTGCAGGGTCATCAGGGTGACCACCCCGCCGGACTCGGAGCCGTCGTCGGAGGGCACCTCGTCGGCGTCGGCGACCAGGCTCACCTGCTCGAGGAAGTCCTCGAGCAGCGCCGGCTCGCCGGCCTCGGCGCGACCCTCGTCGTACTGCTGGGCCACCGAGAGCAGCTCGGCGAGGTTCTCGACCCGGGTCTGGTCCTGCGGGTCGGGGCTGCCGCGCAGCTCGTCGAGGTAGCCGGTCTGCTCGAGGGTCGCGGCGAGCAGGCCGGCGACGCCCGAGCCGCCGTCGAAGACGGTGCGCAGGTCCTCGAGCAGCCGGGTGAAGGCCTCGATCGAGGCGAGCGAGCGGGTGGCGATGCCGGGTGCGTCGGCGGCCCGGCCGAGCGCGGCGACGAAGGGGATCCGCTCACGGTCGGCGAGAGCCGCGACGGCTGCCTCGGCCCGCTCGCCGATGCCCCGTCGCGGGGTGTTGAGGATCCGTCGCAGGTTGACCGCGTCGAGCGGGTTGGAGACGACCCGCAGGTAGGCCAGCGCGTCCTTGACCTCCTTCCGCTCGTAGAAGCGGGTGCCACCGACGACCTTGTAGGGGATGCCGACCCGGACGAAGACCTCCTCGACGGCGCGGCTCTGCGCGTTGGTGCGATAGAAGACCGCGACGTCCTTGGGCCGCACGCCGTCGTCGTCACCGAGCCGGTCGATCCGGCGGGCCACGAAGGATGCCTCGTCGTGCTCGTTGTCTGCGACATAGCCGACGATCGGCGCACCGTCGCCCTGCTCGCTCCACAGGTTCTTGGGTCGGCGGTCCGGGTTGCGCGCGATGACCGAGTTGGCCGCCCGCAGGATCGTCTGGGTCGAGCGGTAGTTCTGCTCGAGCAGGATGGTGCGGGCCTGCGGGTAGTCCTGCTCGAACTCGACGATGTTGCGGATCGACGCGCCGCGGAAGGCGTAGATCGATTGGTCGGCGTCACCGACGACGACGAGCTCGCCCTCGCCGGCCTCGCTGCCCGGCCCGCCGACGAGCTCGCGGATGAGGACGTACTGGGCGTGGTTGGTGTCCTGGTACTCGTCGACGAGGACGTGCCGGAAGCGTCTCCGATAGTGCTCGGCGGTCTCCGGGAAGGCTTGCAGCAGATGGACCGTCGTCATGATGAGGTCATCGAAGTCGAGCGCATTGGCCTGGCGCAGCCGGCGCTGATAGGCGCGATAGGCCTCGGCGACGAGCCGCTCCCGATCGGTGCTGCGGGCGTCCTCGGCGCTCACCTGGCTGGCGTAGGTCTCCTCGTCGACGAGCTCGTTCTTGAGGTTGCTCACCGCATTGCTGAAGGCCCGCGCCGGATAGCGCTTGGGATCGAGGTCGAGGTCGCGCAGCACCATCGCCATCAGCCGGTGGCTGTCGGCCGCGTCGTAGATCGAGAAGGTCGACTTGAGCCCGAGCTTGGTCGCCTCGCGGCGCAGGATCCGCACGCACGCGGAGTGGAAGGTCATCACCCACATCGATCGGGCCCGCCCGCCGACGAGCTGCTCGACCCGCTCGCGCATCTCGGCGGCCGCCTTGTTGGTGAAGGTGATCGCGAGGACCTGCCCGGGCTGCACGCCCCGCTCGGCGAGCAGGTAGGCGATCCGGTGGGTGAGCACCCGGGTCTTGCCACTGCCGGCGCCGGCGACGATGAGCAGCGGGCTGCCCTCGTGGGTCACTGCCGCGCGCTGCTGGGGGTTGAGCCCGGCGAGGAAGCGCTCCGGGTCGCCGGCGCGCGGTGCCGTCGATCCGTCGGTATGCCGCGTGGCCGGCGCTCGCTCGTAGCCCTCGCCGTCGCGCGCCCACAGCGGCACCCCGCTCGCGTCGACCTGCTCGCCGGCCATCGCGGCGGCCTCCTGGCCGACCCCCGAGGCCGGCTGCGGCGAAGCCGCGCTCGACGCGGGGTCGCGTCGGCTGCGGCCCGCTCGGGCGCGCGGTTCGGGCAGCTCGAAGCCGGGCAGCCCGAGCTCGTCGAAGAGGGTGCTCATCTCGCCGTCAACCCTAAGCGCTGGATCTGACATCCGAAGCGTCGCGGCGCGCCCGCCGCCGCGTAGGCTCCCGTCATGACTGCTGCGCGTGCCCTGCGAGTCCCCCACACCGGCGGCTCCGAGGTTCTCACCATCGAGCAGGTCGACGTCCCCGAGCCGGGGCCGGGCGAGGTCCGGGTCCGGGTCGGGGCGGCCGGCGTCAACTTCATCGACGTCTACCAGCGCCAGGGCGTCTACCCCATGCCGACCCCGTTCACGCTCGGCATGGAGGGCGCGGGCACGGTCGAGTCGGTCGGCGAGGGAGTCGAGCTCGAGCCGGGCACGAGGGTGGCGTGGGCGATGCGCCCCGGCGCCGCAGCCGAGCTCGCCGTCATCCCGGCGGCCATCTCCGTGCCGGTGCCCGACGGCATCACGTCCGAGCAGGCGGCGGCGGCGATGCTGCAGGGCATGACGGCCCACTTCCTCGTGCACAGTGCGTATGCCGTGCAGCCCGGCGACCCGGTGCTCGTGCACGCCGCGGCGGGCGGGGTGGGCCAGTGGCTGGTCCAGTGGTGCACGGCCAAGGGCGCCACCGTGGTCGCGACGGCCGGCAGCGCGGAGAAGCTCGCGATCGCCCGTGAGCTCGGTGCCGCGCACACCCTCGACTCCACGGCATACGAGAGCCCGAGCGACCTGGCGGCGGCGGTCAAGGGGTGCCTCGGCGGTGCGGGCTGCGCGGTCGCCTACGACGGCGTCGGCAAGGCGACCTTCGACGCGTCGCTGGCCTCGCTGCGCCCGCGCGCCACCCTTGTGCTCTTCGGTGGCGCGTCCGGTCAGGTGCCGCCCTTCGACCTGCAGCGGCTCAACACGGGCGGCTCGCTCTTCGTCACCCGACCGACCCTCGGGCACTACGTCGCCACCCGCGACGAGCTGCTGTGGCGAGCCGGCGAGGTGTTCGACGCGCTCGGCTCCGGCACGGTGCGGATGGAGATCGGCGGCAGCTATCCGCTCGAGGAGGCCGCCGCGGCCTACGACGCGCTCGAGGGACGGCGCACCACGGGCAAGCTCGTGCTCACCGTCCGATGAGCGAGAACGTCCGCGTCGAGCGCGAGGGTGCGACGACGACGATCACCCTGGCCCGGCCGGAGAAGCGCAACGCGCTCTCCGCCGCGATGATGACCGACCTCACCGCCGCGCTCGCCGCGGCTGGCGAATCCGACTGTCTGGCAATCGTGCTCGCCGCAGAGGGTCCGGTCTTCTCGGCCGGCCACAACTTCGGTGACCTCGCCGGCGCCGACCTGCGGGCAGCCCGCGAGCTCTTCCTGCTGTGCACTCGGATGATGGACACCGTCCAGGGCGTGCCGCAGCCGGTCATCGCCAAGGTGCACGCCCTCGCCACCGCCGCCGGCTGCCAGCTCGTAGCCTCGTGTGATCTGGCAATCGCCTCGGAGACAGCGGGATTCGCGCTGCCCGGTGGCAAGGGCGGGCTCTTCTGCCACACGCCGCTCGTCGCCGTGTCGCGCAACGTGGGGCGCAAGCGGGCGCTGGAGATGGCGCTGTCCGGCGATGTCGTCGACGCCGCCACCGCGGCCGACTGGGGCCTGGTCAACCGGGTCGTCCCGGCCGCCGAGCTCGACTCCGCGGTGGCGGATCTCGTCGCCCGGGTCACCCGCGGCAGTGCCTACGGGCGCTCGATCGGCAAGCAGACCTTCTACGCCCAGGTCGAGCTCGAGCAGCGCCAGGCCTACGACCTCGCGGTCGAGGTGATGGCGGCGGCCGCGCTCACCGACGACGCGCAGGAGGGCATCGCGGCCTTCCTCGGCAAGCGGCACGCGGCATACACCTCGCTGCCCTGAGGGCACGCGACCGATTGCGGCACCAGCCGCGCGGGCGCGACGACTGTAGACCCGCCGTGGTTAAGCGCCCCTCAACGGACCGATAAGTCCGTTCTGAGGGGATATGGGAGTTATCACAGACCCCTTCCCGGGTCATGACCCTCTCTCCGTGCATACGGTCGGGGGTATGCGCGGAACTCGTCCCGCGCGCTCCCCCGAGGGGAGACGAGACCCATGAGGACCCACCGAACGCTCGTGCTCGGAGTGATCGCCGCCAGTGCCGTCGCCGTCGGCTCGGCCACCACGCCGACCTCCGCCGCCGTCGCACCACAGACCCTCGCCGCCGCCAGCTCGACGACGTCGTTGGCCATGCACCCGGGCAAGCTGCTCGCGAGCAACTGCTTCCAGTGCCACGGCACCAACGGTGTCAACGGCCAATTCGACTCCCTCGCAGGGAAGTCCGCCAGCGAGCTGTTCAACGAGCTCAAGGAGCTGCAGACCAAGCCCGACGCGGACAAGGCGATCATGAAGGTTCACGCGCTCGGCTACACCGACGAGCAGCTGCGGCTCATCGCCGACTTCTTCGCCAACGTCCAGACGGGTCGGTGAGCCCGATGACGCTCTCCCGCCGCGACTTCGCCGGCCTGCTCGGCCTCACCGGCGCCTCGGTCGCCATCGGCCGAACGCTCGTCCCGGACCCCGTCGCCCTCGCCGCCACCGAGCAGGTGACCGCCAATCCCGCCGCTGCGGTCCCGAGCACCGGCGTCAAGGGCCGGGTCGTCGTCGTCGGCGGCGGCATGGGCGGCACGAGCACCGCGCGCTACCTGCGGATGTGGGGTGGCAGCGGGCTGCAGGTGACGCTCGTGGAGCCCAGCGCGGCATACACGAGCAACATCATGAGCAACCTCGTGCTGACCGGACAGCGCACGGTGTCGTCCTTGCGCTACTCGTATGCCGCGCTGCAGAGCACCTACGGCGTCACGGTGCTGGGCACCTCGGCGACCGGGGTCGACCCGGCCGCCAAGCGGGTCCAGCTGGCCAACGGCTCGACGCTGTCCTACGACCGCCTCGTGCTGGCCCCCGGCATCGTCTTCGATCCGCTGCCCGGTCTCACGACGGCCGACTACGACAGCCGCTTCCCGCACGCCTGGCAGGCCGGAGCGCAGACCACTCTGCTGCGCAACCAGCTCACCGCGATGCGTCCCGGCGGGACCTTCGTGATGACCATCCCGGCGGCGCCGTACCGCTGCCCACCCGGTCCCTACGAGCGGGCCTGCGTGGTCGCCGACTGGCTCAAGCGCAACAAGCCCGGCAGCACGGTCGTGGTCCTCGATGCCAACCCGAAGATCATGGCCGAGCCGATCGCCTTCACCGAGGCCTTCACGCGCATCCACGCCGGCACGATCCGCTACGTGCCCAACGCCGTGATCGACCACGTGGATGCGGCGACGAGGACCGTCTCCACGAGCGCGGGCGCCTTCCGGGCGGACGTGCTCAACCCGATCCCGCCACACCGCGCCGGCACCATCGCGCAGCGGACCGGGCTCACGACGGTCGGCGGCGGCCGCTGGGCCGGTGTCGACGTGCTCACCTACGAGAGCACCGTCGCCCCCGGCGTCCATGTGGTCGGCGATGCGATCGGCACCACCCAGCCCAAGTCCGGCCACATCGCCAACGCGGAGGCCAAGGTGGCCGCCGACGCGATCGTCCGGCTGCTCGGCGGCTGGGCCCCGAACCCGGCTCCCGCGACGAGCAGCGCGTGCTACTCGCCGATCACGATGGGCACGGCCTCCTGGCTCACGGCCGTCTTCCACTACGACCCGGCCACCCGCACCATGCAGGTCAAGAGCATCGGGGAGGCCCCGGCGATCAGCGCGGGCAACTACGAGTCGATGCAGAAGTGGTTCACCGGCCTGATGGCCGACACCTTCACATAGGCCCCGGTGTCGACGATGACGACGGTGACCCTCCCCCTCGCCGCCCTCGCCGGGGTGGTGTCCTTCGCCTCCCCGTGCTTCCTGCCGGTCGTGCCGGCGGTCCTGGGGGCCGTGCTCGGCGACGCCGGCTCGGCGCGCGACTCGCGGCGCAGGTCGGCCACCCGGACGCTGGCCTTCGTCGGCGGGTTCACCGTCGTCTTCGTCGCCATGTGGGCCTCGCTGGGCACGATCGGCGCGCTGCTCGGCGCGCACCGGCCGACGCTGCGGATCCTCGGCGGTGCCGTGCTCGTCGTGATCGGCCTGCACGTCGCCGGACTCGTCCACCTACCGGTCCTCGACCGGCAGGCTCGGGCCCTGGAGCGGGTGCTGCGCACCCGCTCGACGGTCCGCACGGGGGCCGCGCTCCAGACCGGTTCGGGGGCCGGGCCGGGGTCGGTCCCCCACGCCCCGAGCCACGCTCGCGCCCTGCTGCTCGGGCTCGCCTTCGCGGCCGGCTGGACGCCGTGCATCGGCCCGATCCTCGGCACCGTCATCGGGGTCGCCGCGGCCGGGGACGACGTCCTGGCCGGGACCGCCCTGCTGCTCGCGTATGCCGCCGGGCTGGGTGGGCCGCTCGTGCTCGTCGCCGTGGGCGCCGACTCGGTGCGCCGGCGCCTCGGCGCGCTGCGCCGCCACCAGCGACTCGTCTCGGCGGCCACCGGCGCTGCCATCGCCCTCACCGGTCTCGCCCTGATCGCCGACCTGCTCGGCCGGGTCGGTGGCCTGCTGCCCACCCTCGTCGTCTGACGGAGCCTCCGATGACCCTTCCCCCGACCCTGCGCCCAGCCGTCGGCCTGTGGCGCGCGCTCACCGCGAAGTCGACGGGCCTCGGCCTCATCCTCGCGCTCGGTGGCCTCACCCTCGTCGGCACGCTGCTGCCGCAGCTGCCCGACGCCGCCCGTGAGGACCCGGTGGCCCTCGCGGACTGGCTCGCCGGCGTTCGCCCCAAGCTCGGCGGGCTCGCCGACGTGCTGCTGCGGCTGCGGCTGCTCGACGTCTTCCACTCGCCGCTGTTCGCGACGGTCGCGCTGCTGCTGGCGCTGAGCACCCTCGCGTGCACGATCAACCGCACCCCCGGCATCCGGCGTGGTCTCGTCGGCGATGACACCACGGGCGAGCGGGCTGTGCAGCGGACCGCCGAGCGCACCCTGGCCCACCCGGCGGTCCGCCTCGAGCGCTCGGTCGCCCGGCCGGCCGAGACCGCCACAGCCGAGCTCGAGCGCACCTTGCGGGCCGCGCGCTATCGCGTCGTCCGCGCACCGGGCACCGGGCTCGTCCACGCCGACCGCTTCCGGTATGCCGCGCTGGCCACCCTCGTCGCCCACGCCGGACTGGTCGTCGTGCTGCTCGGAGTCGCTCTCTCCGCGCTCATCGGCTTCCGGGACGCCGATGTCCCCGTCGTCGTCGGCGACCGCCACCCGGTCGGGCACGGCACCGGCCTGACGGTGACCGCGGAGGCGTTCGCCGACTCCTACCACCCCAACGGCACCCCCAAGGACTACGCGAGCCAGGTGCGCCTCACCGATGCCACCGGCGCCGTCGTCGCCGCGGGCACGATCCGGGTCAACGACCCATTGCGGCACGACGGGCTGGCGATCTACCAGTCGACCTACGGCGTCGCCGCGGTGCTGCAGATCGTCGACCCGACCGGCGCGACCCTGCGCGCCGACCACGGTGTCCCGCTGCGCTGGAGCGCCGACGACGGCGCACACGCCGTCGGCGTGCTGGACCTGCCCGAGCTCGACCGCCAGCTCGCGGTGGTCTCGCCGGCATCCGGGCGCCCCGACCCGGCGATCCCGCCTGGCACCGTGCGGGTGCTCGCCTACGCCGATCATGGGGCCCGGCTCGTGGGGCAGACCCTGGCCCGGGCCGGCCAGCCCGCCCTCGTCGGCGACGTGCAGGTCACCTTCGTCCGCGAGCGCCAGTTCACCGGCCTCTCGATCGCCCGCGACCCGGCCGCTAGCTGGGTCTGGCTCGGCGCGCTCTTGCTCGTCGTGGGCATGTCGGTCACCTTCGCACTGCGGCCGCGGCGGCTGGCCGCGCAGGTCACCCCCGATCCGGACGACCCCGCCTGCAGCCGGGTCGAGCTCGCCGCTCCCCCGCGAGCGGGGCTGGCCGAGGAGGATCTCGCCGCCCACCTCGCGGAGCTGCTCGACGCGCTCCCGCCGCCCGTCGTCCGACCCGTCCCCGTCCCGTCGTGACCGCCTGAAGGAGTCCGCATGCTCACCGTCTCGCAGCTGCTCGTCGCCGTCGGCGCCTTCCTCGTCCTCATCGCCTTCACGGCGACCGTCGTCTCCCTCGTCACCGCGCGCCGCGTGCCGGTGCGTCCGGCCGCCCGCGCAGTGCTCGTCGGCGCCGGCGGGCCAGCAGTGTCGGAGGACGCCCCCCTCGGTATGCCGCAGACCGTGCCGGTCCGCTCGTGGTATGCCCGGGTCACCACCTGGCTGGCCCTGCTGGCGCTCACCGGCGCCCTGGTGGCCCGCGGCATCGCGGTCGGGCACGGTCCCTTCGCGAACCAGTACGAGTTCGCCGTGGCCCTCGCCTGGGGTCTGCTCGCGGCCTACGGGTATGCCGCGTGGCGCGACGTCGCCGGCGGGGCCGATGCCCTCGGCCTGGTCGTCCTGCCGATCACCCTGGCCGCCCTGCTCTACGCGACGACGACCGGCGGCTCGGCCGGTCCGCTCGTGCCGGCCCTGCAGCACCACCTGCTGCTCACCGTGCACGTCTTCTCGGCCGTCGTGGCCTATGGTGCGGCCGGTGTCGCCTGCGCGGCGGCGGTGCTCCAGCTGCTGCCCCGGCGGCCCAGCTGGCTGCCGAGCGAGCGGGTGCTCGACCAGCTGGCCTACCGGTCGGTGGCGGTCGCCTTCCCGCTGCTCACGGTCATGCTCGTCCTCGGCTCGGTGTGGGCCGAGCGCGCCTGGGGCACGTTCTGGAGCTGGGATCCCAAGGAGACCGCGGCGCTGGTCACCTGGCTCATCTACGGCGCCTACCTGCATGCCCGGGTGGTCCGTGGCTGGCGGGGCCAGCGGGCGTCCTGGCTGCTCGTCGCCGGCTTCGCAGCGGTCCTGTTCACCTACCTCGGCAACCACTTCCTCGGCGGTCTGCACAGCTATGCCTGAGCCGTCCGTGGACCAGCCGCGGGTCGCGGCGACCCATCCCGGGCCGACCGCCCGGCTCGCCATCGTCGCGGTCACCGTGCTGCTGGCCGTCGGGGCGGCGGTGCTCGGCACCCGACCCCCGGCGGCCGAGGCGGGTGGCACTCCGACGCGGTCGGCGGCCCAGGAGGGACGGCCGCCGACCGTCGGCGAGCCGCTCGCCGACTTCACCGCCGGCGATGCCGACGGCCGGCCGGTGTCGCTCGCCGCGCTGCGCGGCCGCCCGGTCTGGCTGACCTTCGGGGCGAGCTGGTGCGCGCCCTGCCGGGTGGAGGCCCCCGACCTGCAGGCCGCCCACCTCGCCCACCAGGGCCGAGGGCTGGCGGTCGTCGCGGTCTACCAGGGCGAGTCGGCTGCGACCGTGCGGGACTTCACGACGACGATGGGCCTGGGCTACCTGCAGGTCCCAGATCCGGACGCGCGGCTCACCGCGGCATACCGGGTCGTCGGGATCCCCACGCACGTCTTCGTCGACCGCGCCGGCATCGTGCGCGCCGTCGACGTCGGCGTGCTCTCCCCCGAGGTCGTCGCCGCCCGGGTTGCCACGATCGGGGGATGACCGGCAAGCGGCGCCGGCGGCTACCTTAGGGACATGCCGATGACCGCCAGCCTCGAGGTGCTGGCGGCGCCGGTGGTCAACCATGCGATGGCGCACAACGGGCTGCGCTTCGTGCACCGCATCGTGCTCGCGGCCGGCAGCGAGCCGATCGCCGACGCCACCCTCGTCGCCCGGCTCGTCGACCCCCAGGGTGAGCAGCTGCTGCGCCCGTGGCGGCACCAGGCCGGTGCGCTCGAGCCCGGCGCCGTCGTCACCCTCGACCGGGCCGGCATCGAGCTCGACCCCGTGCGGGCGGCCGCGCTCGCCGACACGACCAGCGCCGACCTCGTCGTCGAGGCGCTCGACGGCGACCGGCCGATCGCCACCACCCGCACCCCGGTGCGCGTCCTGGCCGCCCGGCACTGGCTGCTCGACCCGCACGCCCCGGTGCTCTCGCTCGAGCTGCTCGCCGCCTTCGTCCAGCCGAACCATCCGGCCCTGGCCGGGCTCGTCCCTCAGGTCGCCCGCGAGCTCGAGGCGCGCACCCGCAGCGGCTCGCTCGCGGTGAGCCATGTCGGCCCCGAGCGGGTCGACCAGATCGTCGAGGCCGCCGCGACCGTCGTGCACGACCTCGGCATCTACTACGCCGAGCCGCCCGCGTCCTGGGGCTACGGCCAGCAGGTCCGCAGCCCCGGCGACGTCCTCGAGCAGCGGGTCGGCACCTGCCTCGACACGACCGTGCTGCTCGCCTCGCTGCTCGAGCATCTCGGCATCCACCCGGTCGTCTGGGTCGCGCTCGGGCATGCCTTCCTCGGCTGGTGGCGCTCCCCCGACCACGGCCTGCCCGACGCCGCCTCGCTGCAGACGGCGCCGGCGGTCAACGCGGTCGGGCTCGGCCTGATGGGTGTCCTCGAGACGACCATGCTGACCCGCGAGCGCCGACCGCCGAAGTACCTGTTCCGCCGGGCCGCCCAGGCGCCCAAGGACTCCTACCTGCACACCGGCGGCGCCGAGCTCGTCGGCGTCGTCGACGTGCAGATGGCCCGGCTCATGCGGGTGCTGCCCGTGCCCGCGCGCACCCGACTCGCCGACGGCACGGTCCAGGTCGTCGAGTATCACCCCGCCACCCAGCCCTATGCCGCGCCGGCACCGGCCGGCGCGCCGAGCCCGCCCGGGACGCCGGGGTCGGTGCCGCCGGTGGCGAGCGGGACGGCTGCGGGCGGCATACCGGAGCCGGCTGCCCCCACCCCGCCACCGCGGGTGCAGGCCTGGAAGAACGCGCTGCTCGACCTCACCCTGCGCAACCGGCTGCTCGCCTTCGGCCACGGCGTGACCCAGCTGCCGCTGCTCATGCCCGGCGAGCAGCTCGGGCTGCTGGCCGACCTCCTGCAGGACGGCGCGCCGGTGAGCCTGCGGGCGGTCGACGACCTGGCGACCGCCGTCGCCGGGCAGGGCGCCAAGGACGCCTACGCCCTGCCGGCCGACATCCAGCGCACCCTGCTGCGCGACCGGTCGACGGTGCACACGGCGGCCGACGCCGAGACGCACAAGGCGCTCGTCGCCCGGCTGCGCTACCGCGCCCGCACCGGCCTGCAGGAGACCGGCGCGAACCCGCTCGTCGTCACGCTCGGCCGGCTCGACTGGCGACTCGGCGACCGCGACCTGTCGGCGCCGCTGCTGCTCGCCCCGGTCGAGATCAAGGGGATCATCCAGCCCTACAAGGTCGTCTTCGACGACACCGGCGAGATCACCGTCAACCTCAGCCTGCTGGAGAAGCTGCGCCTCGAGTTCGGCTTCACCGTGCCCGGGCTGACCCCGCTGCCGACCCGCGCCGGCGGCGAGGGGGTCGACGTCGAGGCGGTCATCCGGCTGGTGCGCGAGGCCATCGTCGCCGCCGGGCTGCCGTTCACCGTCGTCACCGAGGCCCGGCTGGCGATCGTCGGCTTCACCGGCTACCTGCTGTGGCGCGACCTCGACGAGCACTGGCAGCGCTTCCTCGAGCGGCCGGTGGCCCGGCACCTCGCGCTCAGCCCCACCGAGCGGCTCGTCGACCCGGCCGCCGGCGAGGTCGACGGCAGCGTCGCCGCCCTCGACGACATCGTCGCGGCGGTGCCGATCCCGGCCGACGCCTCGCAGGCCGAGGCGATCGCCGCCGCGCGCGCCGGGCGCACCTTCGTCCTCGAGGGACCGCCGGGCACCGGCAAGTCGCAGACCATCACGAACATCCTCGCCGACCAGCTCGCCCAGGGCCGTCGGGTGCTCTTCGTCGCCGAGAAGGGGGCCGCGCTCGACGTCGTGCGCAACCGGCTCGCCGAGGTCGGGCTGTTGCCCTTCGCCCTCGACCTGCACGACGAGCACGCCCGGCCGGCGCAGGTGCGCGAGCGGCTGCGCGCGGCCCTGGCCCAGCTGCCCCGCGCCGACCTCGAGGGTCAGCGGGCCGCTGCTGCTGACGCCACCTCGAGCGCTCGCGCTCTGGACTCGTATGCCGCCCGCCTGCACGAGCGCAACGCGGCGGGGCTCTCGCTGTGGTCGGCTCGCAGCCAGGCGCTCGCGCGCGGGGCCGGTCCGGAGCTCGAGGTGCCGATCGCGGCGGTGAGCCAGGCGGGGGCAGACGCCGACGCCGCCCGGGCCGCCATCGTGTCGGCCGTCGGCGCGCTCGCCGGGCTCGGCCCGGACACCGCCGCCGCCTGGGGCCTGGCGACCACCGTGCCCGCCGACCTGGCCGGGCTGCCGGCGCTCGTCGCCGCTGCCGACGCGGCCGTGGCGATCGCCGACGAGCGGGTGGCCGCGGCTCCCGAGCCGCTGCAGGCCGCCGTCGCCGCCGCTGGCGACCCGGACGAGCTGGCCCGGGTCGCAACGCTGCTCGCGCAGCAGGCGGTGCCGATGACCGCGCTGCTCGAGGTGCGCACCGACCGGTGGCAGGCGGCCCGCGCCGAGCTCGACGCGCGCACTCGTGACCTGCTCGCCGGCCGGGGGGCGCAGGTGCAGCGGCACTTCGGACCCGACGTCGTCACGGTCCGGATCGAGCCGGTCCGCGAGGCCCTCGAGCAGGCCCGCGCGAGCTTCTTCATCGGCCGCAAGGGTCGGATGAAGGCGGCGATGGCGCCGCTGCTCGCCCACGCCCTGCCTGGTCAGCGCCTCGACCCCGACCACTTCAGCGCCTACGTCGAGCAGCTCGCCTCGCTCAAGGGCCACCTCGGCGGCCTCGTCGGGGCGTGGAGCCAGCTGCCCGGGGTGAGCGGCATCGACGTCCGGCAGACCATCCTGCTCACCGAGGCCGGGCGGGCCGACCTGGCTCGGGCGCTCGCTCGGATCGACGAGTATGCCGCGCTGCTCGACGGGCTCTCCCCGCGGGCCGCGCAGGCGGTGCAGTCGGCGCGGCTGGCCGGCTGGGCGCTGTTCGACGAGGCCGTCGCGGCGGTGGACGAAGCGGCTCGCGCGCTGACCGCGGTGGCCGGGGCCGTCGGCGCGCGACCCGACACGACCGCCCGCTGGGCCGGCGACCAGGGCCTGCTGCGCGCGTGGGAGGCCGGCCAGCCGACCCGGCTCGCCGACCTGCCGACGGCACCACGGCTGCGCCGGTGGGCCGAGGCGGCCCAGGCACTCGAGCCGCTGGCCGCGGCATACCCCACGGCGCGGTGGCAGCTGCTCACCGGCGCCGTCGAGGCGTCCGAGGCGACGGCCGCCTTCGACCGCGGGCTGGCGAGGGCGGCGCTCACCGAGCGACTCGACGCCACCGCGCTCGGCACCTTCGACTCGGCCAGCCACGAGCGGGTCGTCGACCGCTTCGTCGATGCGTCGACGCGGCTGCGGGCGACCCTGCGGGGCACCATCCCGGCCGCGGTCATCGCCGGTCGGCCGTTCCACGCCGGGGCGCTCTTCGGCAAGGTCGCGGCCTTCGAGCGCGAGGTGAGCCGCACCCGCGGCGGGCTGTCGGTGCGCGGGCTCGTCGCGGCATACGGCGAGGTGATCGCCGAGCTCACCCCGTGCCTGCTCGTGAGCCCCGACTCGCTGGCCCGGTTCGTGCCCCCGGGGGCGATCGACTTCGACCTCGTCGTCTTCGACGAGGCCTCGCAGATCACCGTCGCCGACGCGATCGGCGCGCTCGGGCGGGCCAAGGCGGCCGTGGTGGCCGGCGACTCCAAGCAGCTGCCGCCGACGAGCTTCGGCGAGCTCGGCGCCGCCGAGGAGGCGAGCGGCGCCGACGGCGACGCGACCGACTTCACCGTGGTGCCCGACGAGGAGTCGATCCTCTCCGAGCTGGTCCATGCCGGGGTCGACCGGCTGTGGCTGTCCTGGCACTACCGCAGCCGCGACGAGGCGCTCATCGCGTTCAGCAACCGGCACTACTACGAGGACCGGCTCTCCAGCTTCCCCGCCGTGCCGGGGCAGGTCCACGACACCGGCCTGTCCTGGGTGCGGGTCGACGGCACCTTCCACCGCAGCGGCGAGGGCGGCCTGCTGCGCACCAACCCGGTCGAGGCTGCGGCGGTCGTGCAGGAGGTGCTGCGCCGCTGGGCCGCCGGCGAGCGCTCGATCGGCGTGGTGACCTTCAACCTGCAGCAGCGCACGCTCATCGAGCGGATGCTCATGGACAGCGGCATCCAGTCGGTGCAGGACTCGCTAACCCGCGGCAAGGACGGGCTCTTCGTCAAGAACCTCGAGAACGTCCAGGGCGACGAGCGCGACGTCATCCTCTTCTCGACCGGCTTCGCCAAGAACAAGGCCGGGGTGCTGCCGCTCAACTTCGGGCCGCTCAACCGGGCCGGCGGCGAGCGTCGGCTCAACGTCGCGGTGACCCGGGCGCGCCGGCGGGTCGTCGTCTACTCCTCCTTCGACCCCGAGGACCTGCGGGTCGAGCAGACCTCGTCGGTCGGCATCCGGCATCTGCGCGCCTATCTCGAGCTGGCCCGTGCCGCAACGCAATCCGGCTCGACCGACGTCGGTATGCCGCCCGCCTCCGCCCCCGAGACGACCGGGTCGAGCACGTCGAGCGGGTCGAGCGCGTCGGGCGGGTCGGAGCGCGTGGTCACCGAGGTCATCGACCGGCACCGTGACGAGATCGCGGCCGCGTTGCGCGGGGTAGGCCTTGAGGTGCGCACAGCGGTGGGGTTGAGCGACTTCAAGGTCGACCTCGCGGTCGGGCCGGCCGGTCGACCGGCGTGCGTCGCCGTCTTGCTCGACGGGCCGACCTGGGCCGGGCGGCGCACGACGAGCGACCGCGACGGGCTGCCGATCACTGTGTTGCACGATGTCATGGGCTGGCCGGCGGTGCTGCGGGTCTGGCTGCCCGACTGGCTGCGCGACCCGGCCCGCGTGGTCCGGGAGGTCGCCGAGGCGACCGAGCGCGCGGCGGTGACGCCGCGGCATACCGGAGAGCGGGTGGTGTCGACCGGGCATGCCGCCCCACCCCCGCCCCAGGACTCCCCCACCCCCCAGGACTCGCCGGCCACCCCCCAGGACTCGCCGAGTGGACCATCGCACGCCGAGTGGACCACCTCGTCCGCCGCCGAACCGCCCCCCGCGGACGCCGATCCCGTGCCGTCGATGCCGCCGATGCCCGGCGCCGAGCGTTGGGCGCCGGCCCCCACCCCGTCGCGCGGCAGCCGGGGGGTCCTCGACTCGATCACCAGTCCGCGGTCGGCCCAGCGGGTGCAACAGGTGATGCGCGAGCACGTGCACGCCGAGGGGCCGCTCTCCGTCGGCCGGCTGGCCCTGCTGACGGTGCGCAGCTTCGGGCTGACCCGCCTGCCCGCCACCCGGATCCCGCCGCTGCGCCAGCTCGTGCCGCGCGAGCTGCGGCGTGACCCCGAGGAGGGCTTCGTCTGGCCGGAGCACCTCGACCCGCTGCGCTGGCAGGGCTTCCGGGTCGGCGCCGCCGACCTCAAGGACCGGCCGCTCGACGAGATCCCCCTGCGCGAGCTCGGCAACGCGATGGCCGCGATCACCGCCACGGCCATGGGGATCGGCGTCGAGGACCTGCTCAAGGAGACGCTGCGCGTCTTCGCCGGCTCACGGCTGACCGACGCCGCCCGCACCCGACTGACCGCTGCCCTGCAGGTCGCCGAGCAGCGCGGTCAGGTGATCGTCACCGGCGGGGTCGTCCGCCCCGCGACACCATGACCGGTGCGAGAACGAGCACGTCTTTGTCCGCGAGATAGGTTGCCAGACGGCGCGACTCGAGTCCGGTCCGATCGGGCTCGAGCCAGCGCAAGCCGGCGCGCACGGGCACCATCGGCGCCGAGAGCACCGATCCGACGACCCCGACGGCGCGGCGCACCGCCACCCCTGGCAGCCTCGTGCTCACACCCACGACGCGAATCGTCGCCATGGTCCTCGCCTCCCGCTCTGCGTCGCCGACCCCACCATCGATGATGCGGGCTACGCGGCCGTCCGACGTCAACCGTAAGGTCGAACCTGCTGACGACCCGATCACATCCCGCGGGCGATCTCCTCGACCAGGGCCGGGGTCGCACGCACGCCTCCGAGCTCGACCCGGCCGGCCTGCTCCCGCGCACTGGCATAGGGCACTCCCGCGAGCATCAGCGCGGCGCGGAACGCCTCACCACGCACGACCGCCGACTCATCGTGCTGCATCGCGTGCCCGAGCGCAGGATCGGGCCACCGGGAGATCACGCCCAACAGCGATGCGGCACGCACGTGCTGCCCGGTGAGCCGCTCGCTCAGCAGCACCCCACGCACGTCGTCGAGGAAGGCCTCGTCCTGCAGCAGCTCGCGCGGCGCGAGCATCAGCGCCCCGAGCGCCATCGACACGAAGGAGGACTCGGTGCGGCATACCCAGCGCTTGAGGATGTCGATGCCCTCGGGCACGCCCGCTTCGGGTAGCTCCTCGGCGGCCACGATCGCGTGGACCGGAGGCCGCTTCTTCCGGTCAGCCTCGATGAGCGTCGCCAACGAGTCCATGGCCCCATCATCCACGGTCCGAACCAACAACACGCCACGAGCCGACGTCGTCACCCGACCTAGCGGAAGGCCTGCTGCCCGGTGAGCGCCTGGCCGACGACGAGCTGGTGCATCTCGACCGTGCCCTCGTAGGTGAGCACCGACTCGAGGTTGGCCATGTGCCGGATCACGGGATAGTCCAGCGAGATCCCGTTGGCGGCGAGGATGGTGCGCGCGGTCCGGCAGATCTCCAGCGACGCCCGCACGTTGTTGAGCTTGCCGAGACTGATCTGCGCGGCGGTCACCGTGCCGGCGTCCTTGTGCCGCCCGAGGTGGTGCGCGAGCAGCATCCCCTTGGTGTAGTCCAGGGTCATCTCGGCGAGCTTGGCCTGAGTCAGCTGGAAGCCCGCGATCGGCCGGCCGAACTGCTCCCGCGACGCGGCATACGAGATGGCGGTCTCCAGCGCCGAGCGGGCCGAGCCCATCGAGCCCCAGATGATCCCCAT